>Ga0157375_10000015_pt1 | contig 308254 bp, 241 predicted proteins | sample M35metaG_FD_115311 | JGI IMG/M metagenome (GOLD analysis project Ga0157375, IMG submission 115311) | Miscanthus rhizosphere microbial communities from Kellogg Biological Station, Michigan, USA - M3-5 metaG | ecosystem: Host-associated > Plants > Roots > Rhizosphere > Soil | place: USA...
GACTGCGCAGTCGGGCACCACCCCTCACCCGCACTCCGCTTCGCTGCGTGTCTCCCTCTCCCCGCTCGACGCGGGGAGAGGGACTCTCGGTAGGTTTGCTTCGGACGTGTCATTAGAAGCCCGGCGGCGCCCCGGAGGGGCAAAGCACGGCGAGGAATGACAGGGATCACCACCCTATCCCGTAATCCTCCCCATGATTGCTCGATCCGCCCCAGAACGTGCCGTGCGCGCGGTCGATCATGATGGCGTTGATCGGACCCGAGGTGCGGTCCTCGAACGTCATCGTGTAGCCCATCCGCCGCAGCTCGCCGCGCACGAACGGCGGTTCGATCGAGTTGAGCAGGATGTTGCCGGGCTTGATGTCGTGCGCGCCGAAGGAGCTGTGCATCTGGAAGCTGTTGATGTTCGGCGCCTCGGTGGCTTCCTGCACGGTCATCCCGAATTCGACGACGTCGAGGAAGAACTGCAGCAGGTTCTGATCCTGGCTGTCGCCGCCCTGAACAGAGAAGGCGATCCACGGCGCGCCATCTTTCATCGCCAGCGTCGGCGTGAGGGTCACGCGCGGATGTTTCCCTGGCGCCACCACGTTGTACGGCCCCTCGGCCGGATCGAGGACGAAGCTCTGCATCCGCTCGCTGAGTCCGACGCCGCTGTTCCCGGCGATGACCGCCGGCAGCCAGCCACCGCTCGGCGTGACCGACACCACCCAACCTTCGGCGTCGGCTGCCTCCACCGAGGTCGTGCCGGCGTAGAAGGCGAAAAGGTAATCGTTGGGAAGTGAGGAGGTGGGACGGAGAAACTCGTTCGGCCGCAATGCGCCCGACTCCGTAGCTCCCGCCGGTTTCGGCGCGGGCGCTTTCGGCGCGTCCCAGTTCTTCAGATAGTCGGGATACGGATTCACCGTCCGCTGATACGGATACGGATCGCCCGGTTTGATCTTCGGATCGTTGTGATCCTGGTTGATCAGCTTCGCGCGATCCTTCGCGTAATCCTTCGACAGCAGTCCGAGCACCGGCTTCTCCGGCTGTGTGTAGATGTCGCCGTAGTAAAAATCACGATCGGCCCAGGCCAGGCTCATGGCCTGATACACCGTATTGATGTAGCGCGGCGAGTTGAATCCCATCCCCTTCAGATCGAAATTCTCGAGGATGTTGAGTGCCTGCAGCATGGCCGGACCCTGCGTCCAGACGTTGAGCTTGTACACGTCGATTCCGCGGTAATTCGTCGTCACCGGCTCTTCGATGTGAACTTTCCAGGTAGCGAGATCCTCTTCCGTGAAAAGCCCGCCCTGCTCGCGCGCGCCACGAACGATCTCCTTGGCGATGTCGCCCTTGTAGAAACGATCGTAAGCCGCGTAGATCGCCTCCTTGCGCGACTTCCCCTTCTTGAGCGCCTGCTGCTCGGCCTCGACCAGCTTGCGCAGCGTCGCCGCAAGATCCGGCTGGCGGAAGATCTCGCCGGCGACGGGACCGGGATGCTTGGGATCGTTCTCGTGAATGAGAAAGACCTTTTTCGAATACAGCCAGTTCTTCAGCTTGTCCTTGTTGCGATCGATCGTGTTTGCCGACTGCGCTTCGAGCGCGTAGCCGTCCGCCATTTCGATGGCCGGCCCGAGGACGTCCTTCAGCGAGAGCCGGCCATACTCGGCCACCATGGTCATGATGCCGCCGGGCGTTCCGGGAGTAACGGCGGCCAGGACGCCTTCGTCCGGCGGATGCGAGAAGCCCTTACCTTTGTAGAACTCCGGCGTGGCCCCGGTCGGCGCCACGCCGAGGGCGTTGATGCCGATGACCTTCTTGGTGTGGGGATCGTAGATGAGCGCCTGCGTCTCGCCGCCCCACGACAGCGTGTCCCACATCGTGCAAGTCGCGGCGATCATCGCCGCCGCTGCGTCGACGGCATTTCCGCCCTTTTGAAAGATCATCGATCCGGCCGTGGCCGCGAGCGGCTTGCCGGTGACCGCCATCCAGTGCGAGCCATGAAGCGGCGGCTTCTGCGTCTTGACCAGCGTCTGCTGCGCCGAAGCGGTTGCGGCGAGAAGGAGAAGAATGGCGGCGATCGTTTTCATCGCTGCGCATCGTAGATCAGAACGTAGGTCGGACTCTCAGTCCGACCGGCTGACCGCGATCTGAACCTCAGCGACGAGGGGTTTTCACAAGAGGTCGGACTGGAGAGTCCGACCTACGTTTCCTACGGCGCAACTTCGATCAATTCGAACGAGCCCGGGACCACCGGCGGACGCGGACGAGGATTCTTCTCCGTCGGCGCCGGCGCCTCACCGAACTTGGCAGCGGGCAGGAACACGTGATGGGTCTTGGTATCGAGGGCCATGGTGCGGGCGCTTCGCTGCGTGGCCACGTTGCCGGCCACCTCGTACTTGTCGGGCGACGTTTCGTGGATGACGGTCAACGTCGCGCTCTGGCCGTTCGAGGCGAAGGCGAGCTGCCTCTCGTCATCAAAACCAGCGGCGTCGGTGCCCTTTCCGGTCGGCACCGTCGTCACCACGTGGCCGTTCGTGGCGTCGACCACCGCCATCATCTCGTTCTCGCAGACGGTGAACAGCCGGTGATGCCTGCGATCGATGGCAAGACCGCTCGGCGATTCGCATGGCGCCAGCTTCCAGCGCGCGGAGACCGTGTTCGTCTTCGCATCGATCATGGCCAGCTCGCTGGTGTCCTCGATGTTGACGAACACCTTGCCGTGGCCGTCGTTCACGCCGAACTCCGGCTTCCCGCCGAGGGCGATGGTGGCCAGGACCTTGCCGTGGGTGTCGAAGACCGTGGCGTTCTTGCCGCGGCCGTTGAAGGTGAAGACGTGCTTCGTCGACGGCTCGAACATGATCGCGTCGGGATTGTCGCCGGTGGTCTTGACGTCGTTGATCCGGGCCAGCGTCTTCAGATTGAAGATGGTCATCATGCTCACGCGCCCGCTGGAGATGAAGCCGCGCCCGTCCGCCGCGTCGATGGCGATGCCGTGCACGCCGGGCGTGTCCGGAATCAGGCCGACCACCTTCCCGGCATCGACGTCGACGACCTCCACCCGGTCGCCGTGCGACACGTACGCGCGCCGCGCCGCGGCGTCGACGGCCATGTAGTCCCACCCGCCCGTACCGCCGACGGGAATGTGACGGGTGACGTGCCACGCCGCAACGGCGGTGGCGGCAACGGCGAGCGAGAACAGTGCGATCAGCGTGCGTTTCATGGTGCGCGAACGGTATCGCTGTTGCGGGCGAGGTGCAATACCAGACTCGTTTAGGCTGCGTTTAGGAACGGAACTTATCCGGCCCTTATTGACATACATACTGCACCTGCCTATTGTGCATTATCAAACATTAAGGAGGGTTCTTATGGGTTCCTTTACGAGATTGCTCCTGGTTACGTTATTTCTCCTGGTAACTCCCGCGGCATTTGCACAGGTTTTCGGCGACGGCAGCGACGTCTTCAGCGTGGAAGGGATCAGTGACGGCTGCAGCGGTACAATGAACGCCGACGAATGCATGTTCAGCGATTCCAGCTGGACGACGACGCTCTGTACCAAAGACGCCTGCCCTGCCTGTGCCTTCGATGAGACGCAGACACGATCCGTCTGCTTCTATCTCACGGGCAATTCGGGATATTGTTCTTGCAGAGGCGGAGGAGTCGCATTCGACCGCCGCGGGCAAAAATATCCGAACTGCGCGACAAGCGGCTCATGTGTGAACCATCGATGAAGACTCAATGGCGCCTGTGGGCGATCGCCGGCATTCTTATGTCGATCGCGAGCTCGCAGCTTCTTGCAGGAACGGTCAGTGTCCACCTCCATCGGCATGGAGCTGGTTCCGAGGTTGCGCCACTCGGAACCATCACCGCCCGGAGCTTCGGGGACGCGCATCAGGTTCTCGACTTCCCATTGCCAGCGAAGACAATCTCACTTCCGCAAGGGGACTGGCTTCTTTCTGCACGTATCAGAGGCGATTGGGGCGAGCAAAGCCTTGTGTCCGTTCGCGGCGAAACCCAAGTCGCCGATCTGCATACGTACCCGCTCGCCGTCGTCACGGCCAGGGTGACGCTGCCGTCCGGCAAGAAACCGCGTGAGCTGAACGCGTACTTTCACCGCGTTTCCATGGAAAGCCTGGCGTCTCCGGCGGAAGGCAGCGTGACGTGCGACCTGGCAAACGGCCTGGCGACCTGTCAATTGCCGGCGGGAGAGTTCGATCTGGCGTTTCGGATTCCCGGCTATGTCTCGAGGTACCGCTGGAACGCGATGCTGACCGGCAAGAGTCCCTTCGATGCCGGGTTGCTCCATTTCGTTGAGGGATCGACGTTGAGCGGCCGTGTGGAGATTCCCCGAGGGCTGAACGAGCGGCTCGATCTCGTCACGGTCGTCGTCCAGCCGGCGGCAATACCTGGCGCGAACGACGAGTCGCGCCACAGGAATGAAGCCGCACGATTGACCACTCACCCCAACCGGCGGGGACTTTTCGCCTTCGATTTGCCGCCGGGACAATTCAGCGTGCAGGCCTCGTCCAAAGAACTGGTTTCCGAGGAAGTTCTCGCCGACGTCTCGGCAGGCCATGAATCATTGCTGCGCCAGCCGTTGGTACTCGAACGGAAACGGAGCGTCACCATACGAGTCCATCCGATGCTCGATCCATGGTCGAAACCATGGACGATCGAATTGGCGAAAGTGGATGACACCGGCTTCATGCTTTCTGAGCGAGCCTTAAAGACAGCATTGGACGGTAGTTGCCGGTTCAACGACGTTCTACCGGGGTCTTATCGAGTGACGGTTGCGCGCTCCGCCGAGCAGACATGGGCCAGCCGGCTTCTCGACGTCAGCAGCGATGCAACGGTGGACCTCGACGTCAAAGCCGTCCGCGTAACGGGCACCATCCACCTCGGTGCCAGGCCTTTGGCCGCCACCGCGATGGTCCATTCATCCAAAACCGGGGCCTCGGGATTCCTCCGTTCAAAACCGGACGGGACCTTCCTGGCGGCGCTGCCGGCACCCGAACACGACACCTGGGACGAGGTCGAAGTGCGTGCCACCTCTCCAAACCTCAAACGGATATTGCACAACGTCTCTCTGCACCGACGGGACGACGGTACCGGCGAATTGGATCTCAAGCTGCCGTCGCGCTCGATCATGGGAACCGTCGTCGATGAATTCGGCCACGTGGCCGCGCCTGCTCTGGTCGACGTTCTCCTGCCGGATGGATCCCTGCAGCAGGTGGACAGTCCTGACGGCTCGTTCATGGTCAACGGGCTGGATGCCGGACGCTATCGGCTACGCGCCTCCGCCGGCGAGCGGGAGTCGATCGATCTTCAGGACGTCACATTAAATGACGACGAGACCACGACCGCCGACGCGTTGCTCCCTGTGGTCCCGGTCCGGCATCTGCGGGGAGTGATTCAGGCATTCTCCGGACCCGTCATGGGAGCTGCGCTCTATGCCACGAAGCCCGGTGATCGAACGCGTCCGATCATCCTTACGCGCGCCGATCCTGAAGGACACTTCGATATCCGATTCCCGGCGGGAACCTCCGACGTCGTAGTGGCCATCACTACGCCCGGCTTTGCTTTCCGTCTTACAAGAATACAGCTGAGCGCCAAAGACGAGACCTTTGCCATTGAACAAAACGGCGGCGCACTTACCGTCGACGCGCCTTCCCGATCCGCGCTGCGGCCCTATCTTGTGCACAACGGAGCGCTTCTTTCCGTTCTGGCCGCGGGATACGTTTCCGGCGCATCCTTTCAGGGAAATGGCACAGAGCGGGTGCGGTACGTGATCCCTTCTGCGGAACCCGGCGACTACAGTCTCTGCTGGGTTGCCGAAGGCCCGTCCACGACAAAAGAAATTCCTCCGTGCGTTACGGGGTCTCTTGCACCGCACGGGACGCTGACGCTTTCGCAGTGAGCGGAACGAAACCGTCCAATGGGAGGAGTTTGGTCGTAATGGCCACCACAATCAAATCGAGCAGTATGTAGAGAATCCCGACGCCGGCTGGCGGATTCGCACTATGCAGTCGCAGAAACGGCACGTCGGCCGCCCACGTCCAATTACCCATTGCGGTTCCTACCCACTCGAGAATGATCGTGTAAATAAAACAGGCGGATAGCAGCAGCCTGTTTTTTGACACGTAAATCAACGCCATCGCACCCAGCCACCAGAGAAATCCCCAGACATCGTGCCGCAATACAAGACTGACGATCGCAATGAGCGAGCCGGCGATCAGCGTCCATCGCGTAATGGCGATCGCCCGCATGCGCACGGCGTGCTGGCGCGCGGTCTCCGCGGCCAGCGTGTAGAAAAGGCCGTGGCCCGGCGGCACGTAGAACGGAATGACGGCGTGGCGGTACGAATAGAGCCCCCATCCGAGCGATAGAACGACCTCGCCCACCGTCGCCACGATGATGCAGCAGACGATCTGACCGAAGCGCACCTCGGACGATCGGGCGAAATACCAGAGGAAGAGCGCCGTCGCCGTGGCGAGGGCCAGCTGCTGCGGCAAACCATCGCGGTCGAGCGCGAGCAGGACGGTCATGAAGACCGCCGAGGCGATTACGAACTTGAGGAAACGGGATTCCATCGGGCGACGTTGCGCAGTCTACGGCCTCCCCGCTGAAACGGATTCGGTCGAAACGTCACTACTCCTGGAAACCTAGCCAATCCGCCTCCGCTCCCGCCACGTACGTCCTGTGAGTGACATCACCACGGGCGGGGATGCGGAGACCTAGGTTGCAACGACGTTTATGCCGGGGAACGTAGACGTTATTTGAGGTAGCGCAGTACAATCCGGGGCTTCATCAGCAAGAGAAGGCGTCCAGGGCCACGCGAACGCGGGGCTGCTCCAGGTCCACACAATTCGATTTGCATAAGTCGAGGGAGAGGTTCATGTCCAAGTTACTCCGGATCGTCGTCCTCGCTGCGGTTGCGGCGGCACTGCCGGCGGCCCTGCTGGCCGTCAATGTCGACCTGACCGTCAGCGGAGTCAGCGGCTCGCCCTCCAACATCACTCTCGGTAGCGGGAACGTCACCTACACCACCAGCATCTTCAACGCCAGCGCCTCGGCCGGGACCAGCCCGGTGCTGACGATGACCATCCCCGCCAGTTCGACCTACGTCTCCTCCTCCGCCACCGGCACCGGCAGCAGTTGCTCGGAGTCGGGCGGCGTCGTCACCTGCACCTGGCCCTCCATTGGCGCCTCGAACACCTTCTTCGCTACCGTCATCGTCACCCCGACCGCCGGCGGAACGCTGACCCTTTCCGCCAGCGTCTCCGGCTCCGATCCCGATCCCACCCCGGCCAACAACAGCGGCAGCGGATCGATCACCTGCAACTCGCAGATCGATCTGCGCGTCACCGGCGTCAGCGGCTCGCCGGGCAACATCACCCTGGGTCAGGGCGATGCGACCTACACCGTCTCCATCTTCAACGGCAGCACCTCGCAGGGAACGAATCCGGCACTGACGATCACGCTGCCGGCCAACTCCACCTTCGTCTCCGCCTCAGTCACCGGCACCGGGGGAACCTGCACCCCAGGAACGGGAACGGTCACCTGCAACTGGCCCTCGATCGGCGCCTCGAATACGTTTTTCGCCACGATCGTGGTGACGCCAACGGCTGGCGGAACGCTGACCCTGTCCGCCAGCATTGCCGGCGATCAGCCTGATCCCAACAACACCAACAACAGCGCCAGCGGATCGGTCAACGTGAATGATCAGATCGACCTCCGCGTGACCGGCGTCAGCGGCTCGCCGAGCAACGTCACCCTCGGCACCGGCAACGTCACCTACACCGTCTCAATCTTCAACGGCAGCACCTCGCAGGGAACGAACCCTGCCCTGACGGTCACCTTGCCGGCCAACTCCACCTTCGTCTCCGCCTCGGTCACAGGAACCGGCGGCACCTGCACGCCGGGAACGGGAACCGTCACCTGCAACTGGCCCTCGATCGCCGCCTCGAATACGTTTTTCGCCACGATCGTGGTGACGCCAACGGCCGGCGGAACGCTGACCCTTTCCGCCAGCATCGCCGGCGACCAGCCCGACTCGAACAACACCAACAACAGCGCCAGCGGATCGGTCAATGTGAACGACCAGATCGACTTGCGCGTGACCGGCGTCAGCGGCTCGCCCAGCAACGTCACCCTCGGCACCGGCAACGTCACCTACACCGTCTCCATCTTCAACGGCAGCACTTCGCAGGGGACGAACCCCGTCCTGACGGTCACCTTGCCGGCCAACTCCACCTTCGTCTCCGCCTCGGTCACCGGCACCGGGGGAACCTGCACCCCGGGAACGGGAACGGTCACCTGCAACTGGCCCTCGATCGGCGCCTCGAATACGTTTTTCGCCACGATCGTGGTCACGCCCACGGCCGGCGGAACGCTGACCCTTTCCGCCAGCATCGCCGGCGATCAGCCCGACTCGAACAACGCCAACAACAGCGCCAGCGGATCGGTCAACGTCAACGACCAGATCGATCTGCGGGTCACCGGCGTCAGCGGCTCGCCGAGCAACATCACTCTCGGCACCGGCAACGTCACCTACACCGTCTCGATCTTCAACGGCAGCACCTCGCAGGGGACGAACCCTGCCCTGACGGTCACCTTGCCGGCGAACTCCACCTTCGTCTCCGCCTCGGTCACAGGAACCGGCGGCACCTGCACGCCGGGAACGGGAACCGTCACCTGCAACTGGCCCTCGATCGCCGCCTCGAACACCTTCTTCGCCACGATCGTGGTGACGCCTACCGCCGGCGGAACGCTGACCCTTTCCGCCAGCATCGCCGGCGACCAGCCCGACTCGAATAACACCAACAACAGCGCCAGCGGATCGGTCAACGTCAACGACCAGATCGATCTCCGTGTCACCGGCGTCAGCGGCTCGCCCGGCAACATCACCCTCGGCACGGGCGATGTGACCTACACCGTTTCGACCTTCAACGGCAGCACTTCGCAAGGGACGAATCCCGTCCTGACGATGACGCTGCCGGCCAACTCCACCTTCGTCTCCGCCTCGGTCACCGGCACCGGCGGCACCTGCACGCCGGGAACGGGAACCGTCACCTGCAACTGGCCTTCGATCGCCGCCTCGAACACCTTCTTCGCCACGATCGTGGTGACGCCCACCGCCGGCGGAACGCTGACGCTTTCCGCCAGCATCGCCGGCGACCAGCCCGATTCGAATAACGCCAACAACAGCAGCAACGGATCGGTCAACGTCAACTCGCAGATCGATCTGAACCTTTCGGGGCTCAGCGGCGCGCCCGATCCCATCACCTTCGGCGCCGGCAACGTCACCTTCACCGCCAGCATCTTCAACGGCAGCACCTCGCAGGGAACGAACACGGTGCTCACGGCCACGCTCCCGTCGAATTCGACCTACGTCTCTTCCTCCGCCACCGGCAGCGGAAGCTGCTCGCAAGCCTCCGGCGTCGTCACCTGCAACTGGACGTCGATCCCGGCATCGAACACGTTCTTCGTCACCATCGTGGTCACGCCGACCATCCCCGGCACGCTCACCCTTTCTGCCAGCGTCACCGGCGCGCAGCCCGACCCGAACAGCAGCAACAACAGCAAGAGCAAGACGACCGCGGTCACGGCCACGTCATGCACCGCCATTCCCAGCGGCGCTGTGGCCTGGTATCGCGCCGAAAACAACGGCGTCGATTCGGCTGGCCCCAACGTCGCCACCGCCAACGGCGGCGCATCGTTTGCCACCGGCGAGGCGGGCCAGGCCTTCAGCCTCAACGGCACCACCGCCTACGTCAGCGCGCCCGACAACGCATCGCTGCACCCCGCCAGCCTGACCATCGAAGGATGGTTCAAGATCGTCGGCACCACCGGCGTGCGGATGCTGGCCTCGAAATCGTTCGGATCCGGCGTCGAGAATTCGTTCTTCGTCTTCGTCGCCGCTGATGGCACGCTCACCGGCGGCGTCGGCGACGGCATCTCCACCGACATTCTCGCTAGCACCACCGCCCCCACCACCGGCGTCTTCCACCACTTCGCCTACGTCTATGACAGCGCCGGCTCCGCGCAGGCGCTCTATCTCGACGGCGGTCTGGTCAACGCCGCCACCACGTCGAAGGTCATCGCTTACGACGCCAACCCGCTCCTGATCGGCGCGCAGAGCGACAACAGCATCCTCAACGGCTTCTTCTCCGGCCTCATCGACGAGGTGACGATCTACAGCCGCGCCCTGTCGCAGAGCGAGATCCAGGCGGTCTTCGGCGCCGGGACGTTCGGCAAGTGCTTCATCGCCCCCTCCGCCCCAACCATCGCTGGATTCACCCCTACCTCCGGCAGCACCGGCTCGAGCGTGGTCATCACCGGCACGAATTTCACCAGCGTCAGCGCCGTCAAGTTCAACGGCACCTCGTCCGTCTTCACCGGCAACAGCAGCTCGCAGATCACCGCCACCGTTCCGGCCGCGGCCACCACCGGAACTCTCTCCGTCGTCACCGGCGGCGGCACCGCCACCAGCGCCGGAACCTTCACCGTCTTCACCGACGCGCACTGGATCAACGGCAGCGGCGGCAACTGGAGCACCGCCGCGAACTGGTCAACCGGATCGGTCCCCACCGCCACCAACAACGTCATCATCGATGCCTCGGGCACCTACACCGTCACGCTCGACGTCACTCCCGCGTTCAACACCCTGACCGTCGGCGGCGGCGCCACCGGCACCCAGACGCTCTCCGACGCCTCCAGCCGCGACCTCACCTTCACCAATCCCGGCACCATCGCCGCGAACGGCGTGCTGGCCCTGTCCAGCGGCAAACTGCTCGGCAGCTCCGCGCTGACGGTCAACGGCACGGTCAACTGGACCGGCGATAGCGAGATCCACAACACCGTCAACCTCGCCGGCGGTGCGACGATGAACATCAGCGGCTTCGGCACCCGCTTCGTCGACGGCGGCACGATCAACAACGGCGGCACGATCAACTGGAGCGGCGCCAACAACCTCTCCGTCTACGACTCCGGCGTCATCAACAACCTTGCCGCCGGCCTGTTCAGCGTCACCAACGATCAGCAGATCTTCCAGCACTGCTGCACCGCCGGCCAGCCCTTCAACAACGCCGGCACCTTCCGGAAGAGCGTTGCCACCGGCACGACCACGATCCAGAGCAACGGCTTCAGCAACAGCGGGACGGTCGACATCCAGAGCGGCACGTTCAATCCCAGCTCCGGCGGCACGAGCAGCGGGAACTTCAACGCCACCGCCTCGGGCTCGTTCCTTTTTTCGAGCAACATTTACGCGCTGACCACGGGCGCCACCCTCACCGGCGCCGGCAACTACCAGCTCACCGGCGGCCAGCTCAACGTCTTTGCTGCTGTCACGGTCGATCACATGACCCTGAGCGGCGGCAATCTGAACATCAACAGCGGCGGCTCGGTCAGCACCTCGGCCAGCGGCGTGATCGACTGGACCGCCGACGCCACCCTGAGCGGCGCCGGCCCGCTGACCATCAGCACCGCCGGAACGATGAACATCACCGGCTTCGGCACCCGCTTCAACGACGGCGGCACGATCAACAACAACGGCACGGTGAACTGGAGCGGTGCCAACAACATCTCCGTCTACGACTCCGGCGTCATCAACAACCTGGCCACGGGACTGTTCAGCGTCAAGAACGACCAGCAGATCTTCCAGCACTGCTGCACCGGCGGCCAGCCCTTCAACAACGTGGGCACCTTCCGGAAGAGCGTTGCCACCGGCACGACTACGATCCAGGCCAACGGCTTCAACAACAGCGGCACGGTCGACATCCAGACCGGCACCTTCAATCCCACCTCGGGCGGCACCAGCACCGCCATCTTCCACACCAACGCCGGCGGCGCCTTCCTCTTCAACAACAACACCTACACCCTCAACGCCGGCGCCACGCTCACCGGCCCGGGCAACTACCAGCTCAGCGGCGGACAGCTCGCCGTCAACGCCACCGGCGTGAGCGTCGATCACCTGACCATGAGCGGCGGTCTGCTGAACGTCGCCGGCACGGTCAGCACCTCGGCCACCGGCGTGGTCGACTGGACCGCCGACTCCACCATCACCGGCGCCGGCGCGCTCACCATCGGCAGCGGCGGGACGATGAACATCTCCGGCTTCGGCACCCGCGTCATCGACGGCGGCACCCTGAACAACGACGGCACCATCAACTGGAGCGGCGCCAACAACCTCTCCGTCGTCAATTCCGGGGTGATCAACAACCACGCCGCCGGACTGTTCAGCGTCAAGAACGACCAGAACGTCGTCCAGCACTGCTGCGCCGGCGGCCAGGCCTTCAACAACGCCGGAACGTTCCGCAAGAGCGTCGCCACCGGTACCACTGCCATCCAGAGCAACGGCTTCACCAACTCCGGCACGGTCGACATCCAGACCGGCACCTTCAACCCCTCCTCGGGCGGAACGAGCACGGCAAGCTTCAGCGTCAGCTCCGGCGCCACCATCCTCTTCAACAGCAACACCTACACGCTTGCCGCCGGCGCCACGCTCTCCGGCAGCGGCAACGTCCAGCTCAGCGGCGGAACGCTGGCCGTCAACGCCACCGGCGTGACCGTCGATCACCTGACCCTGAGCGGCGGCACGATGAACGTCGCCGGCTCGATCAGCACCACCGCCTCGGGCGTGGTCGACTGGAACGCCGACTCCACCCTCACCGGCGCCGGCACGCTCACCATCGTCAGCGGCGGGACGATGAATATCTCCGGCTTCGGCACCCGCTTCATCGACGGCGGCACGCTGAACAACGACGGCACCATCGACTGGAGCGGCGCCAACAACCTCTCCGTCTTCAACTCCGGCGTCATCAACAACCACTCCGGCGCTCTGTTCGGCGTCAAAAACGACCAGATCATCTTCTTCCACTGCTGCACGGCCGGGCAGCCCTTCAACAACGCCGGCACGTTCCGCAAGACCGTCGCCACCGGCACCACCGCCATCCAGGGCAACGGCTTCAGCAACAGCGGAACGGTCGACATCCAGAGCGGCACCTTCAACCCCAGCTCCGGCGGCACGAGCTCGGCCATCTTCAACGCCACCTCGGCCGGAACGTTCCTCTTTACGAACAACACGTACACCCTCGCCTCGGGCGCCACCCTCACCGGCAGCGGCAATTTCCAGCTCAGCGGCGGAACGCTGGCCGTCAACGCCACCGGCGTCACCGCCGGCCACCTGACCCTGACCGGCGGCACGATGAACGTCGCCGGCTCGATCAGCACCACGCCGACCGGCGTGGTCGACTGGACCAACGACTCCACCCTCACCGGCACCGGCTCGCTCACCATCGCCAGCGGTGGGACGATGAACATCTCCGGCTTCGGCACCCGTTTCATCGACGGCGGCACGCTCAACAATGCCGGCACCGTCAACTGGAGCGGCCCCAACAACCTGTCAGTTTTCAACTCCGGCGTGATCAACAACCAGAGCGGCGGACTTTTCAGCGTCACCAACGACCAGCTGGTCTTCTTCCACTGCTGCTTCGGCGGACAGCCGTTCAACAATGCTGGCACCTTCCGCAAGAGCACCGCTACAGGCACGACCACGTTCCAGGGCATCGGCTTCAGCAACAGCGGAACGCTCCAACCGCAGAGCGGCGTGATCGCCTTCAACGCCGCCTACAGCGCCAGCGGCTCGCCGGTCTACGACTTCGGCATCGGCAGCGCCACCACCTACGGCCGGCTCTCCTTCGCCAACCCGGTCGGCCTCACCGGCGCCCTCCTCGCCGCGCCGGTCAGCGGCTTCGTCCCGCAGGGGGGGCAGCAGTTCACCATCATCACCTTCCCCTCCGGCTCGGCCGTCTTCTCCCCGAAGACGCTGACCTTCGGCAGCTCGCCGGTACGCTCCTTCGCCGACACCTATCCCGGATCCGCGGTCGTCCTCACCGCCAGCGGACCGGCCATCACCCCGCCGCTCTCGCCCGATCACGGCGACACCACCGGCGGCACGCCGGTAACCATCACCGGCAGCGGCTTCGCCAGCGGCGGCTCGCTCGCCGTCACCTTCGGGGGGAACCCGGCAACCAGCGTCGTCCGCGTCAACGCCACCACCATCACCTGCGTCACCCCCGCGCACACCGCCGGCCTGGTCGACGTCGTCGTCACCAACGGCGACGGCCAGCCGAGCACCGCCGTCAACAGCTTCACCTTCGGCACCTTCACCGCCGACGTCAGCATCGCCGGCAGCGCCCCCGCCACCGTCGCCAACGGCGGCAACGTCACCTACTCCACGCTGGTGACCAACAACGGCCCCTCCTCGGCTTCGAACGTCGTGGCCACGATGACGCTGCCGTCGAACGTGACCCTCAACGGCTCGCCGACCTCGTCGCAGGGATCGTGCAGCGGCACCACCACCATCACCTGCTCGATCGGAACGCTGGCCGCCGGCAACAGCGCCACCCAGACCATCAATCTGATCGCCACCGGCGTCGGCACGGCCTCCATGACCGCTTCCGTCGCGGCGATCGAGACCGACAACGTCCCCGCCAACAACTCCTCGATCACCAACGTCGGCGTCACCGGCAGCTCGACCATGGTCGTCACCACCAACGCCAACTCCGGCACCGGCTCGCTGCGCCAGGCCATCCTCGACGCCAACAACGCCGCCGTCTGCCCCGCGCCCTGCACCATCGCCTTCAACCTCCCCGGCGGCCAGCTGACCATCGCTCCCCTCACCGCCCTCCCCGCCGTCACCGCCGCCAACGTCACCATCGACGGCACCACCCAGCCCGGATTCTCCGGCACGCCGCTGGTCACGCTCGACGGCAGCAGCAACCCCTCGCCCGCTGACGGCCTGCAGCTGAGCGGCGGCCATGACACCGTCAAGGGACTGAGCATCGTCACCTTCCAGGGCGCGGCCATCCTGCTCGATACCTTCGGCAACGACGTCGTCTCCGGCAACTACCTCGGCCTGCACACCGACGGCTCCAGCGCAGGACAGAACGCCGGCGACGGCGTCAGGGTCACCAGCGGCAACAACACCATCGGCGGAACCACCGCCGCCGCGCGCAACGTCATCTCCGGCAACTTCGGCAGCGGCGTCGTGCTCGACGGCACGGCGGTCACCAGCAACACCGTCAGCGGCAACTACATCGGTCTCAACGCCGCCGGTACCGCCGCCGTCCCCAACCTCACCGACGGCATCCAGATCCTCTTCGGCGCCAGCAGCAACACCATCGGCGGAACGGCCGCGGGCGCGCGCAACGTCATCTCCGGCAACGCCAACTCCGGCATGTTCATCGCCGCCGGCAGCGCCACCTTCTGCACGAACAACGTCGTCACCGGCAACGTCATCGGCACCAACGCCGCCGGGACGGCGACCATCGCCAACACCGCCGGCATCTTCTTCGGCCAGAACACCAGCAGCAACATCATCGGCGGATTGACCGCCGCCGAAGCGAACACGATCGATTTCACCAGCGGCGGAGGCATCGTCCTCCTCGGCTCCGGCAACGGCAACATCATCCTCGGCAACGCCATCCGCGACGGCGCCCCCGGCCTGAGCATCGATCTCGAGAACGACGGCCATACCGCCAACGACCCGGGCGATGGCGATGCCGGCGCGAACGGCCTGCAGAACTTCCCCCTCTTCCTCGACGCCTCGATGGCCGGCGGCACCCTCACCACCCATTTCAACGTCGATTCCGCCTCGGTGCCCGGCACGCTCGGAATCCGCGTGGAGCTGTTCCGCAGCGATCCGCTCGGCGTCCAGCTCCTCAAGCCGCTCGGCTCGCAATGCTTCGCCGGCAACTCCCTCACCGCGGCGGCGATGACCATCCCCGGCGCCGCCATCAGCATCGGCGACAACCTCGCCGGCACCGCCACTAGCTACACCGACGCCGCCTGCACCAGCCCCAGCGACGGCACCTCGGAAGTGTCGAACGCCATCGCCGTAACCGCATGCACGCCGCCCGCGGCGACGATCACTCCGAGCGGCCCCACCACCTTCTGCACCGGCGGCAGCGTCACCCTCACCGCCTCGGCCGGCGCCACCTTCCAGTGGCGCAACTTCGGCACGCCGCTCGTCGGCGCCACCGCGCAGCAGCTCACCGTCACCAACGGCGGAAGCTACACCGTCACCGTCTCCAACGCCGCCGGCTGCTCCGCCACCTCCTCGCCCACCTCGGTCACCGTCAACAGCAGCGTCAACGTCACCATCTCCGGCCCGACCACCTTCTGCAGCGGCGGCAACGTCACCCTCACCGCCAACCCAAGCGGCGGCAGCGGCAGCTTCACCGCATTCCAGTGGCTCCTCAACGGCTCGCCGATCGGCGGCGCCACCGCCTCGACCTTCAACGCCACCGCCGGCGGAAGCTACAGCGTCACCGTCACCGATTCCGGCGGCTGCACCGGCACGTCGGCGCCAACCACCGTCACCGCCAACGCTCCGCCGCCCGCGGCCATCAGCGCACCGTCGTCGGTCTGCGCCAACAGCGTCGTCAGCGCCAGCATCGTTGGCGGCGGCGTCGCCGGGGCGACGTATACCTGGACCGTCAGCAACGGCACGCTGCAGACGGGACAAGGCACGCCGTCGATCACCTTCAACGTCACCAACGCCACGCCGGTCTCGCTGAGTGTCGTAGCTACGAAGAACAGCTGCTCCGCGAACGGAAGTGCCAGCATCGCCGTCGGACCGTTCGTTCCCACCATCACCTCCTCCGGCCCAACCTCGTTCTGCCCCGGCGGCAGCGTCACCCTCACCGCATCCTCGGGTGCGTCGTTCCAATGGCTCCTTAACGGCTCCCCGATCGGCGGCGCCACGTCGCAATCGTTCGTCGCCAGCGCGACCGGCAACTACAGCGTCACCGTCAGCACCGGAGCCGGATGCACCGGCACCTCGGCGACGACCTCCGTCACCCAGACCACCGCTCCCTCGCCGGTCATCACCCCCTCCGGCCCCACCACCTTCTGCACCGGCGGCAACGTCACCCTCACCGCCAGCGCCGCCGCGACCTTCCAATGGTCGCGCAACGGCGTCGCCATCAACGGCGCCACCAGCCAGACTTTCAGCGCCACGGTCTCCGGCTCCTACACCGTCGCCGTCACCAATGGCGGCGGATGCACGGGAACCTCGCCGGCGGTGACCGTCACCGTCAATCCCACTCCGGCCGTCTCCATCAGCGGTCCGGGCTCGGTCTGCGCAGGCGGAAGCGCCACGCTCGACGCCGGCGCCGGGTTCGCCTCGTACGCCTGGTCGACCGGCGCCACCACGCAGACGATCACCGTCTCGCCGGCATCGACGACGACCTACAGCGTCACCGTCACCAGCAGCGGCTGCAGCGCCTCGGCATCGAAGAGCGTGGCCGTCACCAACGGCTCATCGAGCACCACCGTCCTCACGCCGTCCTCGGTCCAGAGCGGCTCGACCGGCAACGTAGCCACCGTCCCGGCAGGCCCGCCCGGCTCGACCTACAGCTGGACGCTCACCGGCGCCGCCATCACCAGCGGCGACGGCACTCCCTCGATCACCTGGACCGCTGGCAACGGCAGCTTCGCCGTCATCAGCGTCACGGTCACCACCGGCTCCTGCAGCGCCTCCGGCAGCGCCACCGTCACCATCACCGCGCCGCCGTCGTGCAACACCACCGCCCCCGCCGCGATCGCCCCGGCGGCCGGCGCCACGAATGTCGCCAACCCGGTCAACTTCAGCTGGTCCGCCGCGCCGAACGCAACCAGCTACGACCTATGGATCGCCAGCTCCGGCAACACCGCGGCCATCGCCACCACCACGCAGTCGACCTCGGCGATGATCAACCTGCCGAGCGGTCCCTCGACCTGGTTTGTGACCGCGCACTTCAACGGCGACTGCCCGACGCTCACCTCGGCGCCGCGCGATCTCACCGTCGCCGCCGCCGCGAACTGCACGCATCCGGCACCGCAACTAATCAGCCCATCGCAGAACGCCGCCGTCAACTCGCCGGTGACCTTCTCCTGGACCTCGGTCCCGCAAGCCGTCGGCTATCGACTCTGGCTGGCCATCGACGGCGGCCCGATCCAGGACGCCGGCGCGACCAATGGCGCAACGTCCATCACCGTCCCGCTCACCGGCTCCAGCGTCTCCTGGCACGTCGACGCCATCTTCCCAGGATGCGATCCGACGTCGTCCGCTTCCTCGAACTTCACCCTTGCGACGGCAACCGGCTGCGCCAGCCACGCCGCGCCGTCGCTCCTGGCTCCGCCGCCCAACGCCACCGTCCCGTCCTCGATCGTCGACTTCCAGTGGACCGCCGTCTCCGGCGCGAACGGCTACCGCGTCTGGGCCTCGATCAACGGTGCCGACTTTGCTCCGCTGGCCAACACGCCGGCGGCAGTCACCACCCTGCACTCCACCCTCACCACCGGAACCATCGCCTGGTACGTCGAAGCGCTCTTCGACGGCTGCGCATCGATGCCCTCGGCGCAGCAGTCGTTCACCATTCCGCCTGCCGCCAATTGCGGCAACAACGCCGCCGCCGCGCCGCTCTCCCCGGCCAACAACGCCTCGCTCAACGAAGGCTTCGTCGAGTTTGACTGGGCCGCCGTGCCGAACGCCATCGGCTACGAGCTCTGGCTCTCGATCGATGGCGGCGCGCCGTCGCTGGCCGGCACCACCACCGCCACCTTCCTCAAGCGCACCGTCGGCACCGGCACGATCGACTGGTTCGTGCGCACGCTCTTCGATCGCTGCCCCGGCATCGACTCCGCGCACGTGCACTTCACCTTCACCCCGCCCGCCGACTGCTCGGTGGCGCGGTCGATCCTCACCGCCCCCTTCGACGGCGCCGCCGTCGTCTTCACCCCGTTCGACCTCCGCTGGAGCAACGTCCCGGGCGCCACGCAATACAAAGTGTGGCTCGCCTCCGGCCCTGAAGCGCCGAAGGTCATCGGCACCACCGCCGGTCTGCACCTCGACAACCAGACCGCCCCGCCGGGACCGGTCACCTGGTCCGTCGAAGCGCTCTTCGATCACTGCCCCTCCGTCCGTTCGACCATCAGCAGCTTCACCGCCGTCCCCGCGCCGCAGCCCTGCTCCACGCCGGCCATTCCGTTGCCGCGCGCCGAAAGCACCGCCTCGACCAACGTCGAATACGTGATCCGCTGGACGCCGGTCGGTCCCACCGCGACCACGCAATACGAACTGCAGGAAGCGACCGACGCTTCTTTCACCGCCCCGTCTTCGATCATCACCACCACGAGCGAATCTCCCTTCAAGCACGTCAACAGCGGCGATGCGGCCGTGACCTACTACTACCGCGTCCGCGCCATCGGCACCTGCAACGGCGCGCGCAGCCTCTTCTCGCTTCCGCTCACGGTTCAGGTGCTGCCGTCGAACGTCGTCGATCCCGCCAGCGCCAACGGCTCCACGCCGGCCGACAACCCGCAGACCACGCACTACCAGATCCACCTCGGCGTCAACACCGCGAACAAGGGCGCGATCGCCGCCGCCACCGGCGACACCTTCGCCGCATCGACGAATCAGCCGTGGCTCACCGTCTCGCCATCGAGCGGAACGATTCCCGCCGAAGGGACCACGTTGACGGTCACCGCAAAGACGGATGGACTGCCGGTCGGCACCAGCAGCGGCGCGGTCAGCGTCACCTTCGGATCCGCAGCGGGCAGCAGCAACCGCAGAGCGCTCGACACCAGGCCGGCCTCGAACACCACCGTCTCCGTCAACCTTGTGCAGCCGGTCGCGCCGGTGGCGAAGAACGCCCCGCCGCCCGACGCCCTCATCATCCCCGCCGTCGCCCACGCCGGCGGCATCAACTCCAAGTTCCAATCCGACGTCCGCGTCACCAACTCCTCGGCCCAGCCGATGAAGTACCAGATCACCTTCATGCCCACCGGCGACGCCGGCATCTCGCAGGGAAAACAGACCACGCTCGACGTCGATCCCGGCCGCACCGTCGCCCTCGATGACGTCCTCGAATCGTGGTTCGGCTCCAACGGCGCCACCGGCACGCTCGAGATCCGTCCGCTGAACGCGACGACGAACACCTCCACCACCACGGCGCTGCCGAACGGCCTGGCCAACATCCTCACGTTCGCCGCCAGCCGCACCTTCAACACCACCTCGAACGGAACCTTCGGCCAGTACATCCCGGCCATCCCCTTCTCCGCCTTCGTCGGCCGCGGCAGCGATCCGACGAAATCCACCATCCTCAGCCTCCAGCAGATCGCCCAGTCCTCCGCCTTCCGCACCAACCTCGGCTTGGTCGAAGGCTCCGGCGATCCCGCCTCCGTCCTCGTCACCGTCTTCGGCGACAACGGACAGAAGCTCACCGAGTTCACCCAGGATCTGAAGGGCGGCCAGCACGTGCAGCTCAACTCCATCCTGGCAACGAAGAACGTGCAGGTGAACGACGGCCGCATCGAAGTCAAGGTCGTCTCGCCCGTCGGGAAAGTCACCGCCTACGCCTCGGTACTCGACAACCTGACCAACGATCCTCTCCTGGTCTCGCCCGTCTCCGTCAACCAGACCGCCGCCGCGCGCTACGTCCTCCCCGGCGTGGCCGATCTGAACAACGGCATCGCCAACTGGCAGACCGACGTCCGCCTCTTCAACCCCTCGACGAACATCGTCAAGGCGACGTTGACCTTCTACTCGCAGAACGGCGGCACCCCGGTCTCGAAGGACGTCTCGCTCGCGCCCGGCCAGGTCCAGACCTTCGACGCCGCGCTCCATCAGTTCTTCGGCCTCTCCAACGACGGCGGCGCGCTGCACATCTCCACCACCGCCCCCACCCCGCTCATCGCCACCGCGCGCACCTACAACCAGACCGCGAACGGCACCTACGGCCAGTTCGTCCCCGCCGTCACCGCCAACGACGCCGCTGCCCTCGGCACGCGCCCCCTGCAGATCCTGCAGATCGAAGAATCCGACCGCTACCGCACCAACGTCGGCTTCGCCGAAGTCACCGGCAAAGCCGCGAAGATCGAGATCACCGCCGTCCCCTCGGACTCGAAAGTCGCCGCCTCAACCCAGGTCGATCTCGCCCCCAACCAGTTCGTGCAATACACGCAGCTTCTCAAATCGATGGGCCTGACCAATTCGTCTGGCGCCGCGTACAACGCCCGCGTAACGGTGAAAGTCATCAGCGGTCAAGGCCGCGTCACCGCCTACGCCTCGGTAATCGACATGCTGACGAATGACCCGACGTTCGTACCGGCGCAGTGACCACTCTGTCATCCAGAGGCCGGCGTAGCGCGGCCGAAGGATCTCAAACTAGGCATAGCTACGTTGAATCCCGCTCGAAGTCACGGGTTCCAACGCAGAAACCGTAGTTTGAGATCCTTCGCTCGACGCTCAGGATGACAGAATTACGTCCCCCGCGCCGCCTTGATCAACGCCTCCATGCGACTCTGTCCTCGGTACCCGCCCGGCGAATGATTTCTTGCAGCTGATGTAGCTCGTCTTCCAGCTTGCGGGCGTGGACCCCCTACCATCACAATGACTCCGTCGAAGTGCCGGATGCTCCGGAACCTTCCGTTGCCGGTTGTTCAGCCGCCGGCGAGCCGGGAGCCTGCGTCGCCTTCCTGCGGCGGCTGGATCTCTTCAAACGCTTGATCTCCTCCACGTGCGGCAACAGCATGGCGTTGGCCGGATCGCGCGCCAACTGCGAACCGATCGTGTAGGCCTGCGCGGCGATGAGGTCGATGCGCAGGCGGCGCATGAGGTTCGCGCCAGAGACGCCGTTCAGCATCGACCGCAGTTCCTGCTCCACCGCCGTCCAGCGGGTGGCCTCATCCTGCAGCAAACGCACCCCCTCAGCCTGCTGGCCGACGGCCTGCGAGACGTTGTCGAGCGCACCGATGACGTTGATCGACGCCTGCAGGATTGGATCGGGCGTGCGTAAACGGCCACGCAGCGCTTTTCGTTGCGCGGCCGTCAGCGGCGCCACTTCGCCCATCTGCATGCTTATGGCACGCAACTGATCCACAATCGCCTCAGGGGCCAGTGTCGTCGGTGCCGCCTGCGGGACAGCCTGATCCGTGGTTTTGTCATTCGTGCTCATGTCGTGTCTCCTTAGACAGGGCGTTGACATAGCCGGAGAACAAGAGGCTGGCGAACCAGCCCCATGTTTGATATCAGAGGGTGCAGGTGATGTCAAATGCCTCGGGCACGCTCAGCGCCGCGCTGCGCCGGACATATACCGCCGAGCTCCGGCTTATGGCCGGGCAATTTCGGCTTGATACCGGACATCAACGGCTTAGTGCTCGGCTATACCGGTTCTATATCGGGAGTTTCGCGCTTAATAGCGCAGAGCTCCGTTCCAATATCGGGCTTCTCCGACTAACGATCGGATACTACCGGCTTAAATCCGGAATACGCCCGCTTGATGCCGGATTTCGCCGGCTCTGTGTCGTATACCTCCGGCTCAATACCGACTAGCTCCGGCTGAATACCGCGTGAGCCCGTCCGACTACCGGAGGGCACCGGCCTACTGCCGGGCCGCGATCGGCCGCATCACAGGGTAAGACCTACGTCCCCCGCGCCGCCTTGATCAACGCTTCCATGTGATTGAGATACCGCTCCAGCGCCCGCCGCCCGGCGGACGTCAGCGAGTATTCCGTGCGCGGCACGCGGCCGGCGAATGACTTCTTGCAGGTGATGTAACTCGCCTCCTCCAGCTTTCGGGCGTGGACGCTCACGTTGCCGTCGGTCGTTTTCAGGATCGCCTTCAGCTCGTTGAACGTCAGCGTCGGATTCACGGCCAGGGCGCTGATCATGGCCAGGCGGGTCTTCTCATGAATCACGCGATCGAAATCCGGGATCTTGGTCTCGACGACGCGGCTCACCTTCGTCGGTTCGTCGTGTTTCTTTGCTGTCGCTGATTTAGCCACCGTAACTCCTTGCGATGATGAGTCCGAAGATGATGTGCAGGCCGCCGAAGCCCACGCCGAGGAGAATGTTCGAGAAGCCGAGGGGAAAGAACGCGGAAAGTGCGCCGAGGAGCATGAAGGCGATGCCCATCATCGGGATCACGCGGATCGAGAACGCCCCGCTGCTGACGAACGCTGTCCCGTACAGCAGCAGCCACGTCGCCGGAATGGCCGCGTAGCTCTCCACGCGCACGAGCGCGAAGGTCACCACCGCTCCCGCCACCAGCGGCGCGAAGTAACTGATAAAGAATCGCTTCGCCGCGCCGGACATGAACGGCTCTTCCGACCGCCGCGCCTTCATGATCATCGTCCCGAAGCCGATGACCGCCGCGACCACCGCCTCGGCAAGCCACGTCGCCAGCCACATGCGCAACGAGCGCCCCAGAAACTGCTGCGCGACGATCGTGGCCCCGATCGCCGTCACGCCGACGCCAACGCCGCCCCACCCCGGAATCGAAGTAAACGATCCCGCCCGCTCCATGGCGTCACGGATGTAGCGAATGTTGTCGAGCGCATGCTCGCGCATCGGAAGTGGAGCCTCGGACATGCCGACATGGTAACGCAAAGTGCTTTGCGGTTGCCGCTCTCCAGTGGTTTAGACTTTCGTCCGTATGGCCATCCTTCCCAGGTCGCTCGACGACATGATCCGGGACGTTCTCGCCAGCCTCAAGGCCGGCAAGCGCGGAGATCAGGGAGGATCGCCCGCCTTCACGCTGGTCCTCGGCTCCGGCTTCAGCGTTCCCATCATCCCCACACCGACGCGCATGCTCAACGGCGACATCGCCTGGTGGCGCTACTGCAACGATCAACGGATCGAGGGCGATTTTTGCCACAGGGATGAGAGCATCAAGAAGGGGCTGGCGAAACAGGAGGACGTCGCCGCCTTCGAACGGGAGCTCTGGAAAGAGATTCACACGGCGTCTTCGACGAGCGACACTACGGCGTTCCCGCTCACTGCCGAGGGCTTACCCGACCTGAGTTCGCCCACGGCGATCGGTCGTGCCTATCAGGCAGTGATGGCGCGCGGTCTGGTCAACAACAAAATGCGGCGGCAATACCTCCGCGCCGCGATTAAACGTACGTATCCGAAGGTCAACGCCGCGCACATTTTTTTGGCCGGCATCCTCGAGGCTCAGGAATCCTGGAATTGGGGAGCGCCCTTTTGCCGCACGATCTTCACCACGAACTTCGACCCTCTGTTGCAGCGTAGCCTCCAACTCGTCAACAAGCTCTATTTCATGAGCGATCGACCGGACGTGCTCGAAGCGCCTGACGATGATCAGAGCGATGCCATCCACCTCGTCTACACCCATGGAAGCGTTCACCGCTACGACCTGCTGAACACCGAAGCACAGATCGCCTCGGCAAAGGAGCGGAATGCCTCCAACCTCGTGGGGTACTTCAAGCATCATGGCGTGATCGTCATCGGCTACAGCGGATGGGCGGACACGACTATGCAGGCGCTCCTGTCGTGCGCGTCGTTCGACTCCAATCTGTACTGGTGCGACGTGCACTCCGCCGGCGATACCGAGGCGCGGCTCAGGCCTGACGTGCTGAAGATCCTGGAAACCGCCGAAAAGAACGCTTTCTACGTGCCGATCGCCGGCGCCGACGAGGCCATGCGCCTCCTCCATCGCGCCCTGAACCTCGGCGACGTACCGAAATTCATTCTCGATCCAGTCGGCGCGATGATCACCCAGTTGAACAGCATCGACGTTCCGACGACACCGGCTGTCCCTGGCAAATCCGATACTGGATCGATTTCTACCAGTCTGGCCGAACTGCTCGATGCCACGTTGGTACGCCTCAACGTCGCAAAGTCCGCATTCGATAATCCTTCCGTGGGCGCCTCGGAGGCCGACGTTGCCAAAGCGCTCATCGCCAAGCTGCTTAGTGAGGCGTTCATCGCTTATAGCGAAGGCAACCGCGATCAAGCAATCAAGCTATTGAATATGGTTATCGAGACACCATCGGTGCCATCAATAGATCTCGGCAACGCGCTCCAGAACCGGGGCGTAACCCTGGCAGAGAATGGTGAAACTACAAAGGCGATCAAGGACTTCTCGGCCGTTATCGACATGCCCGATGCTCCAGCCAAGCAGAAGGCAAAGGCGCTCTACAACCGCGGTGTCAGCTGGGGAGAAAGCGGCGACTCTCCCAAAGCAATCGCCGACTACTCGGCCGTCATCGACATTCCCGATGCTCCCGCCGATCAGAAGGCCATGGCGCTCTATAACCGCGGTGTCCGCTGGGGAGAAAGCGGCGACACGGCCAAGGAAATCGCCGACTATTCGGCCGTCATCGACATGCCCGATGCTCCCGCCGAGCCGAAGGCCAAGGCGCTCAACAACCGCGGTGTCCGATGGGGCCAGGGAGGCGACACGGCCAAGGAAATCGCCGACTATTCGGCCGTCATCGATATGCCCGATGCTTCCGCCGAGCCGAAGGCGAAGGCGCTCTACAACCGCAGTGTCCGATGGAAGCAAAGCGGCCAGACAGCCAAGGAAATAGCCGACTACACTGCTGTCATCGACATGCCCGATGCTCCCGTAGAGCAGAAAGTGAAGGCGCTCAACAACCGAGCCTATCGATGGGGAGAAAGCGGCGAGATGGCCAAGGCAATCGCCGACTACTCGGCCGTCGTCGACATGCCTGATGCTCCCGCCGAACTAAAAGCACGCGCCTTCCTGAATCGAGGCTGGTGTCGTTACGCCGCATATGACGACGTCAAGTCGATGATCGATGATTCGAAAAAAGCAGTCGTACTGGCCGGAGCCAATCTCACCGCGCGATCGAATCTTGCGCTGGGACTCCTTCTCGCTGGCGATACGGAAGCGGCACGCACCGAGTACGAGACGGTAGCGACGCAAGCTACGAACGCGCTACCCCTTCAGTCCGCGATCGACGATCTCGAGAAGGCGTCGAACAAGACGCCTGACTTGCCCGGAGCGAGGGAGAACCTCGAACGTCTTCGGGGTGCGATTCAACGCCTATCGTCCGCTTAATTACGCCCTCCATACGTGAGGAGATGGTTAACGAAGGCCTCGGTTCGCTGAGCAGCAAAGTAAACTGCCACGCATGCCCCGATCCCTTCGCTATCTCCTCATCCTCATCGCGCTCGTTGCCCTTCCCCTCATCGCCGGCGAAAACCGTTGGACGCTCAACGGTCCGTCGGGCGGGAACGTCAGCAAGTTTGCCTTCGATCCGGTGAATGCCTCGGTCGTGTATGCGGCCAGCGACAACGGGGTCTTTCGATCGGCGGACGGCGGCCAGCATTGGAGCGGGGCGGCGGCGACACTCGGTACATCCATCACCGACATCGTCGTCGCGAGCGCGGACCGGCAGAAGGTTTTCGCCTCGTCGGTCTTCGGGCTCTACAAGAGCAGCGACGGTGGTGCGACCTGGGCGGTCGTTCATGGCTTTTCATCGTTCAAGATCGCGCTTAGCCCGAACGGAAACGTCGTCTACAGCTACGCCGGCGGTTCGGGAGTGATCCGCTCCACCGACGGCGGCGCCACGTTTGGTAGCACCGGCGTCGGACTCCCCGCCGCCACGAGCATCACCGCGCTGGTCATCGATCCGGCGAATTCCGACACCGTCTATGCCTCGTTCCTTTCGAGCGCGGGCGTCTACAAATCGGTCGACGGTGGCGCGCACTGGACCGCGGCAAACAGTGGCTTGACGGCATCGGCGTACTACTCGCTGGCGATGGATCCCTCGAACAGCGCCACGCTTTACGCCGGACCGGGGCCGGGCCGGATTTTCAAGACGACAGACGGCGGAACGTCGTGGGCCGAGCTGACGAACGGGCTGAGCACGACGTTCTATCGCGCCATCGCCGTCAGGGCCACCTCGCCGACGACCATCCTCGCGGCAACGGACGGAGGCATCTACAAATCGACCGACGCGGGCGCGAGCTGGACCGGCCCGACGCTGCCGTTTTCCGCAACCATGATCGCCATCAACCCGGTCGATCCGACGATCGTCCTGGCGGTCTCCTCATTCAACGTGCAGCGAAGCGCGAACAGCGGATTGAATTACGCCGTCTCGAGCGCCGGTCTGAATGCGTTTTATACCCAGTCGATCGCCGTCGATCCGCGCAACGAGGCCGTAGTCTATGCATCGGGACCGGCGGGAATCTTCAAGAGCGCGGACCGAGGAGTGAACTGGACGTCGATTGGGACAGCCAGCGTCACCGTTGCCGTCGATCCCTTCAACTCGCAGACGCTTTACGCCATCACCTCGGGCGAGCTCCGGCGAAGCATCGACGGAGGCGCGACCTGGCAGAGTTTCACCACCGGACTGCCCGCGGGCTCGACGTCGTTCATCCTCCCCGATCCCAACGTTCAGGGCACGATCTACGCGATCCTCGGCGACTCGGTGTACAAGCGGGCCGGCACCAATCCGTGGGTGAAGAGCAGCACGGGCCTTCCCACCGGATTCCCCACGTCTCTGGCCATCGACCGGAACGCGCTGTACGCAATCGGTACGTTCGGGATTTACAAGAGCACCGACGGCGCTGCGAGTTGGACGGCGGCGAGCAACGGGCTCTCGGCCACACTCCCGACCGGTCTCGCGATCGATCCGTTTGACTCGAACCATCTGTTCAGCTGGACGAATTCATCGGCATACCAATCGACCGACGGCGGCGCGAACTGGGCATCCTTTCCCGTCGCTCCCGGCAGGCAGGCCATCCTCCTGGCGTTCGATCCGTCGACACCAGGCGTCGTCTACAACAGCAGCTTCGATGCGATCGACCGTAGCGTCGACGGCGGCAAGACCTGGAACCCGATGCAGGCCGGCCTCGGAAGAACGCACGGCGGCGTTTTCGTGATCGCTCCGAGCGGCAACACGATCTACACCGGCGGTGCGTCGGGAGGCGTATGGGTGATGCACTTCGCGCGCGGGCGGGCGGTAGCGCACTGACATTCTTTTCTCACTGAAAAGCGGCACGCTGTTACATCGAGAGTCCTTCTCCCCCGGCGTCTTTTTGCCGGGGGAGAAGGACTCTCGACGAAAAGACGTGGCAATGGACTCAAGCTCACCGCGCGCCCCAGCAGGAGCTCGAATATCTAGACCGCGCCGCGCTCGGAGAGCTGCGCCTCGATCATGGTCTCGGCGATGAAGTTGTAGATCCGCGTCCAGGCCAGCTTGACGTCGAGGTTGAACTCCGGGCCCATGATCGTGGCGATGGTGTGCAGCAGGCATGCTTCGACGGCGGCGTACTGATCGATGCTGACGTGGTAGCGCGCGTGGCGTTTGCCGAGGTCGACCAGGACCGGCTTCAGCTCATCGAGACGATCGAGTCCCTTCACCGCGGCGGCGATCATGTTCATCAGCATCTCGCCCTGCACAGCCATGTCGACGTGCGCGAACATTTCGCGGGCGCGCGGGGAAATCGCAAACAGATGCTCGTAGAAAATGCGCGCCGCCTCGGTTCGCTGCGCGGCGATCTTCTCGAAGGACGACTGCACGATGTAGTGCGTGTCCGGCTTGGCGAAGTCCTCGATCTCGTAGACGGTGAACTCGCGCTCGCCGATGCGCTCATGGAGCGCGGCCCCCGAGGTCACCGCATCGTCGACCACATTCAGCATCTCCTCGGTGGCCACGATGCCACCAATCGGATTCATCGAGCTCAGCTCCGCCACCTTCTCCGCGATCCCGGCCGCGTCGCCGAGGGCGGTGGTGCGCATGTGATCGGGATGGCCGATCGAGCCGACGATCATCCGGCCATAGTGCAGACCGATATCGACCGTCAGCGTGACGCCGAAGTGTTCGGTCAGATATTCATTGAGCGGCGCCATCCGCTCGCGCATGCGAAGGGCCGCGCGGATGGCGTTGGTGCACTTGGTCTTGGCGTCCTCGCCGTTACTTCCGAAGAAGGCCAGCAAGTTTCCGCCCGCCGGCGGCTCCAGAATCCCGCCGTTGGTGAGCACGGTCTCGCCGATCTGGTAGTAGAAGCGGTTCAGGATGTGGATGAGGTCATGCGGGAGCCAGCGGCGCATCTGTGTGGCCAGCTCGCGCGCGCGCACCGACACCAGCGCCAGCGGCATCTCGCTGCCCTGCACCGCCTTCGGCGCTGAGCGCATGATGCGGATGTCGGCGCTGTCGATGATGAGGCGCCGCACCCGAACGGGTCCGGTGACTTTCCTCTGGCAGGCCAGACGGATCTCGTCGCCGAATCCGAAGCGCTGGGCGAGCTTCAGCTCCGCGGTGTCGCGCGTGGAGAGATTCTCGCGGCCGCCGATGACGATGACGCGGCAGGTCGAGCAGCGGGCATTGCCTCCGCACTCGTAGGTGTGCGGAATCCCCGCCTCGAGCGCGGCCTCGAGCAGCGTCTGCCCGGGAGCGATTTCGATGTTGATCTCGCCACCCGGCTCGCCCGCGAACGTCGCCGATGGCGGCCCCGCCGGAACGACCGGCATGGGAGCCATCGACCTCGGCGCGGCAAACGAAACGCTCGGCGTGAGGAGGATGTCGCCGGATCCGATCACCGTGCGGTCCGTGGCGTCCTTCATCAGTTCACCGAGAGTCAGCGACGGCGGCAGCGTTCCCCGCACCCGCAGGATGCGGATGATGTTGCGGATCTCCTCGACCGACCGGAACCGGCGCGACGGATCCTTCTGCATGGTCTTCGTGACCAGTTCCGAAACGACGGGCGGGATGGACGGATCGAGCACCGTCAGCGGCTTCGGCTCGTGATGCATGACGGCGTAGAGAATCGCCGGAATCGAGTCGGCTTCGAAGGCGCGCCGGCCACAAAGCAATTCGTGAAAGACGGTGCCGAGCGAGAAGATATCGGCGCGCGCATCGACGCGATGGCCGCGGATCTGTTCCGGGGCCATGTAGTTCGGCGTGCCGAGGATCATGCCGGTACCGGTCATATCCGAACCGCCGATGCGGGCCACGCCGAAATCGAGAATCTTCACCTGCCCGTTCGGCAGCACGAAGATGTTGGCCGGCTTCAGATCGCGATGAACGATGTTCGTCGAATGCGCGAAGGCCATGGCATCGCAGATCTGCTCCATGACATGAAGCCGCGCGCCGAGATTGGCAAACGCGCCTGCCTGGATCAGCCGCTTGAGATCATTGCCATCGAGCAGCTCCATGGCCATGAAGAAGCGCCCCGACTCCTCGCCGAAGTCGTGCACCACGACGATGTTGGGATGAACGAGCCGCGCCGCCGACTGCGCCTCGCGCCGGAAGCGCAGCCGCGTGTCGGCATCACCCGCGGCGATGACCTTCAGCGCGACGTAACGATCGAGATCGGGATCGTGCGCGCGAAAGACTTCCCCCATCGCGCCGCGGCCGATCTGATCGACGAGGTTGTACTTGCCCAGGCGGGCTATCTGGACCATTGGGAATGAGGCGACAGTCTACCCGACGTGCTTCCCGTTACGCCCCTTATCGCCCAGCCGCAAACATCGCTACGCCGATTCTCTCAGCTGCCAACCGGAGCGCCCGATCTCTGGTGGCCAACGGAACAGCGTGACGGATGGCAAGCTCCAGATACGAGGCGTCGTAGGCCGACAAACCGCTTTGCCGAGCGAGTCGCATCAAGTCAAACGGATCACCGCCAACGGAAATGACCACGGGAAGTGATTCAATCACCGACAGGCATTCGTCCACACGCACGGCGGCGATTCGTTTCCTCCGCTCCGCGGCAAGCAAGCCGTTGACGACTTCGGGAAACCAGATCGGTGGCGCGAGCGCTTCCGATCTGGTTAGCGAGTCAAGCACCAGTTCCGCCAATGATCCGACTCATCCTCGAAGCACCACGAGAGGGTCATCGAGGCGTCGAGAACGAATCGATTCAATTGCGGCGGCCCTGCTCGATCAGATCGCGAAGGTTATCGCCATGGAGCCTGACGCCATGACGGAGGTGGCGCAATCGCTCGATCATCGAAGCCGTTGTCTGGATCCCGGTGGTGGTCCGTGGGGAGGAAGCCGCCAGGCCGGCACGCAGCAATTGCGCGACTGTTTCATCGAGTGCCTGGCCCTCCTGCTCGGCGAGCAGATGAATGTCGTCGACGAGATCGTCCGGAAGATCGAGCGTCGTCGTAGTCATGCAGAGAGTGTGCTGATTCTCGTGGCTTCCGTCAACGAGGGCGCTGAGAGGGGAGCCGAAAGGCTCCCCTCTTGAGATTCCGGTACGTCCTCTACTTCGCCTCGAGAAAGAAGAAGCTGTGATCGCCGCTCGTTCCGATCGACGTCACGGAATTGAGGTGACAGGCGAAGCAGCCGGTGGCGTTGACCTGTGAGCCCGGCTTCACCGGCTTCTCGAGATCCTGCACGTACGTCTCCATGGTGATGTTGGAGACATAGCTTGGCGTTCCTTTCAACGAGGCGGTTCCTGTGCCCCACTGCGTGCTGATCAAGCGGTAGTTCGCGAAGACGGAATTGCCGAGAAGGTGTTGGTAATAGGTGTTCAACTCGTCGGCGCCAACCTCAGGATGGGTGCGCTTGATCTGCGTGCTCGGCGTGTGCGGCGTACCGTCCGGATTCAGCTCGACGTACGGCTGCTTGGCCAGCTGCGTATTCGGCGCGGCATTGCTCTTCGGATCGAAGAACACCTTGTCGTTGTCGACGTGCTCGAAGGTCGACCAGAGGAAGCTGGCCTGGGTCGGTGTCTTCTGGATGATGTGCAGTCCGACCAGGCCGAGGGTTACTTTTCCAGGAATCGGCTCCGTCGCGTCCGGAGTGTTGTAAACGACCGCCTCGGTGGTGAAATAGCGATTGCTCGCTTTCTCGGCCGGCGTGAGGATCTTCCACGCCGACTTGATCTCGATGGAGTTGACCGGCAGGCTGACGGTTTTGTCTTTCAAGCCCGCTTTGTTCCACCAGTTGCCATCAACGATGGCCTGCAGCTCGACCTGATTCATCAGCTTTTCATAGCGCAGCCACCGCCCGCCCTTGCCGTCGCCAGCTCCCTGATCGGTGACGATGCCGCCTCTTGCCTGCAGCACGTCGTGGCCGGGCGAAGCGATGGCCAGGAACGCGCCGCCGAGTTTCGCCGCAACCGGTTCGGCTTTGGCGATGTGGTGAAACTCCCGGACACCGTTCGCGGTCAGAAGTCCGTTGCCGCTGCACCACGAGGCAGGCTTGCCCTTCGCCGGATCGACGAAGACTTTGTCGGAGGGCATGTACGTCTGCCACACGACGCTGGTGCCGTCGCCGCTGCGCACGTCGAGGATCGATTTTTTCTGATCCGCCGAGCAGGCCGACGAAACCGCCGGCCAGTTGAGAGCAATGAATTCGTTCCACGAAAAGATGTCGACGCCCGACTGCGCCGCGTGAAACGGACAGTCCTCATTCGGAATGGCCGCGCTGGCCAGGGTGATGCCTTCGGAACAGGTCGAAGCGCCGCACACCGCGCCCGGCGGCGGACACGAAACCGGCTTGTCCAGCGCTTTCGGCGGAGGCGCGGATGCCACCGGCGCCGCCGATGTCCCAGCGGTCGATGGCGTCACACCCTGCTCTTTGGTGCAGGCGGTGAGAAGGACAGTTGCTGCGAGGGCTCCGATGACGACAACGGAGCGGACGGGTCCCATAGGTAAATGCATAGCGTTCTCTCTCTCCTTGTCCGCGATTGTCTCATCCAGATGCGCGAGCGGATCGAACGTAGGTCGGACTCTTCAGTCCGACCCCTTGTGAATCCACCTCGTCACTGAGCGTTCAGACGCTGATCACCCGGTCGGACTGTAGAGTCCGACCTACGTTTGACCATCAGGGCGCCGCATCGCGATCGATGAGCCACCATGTCTCGACGTCGCGCGTCACCTGCGCGATCGGGTAGGCGGCGCCGTCGCGGATCGCTTCGAGGATCGGCTTCTTCTTCGCGCCAGTCGCCAGCACCAGCCGCAGGGTCGCGGCACGCAGAACCGGTTTGGTGAGCGTTACCCGCCAGGCATCGAGGCGCGGGACGAAAACCTCGGCGGCAATGCGGTCTTCGACCTCCAGCACCGGCGTACCGGGGAAGAGCGAGGCGGTGTGGCCGTCGTCGCCCATGCCTAGGATGGCCACGTCGAGTTGGGCGATGCCGAGGGAACGCCACTCGTTTTCGAAGGCGTAGGCGGTGGCGGCGGGATCGTTCAGCTCCGTGTCGAAGCGCAGGAAGCGATGCGCCGGACTGATGCCGTGGGCGAAGAGCGTCTTCTGCATCATGCCGGCGTTCGAATCGGGATCATCGATCGGGACGTAACGCTCATCGACCACAATCCAGCTGATCGGGAACCCGGCCAGTTGCTCGCGTAACGGAGACGTGCCGAGCATCGCGTACAGCGGCTTCGGCGTGGAGCCGCCGGAAAGGGCGATCGTTCTGGCGCCCGATTGAATCTTCTGCACGAGCGTGCGGGCGGCGGCGGTGAGGAGCTCGTCGGTCGTGTCGAAGATTCGGAGATTCATGACGCTGCTAGGCCACCCGTTTCGCCAGCTTCAACGCAATCGGCAGCACACGCCGCAACACCCGATCCCCTTCCGATCGCTTGAGCTGGCGCACGATCAGCTCGTCGAGCCGCTGGTTCAAGGTGCGCGTCACCGACTGCACGGTCACGCTGCCGTCGACGTTGGCGACGAGGACGCCGCGGTCGCGGTCTCTGGTGATGCCGGCGCAGGTGCCGTCTTCGAAGGAGATCTCGACCAGGGCGATGCCGCCGACGTCGGTCGATTGGTGGCGGCGCTCGAAGGCGTAGTCGATCGAGCCGGCGGCGCCTTCCACCGAGCCGCTGGCATCGACGTTGTGGCCGACCTGCGCGCTCAGCCACGAGGCGTAGAGCAGCGACTCGACCGACTCGCCGAAAAACTCGTGGTTCGAACTGCCGGCGATGACGCGCACCCGGCGGATGCTGCCGAGGCGGCTGCGCATTTCGGGAGGATCGAAGATCGAAGCCGTGGCCACGCGCCACTCTTCGAGGCGGCCCCAGTTCAAATCCGCCGGCGAGGTCGACGTCTGCTCGCCGATGCGGGCCACGAGCGCAAGGTCGGCGGGCGAATCGAAATGCACCGAGTCGACGATCAGCTTGTCGGCCGATTCCAGCAGCAGCTCGACGTACGACTCATGCTCATTCGGCAGATCGCCGAGCCACCAGAACGCCACCGGCATGTCGGGGATGAGCAGCGCATTGACCACGGGCGGCACGCGATGAATCCGGTCTCCGCCGGCCACGATGTTGATCTCCTCGGAGCAGACCTGTTTGCCGCCGCCGATCATGTGACAGTTGGCGCTGATCCACGACGTCAGTTCCGCCTCGTCGGCGGGATTGGAGCGGATGACGATGGTCCGCTGTGGAACGGTGGCGCTGGCGCGGCCGAGGGTCTCGTTGGCCGAAGCGTGCAGATCGCTGGTCGATGTGTGCGCCACGACATTCCAAAGCGCGGCGCGCGTGATGGCGTCATCGCCATCCTTCTGCCCGCGCCAGAGCTCGGAGAGATTTTTCTCGATGGCGTTGACGTCGATGTGAACGTCGTTCATGAGGTCTCGCGGTTGCGCGGTTGTGCGGTCTCGTGGTTAGGGAACGCGGAGCGGAGTGCTGCGAGACTGCGCAACCGCGAGACCGCGCAACCGCGCATCACGGCCTTCTCCATTTGCGCCCATCTCTTTCGATCAGCTTGTCCGCCGCCTCGGGACCCCATGTTCCGGCGGAATACAGCTCCGGCCCGATCGGATCTTTGGCCCAGGCGCTGAGCAGCGGATCGAGCCAGGCCCACGCCGTCTCCACTTCGTCGCGGCGGGCGAAGAGCGTGGAATCGCCGAGCATCGTTTCCAGCAGCAGCCGCTCATACGCCTCGGGCGGCTCGGCGCCGAACGACGTGGCGTAGCGGAACTCCATCGTTACCGGCGCCGTGCGAACCGTCGGTCCGGGAACTTTCGAATCGAACTTCAGCGAGATTCCCTCGTCCGGCTGGATGCGAATGGCCAAGACGTTCGGCTGCATGGTCACGTGCGTCAGCTTGTTGAACAACGGATACGGCGCGGGACGGAAGTGGATGGAGATGTCAGTCACGCGCTTCGGCAGACGCTTTCCGGCGCGGATGTAGAACGGGACATCCGCCCAGCGCCAGTTGTCGATGAAGATCTTGAGCGCGGCGTAGGTGTCGACGTTCGAGTTCGGATCGACGTTCACCTCTTTGCGGTAGGCGATGGCCTTCTCGCCGAGCACCGACCCGTCGGTGTACTGGCCGCGCACGGCGGCGTCGGCCTCGTGCCCGCGCGGGAACTCGCGCAATGCGCGGAGCACCTTCACCTTCTCGTCGCGCACGGCGTCGGCCTCGAACGCCACCGGCGGCTCCATGCCGATCAGCGAGACCAGCTGCAGCATGTGGTTCTGGATGATGTCGCGCGAGATGCCGGCGGTCTCGAAGTACGGGCCGCGTTTCTCCACGCCGATCGACTCCGCCACCGTGATCTGCACATGGTCAATGTATTGACGATTCCAGAACGGCTCGAAGATTCCGTTCGCAAAGCGGAGGACCAGCAGGTTCTGCACCGTCTCTTTGCCGAGGTAGTGATCGATGCGGAAGACCTGCCGCTCGCGGAACGTCGTCACCGCCACGCGGTTCAGCTCCTTCGCCGAGGCGAGATCGTGGCCGAATGGCTTCTCGATGATGACCCGCGTGAACGGCCCGTCCTGCTCGGGATCGTTCACCATCTTTTCCTTGCCGAGAAACTGGGCGATGGTCTCGAAGAAATTAGGCGGGACGGCCAGGTAGTAGATGCGACGTCCGCCGGTGCCGCGGGTCTTGTCGCACTCTTCCAGCTTTTCCTTGAGCCGAAGAATCCCCTGATGCTCGCCGAACTCGCCGCGAACGTAGAAGAGTCCCTTGGCGAAGTTCTCCCACACCGCTTCGTCGACGGGACGGACGCGCGCGAACTTGTCGCAGGCCTCGCGCATGGCCATGCGGAAGGCGTCGTCGGTGTAGTCGGGACGAGCGTAGCCGATGATGGTCTGCCCGGCCGGCAGAAGCCCGTCGTGGGCCAGCGAGTAGAGCGCGGGGATGAGCTTGCGCTGCGTCAGGTCGCCCGACGCACCGAAGATGACCAGGCAGGAGGCGTCAGGGACACGCTCCTGTTCCAGCCCTTCACGAAGTGGATTTGCATCGATCGCGGGAGCGACCACGGACATGTTGCGGCCTCCGAGAGAGGAATTGTATGCGATGCAATCGCGGCGCCCGCGATGCTCCGACTTTGCGCTATTCTCCCTCGGTGCGAACAGAGGACATCGTGGCCTTCGCCCGCCGTGACTGGCAAGCGATCGCCGAGTCGAAGCGGCAGCGTTGGGCCGCGCAGAAAGCATCGATGACACCCGCCGAGGCGCTGGACGTCGGCGACGATCTGCGAAGCTACGCACAGTCGATCCACGAGAGCTGGCCGACGGACGACGATCGTCGGGACGATCTCGCCATGCATGTCCGAGTATCCCGGAGCCTGCGTCGTGTCGACGGGACACGCGGTACGTAGCGTTCTGGCGGCGCTCGCTGCAGCGATGCAGGAACGTGGCGTGCGCTGGTATCTGTTCGGAGCGCAGGTGGGTTCGACGTAGGTCGGACTCTCAGTCCGACCGGGCTGACCGGGGTTTGAACTTCAGTGACGAGGGCAATTCACGAGAGGTCGGACTGGAGAGTCCGACCTACGTGTGTCCGACGTAGGTCGTTCGACCTACGTTTGCTAAGTTCTCTCAGAAGCTGAAGCGCAATCCGACGCCTAGCGAACCGTAGCGGGGCTTGGGGCTGTAGAAGTGGGCCCAGTGGTAGGCCGCTTCGGCTGTGATGCCGAGGTTGCGGGTGATGGGGAAGTTGCCGTTCACGCCGCCGACGAAACCGTAGTCGCTCTCTTCGCGGTTGGCGCCGTTCTGGCGATAGAGGCCGGCGCCGGCGAAAACGCCGGTGGAACCGAACGGCTCGGAGAAGCGGTACTCGATGGCGACGTCGGCGTATTCGACCTGCCCTTTCGAATCGACGGCGTCGACGACTTGGTTGCCGTCGTTGTCCTTCGAAACGAATACGGTCTTCGCATCCATCCGGCCGAGCTTGACCTTGAACCATGTCCCCTGGTCCATCTGGATGCCGTAGGAAATCTCTTCGAAGCCGTGCTGGAACTCGGACTTGCCGCCCGCGGCGGTTTTCAGGGCCTTGGCGCCGCCGAACAGGACATCGACTTCGTTGTTCTGCGCGAGCGCGGGAAGTGCAGCAAGAAGCAGAAAGCTGAGGAGAATCAAGGTCTTTTTCATGCGAGCCTCACTATATCGAAATCGGGGGCCGGGAGTCGGGGACCGGAAGCCGGAGAAAAGAAGATGATTCTCTACGACACCCGGTCCCCGACTCCCGACTCCCGCATACAATTCACGCCGTGTTGCAATCACTTTCGTCAATAGGACGGGAGACGGCGCGAATCGTTCTGCATGCGGCGTGCGTGGCCTGCGGGGGCGAGCTGCCGTGGCGGGAACGGACGGCGTCGTGCTGCGCGGCGTGCTGGGCTTCGCTTCCGGCGATTCCGGCGGCGAAGTGCCGCTTCTGCGCACTGCCGTGGACGAATGACGATCCCGATTTCATCTGCGGGCCGTGCCTGAAAGATCCCCTGCCCGTCGACTGGACCGAGGCCTGGGGGTGTTACGCGGGATCGCTGGAGCGGGTACTGCAGGCGTTCAAGTTCCAGCGGCACGATTTCTTCGCCGATCCGCTGGCGGAACTAGTCGAGCGGATATTGCGCCAGCGCGGCGATCTCGATTTCGACGCCGTCGTTCCCGTGCCGATGCATCGCGCCAAGGTGCGGCGCCGCGGCTACAACCAGGCGGAACTGCTGGCTCGCGCGCTGGCGAAACGGATCAGCATCCGCTGCCAGCCGGCGCTGCTGGCGAAGACGCGCGATCTCGATCCGCAGTCGAAACTGGCGCGCAGTGCCCGCGCCGCGAACGTGCACGATGCGTTTCAAGCATCGCCGCGCGTGACTTCGAAAAAGATCCTGCTCGTCGACGACGTCTGCACGACCGGCGCAACGCTTCGCGCCTGCGCGGGCGAATTGATTCGCGCCGGAGCAGGGCGGGTGGCGGCGGCGGTGGTGGCGAAGACGGAATGAGAAAGAGTGGTCAGTGGTCAGGAAAAAACCGACAACTGACCACTGGCCACTTGCCACTGACAACTGGCCACTAGACATTGACGACTACGGAGACTGAATGCCCGATTACGATCTGATCATCATCGGCGGCGGAATCATCGGCGGGAGCGTGCTCTATCACCTCGCCCAGCTCGGCTATCCGGGCCGTGTGCTCGTGCTCGAGCGCGAGGATGCGCTGTCGAAAGGCTCCACCGCCCTTTCCGCGGGCGGCTTCCGCAACATCTGGACGACGCCGATCAACATGCGGCTGACCAGTTACTCGATCAAGAAGCTCAAAGCCTTCCAGGACGAGCTGCGCTTCCCCATCGGCTTCGATCAGCGCGGTTATCTCTTCTGCCAGTACGAGGAGAACTTCGAAAGCGCCAAGGCTTTCGGGCAGGAGTGGGCGAAGAACGGCGTGGCCATCGAGTTTCTCGATGCCAAGGAAGTCGAAGCGAAAGTTCCCGGTCTGCGGGCGAGCGTCGATCACATCGACCCCGAGGTCAACGAGATCCTGAACATGAAACCGATCGCCGGCGGCGTCTTCGGGCCGGAATGCGGCAGCTTCGATCCGTCGGCGGCGGCGCAGGGATATTTCGAGCGCGGGCTGGAAGGCTTCGCCGGCCGCGCTGAGCTGCGGCTCAACACCACCGTCGCCAAAATCCGCATCACCGGCGGCGCCTATCGTGGCGTGGAGCTGGCGGACGGATCGTTCGTCGAGAGCGACAAGATCGTCGTCGCCGCCGGCGCCTGGACGAACAAGCTGCTCGAAGTCTCCGGCCTGACCGGCGACGATCTGCCGCCGGTGATTCCGCTCAACCGCATGCTCTTCATCACCAACATGCCGCCGATCGAAGGCTTCGAGAAGATCCCGATGACCATCATCGACAACGGCATCTATTTCCGTCCCGAGGGACCGAACCTGATGATCGGGCGCGCCGACCCCGATACGCCGGCAAGTTTCGACACCACGCCGGACGCCAAGTATTACGAAGAGCAGATCAACTACTACATGCAGGAGCGCATCCCGGGCATGGAACGCTGCCGGCTGATGTCGATGTGGGGCGGCCTGTACGACACGAACGCGGTCGATCACAACGCCGTTTTCGGCGAGCACCCGCACGTGCAGAACCTGATTTTCGCCACTGGTTTCTCGGGCCACGGAGCGATGGAATCGCCCGCCGCCGGCCTGGCGCTGGCGGAGCTGCTGCAGTACGGCGAATACCGTACCCTCGACTGCACGCCGCTCTCGATCCGACGGTTCTGGGAGAACAAGCCGATTCACGAGACGATCGTGATTTGAGTTGACGTAGGTCGGACTCTCCAGTCCGACCTCTTGTGAAAGCTCCTCGTCACTTCGATTTCAGACCCGGGTCAGCCGGTCGGACTGGAGAGTCCGACCTACGTTTGACCTTCAGTCACATCCCACTTCGGCCGCTCGCGATACCGGTCGTGCATCCACACCCACTGCTCGGGGACGCGGCGGATCTGCGCTTCGATGTCGGCGGTGAGCCGCGCGGTCAGCGCCACCGGATCGTCGTCGGGACTGACGATGATCGGTTCGAGGATGCGGATGTGCAGCTTTCCGTTTCGCCGTTCGCCGAAGATGCGAAGGACCTTGGCGCCGGTCCGCACCGCCAGCCGCGCCGGGCCGATCGGCGTCAATGCCAGGCGGCCGAAGAACGGCACCTTCACGCTCTCGGCGCGGATGTTCTGATCGATGAGAAACGAAAGCATGCTGCCGTTGCGCAGGGCACGGATCATCTCCCGGGCCGCGGCGGTCGATCCGCGATCGATGGTGGTGATGCCGGCGTCGGCGCGGAGGTCGCGGATGAAGAGGTTCATCATCGGCTCGTCGCGCCCCCGGTGAAGAACGGTCAGGGGCGAGCGGAGGGCGATGGCGTGCGCCATCCACTCCCAGTTGCCGCAGTGGCCGGTGATGCCGATCGTCCCCTCGCCGGGACGCAGGTTCTCCAATCCTTCGAACGTGGTCGTCTGCGCGCACGTCTCGGCGTTGAGGTTCGGCAGCCAGAGCACTTCCACGAGGGTCAGGCCGAGGTGATGAAACATGGAGCGGATGGTGACGGTGCGGCGGCGCTGCGGCCAGTCGGGAAATGCCACGGCGATGTTGGTCAGCGCACGGCGGCGATGATGACGAAGCACGTGCCACCCGAGGTGGCCGAGCACGAGACCGATACCGCGCGTGACGCCGAGCGGCAACCGTCGCACGACGGAACTGAAGAGACGGAGGATGCGATAGAGGATGCGGCCGCGAAATGCGCGCCGGGCAGGAATGCTCACGCGGCCAATTCTATGGGACGGCTGCTATCCTTCGCGCGGCATGAGCGGCGCGCGCGACATTCGAGTGATCGTTTCCGACGTCGACGGCGTCTGGACGGACGGAAAAATCACCTACGCCGGCGACCGCTCCGAAATCAAATCCTTCAACGTCCGCGACGGCCTCGGCGCAAAACTCGCGCAGCGCGCGGGGATCACCATCGTGCTGCTGACGTCGCGATCGTCGCCCGCGCTGGTGCGCCGGGCAAAAGAACTGGCGATCACCGAGCTGCACCAGGGCGCGGCGAACAAACTCACCGCCTGTGAGGAGATCCTGCAGAAGCTGTCGGTCACCTTCGACCAGGTGCTCTACATCGGCGACGATCTCCCCGATCTCGCACCGATGCTGCGTGCCGGTCTCTCCGCCGCACCGTCCGATGCGGCGGCCGAGGTGCGCTCCGCCGCGACATGGAAGCTGGAGACGGGCGGCGGGCGGGGGGCGTTTCGGGAGCTCGTCGAGCGGCTGTTGACGGAGCGGGAGGAGTGGGACGTGATCGTGAAGAGCTTCGAGTAAGCCCAGCACAGACAGGAGTGTCTGTGCCACATCGGTCTCGGTACTTGAAAGAATTGTGGCGATCACCAGCGGCTGATGTGGCACAGACACTCTTGTCTGTGCTGGAGCTCGGCCGACCTACGCCGGAGCCACATCAACCAGATTGTCGTAAAACGTCGCCCCTCTTCCGATGTCGGTGAGTGCCTGCGACGTCGTCTGGTTCGCGTTCGCGCCGTCCGATGTCAGCCTTCCCCACCACACCGACGGCGCGGAGACGACGCCGGGGCGGACGCGATCGGTGATCACGGCGTCGGCGGTGAAGGTGCCGCGGTCGTTGTAGATCTTCACGCGGGCGCCGTCGGCGATGGCGCGGGCCTGGGCGTCGTCGGCGTGTATCTCCAGCGTTGGTTTGCCGGCGGAACGGCGGAGCGAGGCGACGTTGACGAAGCTCGAGTTGAGAAACTCGTGCGCCGGCGGCGAGATGAGCGCGAGCGGGAAGCGGCGCGCCAGCGCGGGATCGCGCTCCTCCGACTCGTACGGCGGGACGTAGCAAGGCAACGCATCGAGCCCGAGGGCGGCAACCTGCTGCGATTCGATCTCGATCTTGCCGCTGGGCGTCTTGAGCGAAACGCCGCTGCGGAACGGGAGGTGCGGCGACGGCAGATTGAGACGCACCGATCCGTGCTCCTTCAACGATTCCAGCGTCACACCGTTCATCACCTCGGGCGTGCCAGCGAGCGCGGCGCGCATCAGCTCCTCGTCGCTCTCGCGCAACTCCGGAAAATCGAGATGCATGGCCGCGGCGATGCGGCGGAAGATCTCGCTGTTCGGCAGCGCCTCGCCGATCGGAGCGATCGAACGCTTGTTGTACATGACATAGAGATGGCCGTAGGCCTTGTGGAGATCGTCGTGCTCGAGTTGGGTCGTCGCCGGCAACAACACGTCCGCGTAGTCGGCGGTGTCGGTCTGGAAGTGTTCGAGGACGACGGTGAAGAGATCCTCGCGCCGGAGTCCGCGCAGGACGTTCTCGCGGTCGGGCGCGATCGAGCCGGGGTTGGAGTTGTAGACGATCATCGCCTTCACCGGCGGATCGTCAGTCTTCGTCAGCGCCTCGCCGAGCCGGGTCATGTTGATCGTGCGAGCGGAATGGTTGCCGAGGTCCGTCCGCTCCATCGCCGCCGTGTTCAGCGCGAAGGTGCCGGAGGCGGAAAGCTGGCACCCGCCGCCGGCGTAATTCCAATCGCCAGTGATCGCCGGAAGCAGCGAGATGGCGCGCACCGCCGAGCCGCCGCCGGCGTGCCGTTGCAATCCATAGTTGAGGCGGATGAAGGCCGGCCGCGTGGTGCCGTAGAGCGTTCCGAGCCGCTCGATGGTCTCGACCGGCAGCCGGCAGATCGACGCCACGCGCTCCGGTGCGTAGTCGGAGAGGACCCGCTCGCGCAGCGTCTCCCATCCGATGGTCATCTCGTCAAGATATTGACGATCTTCGAGATGGTCTCTGAACAGCACGTGCATCATCCCCAGCGCCAAGGCCGCGTCGGTGCCGGGGCGGATGGCGATGTGCTCGTCGGATGCCGCCGCGGTCCTGGTCCGCAACGGATCGATGCAGATGACCGGCGCTCCGTTGGCGCGGGCCCGGCGGATGAACGGCCAGAGGTGCGGGTTCGACGTGAGCGTGTTCGTTCCCCACAGCAGGATCAGTTTCGCCTCGGGCACGGCTTCCGGATCGGTTCCCATCCGCGTCCCGTAGTTCATGGCAAAGGCCTCGGCGCCCGCACTGGAGCAGATGGTGCGATCGAGAAACGAGGCCCCGATGCGCCGGAAGAAACGCGAGGCCATCCCCTCGCCCTGCACCAGTCCCATCGTCCCCGCGTACGAGTACGGCAGGATCGCCTGCGGACCATCACCCGAGGCGATGATCGCGTGCAGCCGCTCGGCGATGAGCGACGTCGCTTCATCCCAGGTGGCGCGGCGGAACCGCCCCTCCCCTTTCGCGCCAACGCGGATCTGCGGATACGCGAGCCGGTCCGGGTGATACGTCCGCTCCAGATACTTTGAGACCTTCGTGCAGAGAAACCCCTGCGTCATCGGATGGTCCGGATCGCCCGCGATGCGAACGGCGCGGCCATCCTCGACCGTGACGAGCATCAGGCAAGTGTCAGGACAATCGTGCGGACAAACGGCGCGGATGAGCATTCCAAGGAAGTTTACCCTGCGCGAAGACGCAGGGTCTCCGGTGAGAGCGACCATGAAAATCGAACGATCGATGGTCGATTTTCATGGTCACTTCGCGCCGAGCTGCTTCACCAACGTCTTCGGCGCAATCGCGCGATAACTCTCTTCGACCCACGCCTTGATCAGATCGAGCGACTTCTGATCGGTGAGGTACGCCGTCACCCAGCCGCTCTTGCCGAGGCCGTAACCGGTCGGCTCCGTGAAGGGAAGATCGACCGCCATGTCGCGCGAGTGCGGGAGTTTCACAGAGATGGAAAAACGGCCGTTCTCGTCGGTGCCCATGAAGAGGAAGGCCTTTTTCTTCACCTTGATCGCGCTGTGTCCCCACGGAAACTCTTCATACGCCTCGGGGAAGCCAAGCGCGAAGTCGCGCACCTTCGATTCGATCGCGCCGCCTTTGGATTTGGCCATCGGTCACGTCTCAATGTGGGTTCGTCTGCGGATTACTCCCGTTCCAGCACCATCGCCACGCCGATCCCACCCGCGGCACAGACGGTGACCAGGCCGTACTGTTGTCCGGTGCGCTGCAACTCGTTGCAGACGGTGGTCACGATGCGCGAGCCGGTGGCGCCGAAGGGATGTCCCAACGCAATGGATCCGCCGGTGAGGTTGATCTTTTCGGGATCGATTTCGCCGACCGGCTCGCTGCGGCCGAGGCGTTCCTGGGCGATTTTCTTCGAGCCGATCCACTGGATGTTCGACAGCACCTGCGCGGCGAAGGCTTCGTGCATCTCGATCACGCCGATGTCTTTGAGCGAGATCTTGGCGCGCTCCAGCGCTACCGGCAGGGCGAAGACGGGACCCTGCAGCAGCTGATCGAAGGGATCGGTGGCGGCGTACGCGTAGCTCTTGATGAAACCGATCGGCTTGATGCCGAGCTCTTTCGCTTTGTCTTCCGACATCAGGATCACCGCCGCGGCGCCGTCGGTCAGCGGGGAGGCGTTGGCGGCGGTGATCGTTCCGAACTTGCGATCGAAGACGGGCCGCAGCTTGGCCATCGCTTCGAGCGTGGAATCGCCGCGAATGAGGTTGTCGGTCTCGACGATGTCGTCGAATCCCGGAGGCACGAGCACGGTCATCACCTCATCTTTGAACCGCCCGCTGGCCGTAGCCTCCGCGGCGCGGTGATGGCTCTGCAGCGCGAATTTGTCCTGCGCCTCGCGCGTGATGCCGTTCTCCTTGGCCATCTTCTCGGCCGACTCGCCCATGGTCAGGCCGGTGGTCGACTCGGCGATCGCGGGCGCGTCGGGCGCGAGATCCTTCGGCCGGATCTTGCGGAACGATCCCAGCTTCCCGCCGACGCTCTTCTGCTTGCTCGACGTCACCAGCGCTTCGGCGAAGTTCTTCGAGAAGAGGATGGGGATGTCGGAGAGCGATTCACTGCCGCCGGCGACGACGATGTCGGCGTACCCGCGGAAGATCATGTCCGCCGCGGAGGTGATGGCCTGATTGGACGACGCGCAGGCCTTGCTCACGGTGAAGCCGGGAACTTTGCGCGGCAGGCCGGTGCCGAGGATGATCTCGCGGGCGATGTTCGGCGCCTTGACCGAGGGGATCACATTGCCGAAGACGACTTCCTGGATGGTGTTGGGGTCGATGCCCGAACGCTGCACCAACTCCGCCACGACGAGCTTGCCCAGATCGAGCGCGGAGAGATGCGCGTAGTGCGTCCCCGACTTCGCAAAGGGCGTGCGAAGCCCACGAACGACCGCAACGCGAGGGGTGTATTGCCACATTGGTCAGAGACCTCGGGCGCGGAGAATAGCACGCGAAAATCAGTGGGGGACGGAGCGGCGTTTGGCCGGTGCCGGCGGGGCGGTGATGACGATCACGCCGCGGTTCTGGCACATCGCCGAGGTGCCCTGGCCGACTGTCACCGTCCAGTTGAAGGTTCCGGGGCTCGCGTAGAGGTGGAACGGTGCGACGTCGTGCGACGCGGTTCCATCCCCGAAGGTCCAGGTGACGCCCGCGGTATCGCAAGATGATGGCTGTTGGAGAAGGAAGAGAACGGCGGTCGTCGCCTGCGCCGAGGTGGCGACGCTGGCGGCGCAGGAAAGGCTGCACGGACCGCTGCAAATGCTCGGATCGATCTGCACATTGACGATGTTCGAATCGGTCGTCCCTCCGGCGCCGGAAGCGCGGATCAGGTACGCGTAGCTCTGCCCGGCGAGAGCCCCGTTGTCGGTAAATGCCGTGCCGGTCAGACTGCCGATCAGCGTGTCGTTGCGGAAGACGGCATAGGCGGTCACGTTCGCCGATGCCGTCCAACTGAGATTGACTCCGGCCGATGGCGTTTGGGAAATGTCGCAGAACGTGTTGGCGCTCAAGGCGAAGGGTTGCGGCGGCGGCTGACAGATGGTCGTCACCAGCGCGATGCTGATCGAATTCGAGTCGGCGATGCCTGCGGTGTTCGTGGCGCGGACGAAATAGGTGAATGTCTGCCCCGCCACCACAGCGCTGTCATCGTAGGCTGACGTCGTAGACGGCAAAGTCTGGGATAACGCCGCGCCGTTGCGAAATACTTGATAGCTCGTCGCGCCTGCCGAAGCGGTCCACGACAGGCGGTTGACCGGGCTGGTGTCACTGCAGATCGTGTTGACCGACAGCGTTGGCGGCGTTGGAGGCGTAGCAGGCGCACAGGCGGCAATGGTGACCGACTGGCCGCTCGACAAGGCGCTTCCGCCGCTATTTGTGGCGGTGACGGTATAGGTGTAGGTCTGGCCGACGTTGACCGTAAGGTCGTCAAAGGCCAGCTTCGTCGAGGCAAACGTCGCGCTGTAGGGGGCACCATCGCGGTTGACGACGTAGGTCGCGGCGTTCGAGGAGGCTGTCCACGTGACATGGACCGCAGGAGTAGGAGGCGCGGGCGCGGTACAGAATCCGCTGGCCGATGCGGCAAACGCGCCGGGAGGAGAGGTGCAGGTTGCCGCAGTGATCGACACTGCGTTCGACTCGGTCGAGCCGGAGCCGTTCAGGGCGGAGATCGTGTAGCTGTACGCGTGACCCGCGGTGACGGCGGTGTCCGCAAACGTGCGCGCGGTCGTGGTGTCGATGATGACGCCGTCCCGGCCGACGCGATACTGCGTCACTCCCGAGGAAGCCGTCCAGCTCAATTGAACGCTCGCGGAGCCGTTGGTGCAGGACGTGGTTACCGAGAGCGTCGTGCTTCCGGGCAGGCTGGGACAGGAAGGCGTCGTACTGAACTGTCCGTGATTCGCCTGCACATCATTGACCGAGAAGCGATAGGAGGTGGCGGCATTGAGGCCGGTGACGTCGAAGCTGCTCTTCGTTTCATCGAGGACCGCCACGACGTTGTCGGAGGAGTCGGTAATGAAATAGCCGTTCGCCGATCCGGCGGTCCATGCCAGGTGCATGGCCGGCCCGGTCGCGGCGCAGTAGGCCGACTCGCCGGCCTGCAGATCGCCGCTCTGACAGAGCGACGAATTCGCCGCCGGCGGCGTGACGCTGTTGGAGGTGAACGTGAAGCCGTGGCTGTCGGTGGCGACGACGAAGTAGCTGGTGCCGGAGGTGCTGTCGTCGAAAGCCAGCGTCGATGCCGGCAACACCGCGCCGATGGCCTGTCCGCCGCGAAAGACGCGGTACGACGAGGCGCCTGCAGACGCCGACCACGAGAGGTGAATCCCGGCATGGCAGACCGGAAAGGCGGCTACTCCGAACGCTCCCGGCCCGGCAAACGCCGCCACGGGAACGAAGAGGATGAGGAAGGCCAGCAACGAGGTGGTCTTACGCGGGACCACAGGCATAAGGGTCAAGATCCTGGACGAATTGTACACATCAGGCGCGCGGCGGCTCGCTCAGGAAGCGGTCGCGCCAACCAACTGCCGCAGCACGAACGGCAGAATCCCTCCGCTTTCGTAGTAGTCGACTTCGATCGGTGTATCGATCCGGACGATGAGCGGCACGTTCTCCGTCGCGCCGTTTGCGCGATGGATGACCAGCGTGGCCTTCTGGCGCGGGCGGAGGTCGCCGGTGATGCCGGTGATGTCGAAGGTCTCGGTGCCGTCGAGATTGAGCGACTGGACGTTCGTTCCCTCTTCGAATTGCAGCGGGAGCACGCCCATGCCGACCAGGTTCGAGCGGTGGATGCGCTCGAAGCTCTGCGTGACCACGGCGCGCACGCCGAGGAGCTTGGTGCCTTTTGCGGCCCAGTCGCGGGAGGAGCCGGTGCCGTACTCCTGACCGGCGATGACCACCAGCGGCGTTCCTTCTTTTTGATACTGCATGGCCGCGTCGTAAATCGAAGTCTGCGTTCCGTCCGGCTGGTGTCTGGTCACGCCGCCTTCGACGCCAGGCACCATCAGGTTCTTGATGCGCACGTTGGCGAACGTGCCGCGCGTCATCACGCGATCGTTCCCGCGGCGCGAGCCATAGCTGTTGAAGTCTTCCACCGGAACGCCGTTTTCGATGAGGTACTTGCCGGCCGGCGAGTTGGCTTTGATCGAACCGGCCGGGCTGATGTGATCCGTGGTCACGGAGTCGCCGAAAATCGCCAGCGCGCGGGCGCCGGTGATGTCGGTAGCCTTGCCGGACGCCATCTCGCCCTCGAAGAACGGCGGCTCCTGGATGTAGGTCGAGCTCTCGTCCCAGGTGTAGAGCAGCCCGCCGGTGGAGGGGATCTCGTTCCAGAGGGGGTTCTGATCGGCGAAATTCGAATAAAGCGTGCGGAACGACTCGGGGTCGAGCGCGCCGGCCATGCAGGTGCGGATCTCGTCCATCGTCGGCCAGATGTCGTGCAGGTAAACGTCTTCGCCCCGCGATCCGCGGCCGATCGGCTCTTTGGTCATGTCGATGTCGATGCGTCCCGCCAGCGCGAAGGCAACGACGAGCGGCGGCGACATCAGGAAGTTGGCCCGGATCGACTGGTGGACGCGTGCTTCGAAGTTGCGGTTGCCGGAGAGGACGCTGACGCCGACGAGATCGAGCTTGGTGATGGCTTCCTCGATGCGCGGATCGAGCGGGCCGGAGTTGCCGATGCAGGTGGTGCAGCCGTAGCCGACGGTGTTGAATCCGAGCTGGTCGAGATACGGCTGCAGACCGCTGCGATGGTAGTAGTCGGTGACGACGCGCGAGCCGGGCGCCAGCGAGGTCTTGACCACGCGAGGAACACGCAGCCCTTTCTCGACCGCCTTCTTCGCCAGTAGCCCGGCAGCGAGCATCACCGAGGGGTTCGAGGTGTTCGTGCAGGAAGTGATGGCGGCGATGAGGACGTCGCCGTCGTGCAGCTCGGCCACCGCCATCGGGAACTCGTCGGCCAGCGAATCGGCGGCGACGCGATCGGGCGTGGGCCGGTTGTTGACCATCTCCTCCTCGGTGACGACGCTCGTGTTTTTCTTCGCCGACGCAAGCGCGTTCGGCGCGGTTCCCTGCTCCCCGCCGCCGGTGATGGTGTGCTCGGGACCCGTCGATGTGATTCCAACAAGTGTCTTTGCCTTTCGCGCGGCTTCGGTCTTGCCGTAACCGGCTGGCGCCGGCTTGCGGAGCATCTCCACGAACTCGCGCTGGATGTCGTCGAGCTCGATGCGGTCCTGCGGCCGCTTCGGTCCGGCCACGCTGGCGCGGACGCCGGCGAGGTCGAGCTCGAGGACCGTTGTGTATTCGATGTCCCCATCCTTCGGAATGCCGAAGAGTCCCTGCGCCTGGAAGTACGCCCGCAACGCATCGACCTGCTCCTCGGTGCGCCCGGTCATGAGCATGTAGCGGCAGGTCTCGTCGTCGACCGGGAAGTAGCCCATCGTGGCGCCGTACTCGGGCGCCATGTTGGCGATGGTGGCGCGATCGGCCAGCGCCAGCGAGGCGGCGCCTTCGCCGAAGTATTCGACGAACTTGCCGACGACCTTGGCCTTGCGCAGCATCTCGGTGATGGTGAGCACGAGGTCGGTGGCGGTAACGCCTTCTTTCAAGGCGCCTTTCAGATGAACGCCGACGACATCCGGCGTCAGGAAGTAGACCGGCTGGCCGAGCATGCCCGCCTCGGCCTCGATCCCGCCGACGCCCCAGGCCACGATGCCGAGGCCGTTGATCATGGTGGTGTGGGAGTCGGTGCCGACGAGCGTGTCGGGATACCAGACGCCATCCTTCTCCAGCACGCCGCGGGCGAGGTATTCGAGATTGACCTGGTGAACGATGCCGATGCCCGGCGGGACGACACCGAATCCGTTGAAGGCCTGCGTTCCCCACTTCAGAAACTGGTAGCGCTGCTGGTTGCGCTTGAACTCGATGTACATGTTCAGCTGCAGCGCGTCAGGCCGGTTGGAGTAGTCGACCTGCACGGAGTGATCGACGACGAGATCGACCGGCACGAGCGGCTCGATGATCTTCGGATCGGCGCCCATCCGTTTGGCCGCGGAGCGCATGGCGGCGAGATCGACCAGGAGCGGCACGCCGGTAAAGTCCTGGAGCAGGACGCGGGCGACCATGAACGGAATCTCGTCGGTGCGTTCCGCGCGTGGCTTCCAGTTGGCCAGCGTCCGGACGTCCTTCTCGGCGATCTTCTTGCCGTCGAGATTGCGCAGGACGGATTCGAGGACGATGCGGATCGAGACCGGCAGCTTCGAAACGTTGCCGACGCCGGCCGCTTCGAGTTTCGGGAGAGAGTAGAACTGGCCGCGGCGCCCGTGGCCGAGGTCGAAGGAATCGAGAGTATTGAAGGTGTTGTGAGGCATTTCCATCCTCTGATGCGGAGTGGCGCGCGAGGGAGACGACGCGCGAGGCGAACTATATCAGGCGCGCTTCTTGATGCACTTTCCGTGGAGGCCAACGATGTCAGAAGGCAAACAGGAGTTCCTCGAAACCTACGATGAAGAGCATGCGAAGACGATGCGCGTGCTGAAGGCGTATCCGGCGGACAAGCTCGATCTCCGTCCGCATCCGAAGTTGAAGACGGCTAAAGAACTGGCCTTCGTCTTCATCCTCGAGCGTGGCCTGGGCACGAAGGTCTGGCACGACGAGTACGCCAGCGGCCCACCCGTCGGCGGTTCAGGAACTCCGAAGCCGCCCGAAACCTGGGACGAGCTTCTGGCGACACTGGAGAAAGTGCACAACGATTTCCGCGATCTGGTCAGCGCGGCCTCGGACGAAGAGCTCCACGCGAACGTCCACTTCATGGTCGGACCGAAGCAGATGGGTGCGATCTCGCGCAAGGATTGGATCTGGTTCCTGCTGCACGACCAGATCCACCATCGCGGGCAGTTCTCGGTCTACCTGCGAATGGCGGAGGGGCACGTGCCATCGATTTATGGACCGAGTGGGGATGAGCAGTGGATTTGAAAAAGCGAGCCAACGCGGTGGTCCGGCGGCGTCATAAAGATCGCGCCTAGCGCTCGGCTTCTTCCCTTCTCTGTAGATTTTCTGCGGCGAGTTCTTTCAAACGCGGGAAAATCCGAAAGTCGCCGCCGAGAACATCCTGGCCGTACTGCCTGAGTAAACGGGCCTTTTCGTAAATAACATGCTTCACGTCGACTTCGTCACTTCTACCTGCGAGGATGCCGGCTTCCTCAGGGGCGCGTTCTGTCAGCAGAAACTCAAGAGACGTTCGATTTCGCTCAATGACGCGACTGCTGTCGCGCACGAGTTCTGCCAACTCCACCCATGGAGGCGAACCGAGCTCGTAATGTATTGTTACCGCTGTCGTCGTATTCCAGAATGTAGACCAGCATTCAGGAGCGTGCATGCTGGTAGATTGATAAGAAAAGCCAAAGTCTGTCATGAGGTACTGAAACGCATCGAGGACTGTGCTTTCGATTTCCGTCGGTGTCACGTCACCCTCACTGTGCCTTGGTCCACTCGAAGAGTTGACGCATCTCCCCGTTGATGACGACGTATCTCACAAATTGGCGCGTGTAGCCGCTACCCTGCAGCATTTTGGTTTCGGCAGCGTAGAAGTCACTGGGAATCCGACGAAGCGCATCTTTGCCAATGTCGAAGATCCGAGCGCCACTCTCGATCTTGCCTTGGAGCCATGTCATATTACGCGCCATCATCTGCGCCTTGTCTCCACTCCAAGCTTCGTTAAAGGTACTTGCATTCATCTCGTCGGCAACTGGTTGCACGCGACGCATCGTTTCACCGAGGAGAACAGAGCCTCCACCAGCGCTCTCAGCGACGGCCCCGACAGAAAATAACGAAACCACGGTGCGCACGCCCCACCACCCAGCCCATGGCGTCACGCCGATTGCGGCACCCACACCTCGTGCATTTAGACGTGCCCAATACTCCTTTTCTGTAATCCTGTGCGCGAGCAAGTCTCGAACATCACGATCCATCGCAAATCCTGCGGCTTCTTGTTTGCCGGTGGGATCGTGATAAAGAAGCGGGTTGTTGATGACATACGCGTACCGGTTCCACTTCTGAGGATTGTGAAGAGATGCGTTGACGTTCAGCTCCGGGTCGACAGAAAGGAAGCGTCCCAAACTCGCGTGGAAATACCTCGCGTGCATGTCATCAAGCGCACGCCCATCCCCCGCAACGATATCCCTCTCATGGCCGGTGAACTTCATCGCCTCTTCGGGCGTTTCGTGCGGAGCGACATTGACTTCGGCTCCGAACGGGTAATACGCATGTTCGGCGACCTTCACACCCTTCGCATCTGTTACCAGACGTGGCGTCTCCAGGTGGTCGAGGTGGTAGTGAAGGGTGCCGGCCGGGGTGACCGTAGCCAACAGCAAGCCATCGCGCCAGACATAGTCTTTCGCCCACTGCCAATTCGTCATCGCCAGGTTTGGGCCGGTCTCGAGGCTCGTGAATTCGCGCAGTACCTTGCCGCCCAGATCGCGAAGCGTCCATGTCCACGACGCTCCCTGCTTCACGGCGATCCGTTCATCGTCCGCCGTGTAGAGGAACTGCCGGTCGTCGCTGCTGACGGTGGCTTCGGTCATCATGCCGGTCCCGTCGTACGTGTAGACGGCGCCAGGAGAAGTCGACGTGGTAGCGATCGACTTGATGCTCCCAGCATCGTCATATGTAACCGCTGCGCCGTTGATCGTGGTGAGGTGATTCGTGTTCGAGTCCACTGTCACGCTCTGGGCGCAGGTCGTTTGCCCCAGGCAATTGATCGCTCCGGTGGCGCTCTTGCGATTCCCGAACGCGTCGTAGGTGTAGTCCTCAGGTACTCCTCGGGTGACGCTATGAACGAGGCGCTGCGCAGTGTCATACACATACGTGTCGGCGCCGATGGCCGAAATGTTGCCCGCTCCGTCGTAGGTGTACGTGCCACTTTGACCGTTATCGCCGAAGCCGGAAGGATGCTGCGTGAATCGGGGCGGGGACGCGGAATCTGTCGTCCGCGGCATCTCGACGACTTCGCTCACTCGAGGATCACCGCTGAGCAGTCGCGCGCGCGATGGCAGCATGGTTATCGCAAATTGCTGCACTCCGGTGGAACCACTGGTCTCGATCCGACCACCGTAGAGCACGGCCAACTCGCGCTCAAGCGTCCCGAGATCGTCCGTTACCGCTTCGTCGGCGAGAGTCACGAGGTAGCGGCCGGTAGCCGCCTCGCCGGACCCGGACGGCTGGAACTTCGGTCGGGTCGTGGCGTCGAGTGTGACAACACCACTAAGCAGAACCACATAGACGAGCAAGGCGCTTCGGATTCTCTTCACGATGATAGGAGTGACACGGAAGCGAAAACTCGTACCCGCGGCTTATCCAAGCGTCGCTGCGTCCGCGAGCCGCGCTTCGCTTTCGCCGTGGGCGCGCAGGAACGTGGCCGGGTCGCTGAGAACGTTGCCCATTCTCATCCCTTTGCGGATCGCGGTCAGCGTTACGCGGCGGGTGGCGATTGCGGCCAGGAGGCCGAGGTGGGTGCGGAGTTTTCCTTCGCGCTCGTAGCGAACGTCCATGGCGTGCTTCCAGAGGCCGGCGTACTCGCGATAGAACTCTTCGAGCGGAAGCTTGGTGGGCAGGACGGTGTGGGCGATGTCGAAGAGCTCCCAATCGCGCGTGGTGACGGTGTCGACGGTCGAGTCCCAGAGATCCGTACCCGGTAACGGCGTGAGAACGGAGAAGCCGGAGTTGTACGCGCCGGTCTCGTCGACCCACTGTTTGAGTTTCTCGAAATCGGAGCGGTCCCAGGTTGGGTCGATGATGAAGTTCGGCGTGTAGCCGATGCCGAGGTCCTGCAGGATGCGGATGGCCTGGTTGTTATGGTCGGCGGTGTTGCGCTTGTTGACCGACTTGAGGCCGGCGTCATCGATCTTCTCCAGGCCGAGGAACACGGTCATGCGGCCGCACTCCTTCCACATCTCGACCACGTCCGGGAACTTGCAGATGATGTCGCTGCGGGTCTGGATGGTGAAGTGCTTGCGGATGCCGGACTTGGCGATGGCCTTGCCGAGCTCGCGGCCGCGCTTCACGTTCATCCAGAAGATGTCGTCGGTGATGAAGACGTTCGGGGCCTCGATCTGCTCGAGCTCTTTGACCACGCGGTCGGGCGACTTTTCGCGGAACGTGCTTTCGTGGAACTTCCAGACCGAGCAGAAGTTGCACTTGAAGGGACAGCCGCGGGCCGTTTCCAGCAGCGCCAGCGGGCGGCGGAAGTTGATGTAGTACTCGGAGGCGTACTCCTTGATCAGATGGCGGGCCGGCATCGGCAGGTTGTCGATGTTGCCGCGGGCGGGAGCGTGGCCGGTGTCGATCGGACCGTTGCGGTCGTTGATCAGCAGGCCGGGAACGCTCTTCAGGTCGTGCTTCTTTTCCCACGCGGTGACCAGCGGAGGCATGACCTCTTCCCCATCGCCGACGACGACGACGTCGATGGCCGGCTTGAGGAACCACTGCGGATCGCGGGAGGCGTCATGGCCGCCGATGACGATGAGCACGCCCGGCATCTCTTCGCGAACGCGGCGTGCCAATCGCAGGGCCCGGAAACGCTCGGTGGTGAAGTTGCACTGGAGGCCGACGATGTCCGGCGCAAAATTGCGCATCTTGGTCAGCCCGCGCTCGACGCCGTCGAGTCGCATGTCGACGATCTGGCAGGTGTGGCCTTCGAGCTCGAGGCCGCCGGCGACGCACTCCATCCCCAGAGGCTCGACGAACGTAATCATCTCCAGGCCGATGATGCCGCCGATCGGGGCTTTGAGAAATGAGACTTTCATGGGAGCGAGAATGATAACCCGGTTCACGCGGAGGCGCGGAGACGCGGAGTGGAGATCAGTTTGCCTTCTCCGCGTCTCCGCGTGAAAAAACGATTCAATCCTCACCCCTTCCCTTGCGCGATCCTTCTCGCTTCGGGGAGTTTGCGCAGGCGGAGCATGGCCATCGTTCCCAGGATGGGGCCGGGGGCGAGCACGGCGAAGGCCCAACGCCAGGTGACGGCGTGCTCGATCATCGGCATGAGACTGATCGAGGCGGTGGTGATCAGGAAACCGATGCAGGTCTGCAGCGTGAGCGCGGTGCCGATGTAGCGCGGGTCGGAGAGCTCGGTCACGCAGGCGGAGAACTGTGCGGAGTCGGCAACGACGGTGGCGCCCCAGATCGCGGCGACGGCAAGCAGCACGGCGGGCGGGCCGCCGAAGAGGAAGCCGATGAGTATTGAGCACGTCGCGCTGGCGATCATCGCCGCCGAGGCGACCACGGTGCGGCCGAGGCGATCGGCGTAGCGGCCAGCCACCACGCAGCCGGCGGCGCCGCTGCCGATGACGACGAACGATCCCACTTCGGCCAGCTTCGGGGCCATGCTGGCGCGCAGCATCACCGGGATCCACGTCCACATCGCGTAGAGCTCCCACATGTGTCCGAAGTAGCCGAAGTTGGCCAGGCGGACGGCGCGGTTGCGGATGACGTCGGTGGCCTGGTGCAGATCGAACGGCTGATTCGGCAGCGCAAACGGACCGTCGTCGACGAAGGCGAGAACGATCACGCCGCCGATCATCGCCAGGATCGACGCCACAGCGACGTTGATACGCCAGTTCTGCGAGCCGACGGCGTTGATGAGATACGGCGAGGCTTTTCCGAGCGTGAGCGCGCCGACGAGAACGCCGAGCGCGAGGCCCCGGCCTTCGCGGAACCAGGTGGCGATGATCTTCATCCCCGGCGGATAGACGCCGGCCAGAAAAACGCCGGTGGCGAAGCGGAGGCCGATGGCCGTGGCGGCATCGTGGGCCAGCCAGGCGAAGAGAGCGTTGGTGATCGCGCCGGCAAACGCCGACATGGCAAAGAGCCGGCGTACGCTCATGACGTCCGGCAGGTTAGCGATGGCGCTGATCAGCGTGCCGGCGACGAATCCGAGCTGCACGGCCAGCGTGAGCCATGACGTCGTCCCCGCGCTGAGGTGCCACTCGTTTGCAATCCGCGGCGCCCCTGCCGAGGCGGTGAACCAGAGCGACATGCCCAGGAGCTCGGCCAGGCCGACGAGCACGAGGGCTCGGGTTCGCGTCATGAAGGGCGAAGCTTACTTCGTTACGCGCCGGTCGAAACGTAGGTCGGACTCTCGAGTCCGACCCGGGGCTGAAACTACAGCGACGAGGCGTATTCACGAGAGGTCGGACTGGAGAGTCCGACCTACGTTCGCTCCCTACGCTGCCATCTGCATCCGCATTTTCGATTTCGCGCGAATGTACATCGGGCCGATCGAGCCGAGGGGGAGGCCGGTGATGGTGCTGACTTCTTCGTAGGCGTAGCCCTTGATGGCGATGAGGATGCAGAGGTCGCGCGATTGTTTGTTGAGCGCGGCCAGGGCCTTGCGCAGCGCCATGTGGTCATCCGACGATGTGGAGCGCAGGTCCGGCCGTTCGGCAAGCTTGTCGTCATGAACGAACGTTTCCCGTTGTCGTTTGGCGGCGCCGATCTGACGTTTGCAGAGGTTAGCCACCGTTCCGACGAGCCAGGGGCGCGCCATCCGGATCAGATCGCGTTTTTCGAGGAAGAGCAGCCAGGCCTCCTGCACGACCTCCTCCGCTTCATCGGCGGTGAGTCCGTAGCGTTTGCGGGGAATCGAGTGGAGGAGATTGCGCAGGCCGAGGTGCAGACGCTCGAGATCGAGCGTCTCCTGGGCGGCGGCCATCGTCTCCACTTCGGCCAAGAGGTCGGCGATGGCGGCCAGAATCTCTTCGCCGCCCGCCGGTTTGCGCATCACGACCGTCGAGCCGCGCCGCAGCACTTCGGCTTCCATGGCTGGCGTGGCAAAGCCGGTCAGGGTGAGCACGCGCGAGCGCGGACTGATCCGCCGGATCCCGTCGAGCAGCTCCAGCCCCTCGGCTTCGGTGTGAAGGCGCAAGTCCGCTACCACCACGGAATAGAAGGTCTCCGCCATCAGCGATTCGGCGCTGAGGCGATCGAAAGCCCCCGAGCTCTCGATCTTCTCGTATCCGAGCAGGCCCAGAAGTCCCTCCACGATCGTTTCTTCATCATCGACTATCAGCACTCGTCCGGCCATGGTCTCTTCTCCGGGCAGGGGTAGGAGCATCGGCGGTGCCGTATCTGACTATGGAGTAACACGCTTACGAATCAGCGACTTGCAATTAGATCGGGCATTCCTTACACGGTTCAGAAGCCGGAAAGTGGCCGGAATCCAGACAGTTCGTCTGCCGGCTGACGCAGGCGTCGACCAGCGCCAGAAGTTCCCGGTATTCGAAGGGCTTGGCCAGGATGGCGAACGTACCGAAGTCGCGATCGGACGACAGCCGCGAGTAGCCGCTGAGCAGGATGACCCGGCTGAGAATCTTCGGATTGGTCAGCTTCCAGTAGTCGGTGAGACGCTCGGCGTCGAAGATCGGCATCTTCATGTCGAGCAGAACGACCTGGTAATCCTTTTTCAGGTCGACGGCATCGATGCCATCGCGCATCGTGTCCACCTCGAAGCCGGCGGTGTCGAGAAGGACTTCCAGCAACTCGCGGATGTGATCGTCGTCGTCGATGACCAGGGCGCGTTTCAAGGGACACCTTCGGTTTCGAGATCCACGATCATCTCGATCAGGCTGGCGATCTCGAACGGCTTCTGCAGGAATCGCGTGTGAGGGTCGTTGAGACGGTCGTGAAGAATGCGGCGATCGCCATGGCCGGTGGCGAAAATGATCGGAAGGAGCGGTTCCAACTCGCGAATGCGGGTGTACACCTCGCGGCCGTCCATATCCGGAAGGCCAAGGTCGAGAACGACGACGTCGGGATGAAAACGGACGATGGCCTGCGTGGCCTGGAGTCCGCTGGTGATCGATTGGACGTCGATTCCATCCTGCTCCAGAAGCGCGGCGATCCCTTCGGAGATCGAGGACTCGTCATCGATGATCAGCAGCTTTTGCGCGGCCGGCTTCCTGGCGGGAACGGGCACGTCGTGGTCGATCGCCGGCGCCGCGCATTTCGGCAGGAAGAGATGGAACGTGCTGCCGCGCCCTGCTTCGCTCTCCACAAAAATGTGGCCGGCGTGCTGGGTGATCACTTGGTGGGCTACGGCCAGACCGAGACCGGTGCCGCCGCTCGCCCTGGTCGTGAAGAGCGGCTCGAAGATGCGATCGATGACGTCGTGCGTCATTCCCTGGCCGGTATCGCGGACGGAGATCTGTACGAACCGCTCGGGGTACGGCACGACTCCGAAGCGAAACTTCGCATCGGCGTCGAGACCATTTGCCGAAACGGTGAGGGTGCCGCCGCGGGGCATGGCATCACGCGCATTGGCCACCAGATTAGCCAGTACCTGCGAGAGCTGGCTGCGATCGGCGACGATGTGCAGACCACGTTTCGGAATCGTCGAGACTACCTCGACGCTGTTTCCGAGCACGGCCTCGGCTTCGGGAGCGAAGCCCTCCCACCATTCGCCCACGTCGACGGCGGCGGTCACCGGAACATGCGGCTGCGAAAAGCGGAGGATGTCCAGCACGATGCGGCGGCCTCGCTGAATGGAGTTGCTGATGTGCCCGGCGCCCCTGGAAATGATCTCCGGCGTGGCCTCGGGACGCTGCATCAGCTCCGCGAACGGCTGCATCCCCATCAGTACATTGTTGAACTCGTGGGCCACGGTGGCGGCGAGGCGCCCCAGACCGCCCAGGCGATTGGCCTGGAGCAGTTGAGCCTCGAGGAGTTTTCGCTCGGTGATGTCGCGGGCATTGATGATCACCGCCGAGGTCTGCCCTTTCCTGACGAGATTCGTAGCCACCATTTCGAAGGAGCGCCAGGAGTCATCCCGATGCCGGGCCCGCAGCTCGATGGTCTGGCTCGCGGCGGGCTCGGCAATCTGGCGCGCCAGGAACGCTGCTCCTCGCTGTGCATCATCGGGATGAATGAGATGCAGGCTGCTGATTCCGGCAAGGATTCTCCGCGGATAGCCGAGCACGCGCTCGACGGAAGGGCTTCCGTAGCGAATATGGCCATCCGATCCGACGACGACGATGATGTCGGACGCATGCTCGATGATGGAACGGAAGTAGTCCTCGCTGCGGCGGACCTGCAGAAAGGCCTCTTCGCGATCGGTAACGTCCCGAGCCACGCCGCGCACGATGGTCGCCGATCCCTTCGGGGTCTCCAGCGAATTGTGATACTCCCAGATGCGCGGACCGCCGGCGGGCGGAACGATTCTCATCAGGCCGGCGGCGGATCCTTCGCGCAACAGCGTCTGCATGTATTCGTTGAAGCCGGCATCTCCTTCGCGCGGCATCAGATCCTGAATCGACATCGTCTGGATCTCAGCCAGGCCGAGACCGACGGCGTCACATGCCGCCCGATTGGCGTAAAGAATGTGCCCGGCCAGATCGTGCGTACAGATCAGATCGCGCGAGCTCGCCAGCGTCCTCAACGACCGATTTCTCTTTTCGAAACGATTCGGCAGCATTCCATCAAAATGCATGGCGATGTCGCTCAACTGTTCTTCCAGCATGATTCCTGTCGCACATTGCACGCGCTGCTCCTTTGATCGGTTGGCGGTTCTGTTCCAACGCCGCTGCGTATGAGTGCTGGCGGCAGCTTCAAAAAATACAGGCCGGGACCGGCGTGCTCAGAACCGCATCAAATTCGTGACGACGTATTTTTTTGGGCAGCTGCGCGCACTTCCTCTCTGACCGCTCCCCATCGGCGGGAACAAGACAGAGGACATGACCGTGACGCAAACCCGAAGACGCATTACCCGCCTTGCCACCCTCATTGCCTTGTCGCTGCCGATGATCGGTGGGGCGCTCCGCGCGCAGCAACTCCCCGATCTTGGTTCGCTCAGCGTCGGCGATCTGATGAATGTCGAGGTCACATCGGTTTCACGAAAAGGGCAGAAGCTGGCCAACACCGCTGCCGCGGTCTTCGTGATCACCCAGGACGACATCCGCGCCTCCGGCGCAACGTCCATTCCCGAAGTTCTGCGCATCGTTCCCGGACTGGACGTGGCACGAGTCAATGGAAACGTCTGGGCCATCTCCGCACGCGGCTTCAACGGCCGCTTCGCCAACAAGCTCCTGGTGATGATCGACGGCCGCAGCGTCTATACGCCGCTGTTCTCCGGGGTCTATTGGGACGTTCAGGACACGATGCTCGAGGATGTGGAACGGATCGAAGTGATTCGCGGTCCCGGCGGCACGCTCTGGGGCGCGAATGCCGTCAACGGCATCATCAACATCATTACCAAGCATCCGATCGAGACCCAGGGAGCACTGGTCACCGTTGGCGGCGGCGACACAAGCGGTTCGTCCGTTGCCGGCCGCTTCGGAGGATCGATTGGGCACAACGGGTACTACCGGGCGTTCGCAAAACAATTCGACCATCCCGCCGCCATCGAAGGGGTGAACGCAACCCACGATGCCTGGGAAGCCGGCCGGGCCGGGTTCCGCGCCGACTGGGTCTCAAAGAAGGGTGACAACTTCACCGCGCAAGGCGACATCTACCGCGGCAGCGAATCGACGCTGGGACTGGTGGACCCGGGAAACCCATTCGCCGATCGCGCGGCCCTGGTCCACGTCGCCGGGGAGAGTCTTCAATTCCGATGGAACTCCGTTCAATCGAGCCGTTCGGATACGACGGTGCAGTCGTTTTATGACTACACGGCCCGCTCACAGCCCAGTTTCACCGTGGGCCGCCGTGCGTTCGCCATCGACTTTCAACAGCATCGGAAGCTCGACGACCGGAACGACACCGTATGGGGTGTGGACTATCGCCTTTCCGACGATCGCGTCGCCGGTCCGGGCCTGCAGCTCGTTCGCGCCTCGAACAGGGAGAGCATCGCCAGCGCATTCGTTCAGGACGAGATTCAACTGACCAAACAGCTTCATCTGACCGTCGGCACGAAGGTGGAGTACGACCGGGCCTCGCGGCTGCAGTGGCAACCGACGGTCCGGCTGCTGCTCAAACCGAGCGAGACACAGACCTTGTGGGCGGCAGCGACCAGCGCCGTCCGCACCCCTTCCGAGATCGAGCTGTACGGCCGGATGAACGTGGCCGCTTTCCCGATGGGTGGCGGGAACATCGGTCTCGTCGTCGTTACCGGCAACCCGCAGCTGAAGCCGGAACGAATCGAATCCTACGAGGCGGGCTATCGATGGCAGGCCGCGCACGACCTCGTTTTCGACGCAACCCTGTTTCACAACCAGCTCAACGATCTGGTCGCGACGGTGACCAAGCCGCCATTTCTCGACGCAGCAGGCCGCACGGTCATCCCAGTCGCCATTGACAACGGCATCAACGGAAAGGCCAATGGAGCAGAGTTTCTCCTCACCCATACGGTGACGACCGCGTGGAATGTCGCCCTCGGGTACGCTTTTTTCCGGTCGGACGCGGAGAACGGCGACGCTTTTTATCCCGAACATCAATGGCAGCTTCGGTCCTCCATTCACCTTCCCCAGCACGTCGAGCTCGATCCATCGGCGTACTACGTCGGACGGGTGAACAGCAGCGTTCCCGCGTACCTCCGGCTCGATCTGCAACTCTCGTGGCGTCCGGCAAAGCGGTTGGAGCTCAGCATCGCAGGCCAGAATCTGCTGCGCGCGAATCATTACGAATTCGGCGCGGTCGACGGCGACGCCACGACCCTGGCGGCGCCGGTTCAACGAACCGTCAACGGAAAGATCACATGGAGATTCTGACCGCACAGGCAGGAAGAGGCCGGCGCCGGACCCGCCTCGTTCCTTTTCCGGTGGTGCTGTTCGTCGTCGTCGCGGTGAGTCTCTCGGCGAGACAGGCGCGCGCGCAGTCAGCGACCGGCGAGTATCAGGTGAAAGCGGCCTACCTGCTGAACTTCGCCCGGTTCGTCGAATGGCCGGCGAATGCGCTTCCGCCCTCTTCGCCAATCGTCATCGGAGTCGTCGGCGACAACCCGTTCGGCGATGCCCTGGAAGAGGTCCTGCGGGGCAAATTCGCCAACGGCCACCCAATTCAGCTCCGGCACATACGGTGGGATGAGATGCAACTGACGACCTGTCAGATTGTCTTCATCAGCAATTCAGACGAGGCGCATCTGACCCAGATTCTCCGATTTCTGGCGGGCACCAGCACACTCACTGTCAGCGACATCGATCGGTTCTCTCTCCGAGGCGGCATCATCGAATTCCGGACGGTCGGCAATCGCGTCCGGTTCGACATCAACAGAAACCCTGCCAGCGCCGCACGGCTCATCATCAGTTCGCAATTGCTGGGCGTAGCCCGCGCCGTTCACGAAGTGAGCACAACGCCATGAGGACGAAATGGATGCATTCGATTCGCGGAAGACTGACCTCGATCATCATGCTCACCAGCGCCGCGGCGATGCTGCTCGCCTGCGCGCTTGTCCTGGCACAGCACATCGTCAATGAACGCGACGAGCTGGACACGCAGTTGGAGAGCTTTGGCCTGCTGATCGCCGCACATAGTGACGCAGCACTGGCGTTCAACGATCCGAAAGCGGCGGAGGAAGTACTGTCCGCATTGCGGGTAAAACCTTCGTTTCTGGCCGGCCGCATCTACACCGGCAAAGGCGTTCCGTTCGCCACCTATCTCAGCGATACGGACCTGGCACTGCCGCGCGCTCCGCGGAACCATGACGGAATCGTTCGACGGGATGATCGCGTCGAAATCTTTCTTCCCGTCACTCGCGACGGAGAACGGATCGGCACCGTCTACATCGCCTGCGATCAGCGAGATCTCCACGAACGGCTGAAGTCGGACGCCTGGTCCATGACGGTCATCCTTCTGGTGTGTCTGTTCGCGGCCTTCATCCTCTCTTCGCGATTACAACGCAGCATTTCCGGGCCGATCGTCGAGCTGGCCCGCGTGGCGGAGCTCGTTTCACGCCACAAGAGTTTCAGCGTACGGGCCAACCACATCTCCGGAGATCGCGACGACGAAATCGACAATCTGATGATCGGATTCAACAGCATGCTGGCCGAGCTGGAGCAGCGCGACCAGAGATTGGTCCGATACCAGACCGAGCTCGAAACGACCGTGGCGCAGCGCACCGCCGAACTGACGGCGGCCAACGACGAGTTGCTGGTGGCAAAAGACGCCGCCGAGAAGGCGGCGGCCGTCAACGCAAAGTTGGCCCGCGAAAGCGCGCTCATTCTGAACAGCGCCACGGACGGCATCTTCGGTGTCGATCTCGCCGGCCAGCCCTCCTTTCTCAATCCGGCCGGCGTGCGCATGCTGGGCCGCACGGTCGCCGATCTTCAGGTTGCGTCGATTCACAAGCTCATTCACCACTCGGACTCCGCGGGAAATCCGCTTCCCGAGGAGGGTTGCCCGATGGGCGAAGCACTTCGCCGGGGCGACCAGGTCGCGAGCGCTGACGACACGTTCTGGCGTGCGGACGGATCGAGTTTTCCGGTCGAGTACTCCGCCACCCCGATGTTCGACGAGGACGGCAACAAGGCGGGCGCGGTCCTGATCTTCCGCGACATCACCGAACGGCGGGCCATCGAGCGGCTGAAGAGTGAATTCGTATCGACGGTCAGCCATGAGTTGCGCACGCCGCTGACCTCCATCCGCGGCGCGCTCGGCCTGCTGAGCAGCGGCCTGCTCGGCACGGTCGCCGAGAAGGGACAGCGGATGCTGGAGATCGCCGTCACCAACACCGATCGCCTCGTCCGGCTGATCAACGACATTCTCGATCTGGAGCGAATCGAATCCGGCAAGGTCGAACTGACCCGCGGCACCGTCGACGCGCAGGCAGTCATGGATCAGGCCCGCGAAGGCGTGCAGGCCATGGCCGATCAGGCGGGCATCCGGATCATTGCCGAACCGGTGGCCGGATCGCTCTGGTGCGATAGCGACCGGGTCATCCAGATGTTGACGAACCTGCTCGGCAACGCCATCAAGTTTTCTCCGCGCGATACCACGGTCACGCTCAGCGGAATGGCCGGGGCGACGGACTTCACTTTCTGCGTCGCCGATGAAGGACGCGGCATTCCGGACGACAAGCTCGACGCGATCTTCCAGCGTTTCAGCCAGGTGGACGCCTCCGATTCCCGCAACCGAGGAGGCTCTGGGCTGGGCCTGGCCATCAGCGAGAGCATCGTCATCGCACACGGCGGCCGGATCTGGGCGGAAAAGAACGATCCCGCCGGCACCCGATTTCAGTTCACCATTCCGCTGGCAGTCCGGCCGGCGGTCCCCGAGCCGGCAATCGACCCGCCGGCCGTCCCGTCAAACGGCGGAGGTCCTTCCGTGCTGATCGTGGAGGACGATACGGATCTGGCGCGCGTCATGGCCACGGCGCTGCAGAGGCATGGCCTGCAGACGTTTCAAACAGCCAGTGGTGAGGAGGCTATCCGGCTTTGCCACCAGCATGAGCCCAGTCTCATCGTTCTCGACCTCGGCCTCTCCGATCTCGATGGCTTCCGCGTGGTCGCCTCGCTTCGACAAAGCGCCGCTCTCCGCAATGCCACTCTGCTGGTGTACTCGGCCATCGACGTAGGGAGCGCCGACCAGTGCCGCCTGCGTCTCGGAACGACCGAGTTCCTCACCAAGAGCCGTTGCAGCCTCACCGACTTCGAAGCACACGTCGTCCGGCTGATCGGATCGCCGACGTCCGGAAAGGACGCCCAACATGCGGCCTAAGCAGATCCTGGTCATCGACGACGAGAACGACATCCGCGAAGTGGCCAAGCTCAGTCTGCAGCTGACCGAGAGCTGGACCGTCTGGACAGCCAACGGCGGCGCCGCCGGCACGGCTTTCGCGCTCTCCTCCGAGCCAGACGCCATCCTCCTCGACGTGATGATGCCGGACATGGACGGTCCGAGCACTCTCCGCGTCCTCCAGGGGCAAGGCGTTACCAGATCGATCCCCGTCATTTTTCTGACGGCGAAAGTGCAAGCCGCCGATCGCCAGAAATTCATGCAGCTCGGCGTCCGAGGCATCATTGCCAAACCGTTCGATCCGCTGACGCTGGGACAGCAGATACGGGAAATGCTGGCCTGGGCGTGAACCAAATCCTGCCGCCGGCGGCGAGGATGCGCGCCGAGCTACACTCGCGCTCATGCGATTTGCGATTGCGCTGCTCACTTTCACTCTCGCCGGCCGCCTGTTCGCGGGAGCGCTTCCGCTTCTCCCCGATCGGCAAGTCTCCGCGCTGGCAAACGAGATCTCCGGCGAATCCGCCAAGCGAAACCTCGAGGGCTTCTCGCGATTGCATCGCATGCGCGGCTCGCGCGACTTCCGCCGCGCGGCGGACCAGATCGTCGCCGAGCTGACGAAGTACGGCTACGCCGACGCGCACATCGATCCGTTCCCGGCCGACGGCAAGATCTTTTACGGCACGCAGCGCTCGCGTCCGGCGTGGGATGCCGACTTCGCGGAGCTGTGGGAGCTGGATGGCAGCGGCAATCCGATCGTCCGCATGGCCAGCTGGGATGCCGCGCCGATCACGCTCGCCGAAGACAGCGTCAGCACCGATGCGACCGCGGAGTTGATCGACGCCGGCAACGGATCGAGTGACGCCGACTACGCCGGCAAAGACGTGAAGGGGAAGATCGTCCTGGCCGCATCGCAGGCCGACGCCGTGCAGCGCATCGCCGTCGCCAAACTCGGCGCCGCCGGCATCGTCAGCTACGCCGCCAACCAGCGCACGGCGTGGTGGAAGCAGGACGAGACACTGGTCCGCTGGGGTCATCTGGAGACTTTCTCCTCCTCCCCCACCTTCGCCTTCATGATCTCCCTCGGCGACGCCCGCGCGCTGCAGGCGCGCCTGGCGAGGGGCGAGCACGTTCGCCTGCACGCAATCGTGAAAGCAGGACAGCATCCCGGCTCGTACGACATCGCCTCGGCCACGATTCCCGGATCCGATCCGCAGCTGCGCGACGAGGAGATCGTCTACAGCTGCCACCTCGATCACCCCCGTCCCGGCGCGAACGACAACGCCAGCGGCTGCGCCACGATCCTCGAAGTCGCACGCACGCTTCACAAGCTGATCGACGAGAAACGCATCCCGCCGCCGCGCCGCACCATCCGGTTCGTCTGGCCCCCCGAGATCGAAGGGACGATGGCGCTGCTGAATGCGAAACCGGAGCTGGCCGCGCGCATCAAGGCGGCCATCCACCTGGACATGGTCGGCGGCGGCGCGGAGACGAAGACGATCTTTCACGTGACGCGCGGCCCGGCCAGCCTGCCTTCGTTCACCTACGACCTCGCCGCGGCAATCGGAAGCTTCGTCGACGCACAGTCATCGCAATACGCCATGACCGGCACCGCGAAGTGGCCGCTGGTGGCGTCCGAAGGCGGACGCGACGCCCTTCGCGCCGCCATGGTCCCGCTGACCCTCGGCAGCGATCACGAGGTCTACAGCTCGAGCTCGTGGAGCATCCCGGCCGTCTATCTCAACGATTGGCCCGATCGCTACATCCACACCAACGCCGACACGCCATCGAAGATCGATCCGACCAAACTGAAACGCGCCGGCTTCATCGCCGCTGCCACCGGCCTGGTCCTGGCCAATGCCACCGCCGCGGACGCGCCGGAGATCCTGAACGTGATGGAAGAAGCCGCGCTGCATCGCGTCGCCGAGGCGCGAGCCCAGACGCGCGACCTGCCGCCGGCCGAAATCGCCAATCGCCTGCGTTTCCAGTTCGCCTACGAAACGCAGATGTTCGATTCGATGTCGCGTTTTTTCACGCCCCCAACCGCCGCCCGATCCGAAGCGGCCACCTTCGTCGCAAACCTCCGTTTCCTCCTCGCCACCCAGACGGCGCCACGACCATCCGGCCCCGTCTATCAACGCAATCCCAACATCCGCGGCTCCCTCGACGCCTTTGGCTACGACTACCTCGAAGCCCACCTCGGCCACGACCGCGTCGCCAAACTGGCCCTCCTCAATTTCGAAGGTCCCCGCGGCGAAGGCGGCGACTACGCCTACGAAGCCCTCAACCTCGCCAACGGCAAACGAACCACCAGCGAGATTCGCGATGCCTTATCCGCCATCTACGGGCCCGTACCGCAGGATGCCGTCGATCAGTTTCTCGCGGCGGCAGCAGAATCAGGATTGCTCGATCTCCGCGCCTCCGCGCCTCCGCGTGAAAAATGAAGCATCAACTCTGAACCGCGAACTGTGCCCAACGTTTCTTCTTGGCAGGCCGCAGACATCTCATTCGTTACTCTGGCCGAACGAGGGTGGGCGTCAGCGCGCGATCGGCGCTACCACCACCCGCCAACGTTCGCGTCACCGGCCCTCCCGGGGATTCCTCGCGTCTCTTCTAATGACACGCCCGAAGCAAACCTATCGAGAGTCCCTCTCCCCGCGTCGAGCGGGGAGAGGGAGACACGCAGCGAAGCGGAGTGCGGGTGAGGGGTGGTGCCCGATTGCGCAGTTTGCGCAAGCTCCGCCCCCTCATCCGCCTGTCGGCACCTTCTCCCCCGCTGAAAAACGCGGGGGAGAAGGACTCTCGATGTTAGAACCGTGTCATTGCCACTTCACCGGCAGAACCGTTAACCAGCTCGGAATGACAGGTGGGATTTACGCGGAACCAAGGACGTTGCTGACGTGCGTCATCTCTGATCGATCACGTCCATCGCTTACTCCAGCCGGATCGTTTCCAGAGTGCGGGAGGTCGAGTGCTGTCCCAGTCCGTCCGATTTGTCGTTGGCTTCGTACCTCGTGACCACCAGGCGGTCGCCGCTGCGGGCATACGTCCAACTCTGCTTTTGCTCGGCCTCGAAGCTGATCAGAAGAAAACTGGCTTTGATCGAGGTCGACTCTTCCGCAGCCAGCGGCGCTCCGTCGTCGCCGACCCAGACTGAGAGCGTGCTGTCGATCTTCTTGACGTGTTTGCTTTCGGACTTCGACATCTTCGGAATGAGCTTGAGCGACAGCAGGCGCGCCGGCCGCCCGTCGAAGGTTGCCGGTTTCATCTGAACGAACTGCGCCGACTCCAGGAGAACGCTGAGTGCCGCCGCGCCATCGAGAAGTTCGGCCACATGGAGCGGCCGGACGTGGCTTGCTCCGCTGCGGATCGGAGTCGATCTCTCCGGGTCGCGAGCCTCCGCGCGCGCCTCCTGCGTAGCCTGCGCCAGCATGGTCCGAGGATAGATGACGTGAAGGCCGGAGTCGCCGATCTCGAATCCCACCGACGCCTTGCCGTCGTCGGCCTTGTCATCTTCGTTCGATCGCGAAGTCGATACGACGTCCAGCGTGCCGTGGGCCGGAGTCGTTGCCGGAAGCCGTCCGAGTGTCGTCCGCAGATCGGTCAGGCCATCGGCCGCGGCGATTACAGGAAAAAGCAGTACAAACAACGAGACCCGGAAACGCATCGATCAATCCCCCTGCTGAGATTCGACGATATCAGCGGGTGATGGTTTCGATATCCTTCCTCTCCATGAGCCCGGGCACATTGATGCTGGCGCGATGGGGCTTCTCGCTCCTCTTCGGCCTGACCGGTCTTTACCTCGTGAGCGTGGCCATTCGTCTCATCGTCCGGATGCGCGACTGGAAGGCGCGCGCCGTTCGCGCCGAGGGGACGATCGTCGGATTCGAGGAAGAACGGCCGGCCGGCGAGCGTGCCGGGCATCCGCTCTACGCCCCGCTGGTCACATTCACGACTGCCGCCGGCGACACCATCGATTTCAAGTCGTCCCGTTCCGAGCGGCCGAACCCCTACTCCGTGGGCCAGCGCGTTGCCGTGCGCTATCTGCCGGAGGACCCCAACGGCGCGGATCTCGAGTCGGTCGCCGCGGGCTGGATGTCGCTCGTGGTCGTGCTGGTGATGGCCATCGTCACTCTCACCATCTCCACTCTCCCTTTCATCCTGCCGCCGCCGGCTCCTCGGCTGTAAGCGTCCGGCCCGCGTTCCGCAAGCCTTTACTGTGGAATAGTGGACTACCGCAGACATTACATTATCGATGGTAGGGATTTAATGCCTTATCACCTCTCCTCCTAGCGAAGCCCGGTCGCGTCGGCCGCTGCTTCTTGCTCTCTCTCACAACAAAACGGAGGACTCATGAAACTACGCGTCGTCTTTCTCTCCTCACTCGTGTTGCTCGCTTCCCTGTCGTTGGCCGCACAGGATTGGCCGCAGTGGGCCTTCAACGCCCAGCACACCGGCAAGGTCTCGGTGGCTGGTCAGAATCTGAACCAGAACATCGTCAACATCGTCTATGACCCGCTCGTCCCACAGGAGATGGCCGCCACCGGTGAAGACCTGCTGGCGCACTATCAGTCACCGCTCGTCGACGGCAGCAACGTCTACATGATGTTCAAGTCGGGCACGTTCGACCCGAACGACTACTCGACCCAGACCTGGGGCGAGACCAAGTTCACGTGGAGCGGCAGCTCGCTCAACGTCGCCTGGCAGTTCACGTCCGACTGGAAGGCGCCCGGCAGCCTGAATGACTTCTGGGAGCCGGTCTTCCATCCCGCCCTGGCCAACGGATCGCTGTATGTCCCGGGCGCCGGCGGCTCGATCTGGAAGGTGAATGCGAGCGGCGTCGGAACGCGCATCAACCCGTTCAACAACGTCAGCTCCAGCCGTTTCACCGCCAGCCCGCTGACGGTCGATGGCAACAACAACATTCTCTACAACGTCATCCAGCTCAAGAGCGGCACGAAGGACTGGTTCGCCGATGACATCGTCGACTCGTTCCTCATCCGCGTCTCACCGAGCGGGAACATCGAGAAGGTCAGCTACTCGACGCTGACCACCGGCGCGCCGCTCGGCAGCGCGCAGTGCGTCAATGCCTTCACCACCGAGGCGCTCCCGTGGCCGCCATCGCCGACGGCCGTTCCGGCGTCGGTGCCGTGCGGCACGCAGCGGCCCGGCCTGAACATCTCGCCGGCAGTGGCTCCGGACGGCACGATCTACGTGGCCACGCGCGGACATCTGCTCAGCCGCGAGACCTGGATGCTGGCCATCAACCCGAACCTGACGCAGAAGTGGATCCGCTCGATGCGCAATCGCTTCAATGACGGCTGCGGCGTGCCGCTGGCGTCCGGCGGCCAGCTTCCGCCCAACGGGACTCCGGGCGGCTGCCGTGCCGGCGCGAACTTCGGCGTCGATCCGGCCACGAACGCCCCCGGCGGCGCGCGCATCCTCGACGATTCCTCGGCCACTCCGGTCGTCGCTCCCGACGGCTCGGTCTACTACGGCGCCTACACCCGCTACAACTACGCCCAGGGACATCTCCTGCACTTCGCCGCGAACGGCGATTTCCTCGGCTACTTCCGATTCGGATGGGACGTCACGCCGGGGATCTACACGCATGGCGGTACGTACTCGCTCGTGACGAAGGACAACCACTATGCGGTCGGCTCGTACTGCAACGACCCGGTCCTCTGCCCCGAGGATCGCACGGCGTCGTTCCCCGCCTACCCCGAGCAGTACTTCGTCACACAGCTCAATCACAACGGAAACATCGAGTGGAGCTACCAGAACACGAATACGCTGAGCTGCTCGCGCGATCAGTTCGGCAACGTGACCTGCGTCAGCGATCACCCGAACGGCTTCGAGTGGTGCGTGAACGCGTTCGTCATCGACAGCAACGGCGTGGTCTATGCGAACAGCGAAGACGGCAATCTCTTCGCCCTGAATCAGGGCGGCACCCTGAAGCAGAAGATTTTCCAGCAACTCGCCCTCGGCGCCGCCTACACGCCGACGTCGATCGACAACACCGGCAGGATCTATTCGCAGAACGCCGGCCATCTGTTCGTCGCCGGTAACTAAGTTTGAAAGGGAGGGCAGGCCGAAGGGTCTGCCCTTCACACGCGAAGACGCGAAGGCGCGAAAAGAAGACGGTATGAATGCTGAAGAAGCGTCGGCCGTGGTCGTGGATGCGGCGTTCCATCTGCATCGCGACCTCGGGCCAGGACTCCTCGAATCCGTTTATGAAGTGGTCCTGGCGAGAATGCTTGAAAAACGAGGCCTGAAGGTGGAACGTCAGAAGTGCGTAGCGTTCGACTTCGACGGCATGCACTTCAACGAAGGTCTCCGTGTCGACTTGATGGTGGAGGACTGCCTGGTTGTCGAATTGAAGTCGGTGGAGAACATCGCGCCGGTCCATCCCAAGCAGCTACTCACCTACCTCCGGCTCTTGAATCTCTCGCTGGGATTGCTGATCAATTTTGGCGCACCAACCTTCAAGCAAGGAGTGCGACGGGTCGTGAACAATCATCAGGACTTCGCGTCTTCGCGCCTTCGCGTGAACCTCGATCTCACCCGAAGACGCGAGGATGAGAACTGACCCCACTCTGCCGTGCCGCGCGCCTGCGACGAGCGGAGGTGTACTGAACAATCATCTTGACTTCGTGTCTTCGCGCCTTCTCGTGAACCTCGATCTGACGAGACACCACGAAGAGAAAGTTGATCGCAGGTCACTTTTTCGCCGGCGGCACCAGCGCCTGATGCACCTTCAACGGCACCTTCGTCATCGTGCCGAGCACGTCGCGCGTGGCGCTGATCTGGCTGGCCTGAGAGTTGGCGGCTTCGACCAACACGGCCTCGGTAATGTCGCTGTATTTCTTGCGGCCGTTGATGGTTAGCGTGACGACGGCGGCTTCGAGCGGCGACATGCTGGGATTGAAGGCGGCGTTTTCGGCGACGCCTCCGGTGTAGATGTGACCGTCGCGAGTTTTCAGAGCCACACCGGCGTAACTGAGACTGTAGGGCGCGTAGGAGGAGTTAGCGGCGTCGAGGGCGGCCTGGGTTACATCGTCCGGCGACGGGAGCGTCATGCCGTGTGCTTGCGGCGACATCAGCGCGGCGTTGACGCCTACGTCCTGCGGTCCGAAGGCATTCGGGAGGAGTGCGGTCAGCAGCGTGGTGGGCGTATTCGGCAGGATGATCTGGAGCTTGGAGGCGGTGGTCAGCTCGTAGAGGAATTGGCGGCAGTAGCCGCACGGTGCCGCCGAGACGGCAAGCAGGTCGATGCCGGTCTCGCCGAACGAGATCGCGTGCGCGGTGGCGGCCTGTTCGCCGTGGACGGTGAAGCTGAGGGCCTGGCCGGGAAACTCGTAGTTGGCGCCGAAGTAGAGACTGCCGCTCAGTCCATGCGCGACCGCGCCAACGTAGAAGTTGGAGATCGGCGGGATGGCGAACGTCTTCGCCAGCGGGATGAGCGCGAGCATCAGCTGCTCGAGAGGAATCCCCGAGGAAACGAGGCGATCGACGACGGCCGCCGGGAGATAGCCCCCGGCGGCCTGACATTCGGTTTCAACCTCGGCGAGCTGGTCGCTCGAGAGCGCGGCGGCCTCGCTCTTCATGCGCTGAACGCCTCCTCGCGAAAGAAGCCGGCGAATCGTTTGAGGACCGACGTGGTCATGTAGGGATGCGTCGTCGAGCCGGGGCCGGCCTGGACGAAGAGATGGCCGTGCTCTTTCAGGAAATCCTGGTACGGCGCGCCGCTGCCGTGATCGAAGAAGGCCTGCTTGTCGGTCCACGACGAGTTGTAAACCAGCGCGTCGGCCTGCGACGGCGGGAGAGAGAACGATTCGGGTGAGACGTCGGCCACGCTGACGGTATACATCAACGTCGTCGGTTCTTCGAGACGAACGCGCTCGACGTACGGCCTCAGGGCCGCCTTCACCTGCTCGCGGCAACCGGGCTTCATCACCCAGCGCGCCTCGACCTGCCAGGCGGTCATGACGTCGGCGCCGGGGCGGATGAAGCCGTCGATCTTCTCCAGCCCCTGCATGAGGAAGAACGGCACGGCCGGTCCGTACATGTTCAGAAAATATCCGCCGGCGTTGGCGACGAAGTCCTTCATCACCTGCGAGGAGTGATGCGCCTGGTACGCGGCGAAATCTTTGTAGCCCTCGACGAACGCCACCTGCGCGGCGGTGACCGGCGGGTAGATGTTGGTGCCGGGATCGAGATTGGGCGTGTGGATCAGATACATCCACGTGTCGGGCTGGGTGGCCTTTACCGCGTCGGCGAGCGCCCCCAACGCGGCGTAGGCTTTGGCTTCGTTGCCGGGGACAATCGAGAGAAACGCATCGTTGATGTACATGAAGTCCTTTCTTACTACGAGCCGAGCGAAGCGATGATGGCGTCCGCCGACTTGAACGCCAGAGCCATGATGGTCAGCGTCGGATTCGGCGTGGCCACCGTGGGGAAACTGCCGCTGCCGACGATCCAGAGATTCTGCACGTCGTGCGATTTCTGTGAGGCGTCGACGACGGACTTGTTGGGATCGGTACCCATGCGATGCGTGCCCATGATGTGGCCCGCGCCGTAGAGGTGGTACTTCGTTCCGTTGTAGACGAAGTCGTCCGGCCCGGGGAACTTGTCTGGAGGCGGCGGAATGACCGTCGGCTGGGTGAACTCCTGCGCGCCCATCTGCTTGAAGGCGGCGCTGCAGGCCTGCGCGGCCATGGCGAAACCTTCCATCGTGTATTCGTCGAGACCGTAGTCGACGTGCGGACGCGGGATGCCCAGGCCGTCGGTGTAGGTCTTGTCGATGGTGACGCGATTGTCGTGCTGCGGCGCCTGCTCGATGAGGCAGCCGAAGCGGAACTGGCGCGTCAGGATCGAATTGAGCTGATTGACCAGGGCCAGGCCGCCGAGGCGCTGATTCGTCGGATTGGTCTGGGCGTTGTTCGAGCCGGTGATCCAGTCGAGCGCGGTGGTGTAGGGATCGCCGGACGAGAAGTTCCACCCCTCGTTGCCGATCTCCATGCGGAAGGCGGCGCGGTTGCGGCGGAAGTCGCCGTCGCGCAGCGATTCGATGCCGCCGGTGGCCAGCGGGCCGCGATAGCCCCACACCGGATCGGGCGCCAGCGCCCAGGCCAGGTAGAGGACGTGATCCATCAGGTTGCAGCCGACCTCGCCGCTCTTGTTGGCGATGCCCTGCTGGTTGTTGGAGAGCAGCAGCAGCTTGGCGTTTTCGATGGCGTGCGCGGCCAGGACGTACTTCTTGGCCGTGACCGATTTATCGACCCAGGTCAGCTTGCCGCTGTCGTCGCGGGTCCATTCGCGGTAGTCGATCTGCGTGACGTTGTCGCCATCGACCGCGACGTTGAAGGCCACCGACTGGTAGCTCATGGTGACGTTGCCGGTGTCGAGGGCCTTGCCGAGGGTGACCGTCGGATCCCACTTGGCCTGAATCGGACAGATGGGGATGCAGTTGGTATTGCCGGCGCAGACGCGGCGATCCTCATACGGCTCGGAGTTGCGGCCGGCGGGAGTGTTCGAGACGAAGACGTCATACATCTTGGTTGGCTCGGCCGGCTCGCCGGGGACCTGGAGGCCGGCCACGCCGGTGCTGACGGTCTGGTCGACCACGCTGGCCGGGATCGGTCCCATCGGGTATTGGTATCCCGCCGGATAGGTCAGGCCGATGGCCTGCTGCAACGGCTCCTGCTGCGCCACGCTGGCGGCGACGCCGATCTCCTTCTCCGCTTTTCCATAGAGCGTCTGCAGATCGTCATAGGCAATCGGCCAGTCGGTGAAGACGCCGTAGGTGGTCTCCATGGTCAGGTCGTGCGGCACGAGGCGCAGGGAGGTGCCGAGCCAGTGCCAGGCGGTGCCGCCGCCGATGCGCTCGTAGGTGCTGGCGAACTGCAGGTCCCGCACTTGCTTCTTGCTGGGGTCGATCGGGTCCTTAATCTCCTTGTACGGCCCCTGCGACTGGATGAGATGACTGACCTCGGGCGTGCCGCCGATCGATAGCACCGTCGCCCGTGGCGTCGGGAGCTTGGAGGGATCGGGAAGATCGCCGACGCCGGCGCCGGGGCCGGTGGCAGGAGAGGTGCGGCCGGCCAGCGACGGATACGGCGACTCCGGCGTCTTGGCCAGCGCGAGATAGAAGTTCTCCATGTACTGCTCGCGGCTGTCCGGCACGGCCGGTCCGGCCTCGAGGATGAGCACCTTCTTGCCGGCCAAGCCGAGCTGCATGGCGATGGTGTTGCCGGAGACGCCGGCGCCGACGATGACGACGTCGTATTGCGGGGAACCGTTGCCGTTGCTCACTGTCCACCTCCGCTGACGACCGGGGTGTTGGTGGTGTTCACGCCGAAGTTATCGAGCGTGGCCGGCGGCTGGCTCCAGTAGCCGAAAGTGAAGGCGCTGAAGCCCATCGGATGGGCCTGGGCCACGTTCCAGACCAGGCTCTTGGTGTAGGCCTGCGAGGAGATGACCTGCTGCTTGCTGGTCGTGGCCAGGAACGGCGGCGGATACCACGAGCCGAGGTACCACATCGCCAGGATGGCCTGGCAGAGCTGCGCCTGATTCGAGACCGGAGCCGGGCTGGCCGTCTCCAGCAAGGTGTCGGCGACCGTCTGCGGATCTTCGGTCTGGATGGCACGAAACGCAGCGAGGAGGTTGTCCATCATCGTCTGGCCTGCCTGCGAGATGACGAACTTGTAGAACGTGCCGGCGAGATCGGTGGGATCGAGGAACGGCCGGATGAAGCCCGGCTGGAAGCCGGTCAGGGCCGCCGACAGGTTGGCGAAGTCCTGCACGGGGTCGGTGTTTGGCTGGTCTGGCATGGTCGTCTCCCTTTCTATTTCGCGCGCTGCAGGATGTAGGTGAAGTCGGAGGCCACCGGCGTGGTCATCGTGGCGTTGTTGTGGCACTCGATGCAGTTCGACGAGACGTTCGGCACCATTCCCTGGATGTAGGTTTCCAGCGTGGTGTTGGCCAGGAACGTCGGCGCCGGATTGCCGAGCGGGACGCCGGGACTCGGCGCGCAGGTGCCGGTGTCGGTCGGCCACATCGTGCTGATCAGCTCATAGTTCTGCCACACCGAGTTGGGATTGACGCCCACCAGCAGCTTGACCGCGTCGGCGTTGCGCGCGGCTGCGCTGGTGAAGGCGAACTCGTTCCCCTTGAACATGTTCATGCGCACGACCTGGCTGTGGAAGGAGCTGACCTTGGTGGGATCCCACGGCCGAGGGGGAACCTTGTTCGGCGGGCAATTCGCCGAGGTGCACTTCGGGTCGTAGTAGTTGTACTTGGTCTTCAGCTTCCCGTTCTTGACGTCGTCTTCGCTCGGAGCGTTGTCGATGTGCTCGAAGGTGGACCAGAGCCATTGCGAGGCGGAGTTGGTCTTGTGGCCGATGTGCAGGCCGGTCAATCCCACCAGTTTCTTGCCGCATGAAGCCGGGTAGGCCGGGTTCTGGGACGCCGGGCTGTAGACGAGCACCTGCTCGCTGTGGAACCGGCCCTTGTCGGCGGGGTCGATCACCTTCCACGCCGACTTCACCATGATGGCCCCCTCGGGACCGGAGTTGTTGCCGCAGGTGAATTTGACCGGGCCGGTGAAGACTTTCTGTCCGGCCTTCGAGTAGAGGGAGTTCGACAGGATGTAGTCGAACATCATCTTGTTGATCAGGATCTCGTAGCGGGTGTAGACGCCGTTCTGGTCGATGAGCGGGCCGGTGTTGAAGGGCTGGCTGAAGTCGGTCAGCACCGTCGGTGTCTTGCCTACCTGGCTGAGGATGCGCATGCCCGGCACGTAGTCGGCCTTGCACTCCTGCGGAATGACCGGCGGCGGCCCATTCCACTTCGGCGCGGCACCGCCGGGGAGGAAGACGTTGCCGACGTCGGCGTAGTGCTCCCACACCGTGTCGTTGTCGCCGTTCTGGCCGATCGTTTTGTTGGGATCGCCGTTGCCGTCCGGTCCCGGCGGCCAGTTGAGGGCGATGAACGAGTTCCAGGAAAAGATGTCGAAGTCGCCCTGAATCGACGCCAGCTTCTCCATGTTGTTGGCGTTCTTCGGCAACGGCCCGAAGACGGCGTCGTGGGGGATCTTCGAACTGAGCACGATGGCCGGGCCGGATGGCGGCGCGGTCGAAGTCGTGGTGGCGGTGGTCGATGTGGTCGCCGTCGCCGAGGTCGTTGCCGAGGTGTCGGTTGTCGTAGCCGTGGTGTCGTTGGCCGGCATCTCCTTCCTGCAGGCGACGGCAAGGGCGAGCAGGATGATCGTTGCGAGTTTCCTCATGTCTCCTCCATCTCTCATGTCAAACGAGGAAGGTGCGGTAGAGCGGGGCTTGGTTGGGCGGATAGGCGCCGTCGGGATTGAACGGAGATCCGATGCCCTGTTGGAAGCGGAAGTGATGATCGGGATCGACGTCCTCCTTGATCTGGCAGAGCCGTTCGTAGTTGTCGCCGTAGAACTCGGAGGGCCAGTCGTGCAATAGCGGATCGATGTAGTTGACGTAGGCGCCGATCGAGTGCGGCGCCATCCCTTCGCCTAGGCGGTAGGCCCAGTTGACGTTCTCCACACTCTGGTCGGCATTGGCGTGCGGCCAGATCGCTTTGACTTCCCACAGGAACCGCGCATCGCGGTGCCAGAAGGAGGTGTCGGTCTTCGAGACCTCGGTGACCTTGCCGCCCATGTGCGTCCAGACCAGCAGACTGGAGGACGACGGCGCGGTGGTCATCGAGTCGGTCAGCACTTCGATGCACGAAGGCGTGAATGACTTCGGAGCCATGAAGCCGGAGCGGATGTAGGCGCTGTTGCCGGCGACGACCGTCAGCAGGCCGTTGAAGATCTCGAAATCCGGCAGCGTCATGTCGTAGAGATTGATGTAGACGTTGGGGAACTTGAGGATCGGAGCGATGAGGTCCATCCCCTCGCGGCTGTTGCCGTTGAAGATCGGCGTGAGGCCGACGGTGTTGACCAGCGTGTCGGGATGGGCCGGCAGCGCCACCTTGCCCATGTAGCCGTAGACGGCCAGCGAGTCGGGCGCCTTCTCGATCCACTCGTTGTAGAAGCCGAGGACGTCCTGGGCCACTTCGACCGGATAGCGGATCTGGCCGCAGAGCATGGTCGGCGTGTTGGGCATGTGCACGCGCAACTCGAAGGCGACGGCAATCCCGAAGTTCCCGCCGCCACCGCCGCGACAGGCCCACCAGAGATCCTGGTCTTCCTTCGACTTCGATTCGGCGGAGATCGTCCGCAGCTTGCCGTCGGGCGTGATCAGGTCGATCGAGAGCAGGTTGTCGACGCTGAGTCCGTACGAACGCGAGACGAAGCTGATGCCGCCGCCGAGCATGAAGCCGGGGATGCCGACGGTGGGACAGCCGCCGCCGATCGGAATCAATCCGGTGTTCGTGGCCTGCAGGAAGAGATAAAGATCGCGCCAGCGGTTGCCGGTCTCGCACCACACCACCTGGCGGTCGAGGTCGAGCCGCTTGGCGGTCATGCTGGTGAGGTCGATGACCATCCCGCCCTGGTTCAGGCAGTAGCCGGCCGCGCTGTGCCCGCCGCCGCGAACGGTGAACGGCATCTCGTGCTCGATGGCGAATTTGTACGCGGTGGCGACGTCGTGCGGGTTGACGCACATGGCCACCACGCCCGGCCGCAGGTCGATGCGTCCGTTGTCGATGACCAGCGATTGGTCATAGCCCGGCATGCCCGATTCGAGCAGCCGTCCGGCCATCTCCTGACGCAGCTTCTCCAGATACTTCCTTGGAATCATGAATTTTCTCCCTCCTGAACCCTGACGGGTCCATGAAAAACCGACTCGGATTGAGGATCGCCCACCTAGGAGGGATGGATGGAGGGTGTTTCCCTACCCGGTGGTTTTGTAATCGCCTCGTTGCATCACGATGACGCCTCCGGCCGCCCCCAGCGTTTTGAAACCAGCCTCGCGATACATCTGCACCTGATCGCTCACATCCGTGCGTCGGGCGGGGTCGTCATCGATCTTGACGATCGCCGGCCCGCTCTTGTCGAGAAGCTCACCGATCTTCTCGAGGAAGGCTTTGCCGATCCCCGCCTGCCAGAGACTGGGCGGGACGAAGAAGTCAGGGTCCGTCCACCGTTCGGTCCAGGCTTTGATGCCGTTCTGTTCCGTGTAGAAAAGCAGGGCTACGTCGACGTCCCAATCCTTCCGCACGGTGACGCGGAAACGCAGCGTCTTGTAATCGTCGCGCTTCCGGCCGGGATGTGCGGCTTTCCAGAGCTCGAGAGCGAGTCCGGGTACGTCGTCCGGCACATCGACCACGATCCGGCCGTCGGACCAGGAACCGGCCGCCGGGAGCTCGAACCGGTCCTCGAAGAAGCCGCGCATGTTCGGGTTGAACATCGGCGAGAGGAAGGGCCAGAGGTCGCGGAACGCCGGCGTGGTGGCCCAGCGCCCGAACCAGTTCACCCAGCCGATGTTGAGCGGATGGTCGCCGAACTGCTCCAGATGGCAACTGACGTAGACGTCCGTCATGAGCTGCATGACCTGGGTGAAGAGCGGGACGAGCTTGGCCAGCTCCTTCGCGTCGAGGTTGCTGGTGTGCTGGACGTTCTTGTCCCACTGCAGCTCGGGATAGAGGTCGCGCAGCAGGTTCGGGTTCGCCAGACTCACCACCTGGCGCTCGATGGCTTGCAGCTCGGCAGCGCGCGCCATGAGCTGATCGGGCAGGGTTGGCGGCGTCGGGCGCCACTCCGCGCGTGCGCTGTCGAACACCTCGCTGGCGAGGGCGTCGGTGGCGTCGCGCTCGTCCATGAATCGAAAGGCCACGTGCGCGGTGTGAAGGCCGAGGCGGCGATACGACTCCCACTGCTTCTCGTCGTAGAACTGGTCGCCGGTCGATTCGTGGGGAAAGCTGTCGTTGCGGGTCTTGTACTGCAGCACGTCGCCCGGCTCGTCGCCGACGACGGCCGGCTTGAACAGCAGCAGAACGCCGCGATCGCCGTTGGGATAGATGATGTCGCCGACGGCAAGGTGCTGCTTCGAGAATCCCTTCTCGTCCGGCTTGAGCGCGGCCAGATCGATGATCACTTCCACGCCGAAGTCCTCGCGCGCCCGGCGCAACGCGTTGCCGACGTCGTCGAACGCCGCCTGGGAGTCGGCGCCGCAGTCCGAGGCCAGGATGTAGCGGCAGCGGCGGCGCAGCAGTTCGTAGATGGCCAGGTTCTCGAAATGTCCGCCGTCGGACAGATGGACGGAGTTGGATCGCAGGCCGGAGTTCGTGCGGCTGAACATCTCGAAGAAGAGGTCGCAGCCGGGAAAGAATTCGCGGGTCTTGCTGAGGTGATACCAGTAGCCGAGGCGGAGGTTGAGCGACGCCATCAGAAAGGTGGCCGCCGCGCCGAGGTCCATCGACAGCGACCCCATGTTCGAATTGAAGGCCGCGGCCGATGCGGTCATCGCCGTCGCCAGCGTCACCTTCGCCGGCGCCTTATCCCAATTCTGAAATCGATTGGCCAGCGTGAACCCAAACAGCGACAGCGTGGAGCTTCGCGCTCCTCGGCTGAGATTGGCCAGGTGATCTCCCGCCAGGTCGTTGGCCGCACAGCAGATGAGATGGACCGGCCGCGTTTGCGGCAGGTCCTTCAGCAGAAGGTCATCGCCCGATCTTTCGGTTGACTGCCGGTTTCGCGCGGCGCTGGTCGCTTTTGGATTCGATGCGCCGAGGTAGGCGCGGCTCAGTCGCGAACGATAGATCGGGTGCATTCCGATTTCGTTGGGGTTGTAGACCAGCAGCGCCACCAACGCCACGCCCACCGGCACGGCAACCCCGGCGACCGCATACCCCTCGGCAATGCAGGTGAATACCAGGCAGGCAACGGCCAGCGCAGCAGCAACGACCGCGGTCATTGCCAGCAGCGGCAACGCGTAACGCTCGGCGTACGCGCGCGCGCCTCCTTTGGCGCGGTTGGGCTGGCGCGAGAGAATTCTCTGGATGTAGCTGAATACGCTGCCCGACCCGCCGCCCACCAGCGCCGTCCACCATCCCACCACCACCGGATTGCGCGTCCAGAGGATGAAGGCGGCGAAGACGAAGAGGATCATCACCGTCCAGAAGACCGCCAGCCCGAGCAGGCGCGCGATGACCCGGTCGATGGCATAGCGGAAGAACCCCTTGCGCGGATCGAGGATGAATCGCGAGGCGATGACGCGGATGAAGATGAGCACGAGCATCGCCGCCGTCCAGCAGATCGCGGGCGACAGAAATCGCACGCGCTCGCTGAAGGTCTGGCCGAGGCCCGGCATCAGCTCGAAGTAACCCCACCTCGGGATGCCGTGCAGCAACCAGTACTCGCCCGCGACGGCGAAGGCGGTGCTGAACAACACCGCAATCCAATAGAGCCCGGCGTAGGAGTCGTCGCCGTCCTGCCGCTCCAGCTCCCGCGTCCGCCGTTCGTAGAACCACATCACGCTGAGCGTGCTCACGCCGATGACCGCCAGCGCCAGATAGAGATAGGAGCCAAACGGCAGCCGGTAGTTCCAGATCGAGAGCGGCTGGTTGCCGGCCATGCCGTTCGCACTGACGATGAGCACGTACCAGATCACCAGCGCCAGCACGGAGAAGCTGACCACGAGTGCGGGAAGGATCGCCGAAAGCGCGCCGCCAAAGAACTGCCAGGTCTCGATTTCGAAGAGACCCCAGCGCGGCGCCAGGAACCGGCTGAACTCGCGCAGGTGCCGGATCGGGTCGGGCTCGGAGCGGACGTTATCGGCCGGCGGTTTTTCCTTCCTCTCGGCCGGCTCGGCTTTCCCCGACGACTCGGCTTTCCACCAGGCCGCCAGCGAATCGCGATCGAATGGTTCGCATTGCGCCTCGCTTTCCCGCCGCGCCGAGCGATCGGTCGGAAAGAGCGCGCCTCCCTGATGACGCGCGCGCCAGGCACTCCAGAACGAGCCGATGTAGCCGCCGCCGGAGACGGTGGATACGTAATCGAAGAGATCGAGCAGGCTTCGGTCGGCGTTGTTCTTCTTCGCCAGTTTTCGCTCGGCCAGGCCTTGCAGCAGGCCGAGGTTGAAGGTGGCGCTGCGAATCCCGCCGCCGGAGAGGGCGAGGCCGGTGAGATCGCGGGAGACCTCGACGACGAACGGCTCCGCGCCATCGTCCTCTGCCGCCTCGTCGACGGTACCGCCGGCATAGGCGATCTGCGGATCGTCGCCCGTGCCCATTCCTTCTCTGATCACCTGCAGTTCGTGGATGAACGCCGTTCGAAACGTGGCCATTCGTTTCTCCCGAAGACGATTGATTGTTTGACGATGTAATGAGTCTACAATCCTAAATCGTGCAACGCCTCATCACGGCATTCGTTTTGGCGGCGCTCCTGCTGCCGTCGATGGCGATGATGGCCTCGCCGTCGCGCGCGTCGTGCTGCTGCAAGTCTTCCGGAACGTGCCCCCTCCGCAAGCACGCCGGCTGCGAGAAGAGCTGTTCGATGGATGGCTCCGAGAGATCGTTCCAGGCTCCCCAGCTTTCGCGCGAGCCGGCGGTGTTTGCGACCGCATCGACCGCGTTCGCGACGTTCTCAACGGATCTCGTCGTCTTCGCATCACCCTCCCCACTCACCCGCGCCACCCCGCCCGCACTCCAGCCTCCTCGGGCGTAACTACCTCTTCGCGAATTGATTGAGCACAGACAGGAGTGTCTGTGCCACATCGTTCGCGCGAGAGCTACAGCCCACTCCCGACGCCAAAACGAGGCCTATGTGGCACAGACACTCTTGTCTGTGCAGTGCGGCGACAGCCGCACGGAGTGCACATGCAACTCAGAAAACTGCTTTTCCTATGGCTGCTGGTCCCGGCATCGACGCTGCTCGCCCAGCCAGCGAACACCTCGGCCGCGGTCAGCGGCACGATCCGCGACGCCGGCGGCGCGCCGATTCCCGGCGCGAAAGTGACCGCGGTCAACCTCGATCGCAACCAGAGACAGCAGTCGGTCACCGACACCGCGGGCCGCTTCCGCTTTCCGGTGCTCTCCGTCGGCGCGTACGAGCTCACCGCCGCGCGCGATGGATTCGCGGCGTGGCATCGCGCTTTGCGGCTCGCCGTCGGCACCTCGCTCGACATCCCCATCACGCTCTCGATGTCGCAGTCGGAGACGATCGATGTCACAGGCGCTCTGCCAACCGTCGACACGGGCCGCACCGAGATCGCCGCGAATATCACCCCCGAGGAGGTTCGCGATCTGCCGCTGAACGGGAGGAACTACCTCGATCTGGCGCTGCTCGCGCCGGGTGTCTCGCGCACGAATACCGGCGCCAACCAGCGATTCGCCGAGACCTCCGCCGTTCCCGGAACCGGCATCTCCGTCTCCACGCAGCGCAATCTGGCCAACTCGTTCATCGTCGACGGACTCTCCGCGAATGACGATGCCGCGGAGCTGGCGGGGACGTTCTTCAGCCAGGAGGTGATCCGCGAATTCGAAGTCGTCCGCTCCGGTGGAAGCGCCGAGTTCGGCCGCGCCTCGGCGGGGATCGTCAACATCGTCACGCAGTCAGGCACCAACGTGCTTCGCGGCGATGTCTACGGCTTCTTTCGCAATCAACGCTTCGATGCGCCGAACGCGCTGACGCACACGACGCTGCCGCTCGAGCAGCAGCAGGACGGCGTCACGCTCGGCGGCCCGATCGTGCGCGAACGGGCGTTCTTCTTCGCCAACGCCGAGGGCTTGCGGCAGCGGACCGAGGGGGTGATCACGATCGATGCGGCGAACATGGCCGCGATCAACTCACGACTCGATGCCGTTGGTTATGCAGGTCCGCGCATCGCCACCGGCAGCTTCGGCACCACGCTCGATACGACAAACCTCTTCGCCCGCGCCGACGACATGGTCACGCCGTCCGACTCGCTGACGCTGCGGCTCAACACCTACGACGTCACCAGCGACAACGCCCGCAGCGCCGGCGGATTCAATGCCGTAAGCCGCGGAACGGCGCTCGACAATCACGACCGCACGCTGGCGGCGAACAATCTCTGGACGATCTCCGGCGACGCCATCAGCGAGACGCGCGCACAGGCAACCCGCAGCCGGCTGGCCGCGCCGCCGAACGATCTGACGGGACCAGCGGTGAACATCTCCGGCATCGCCAGCTTCGGCACGCTCACCGTCTCCCCCACCGCACGCGACATCGATTTATTGGAAGGCGCGCAGAACGTGACCTGGCTGCGCGGCAATCATTCGCTGAAGGCCGGCGTCGATCTGCTTCGCAATCGCGTGCGCATCGCCTTCCCCGGAGCGCTGCAGGGCGTCTACACGTTCTCCAGTCTGGCGGCGTTCCTGTCCGGCAATTACGCCAGTTTCCAGCAGGCGTTCGGCGAGCCGGAGACGCATCAGGTCAACAACAACGCCGGCGCGTTCGTGCAGGACCAGTGGCACGCGTTGCCGCGGCTGATGATCGATGCCGGGATCCGCTACGACGTCCAGGAACTGCCGAACCTCGTCCACACCGATCGCAACAACATCTCGCCGAGGCTCGGCGCCGCGTGGGACATCGACGGCGACGGGCGCCGCGTGCTGCGCGCCGCCGCCGGCATCTACTACGACCCCATCCCGCTGCGTGCGGTGTCGAACGCGCTGCAGCGCAACGGCGTCACCTATCGCGTGGCCCAGCTCGGCCCCAGCGCACCCGGCGCGCCCGTTTTCCCGCACGTGCTGCCGTCATTCCCCGCCGGCCTGCTGACGAACATCACCACTATCGATCGCGACATCCATGAGTCGTCGTCGACGCAGGCGATGCTGCAGTACGAGCAGCAGCTCGGCGCAACGTCGGCGGCATCGATCGGCGTCGAGCACCTTCGCGGGCGCGACATCATCATGTCCCGCCGCATCGCCCCAGGAAACACCCAGTTCCAGTCGATCGGCGATTCCTGGTACGACGGCGTGACCATCGCGGTCACCAAACGCCCGGTCTCGTGGGGCAGCATCCGCCTCTCCTACACCTTCTCCAAAGGCCTCGACACCTCGGGGAACTTTTTCTTCAGCCAGCCGCAGGACGCGAACGACATCGCCGCGGAGCGCGGCCGCTCCGATAACGATCAACGCCACCGAGTCTCGCTCAGCGGCACATGGACGATGCCGCATCGCTGGATGCTGAGCTACATCGCGTCGTACGCGTCCGCGCTCCCGTTCAACATCCAGCTTCCCAATGATCGCAACGGCGACACGGTCTTCAACGACCGCCCAGCCGGCATCGGGCGCAACAGCGGCCGCGGCTTCGACTATCAATCCCTCGACCTTCGCATCAGCCGCACGTTTGCGCTGACCAGCCGCGTTTCGATCGAAACGCTGGCCGACGCCTTCAACGTGCTCAATCGCGCGAACTACCAGGTGCCGAACAACATCATCACCTCGCCGACGTTCGGCAAACCGACAGCGGTGAATGACGCGCGGCAGTTTCAGTTGGGGGTGCGGATGCTGTTCTAGCCTTGAGGGTATTCTTCAACCTTTCCATGGCAGTCACCTTCGATCTCATCCGCGAGCTGGCCCTGAAACTCCCCGGCGTCGAGGAAGGAACGTCCTATGGAACCGCCGCGCTGCGCGTCAAAGGCAAATTCATGGCCCGCCTGAAAGAGGACGGCGAATCGGTGGTCTTCCGCGTCGGCTTCGACGAGCGCGAGCTGCTGATGCAAACGAAGCCCGGGGTTTTCTACATCACCGATCACTACCTCGGATACCCGGCCGTACTGTTGCGGATGTCCAACGCGTCAAAGAAGGAAGCAGCGGACATCGTCGAGATGTCGTGGCGCTTCGTGGCGCCGAAGAAGCTGCGGGAGATGCGCCGATGAAACGACTGCTGTTCGCCGCAATTTTGATGTTGGGAGCGTACGGAGCTCGCGCGGACCTACCCTTCGCCATCCCCCATCACGTGCTGCTCAACTCGGATGTGGTCGTGTCCGGCGTTCTTACGATGACCGACCTTCACGTCATTGGAAGGCGCGAATTCAACAGCGCGAACCTGCATGTGGTGAAAGTGTTCGCCGGTCCTGTGCTGGTCGGAGAGGACCTGCAGATCCATTGGGAGAACACGACCGGCGTGACATGCCCAAGAGCGTCGTACGAGAAACTGAAGGGCAAAGAAGCGATGTGGTTCTTCCCTTACTCGGGCGGCCATCAATACGACGCGAACGATGAACAGCACGTCAAGCCGCTATCGATCGCGATCCTCGAGGACTTCCTCACCTCGTTCAGCAGCCGCCACGGCCCACCGGACACGGATCTCGAGAAGAAGGTCATCGCGTACGTAAACGAACGCCTCGACGCGTTGCTCGCGAAATAGCACGATCCCGCGCGCGGATCCGGTTCACAACTCCCGCAACAGCTCCTGATCCACTTTCGCCCTCACCGTCCGCCGGTCGATCTTCAGTTTCTCCGCTACGGTGCTGTAGTTGCGGGACGTGGCGTAGAGCAGCGTGCAGTAGTGGCGGAGGAGGTCGTCCGCGCTGAAGTGGCCGTTGACGATGTTGTGGGCGATGCGGTGGCGGGCGCCGGCGTGAACGGCGCTCATTCGCGGCTCGTAGGCGCCGCGGAGCATGACGCTGCGGACGCATTGTTCGAGCTCGCGGAAGTTGCCGGGCCATTGATAGGTGCGGCCGGGTGATTCCTCGATCGCCTGCATCACCTCCGCCGTCAGCGTTTCGGTCTCTTCCTCGCCGGCGACGCGGGTGCAGATGAAGCGCACGAGATGCTCGAGCTCGTCGGCACTGCCGGCCAGCTGTTCATGCAGCGCGGGCGTGGTGATGGTGTCGGCGCAGAGGCGGTAATAGAAATCCTCGCGAAAGCGGCCTTTGCGGATCTCGTCGGCAAGGTCGCGATTCGTCGCCGCGATCAGCTTTCCTTCGAAGGCACGCGGCGTGGTCTCGCCGAGGCGCTGGAGGGTGCGTGACTGGAGAACGCGCAGGAGCTTCACCTGGATCGATGGCTCGACCTCGCCGATCTCGTCGAGAAAGACCGAGCCGAGCGCGCCGCACGATTCGAGAAACCCTTCGCGATCGGCGGCCGCACCGGTGAAGGAGCCCTTGCGATGTCCGAACAGCTCCGATTCGATCAACGTCGGTGAAAGCGCGGAGAGATTGACGGCCACGAACGCCGGTTGCGGCGGGCCGGTGAAACGCTCGCGGCGCTCGTCGAAGGGGATGTAGCGCGAAAAAGCGATCGCGCGCGCCACCAGCTCCTTGCCGGTGCCGGTCGGTCCGGTGATCAAGGCCGGCACGTCGCCCATGCGCGACCAGAGCGAGCGGCGGTAGCGGCGCACGTCGTGCGTGAAGATCGACTGCCAGACGGTTGCCCTGAGTTTCGCCACCGGCCGGGTGCGGCCGACGATGTTGCGGTAGACCTGATGGAAAGCGCGGCGGACTTGAAAAAAGCAGGCGAAGAGGTGCGCGGAATCAGTACGGTCGCCGAGGTAGGCGGCGACGTCGGCGCGGAAGCGGGGATAGAAATCGACGCGTGCGGCCGCCTCGCCGCGCTCGATCAATCCGAGGATCGCTTCGCGGTAGCGCTCGTACAGAAAGTAGACGACCACATCGTCATAGAGCTGGCGATCGTCGTGCGATGCGCGCGCGTCGCGCAGGCGCGGGCGAATCGTCTCCACGAGGGCGCCGCAACGTTCGGCGATGGCGGCGATGGTGGCGTCGCGCCGGGCGTCGGGCAACAGGCTCCAGTACGGCTCGGTGGCGATGTATCCATCGCCGAGGATCCGCTTTTCACGCGTGATCCGCTCTTCCAGAAACGGGTTGGCGTAGACCAGCGCGGCGATGTCCTCGGCGAGTACTCGTTCTTCGGCAGTGAAGAGGCGCATGGCAATGAATGTAAGCCTCTGTACATTGGATGTCTACCCATTCGACATGACGGCCGGCTAAGTCATTGAAATCACGAACAAGCAGTGATGGCAACGGCCTCGCTCTCGTGTCGGCTCGCACAGATGGAGGCCGGTATGAAACGCGTCATCGTCACGCTCCTTTCGCTCCTTACGACCTCTGCCCTTTTCGCCGCGGGCACGCTCACGGCGCTGACATCGGGCAGCGCGCCGATGCAGATCCGGGATCACGTCGTCAATGTCGTCATCGACAACGGCTTTGCGCGCACCGAGGTCGTGCAGACGTTTTTCAATCCGAACGACAAGGACCTCGAGGCGGTCTACGGCTTTCCCGTTCCCACCAGCGCCAGCCTGGCCGAGATCACCATCTGGAATCGCGAACGGACGCTCAACGGCGAAGTGATCGAAGCGGAGGAAGCGAAGAAGGTTTATGCCGAGGAGCGGGATTCGGGCAACGACGCGGGACTCGGCGAATGCTCGTGTACGAAAAAGAAAGACGACGTCGAGTACAACGCCTACAAATTCTCCGTCTCGCCGGTCCGCGCGCAGAGCGAGACCAAGATCCGTTTCGTCTACTACCAGCCGCTGACCATCGACAGCGGGATGGGGCGCTACGTCTACCCGCTGCAGGAGGGCGGGACAGACGGCGCGGCTGATGCGTTCTGGTCGCGCAATCCGAAGTCGAACAGCACGTCACCGTCAACATCGAGCTGCGATCGGGATGGCCGGTTGATGAAGTGCGCACGCCCGGCGCGGACGATGCCAAAGTCACCAAGCTCGCCGCCGGACATTACAAGGTCGTCGTCGATCGTCCGACAGGCGACCTCAGTCACGATTTCGTTTTCTACTACCGTCTGGCGGAGAACCTTCCCGGCCGCGTCGAGCTGATGACCTACAAGCCGAAGGCGGACCAGCCGGGGACGTTCATGCTGACCCTCACGCCCGGCGGCGATCTGGCGGCGATCGGCGATACGACAGCGCCAGCCGGCGCTCCGCAATCCGGTATGACTTACAGCGAGTCGATCACGGTCAACTCCACCGCCGGCGCCGACTACATCTTCGTTCTCGACGCCTCGGGAAGCATGCTCCAGAAGATGCCCACCCTCGTTCGCGGCGTGCAGCAAGCTCTCGCCCACTTCAAGAGCGGCGATCGATTCCGCATCATCATCTTCGACAGCCGCGCCAGCGAGTTGACGCACGGGTTCGTTGGCGCCAATCCAGAGAGCGTCGCTTTGTGGTCGAAGAAACTGGAGCAACTTCACCCGCCAGTCGGTGGAACGAACGTCTACGAAGGACTGGAGGCGGGGCTGCACGCCGTCGAAGCCGATCGCGCCACCAGCATTCTCCTGGTCACCGACGGCGTGACGAACGAGGGCATCGTCGATCCGAAGGAGTTCTATGCGCTGCTGAAGAAGTACGACGTCCGCGTCTTCGGATTTCTGATGGGCAACAACGGCAACTGGCCGCTGATGCGCCTCATCGCCGACGCCAGCGGCGGCTTCTACGAAGCGGTCTCGAACGATGACGACATCATCGGAGCCATCCTCCTGGCGAAGTCGAAAATCGTCAGCGAGGCCATGCACGACGCCAAGCTGACCATCGACGGCGTGAAGACCTTCGACCGGACCGACGATGTGGTGACGAAGATCTATCGCGGTCAGCAGCTCGTGATTTTCGGCCGCTACGAGAAAGGCGGACCGGCCAACGTCACGCTGGCCGCGAAGATGACCGGGCAGGACGCGACGTACAAGACGGCCTTCGATTTCCCCGACGTCAGCACCGACTATCCCGAGCTGGAGCGGATGTGGGCGCTGGCCGGCATCGAGCGCGCCGTGATGAAGGAGAACGCGGGCTTCGCTTCCCCCGAGGAGGCAAAGAAGGCCATTCAAACCCTCGGATTGAAGTACCAGCTGGTGACCGACTACACGTCGATGATCGTCCTCGGCGACGGCGATTTCGTGAAGCGCGGAATCGCCCGGACGAATCGGGAGCGTGTTGCCGTGGAATCGCAGGCGCATGCGTCACGCACGCCGCCGGCGTCGAATCGCGTCGACACGAGCCGGCCGATGTTCAACGGCCCGGCGCATACGACAAGGGGCGGAGGGGCGGTGGATCCGATGCTGGCGTTGCTTGCGCTGACGGCGGCACTCGTAGCGCCGGCGGCCCGCCGGCTGGACCGCCGCTGGCTCAGCGGCAAGAGGTAGAGCCGCCAGCGAGCCGCTGGCGGTACAGCCGGCCAGCGGCCAGCGCCACGCCTATGAAGACCACCATCACGCTCACCCTCCTCACCCTCGCCGCCGCGCTGATTCCCGGCTCGACGCTCGAGCTCCAGCGCGGCGGCGCGGTGTGGCGGATCGTCACCTGTCACTTCACGCACTTCACGTATGAGCAGCTCGCCTGGGACGTGCTCGTTTTCCTGATCCTCGGCATCGCCTGTGCGCGGCGCAACCGCGGGGCGTTCCAGGCGACGCTGCTCGCCAGCATCATCGTCGTCCCCATCGCCGTCCTCGCCTTCGCCCCGAACGTGACCACGTACCGCGGCCTCTCCGGCATCGACTCCGCGCTTTTCGCGCTACTGCTGACGATGGAATCGCGGCGCAGCCGGCTCGTGGCGCTCTGCGCGGTTGGCTTCGCGATGAAATTGATCTTCGAGATGACGACGGGCGCCACCGTTTTCATGAGTGCATCGGAGTTCGCGCCGGTGCCGGTGGCGCATCTGGCCGGAGCGATGGCCGGGATGGTGATCGGATACAGCAAACGAGAAAAGCCCGAGGCACGAATGCCTCGGGCTTTTTCGTTGGGTGCGTGAAAGGTGTTACCCGCGGTTGATACTGGTCACATCGAACACCCCGCCGCGGATCCACTGACCGGTCAGCCGGACAAAATCGCCGCGGCGAATGTTGCGGCCGCGCGAGCCTGCCGTCATCTCGGCAGTGATCAGACGGCCGGTGGCCTGGTCGCGCACGACCAGCGTGGCATTGCGGTAGTCGATGCGCTCGACGATGCCGCGCACGAAGCCGTTGCCGTACGCGTAACCGTTACCGTACGCACTTGCCGCGGGCCAGCTCACCGCGTCGAAGGAGATCGCGCCGCCGCGGAAGATGCCGCCGAGGCTGATCGAGATGCCGGCGCGCAAGTCGCGGGCGCGGTTGCCGAAGGCTGACTGAGGCACCCAATACGACTGGCCGCGATCGAGCTGCAGTCGGTAACCGTTACGCTCGCGGCTGAACGAGCTGATCTTGCCGGACATTGTCACGCGCTGGTTTTCGCGATAGCCGTTGTTGTCATTCGACCGATGATCGTCGTTGCGCGCATCGGTCGTCTGACGTCCGCGATCGTTGTCGTTTCGGTTCCCGTCGTAGCGCGATTGCGCGAATGACGGCGCCGCCAGAAGAAGGGCGACCGCCCCCGTTCCTGCTGCTTTCATTGCCCACTTCGTCACTGTCGTTTTCATGTCGTTCTCCTTGTGTTGCACACGGAAAGACAATGCGTGAGAGAGCTTCCTTTCGCGGAAAACACCAACGGCATGCGGGTGTCACGAGTTGCAGTTTTCGAGCTCGAACCGCGGCGCTCCGCTATCATCGCGGCCACAGGTGAGTCTTGCGAAAGGGACGATGCTCGGGCCGTATGAGGTGGACGTCCTCCTCGGCGCCGGAGGGATGGGCGAGGTCTACCGTGCCCGCGATACCCGCCTCGGCCGTACCGTCGCCATCAAGGTCCTGATGCCGGGTCTGACCGCCAGCAGCGAGCGCCGGGCGCGGTTCGAGCGCGAGGCACGGGCGATTTCCGCGCTCTCGAATCCCCACATCTGCGCGCTCTACGACATCGGCCGGGCGGACGACATCGAATATCTGGTGATGGAGTACATCGAGGGCGAGACGCTGGCGGACCGGATCGCACGCGGGCGCCTTCCTCTCAGCCAGCTCCTGCGCTTCGGCACCGAGATCGCCCAAGCGCTCCAGCATGCCCATCGCGCCGGAATCACGCATCGCGATCTCAAGCCGGGCAACGTCATGATCACCAGTGCCGGGGTGAAGCTGCTCGACTTCGGGCTGGCCAAGCTCGCCGGTTCTGACAGCGACTCGTCGAACGCCCCGGACGCGCTGACTCTCGTCAATCCGATCACCGCGGAGGGGATGATCGTCGGCACTGTCGTTTACATGTCGCCGGAGCAGATCGAAGGGAGAGCCGTCGATCATCGCACCGACATCTTCGCGCTGGGCTGCATCCTGTACGAGATGGTGACCGGGCAGCGGCCGTTCGGCGGCAGCTCCCACGTCAGCATTGCATCGGCCATCCTCTCCTCCGATCCGGCGCCGATCCGTTCGCTCGAGCCATCTGCTCCCGCGGCCCTCGAACGGATCATCCTCACCGCGCTCGAAAAGAATCCCGCCGATCGATGGCAGACGGCGCAGGACGTGGCGCGCCAGCTGCGATGGCTGAGCGAGTCTTCGACGTCAGCGGAGGAGCGGACTCCGGCACTCCAGTCACTGCGCGTTTCCCGCCGTCTCCTGATCGCTGTGGCGATTGCCGCGGTGCTTGGTGGATTGCTGGTGTGGGGCGTGGGCCGGCTGTTCTACGGGCGACGGGCCGCGCCGTCCACGATTCGCCTTCACCTCGCCACTCCCGAAGACATCCAGTATTCGCCGGCATACGAATTCTCCAACTTTGCCGTCTCTCCCGACGGCCGAACGCTTTGTTTTGTGGGAAGACAAGGCACGGCGCAGGCGCTCTTTCTGAGGGCTCTCGACTCATTCGACGTGCGGAAAGTGGAGGGGACGGACGGCGCGTCCTCGCCGTTCTGGTCCCTGGATGGCGCCTGGATCGGATACAGCGCACACGGCAAGCTGTGGAAGACCAGAGTGGGCGGCAACACGGTCCCCGTTGCCCTCTGCGACGTCTTCAGCGGAGGAGCCGTCGGCTCGTGGGCCGGAAAGACCATCCTGTTCGCCGACGGGGCGGGAGGCCGCAACGAAATCTTCCGGATCTCCGACAGCGGCGGCGCGCCGGTCAAGGTGACCGCCCTGAAACAAGGCGAATGGCGCCAGACCTGGCCTCGCCTGCTGCCGGATGCGCGTCACTTCCTCTATCAATCCGCCGATCTTTCGCTCGACAGGAAGCTCGTTCTGGCGTCGCTCGATTCTCCCGAGTCGTCCGTCTTGCTCCGGAACGTTTCCGGCGCCGCGCTCGTCGCCGAGGATCAACTGGCGTACGTGCGTGACAGCAAGCTCCTGGTGCAACGGTTTGATGCCGGCAAGGGCGTGATGATCGGAGAGCCCTCTCTGATCGCGAACGACGTCTCCTATTTCTATCCATCCGGCCGCGGCGCCTTCGACGCGGCCAACGGCACGATCGTCTACCGCACCGACACGAGCACCGGCCGGCTGGTGATGGCGGACCGGAAGGGTGCCTCGCGGCTCATCGATGATCACGGGCCATTCCAGTTTCTCGGCCTCAGCTTCTCCGGCGACGGCAAGCGCGCGGCAGTGACGGTTCTCGACCGCGCCACCGGGCTGGGCGACATCTGGATTTACGATCTCGCCCGCGCCGTCCGGGATCGCATCACCAACGAGCCGGGCCTGGCCCTCACTCCGATCTGGTCGCGTGACGGGAGGTCGATCATCTATTCGCAGGCGGCTGCCGGTTCGCTCCCCCGCCTGGCACGCCGCGGCCTGACGTCGCCGGCGTCCGAGTACCTGATGCCGCCCGGCAGCTTTCAATTCGCCGGAAGTTTCTCGGCGGACGGATCGGCGTTGTTCTTCTCGCGCACGTCGCCGAAGACGAAGGACGACATTTTCAAGCTCGACATGCGAACGCAAACGGCCGGGCCGGTGATCGCCACCAACTTCGACGAGAGCGACCCGCAGGCCTCGCCTGATGGAAAGTGGCTGGCATTCGTTTCTGATGCCACCGGCGTGGACGAAATCTACTTACAGAGCCTCATCGACGCCGCCGCGCCGCGCGTGCGGATCTCGGCCGCGGGCGGCCACACGCCCCGATGGCGGGCCGACGGCGGGGAACTGTTTTACGTCTCTTCTCAGAATGACGTCATGAGCGTGGTCCCGCGCGTTCCCGGCCAGTGGACCGAGACCACCAGCACCGCGCTGTTTCGCCAGCCCGCCAATGCGCTCCGCTTCGACGCCAGTCCCGACGGCCAGTCGTTTCTCTTCATCGAAGGATCGCACGGCGCGGGGGATGTTTTTTTTCACGTGATCACGGGCTGGCAGTAGAGGCCGCGAAATGATCGTGAATACGAGTCCGCCGTACGATATCGGCGTGATCGTCGAAGCCATCCGCCGTTTCTTCGCGCTGCACGGGATCGCGGGGCCGATCGTCGTGGCCGCGTCGGGTGGTGTCGACTCCACCGCGTTGTTGCTCGCGCTCATCGAGATGGGCGGCGTCGAGATCGTTGCCGCGCACGTCAACCATCATCTTCGGGGCGTCGAATCGGATGATGACGAGGCCTACGTTCGCGAGATGTGCGCGCGTTACGACATTCCGCTGAAAGTTGCCGATGGGCAGCTGGATCCCGAGGCTGTCCGCCATCGCGGCGTCGAAGCGGCGGCGCGCGAAGTGCGTCACGCGCGGCTGCACGAAATCGCGGGCACGAGGGTCATCGCCACCGCGCATCAGAAAAACGATCAGGCCGAGACGGTGTTGATGAGGCTCATGACCGGCGGCGGCATCGCCGCGTTGCGGGGGATTCATCCCGTTCGCGGCGACGGCGTGATCCGGCCGATGCTCGAGGTCACCCGCGCGGAGATCGACCAGTTTCTGGCGGAGCGCAAGGTCACTCCCCGCTTCGATCGCTCCAATGCCGATCCGCGTTTTCTGCGCAATCGCGTCCGCGCGATCCTGCGCGAGCTCGATCCGAGCGTCATCGACAACCTCGCCGCGATCGCCGGTCAGGCCCGGCAGCAGTGGCCGGTGCTGGAACGTGCCATCGATGCCGCCGAGGATGTGGTCGCATCGGACGATGAAACGCGATTCCGTTCGATGCCGGAGGATGTATGGCTGCGTCAGGCGCTCCTGCTGAGACACATCCAGCGCCTCGATCCCGAGGCCCGCGATGTCTCCGCGGCGGATCTGACGCGATTGGCTGGTGCGGTCTCGGGGTCTCGCGGTTTCGGGGTTGCGCTGCGGGCGGGACCGCGAGACCGCGAGACCCCGAGACTTCGCAACCTGACAAGAACCTCGGTCACGAAATCGCTCGAGCTGCTGCAGGACGGCGGTCAGCTCATCCTCCAACGGCGGGAAAAGCCAACGCCGCAGTTCGAAGTCGAAATCGATGCCGGCACCGAGGTCTACATCCCCGAAATCGCTACGACGGTTCGCATCCGCCGGGCAACCCGGCAACCCAGCAACCAACTCATCCAACTCCCCGCCGGCTCCAAACCCCACTTCACCATCCGCAACCGCCGCGATGGCGATCGTTTCCGCCCCCTCGGCATGGCCCACGACAAAAAACTGAAGGATCTGCTGATTGATCGTAAGATTGCAGCATCGTCCCGGGATCGCATCCCACTCCTTCTTTACGAAGACACGATCGCCTGGGTGGCCGGCGTCGAAGTCTCCGAGCTGTTCAAAGTGACCGGCCAGGCCGCCGATCTCTACGAGGTGGCGATTGAACAAGATTACCAAAGCCTTCAGCGCTCACGAGATTGAACGGCGCGTGGCCGCACTGGCCGCCGAGATTCGCGACGATGCCGGCGAGTCGCCGCTCTTCCTCCTCGGCATCCTCAAAGGCGCCTCCTGCTTCCTGGCCGATCTGCTGCGCCGCATCCACGGCGAGGCCGGCTACGGATTCATCGACGTCGTACGGGACATGCACGCCCACGACGAGACGGCCATGGAGATCGACTTCCTGAGCTGGTTCGACATCGCCGGCCGCAACGTCTACGTGGTCAAGGACGTCGTCACCACCGGCGTCATCGAGACCTATCTCATGGCCCAGCTGCGGCAGAAGAATCCGGCCAGCCTCAAGCTCGTGGCCCTGCTCGACCGCCCCGACGCGCGAACGGTCGATCTCACCGTCGACTTCCGCGCCTTCGAAGCCGCCGCCGACGCCTACGCCGGCTACGGACTGGAGATCGACGGCCGGCACGGAAACCTGCCGTATCTGATTACCGTTAAATGAGGGCAGACGTAGGCCGGACTCTCTAGTCCGACTCATTCAAAGATGTCGGACTGGAGAGTCCGACCTACGTGGATCTCGATAGAATTTCACCACCGCCCGGCCCGTTCTCGGACCCAGTTATGCATACCCTTGGAGGCATTCATTGAATTCGACGGTTAAAACGGCGCTCCTTTGGGTCGTCATCATCGTTCTGGTGTTCCTGCTGTGGAGCCTTTTCCAGACCACCAAAGGGACGAGCGAAACGATTGCGTTCAGCCAGTTTCTCGATCGCGTCAATCAGGGCGCGGTGGAGAGCGTGACGATCCGCGGCGACGATGTTCGCGGCGAGACCAAGACCACCTTCCCCGGCGGCAAGAAGGAGTTTCACACCACCGCGCCGACCAACTACCCGGCCATGATCGATCTCCTCCGCGCCAAGAGCGTGAAGGTCGAGGTCGAGCACGCCGCCGACACGCCCTTCATCACCGCGCTCATCACCTGGGCGCCGGTGCTCTTCCTCATCGGTCTCTGGATCTTCTTCATGCGCCAGATGCAGGCCGGCGGCAACAAGGCCCTCTCCTTCGGCAAGTCGAAGGCCAAGCTCCTCTCCGGCAACGCCAAGAAGGTGACCTTCAAGGACGTCGCGGGCGTCGATGAGGCCAAGATCGAGCTGCACGAGATCATCGAGTTCCTCAAGGAGCCGCAGAAGTTCACCAAGCTCGGCGGCAAGATCCCGAAAGGGGTCCTGCTGATGGGACCTCCCGGCACCGGCAAGACGCTCCTGGCCCGCGCCATCGCTGGCGAGGCCAACGCTCCGTTCTTCTCCATCTCCGGCTCCGATTTTGTGGAGATGTTCGTCGGCGTCGGCGCCTCGCGCGTTCGCGATCTGTTCGAGCAGGGGAAGAAGAATGCGCCATGCATCATCTTCATCGATGAGATCGACGCGGTCGGCCGCCATCGCGGCGCAGGCCTCGGCGGCGGACACGATGAGCGCGAACAGACGCTGAATCAGCTGCTGGTCGAGATGGACGGCTTCGAATCGAACGATGGCGTCATTCTCGTCGCCGCCACCAACCGTCCCGACGTCCTCGATCCAGCCCTCCTCCGCCCCGGCCGCTTCGACCGCCGCGTCGTCGTCGACCTGCCGGATCTCAAAGGCCGCGAGGGCATCCTCCGCGTCCACACGCGCACGATTCCGCTCTCCGAGGATGTCGATCCGTCGGTTATCGCGCGGGGAACGCCGGGATTCAGCGGCGCCGACCTGGCCAATCTGGTCAACGAAGCCGCCCTCAACGCCGCGCGCTACGACAAGAAGAAAGTGCAGATGGTCGACTTCGAGTTCGCCAAGGACAAGGTCCTCATGGGCGTCGAGCGCAAGTCGATGGTGATGAGCGACCGCGAGAAGAAGAACACCGCGTATCACGAGTCGGGACACACCGTCGTCGCCGCCGTGCTCCCCGCGGCCGATCCGCTGCACAAAGTCACCATCATCCCGCGCGGCCGCGCCCTCGGCCTGACGCAGCAGCTTCCCACCGAAGACAAGTACTCGTATTCGAAGCGCTACCTTGAGGCGATGCTGGCCGTGCTCATGGGCGGCCGTCTCGCCGAGGAGATTTTCGTCGGCGAGATCACCACCGGTGCCGGCAACGACATCGAGCGCGCCTCGGCCATGGCCCGGCGCATGGTCTGCGAATGGGGCATGTCCGAGCTCGGCCCGGTCACCTTCGGTAAAAAGGAAGAAGCGATCTTCCTCGGCCGCGAGTTCGCCCAGCATCAGGACTTCTCCGAAGCCACCGCCGTCGAGATCGATCGCGAGGTGAAGCGCATCCTCGACAAGGCCTACAGCCACGCCAAGGAAATCATCACGCAGCACAAATCGTCCCTCGACCGCATCGCCCGCAAGCTCCTCGAGCGCGAGACGCTGGAAGGATGGGAAGTCAACGACATCCTCCGCGAGGAGACCGGCAACGATTACCTGAAGATGAAGGAGTACTACCCCGAGCAAAGCCCCGGCGAAACGATGACCATCGCGCCAGGCTCGGGACCGTCGACGGATGTGACGTCGCCCGTGGCACAGCCGCCGGTGCAGACGCCATCACCCGATCGCGCGTCGTAGAAAGCGGTTGCTTCCTCAGCCGCCGATGTCCAACGGGCATCGGCGGCTGCCAAGTCCGACGGCGACCGGCATCTTTAAATGACAGAGCTCGATTCGTTCAACTGCTCGATTGGTGCAACCGAGATGGTCGAAGACTTCCGCGACGCAGCCACCGTGCTCTTGCAGCAATCGATCGCGTGACTGGTTAGCTTTTGGCTCACGCGGAGACGCGGAGAAAAGAGATCCGAGCCCTCCTCCGCGTCTCCGCGCCAGCGCGCCCGGTCTTTTTCCGCATCCGCCTGACGAACAACGATGTCCTCGAATGCGTCTTTTCTTATGCGCCGTTCTGCCACAGATGCACGCTGGAGAAACGAACGACCGTGCCGCTGCCGTAGTAGCTGTTGCGTGCCGTGATCGAGATGGTGATGGAGTCGCCCGGCTGCGCGGTGAAGTTGACGTACTGCGGGCCGCTGGCGCTGGTGACGCCGCCGTTTCCGATGATCGAGAAGATCGTGTAGTAGGTGTTTGCGCCGCCGTGGGTCACTTTCACCTCCGCGATCAAGGCGTTCCAATAGGAGGCGTTGGTGTCGTTGAAGTCGACGTTCAACTGTGCGGTGAAGGAGGTCGACGTACCGGTGGCGGTGACGGTCTGATAGGTGGTCTGGTCGTACCAGGTGTCGTGCTCCCACTCGCTGACGCTGGAATTCCAGAAGGGGTTCGACGCCCCTAGAGTCCAGCAGGTCGAGTCACTCGTGTCGAGCGGATTTCCGATGTACTCGTAATAGGGTCCGGGGCCAAAGCCAGCAAGCTGGCGTGAGTTGCAGGTGTACGCGGAGGCGGCCGGCACCGAGAGCATCACTGAAGCGAACACGATCAGAACTGCGAAGATCTTATGCATGAGACTGGGCTCCTTGCTCAATGAGATGTGTGATGTGCGATGTGTGAGGCGCGGCCGGCCGGTTCCATCAAGATACGTCTGGGACCGCAACGCGGCTAGAGACATTTTGCGCGGTAACGACGGAAGTGCCGCTGACCATCCATGCAGTCTGCGCCGCGGCCAACGATCCAGCCGCCGCGTTCGCAGCGATCGATCGCGTGACTGCTTGAGGTTTCGTTCACGCGGAGGCACGGAGACGCGGAGAAGAGATCGCGAGCCCTCCTCCGCGTCTCCGCGCCTCCGCGTGAAAAACTCTCCCTTGATATCCTCCAAGCCATGCGCCGTCTCGATGCCGCGGCACTCTACGAAGCACTGAACGACCAGAGAATCGCCAGCACCGGCAATCCTGCCGCGGTTGTGCCGATGGGGCGCATCGACTCCCTCCGCCGCGCATTGACGGGCGACGGGGCGATCCCGCTCGCGGGTCTATGATCTTCGGGCCTGCGCTACGCGGCTGAGGCGCAGGCCGGTAGACTTTGCCGCATGGTCAGAACACTACGACTCGCGGCGCTACTCGTCCTGATGGCGTCCTCGCTTTCGTTCGCGGCAGCGCTTTACCTCTCGAGCAGCTGGAACTGGGCGCCCGTTCAGCTGCCAATTCCGGGACCCGGGCTCTCCGTAGTCGAGGCATTCGACATTACAACCTCCGGCACGTTCCAGTTTGAAGCGAGCGTGCCGACGGCATCCGCAAATATGGCGATGGAAGACCTCCCCGTCGTGTCAAGTGACCTGGAAGCTTCGATCCAGCGCAATGGCGCCACCCCTCACACATACTCGATGAAGAGGTTCCGCGTGGGAGGCCGCGGCTCGACGGATCTTTACGATGCCGAGCCTCAAGTCGTCCTCCAGAGCGGTTCCTACACGCTGCGTGTTCAGAATAAAGGTGCGAGCCAGCCATTCGGGGATCGCGGCGCTCTTCTGACGCTTACGCGCTTCGTGCACCCTACGGAGTTCTACCTCCAAGGTGTTCTCTTTCGTGGCCTCGGGTGGGCGGGACTACTCTGCGGCATGACAGTCGGTGTGCTTGCCGAACTTCTCGCCAGGAAGCGAACGCCCTCGCTGCAGTGACGAACGTACGGAGAAAGGAAGCGATCCGATGCATGCCCTCGAACATCTGTTTCTAGCCGGCGAGTTCCCTGAGCGGGCTCGCCTGCTGTCCGGACTGACGCTCGATCAAGTCACACTACGCCCGGACGGCGCGTCGCACTCGATCTACGAGGAGCTGTGGCACGTCGTGGCGTACCAGGAGAGTATCGTCGGATCAGGCGACCCGGACGGCGACAGGTACCCGAGGGAGGCGCCGGAAAACGAGCAGCAATGGCACGACCTGGTGCGCGTGTTCCTCGACGGCGCCCGCGCCGCGGCAGCGATGGGACAGACGCCGGAGCGCTTGGCGCGCGAGGTGGAGCCGGGCGTGACCATGGGCGATGAGCTGAACAGCGTGGCGGTCCATAACGCCTATCACCTCGGCAAGATCGTTGCGCTGCGGCAGCGGATCGGCGCGTGGCCGCCCACGGCAGCATCGGAGGGGTCGTAATACCGCCGATCATCCCAAAAACGTCGGGCACGTGAAGACGCGGGAAATCACCTCTGAAACGCGTACGACACCTTCATGAACAGCTGCCTGCTCGCCGGTTGCAGCTTGTTTTGATCGCCATTCACGCCGGTATCGACATCCCTCTCGTCGCCGAGGCCGAGGAAGAGGAGGGTTTGCCAGTTCAGCTTGTAGGCGAAGAGGAAGGATGACGTGACGTTGCCGCTGTGCTGGTTGACCGAATCGAGGAAGAGGCGCTGGTTCTGGTTCGTGCGCACGTTCTGGACGATTCCGCGGACGAACATCTTCGAATTGAACGTGTAGGTCGCGCGGATGCGCTCGACCTGCGCGGTGAAGAGGCGGGCCCGCTCGGCGGTGAACTGGTTCGGGAGCGGGTCGACGGTCAGAAAGCTATAACTCTGATTGAGGCGCAACTCGAGATGATCGGTCGGGCGGATGGTGGCGCCGAACTGCGCGCTCACGCCGCGGCCGAGGCGCGTGTTCGAGAAATCGACGTCCTGGCCGGCCGAGCCGCTCAGCTGGATGTTCGAGAACATGCGCGACGGCGTGAACTGTGTCGAATAGAGAAGCTGATGGCGCGTCAGCACGGTGTTGCCGCTGCGGACTCCGTTGATCGAGAAGCGCAGCCGCGTGCTCGACGCCCATTTGCCGTCGAAGCCGATGCCGGCCGAGCGATCGCGGAACAGCATGTCGCCGTTCGTGGCCGCCGAATAATCTCCGTTCAGGAAAAGGCGGATGCGATTGGCGAAGCCGGTGGTCGGCCGCATGGTGTAGCCGCCTTCGAAAAACTCCTCGCGATAGCCGACCTGCGGCACGAATCCGCTATCCGCCCGGAAGCCATCGCTGTAATCCTTGGCCTCGGTGTACCAATCGATGTGCTTCGTCGAGTGCGTCCACCACACGTACTCGGCGTGGCCCTTCAGCGTCTGCCCGTTCCACTCCGAGGCCAGGTCGGTGCGGTCGGGGGGGGTCTTCGTGTCGCTGAAGAGAACCTGGCCGGTCACCGTCTCCTTGTCGTTGATCCGCCATTGAAAATCGGGACCGAGCACGCGGTTGTGCGCGCCGCCTTCGGACTCCCGGAACGTGCCGAGGAGGCTGAGATAGGAGAGCCCGAAATTGTGGCGGATGCGGCCGATGACCACCGTCGAGCTGAAATCCTGATCGGCGAAATTCGAGCCGTTCGGACCGGGCAGGATCACCAGTCCGCCGCCACGATCCTGGGCGATGATGGCCGTGTAATCGTTATCGCCGAACTTGCCGGTCGAGCGCAGACCGAACCGCGGCGACGTGATCGTCCGCGTGTAGACCGCCTGGATCGGCGTGCTGAACAGCTCGACGCCTTCGAGAAAGAACGGCCGCTTCTCCGAGTAGAAAATGGCGAAGCGCTGGTTCGCCGAGATCGCCGCAACGTCCGATTCCACTTGGGAGAAATCGGGATTCAGCGTCCCGTCGATGGCCGTGTCCGCATTCGGCGTCCACTTCACATCGAGACCGCCATCGATCTTCGCCGGCGCGTTCACGATCCGGTTGCCGAGCGTGTTATCGCGCGGTGTGCCTTGCTCCTTCACGGTCATGTACGGCGCGGCCACGATGTGCCCGCCCTGCGGCAGTCCGGTCAGGCCGGTGATCTTGTTCTCGTTGCAGATGAAACAGTTCCCGCCCTTCGGCAGCTTGTTGGCGAACATCTGGTAGCGCCGGTCGCGCGGATAGTTGCGATAGAGCAGGATGCCCCACGTCTGCGGATCGGCTTTCTTATAACGTAGTGATGAGAACGGGATGCGCAGCTCCAGGTCCCAGCCGTCTTTGGTGATCTTCGCCGACGACTCCCAGAAAAAATCGGGCGAGCTGTCCTCGTTGCCGGTGGTGTCGTCGCTCACCGAGTCGTACTGGATGCCGCGGGCGTTCGAGAGAAAGAGGATGGCCGTTTTCCCGTCGTTGCGCGTGTCGAGGATGACTCCGCCGTAGTCGGTAGCGCTGGAGACGTTGTCGCGGTCGGCGAACGGCGAGCGGATCTTCTCCGGATTCGGATCCTCGAAATGGAAAGCGGCGTAGAAGAAATGGTCGTCGTACGTCAGCCAGGCCACGTTCTTCATCTTCGGCTCGGTGTTGTCTGTGGCGTTGGTCTCCCACCATTTGTCGACGCGCAAGGCGTCCTTCCAACCGGCGTCGGAGAGATCGCCGTCGATGGTGATCGGACCGGTGGCCCGCTTGATTGCGTAGGTGATGGCCGGCTCGCGGGTTTGCGCGAACGCGAATATGGGCAGACAGAGAAGTACTACTGACAAAGTCAGGCGCATTGTCTTCATGGCTCCTTGAGACGTAGCCGGCCGGCGAAAGTTAGGGAGTTTCATCAAATGTACGAATTACTTCGTATTCGTCACCGAAAGGTTTCAGGAGCGCTGTGCTACTTTTCGCCGCCATGAAAAAACTCGCCGCCGCTCTTCTCTTCCTCGCGACGACCGTTGCCGCGCAGACTGCGGCGGCGCCGAAGCCGATCGTCCTTCGCGCCGCGCGGATGTACGACGGCACGTCGGACACGATCATCCGCAACGGTGCGGTGGTGGTGCAGGGCAACCACATCGTCGCCGCCGGCGCGAACGTGGCCATCCCCGCGAACGCGCAGGTGATCGACCTCGGCGACGTCACGCTCCTCCCGGGCCTCATCGACGCCCACGTGCATCTCACCGACGAGAGCGGCGACAACTACTATCTCGAGTACTTCAAGAGCCTGATGCGCCAGCCGGCCGAGCAGGCCATCCTGGCGACGACGTTCGCCCGCAAGACCATCGATGCCGGCTTCACCACCGTGCGCAACCTCGGCGCCGGCGATTACATCGACGTCGGCCTGCGCAACGCCATCAACAATGGATGGACGGTCGGCCCGCGCATGCTCGTGGCCGTCCACGCCATCGGAGCCACGGCCGGACACGGCGACAGCGATCCGATTCCGCCATCGAAAGGCATCCCTTCCCTCGGCCCGATCGACGGCGTCTGCAACGGGCCGTCTGAATGCCGTGCCGCCGTCCGCTACCAGATCAAGTACGGCGCCGACGTCATCAAATTCATGCCCTCGGGCGGCGTGCTCTCGCTCTCCGATCCGGTCGACGCGCCGGAGCTGTCGCAGGACGAGATGAACGCCATCGTCGAAGAGTCGCACCACTGGGGCCGCAAAGTAGCCGCGCACTGCCACGGCGACGCCGCCGCGAAGATGGCCATCATCGCCGGCGTCGATTCGATCGAGCACGGTTCGTTCATCAAGCCGGAAACGCTGACCCAGATGCGCGACAAAGGCATCTACCTCGTGCCGACGCTGATGGCCGGCGAGTGGCTGAGCGAACGCCTCGACAAGCTCCCGCCGGCGATCGCCACGAAAGCAAAAGCCGCCGTGGCCGCGCGCAGCGACATGTTCCGTAGCGCGGTCAGGATCGGAGTCAAAATCGCCTTCGGCACGGATGCCGCCGTTTACCCGCACGGCCTGAACGGCCGCGAGTTCGCGCTGATGACTGGACTCGGCATGACCCCTTTGAATGCGCTTCGCTCCGCCACCACCGTCGCCGCGTCGCTCCTCGGCGTCGACGACCGCGGAACCCTCGCTGCCGGCAAACTGGCCGACATCGTCGCCGTGCCGGGCAACCCGCTCGAGGACATCAAGGTCATGGAGCGCGTCTCGTTCGTGATGAAGGATGGGGTGGTGGTGAAGGGCCAGTAAGCGTAGCGCCGGCGGCCGCGCCGGCTGTACCGCCGCCGGCTCGGCGGCAGGAGAAAACCGCCAGCGAGCCGCTGGCGGTACAGCCGTCGAGCCGACGGCGCTACGCTTATGATTCCTTCCCCATGCGCAAACGCGTCTACATCGCCTACACCGGCGGCACGATCGGGATGAAGCGGACGCGCGACGGGTACGTTCCCGCGTCCGGCTACCTGCAGCAGCAGATGGACGCGATGCCTGAGCTGAAGCATCCATCGATGCCGCGTTTCAAGGTGCACGAGTACGCGCCTCTGCTCGACTCCTCGAACATGACGCCGCGCGAGTGGGTGGCCATCGCTCGCGACATCGGCGATCACTACGACGACTACGACGGCTTTGTCGTCCTGCACGGGACCGACACCATGGCCTACACCACCTCGGCGCTGCCGTTCATGCTGCATGGACTCGGGAAGCCGGTCATCGTCAGCGGGTCGCAGATTCCGTTATGCGAGGTGCGCAACGACGGGCGCGAGAACCTCATCACGTCGCTGCTCATCGCCGCGAACTACGACATCCCCGAGGTCTGTCTGTACTTTGGCGGGAAACTGCTGCGCGGGTGCCGGGCGGTGAAAGTCAGCGCGGACGGATTCGCCGCATTCGCGTCGCCAAACGTGCCGCCGCTGGGAACGGTCGGCATCGACATCGAGATCAACTGGGATCTGGTGCGGAAACCGCGGGGGAAGCAGACGATGCGCGTCGAGGAGCTGGCCTCGCCCGTCGTGAGCGCGCTGCGGCTTTTCCCCGGCATCGCCCCGGAGCTCGTTCGCAACGTGCTTCGTCCGCCGCTGCAGGGACTCGTTCTCGAGGCGTACGGCGTCGGGAATGGGCCGGATCACAACGACGCCTTTCTCGCGGCGCTGGCGGATGCCACCAGTCGCGGCGTGGTCATCGTCGACTGCACGCAGTGTCTGGAAGGGACCGTCGACCTCTCCGAATACGCCGCCGGCTCCGCGCTCGCCCGCGCCGGCGTCATCAGCGGATTCGATATGACCGCCGAAGCGGCGCTGGCGAAGCTCTACTACCTCTTCAGCCGGGGCTATGGAACGGAGCGCGTCAAACGCGAGATGCAGCGCGATCTTCGGGGAGAAATGACGGTTGTGGCCGCGCGGTAAAATGCGCGCCATGAAACGTCCCCGGATACTCGCCTGCGCCGCCATCTTTCTTGTCGCCAGCAGCGTCTTCGCCGTCTCCCTTCCCGAACTTTTCAAACGCGCCAAGGACAAGTTTGCCGCCGGCGACTACAAAGGCTCGCTGGCTGACTTCGAACTGCTCGACACGACCAGCGCCCAGCCGGAGTTCGCCGCCGACCGCGTCAAGCTCATTCCGGTGGTGACGTTCTATCGCGGCGCGAACCTGGCCGCGCTCGGCCGCAAAGCCGAGGCGAAGGAGGCCTTCATCGCCTACCTCGGATACGCGCCGACGGCCGCCATCGCCTCGCCGCCGTATCCGAAGGCAACCGTCGATCTCTTCGAGCAGGCCCGCAGGGATGCGCACGGCCGGTCGACGACGATGGCGATGTCGTACGGGTCGTTCGTTCCGCCCGCCGGCTGGACGCTGGCTTCCGACGAGCACTGGATCGAGTCTCCCGTCCGCTACCTCCTCACGCCGGCGCAGAAGAAGGAGTACGCCACCTTCACCACGAACGCCGAGCGCGCCGCCTTCATCGAGGCATTCTGGAAGCAGCTCGATCCGACGCCGGTAACCGACGCCAACGAGTTCCGCGCCGAGGTCGAGAAGCGCGTGGCCTTCGCCGACGCCATGTTCGCCACCGACAAACAGCCGGGCCGCTACAACGACCGGGCGGCGGTGTTCGTCTTTCTCGGAGCGCCGACGTACACGGGCATGTCGAAGATCGGGGCCTCGGAAGACGCCCTTTCCACGCTGCGCGCGAACGGCAACGACGACATGGGCCGCGCGGCGCGATCGAGCAACTCCACCAATCCCTCCGGCCTTTCGACTCTCTCGGGGCAGCGGCCTGACGACAACCTCGATCAGACGCTCAATCGCGGCACGAAAGAGTCGTGGGTTTATCGCCAGGGCCGCATTCCGCAAGGGATCGGCTACCAGGAAGTGCGCTTCCAGTTCCTGACGAAGGAAGGCTACGGGTCGGCCGTGCTGCAGAAGGATTCCGAAGCGATGCAGACGCTCGGCCTGGCCGCGGATCTCGCGCGTCGGGACAAGAAACTGAACTGACAAATTGTCATCGGGCTCGGAGACTGTGAAGAAATGTGGCGACGAGCCCTCCTGCGCGCCAAGGCAGCGCGCGAAGGCGCGCTCGACAACCTTAGCCGCGCGCTCTGCGCGGGGATTGGAGCGGGGAATGATGTGCGACCGCGGAGGCGGCCGCCAGAATAATCTCGCGGCGCATGACGATCTTGTGGTGACCGCCTTCGCGGCCACGAAATCCGGGTACCGTTCGTTTTCCCCGCGCAGAGCGCGGGGCTAGATTTGTACAGCGCGCCTTCGCGCGCGGGCCGTAACAAGTTGCGGTCTACGCTTTGTAGATGAAATCGGATCCTCGCTGAGAGCGGCGGCGAATCGCGCGCGGCTCCGGCGAGCCGCTTGGTTACAATCGCCGCACGTGGCCAAGAAAGCAGCAGCAGTCTTCTCCTGCAGCGAGTGCGGCAGCCAATCGCCCAAGTGGCTGGGCCGCTGTCCCGATTGCAATGCCTGGAACTCCTATGGTGAAGAGCAGCGCGCGCAGGTCCTGACCACGTCCGGCGCGGTGCCTGTGGCGATCAACGCCATCGACGGCGACACGGCCCCGCGCATCTCCACCGACATCGCCGCGCTCGATCGCGTTCTCGGCGGCGGCCTGGTCTTCGGTGGCGTGACGCTCGTCGGCGGCGAGCCGGGCATCGGCAAGTCGACTCTGCTTCTGCAGGCCGCCGAGCACCTGGCCCGCGAGGGGATCGTGCTCTACGTTTCCGGCGAAGAGTCGCCGCGCCAGATCGCCATTCGCGCGCGACGCCTCGGCACGACCAGCGAGAACATCCGGCTCTTCGCCGAAACCTCCGTCGACCAGATCATCGCCGTCACGGAGTCGATGAAGCCGGTGGCGGTGATCGTCGATTCGATCCAGACCGTCCACACCTCGACCAGCGCCTCGACGCCCGGCTCCGTCGGCCAGGTCCGCGATTCCGCCGGCCTGCTGATGACGGCGGCCAAACGCCTCAACATCCCCATCTTTCTCATCGGACACATCACCAAGGAAGGGACCATCGCCGGGCCGAAATCGCTGGAGCACATCGTCGATACGGTGCTCTACTTCGAGGGCGAGAAGTTTCAGAACTACCGCGTCGTCCGCGCCTACAAAAACCGCTTCGGTCCGGCGAACGAGGTGGCCATCTTCGAGATGCATGACGATGGTCTTCAGGAGGTGCCCAACCCCTCGGCCGCACTGATCTCGCAGCGAAGTACCGCGGCCGGTTCGGCGATCGTGGCCGCGCTCGAGGGAACCCGGCCGCTGCTGATCGAAGTGCAGGCGTTGGTCTCGGCCACGCACTTTCCGTCTCCGAAGCGCATGGCCATCGGCATGGACGCCAATCGCGTGTCGCTGCTCCTGGCGGTGCTGGAGAAGAAGAATGGCGGCAACTTTCTGCTGAGCGATGTCTACGCGAATCTTGCCGGCGGTCTGCAGATCGACGAGCCGGCCATCGACCTCGGCGTGGTCGCAGCGCTCATTTCGTCGCAGCGCAACACGCCGATCGCGCACGACGTGGTGGTCTTCGGCGAGGTCGGGCTCCTCGGGGAAATCCGCAGCGTCTCGCAGGCCGACCTTCGCGCGCGCGAGGCGGCGGCGCTGGGATTCCGGCGCGTGATCATGCCGCAATCGAATGCCGCGGAGATCCGCGCCGATGTCGAGGTCGTCGGCGTTCGCCGCATCGATGAGTTCGCTGACGTGCTCTTCCGTAAGCAGTAGCTTCTTTACACCGTCCTCCAAATTATTTACACTCCAGCCCGTTCCTCGGATCCCGATGATTCCTCTTCGCGCTCGCAGTGGGTGGGTTAGCACGATCGGCGTGCTGAGCGGCCTCATGCTCACCCTCGCCGGTTGCGCCTCGCTCGCACCCGACCAGACTGACAAACCGGTCTCGACCGTCAGTGCGGCTTCGCTTTCTTCCGAGGATGACGACTGGAGCCAGCTCAAGGCCCAAATGCGGATCGATCTCAACCGCTACAACAGCCGTGAGATCGCCCGCACACCGCTGACCACGCCACCTGCCGCCAGCGCCCAGGCGCGCGAGAGTGAGTTCAGCAAACGCGCCCAGGCGCTCTTCGCTCCCCTCTCCCGCATGCCGCTGCGCCTTCCGGTCGTCGGCATCCGCTCCTCGAACCTCGACGACAGCTGGCACGCGCCGCGCGATGGCGGCGCCCGCGTCCACAAAGGCATCGACATCTTCGCGCCGAAAGGCACCGAGGTCGTGGCGGTGGTCGACGGCGTGATCAGTTTCATCGGCGATCAAAAGCTCGGCGGACATTGCATCTGGCTGACGACGGAAAACGGCGCGTCGTTCTACTACGCGCACCTCGACCGCTGGGCGGCCGGCTTGTACGAAGGGATGGAAGTGCAGGCGGGCGATCTGATCGGCTACGTCGGCAACACCGGCAACGCCAAGTACACCCCGTCCCATCTTCACTTCGGCATCAACGAGAACGACGAGATGGTGAACCCCTACCCGCTCCTGACCCACGCCGCGCCGACGCTGCACGCGAAAGTGCATACGACGCTGAGCGGCGGGGCGGTGGCGACGCGGTAGTTCCCTGGGAGCGCAGGCGTCCCGCCTGCAGTCAAGCAGGATTTCGCCAAGAATGGCGGGCGGGACGCCCGCGCTCCCAGGAGGTTCATATTCTCACTCCCGTCGCCGGATCCCGCCACCCCAACCCCAGCTCCCGCAACGGTCCCCTTACAAACTCCCGCCCGAGGTAGCGCGGATGCGGGAGCGTGAGTGAACGCGTGCGAACGAGATGCGCGCTGTGCAGGATCAGATCGAGATCGATGACTCGCGGGGCATTGCGCGTGGTGCGGCGGCGGCCGAGGCGGGTTTCGATCGCGTGCAGCGCATCGAGAAGGGACGCCGGCGGGAGATCGGTATAACCGGCGATTACGGCGTTCAGATACTTCGGCGGCGGCGCCTCGACCGGATCCGTCTCGATGAACGTGCTCACGCGGACGACGTGCATGATCTTGCGCAATTCGCCGATGGCGCGGCGGAGGTAGAGCGCGCGGTCGCCGAGGTTCGAGCCGGCGGCGATCAGCACCGACGACGACACGTCACTCCTCGCTGACGTCGATTTCGTCCGTCAGCTCGTTGACGTCGTCGTCCGCGCGCGGGAAGTAGGTCTTGAGCTGCTGCCCGGCCGCGGTGATCGCTTCGACGATGCCTTCGGTGAACTCGCCATTCTTGAAACGGCTGGTCAGCTTCGCCGCGATCTCGTACCAGAACTCCGACGGCACCTTCTCGTCGATCCCCTTGTCGCCGAGGATCACGAAGCTGCGCTCCTCGGAGGCGATGAAGAGGAGCACGCCGTTGCGGAGCGCGGTCTTGGTCATCCCGAGGCGCTCAAACGTGCGCTCGGCGACGTAGCGGACGTCGCCGCCGGCCGCCTTCGGCTGAATGTGAATGCGGATCTCGCCGGACGTCTCGCGCTCGGCTGCTCCGATGGCCGCCACGATGCGGGGCTGATCGAGCAGGTCCAGGAACTCTTTCTGCGTCACCATCCACCTCCCGCGCCGCCGCCACCGAAGGAACTGCCGCCACCACCCCACGAGCCGCCGGTGCTCCACCCGCCGCCACTGCTACCACCGCCGCCGAAGGTTCTTCCTCCTCCGCCGCCGAGGAACATCATCGGCCAGAAGCAACCGCCGCAGCCCCCGCGCCGGCGTCCGCGCGACAGCAGCGGAATCAGCACGAAGATCACGAACAGGATAAAGAGGCTCGGAAAGAACATGTCGGCCCCTGAGCCTTTTGACGATCGCGCCCGTCTCGACGGTTTCGGCCCCGAAGTCGCGCCAACCGCGGTGGGATCGATCTTTCGGACGATCTGATCGACCGCGGCGTTCAAGCCGCCCGCGTAATCGCCGGCGCGGAAGTACGGTGGAACGGTCTCGTGCAGAACATCGGAGGCGAAGGCGTCGGTGATCACCGACTCCATGCTGTAGCCGACCTGAATGCGCGTTTTGTGCTCTTTCAGGAAGACGAAAAACATCAGCGCCTTGTCGTCTTTGACCTTCCAGACGTTGGCGACTTTGTTCGTGTACCCGAGGTCATCTTCGCCTTCCAGCGATGGGAAGATCATGACCAGGAACTGGACGCCGGTCTTCTTGTAGAAGCCTTCCAGCTTCTCGTTGAGCTGCTGGACGTCGGACGCACTCAGGGTGTTGGTGCCGTAATCGTTCACCCACTGCGTCGGCTTGGGTGGGATGTCCAGCGCCAGCGCGGCCGAGGCGAGAAGCGCGATCGCGATGAACGCGATCGCGCTGCGGCGGACGTTCATCGCGTGCCCGTTGCGGGGGCTGTACTGCCGAAGTTGAAGTTGACCTCGGGAGCTTCGTGCGAACCCTTCGCGCCCTGGAAGTACGCCTTTGGTTTGAATCCGCTCATGTTGGCGACCAGATTCGCCGGGAACTTCAGGATGGCGGTGTTGAACGTGGCCGCCACGTCGTTGTAGCGCTTACGCTCGACGGCGATGCGATTTTCCGTTCCCTCGAGCTGCGACTGCAGTTCGAGGAAGTTCTGGTTCGACTTCAGATCGGGATAGCGCTCGACGACCACGAGCAGTCGCGACAGCGCGCCGCTCAGGTTTTCCTGAGCGCCGGCGAACTGCGCCATCGCATTGGGATCGTTCGGCAAATTCGACTGCGTTCCCGGCGCGCCGGACGGTGCCTGCACCTGACCGACCCGCGCGCGGGCACCAATGACCGCTTCCAGCGTCGACTTCTCGAAGTTGGCGGCGCCCTGCACCGTGCGGACGAGGTTCGGGATCAGATCGAAGCGGCGCTGATAGTCGTTCTCGACCTGCGCCCACTGCGCCTGCACCTGTTGATCGAGCTCCACCATGTGATTGCGAACGCCGATGAACCAAAAGACGCTGATCAGCAGGACGAGAAGCAATGCTCCGAGGCAACCAAGCAGACCGAGTCTACCCATTCAAAAGCCTTCTTTCTTCACTGCTCAATAATCTTCGTCTTCTTCATCGTCGGCCGGTTCCTCTTCACGATCGGCCTCGGGGATGATGTCTTCATCCTCGTCGCCGGCCGCGGGAGCAACCTCCGCGTCGGAACCAAACTCTTCGTCGGACGGCTCCTCGACGATCGGCGCGACCACGGCTGCGCGGGCGCGACTGCGCGACGCGGGCACCGACGGCGCCTCATCCGCATCCCGTTGGTCCGCGCCGCACTTCGGGCACGTCGGAATGGGCTTGCCGAGGTCATAGAACTTCGTGTGGCAGCTGTAGCAGGTGTACTTCTTTCCCAGATCAGGCATAAATCGAAAATCTCCCAGCGCAAAAGCGGCGACACGTTAGCACCGCGACTGATGTGTAGCAAGTAGATGAAAAAAGAGGTTGCGCGGTCTCGCAGTTGCGAAGTCTCGCGGCGTTCAACCGCGCGGCGTCGCCACTGCATGACCCCGCAACCTCTGCGGAGCTCCGATGATTACGACAACGGCTACTTCCCGTGCGGCAGCGCCTGTGCGGCGCGCGTACCGGCATCGGATGAATTCGCGCCCGGCGTTGCATGAAGCGCGGCCGCTTTCTCGGCCAGCTTCTGTGAGTCAGGCAGCACTTCGATGGCCTTGGCAATCTGATTGTCGCCCTGCAGACGATACGGATACGACGCATCGAAGCCGAACTTCGCGGCAATGATCTCGGCCTTGAGCGCGCGCTCGATGAAGCTGCGGTCGTTGGCCTTGGTCAGCGCGTCGCGGATGTCGGCAAGCGGGGCGATGTCCTTCTCCGAGGCGAAGCGGACGAAGTCTTCCATCACCGCGGGCGTGATCGCCACTTCCTCCGTCACATCGGGATGTTTGGCGACGTAGTCGACGCCGTAGTTGAAGATGGCGCTGCGCACTTCGAGGAGCTGCGTCGTGCGCGCGAGCGGCGCCGGCTTGACGAAGATGTCCGGCGTGATCCCGCCGCCGCCGTAGACGATGCGTCCCGTGGCCGTGGTGAACTTCTTGCGGTCCTTCAGCGGCATCTCCGAGGAGGTGCCGTCGTCGCCTTCATCGGCGACGTAGTAGTCGTAGAACGAGCTGTAGTCACGTTGGATGTTGCGTCCCGAGGGCGTGTAGTACTTCGAAGTCGTCAGCGCCAGGCCGGCGCCGTACTGCAGCGTGTAGACGCTCTGCACCAGGCCTTTGCCCCAGCTGGTCTCGCCGACGATGATGGCGCGATCGTGATCCTGCAGCGCGCCGGCGACGATCTCGGAGGCCGAGGCGCTGCCGCGGTTGACCACGACCACCATCGGCATGTCGAGCTTCTGGTGTTTTCCGGGCGCGAGGTAACTCTGCTCGGAGTCCGGCGTGCGGCCCTTCGTGTAGACGATCATCTGCCCCTTGTCGAGGAAGTGATCGGAGACGCCGACGGCGGCGTCGAGCAGTCCACCGGGATTCTGGCGAAGATCGAGGACGAGCTTCTGCATCCCCTGCCCTTTGAGCTTGTCAATCGCTTCATCGAGCTCGCGGACGGTGGTGGCGGTGAAGTCTTTGATGCGGATGTAGCCGATGCCAGGCTTCAGCATCAGCACGTTGGAAATTGAATTCGTGGGGATGGCGGCGCGCACGATGGAGAGAGGAATCGGTTCCTTCATCCCGACGCGGACGATCTTGATGTGAACGGTGGTGCCCTTGGGGCCCTTGAGCCGTTTGACGACGTCGTCGAGCGGGAGGTCGTCGGTGGAGACGCCCTCAACCTCGGAGATGACGTCGCCGGCGCGGATGCCGAGGCGGGCTGCCGGCGTGCCTTCGAGCGGCGTGATCACCGTGACCTGGTCGTTGCGCTTGGTCACCAGGATGCCGAGACCGTAGAACGATCCCTTCTGGCGATCCTGCATGTCGGCGTATTCCTTCGGCTCGAGGAAGGAGGTGTGCGGATCGAGCGTGCGCAGCATGCCGTCGATCGAGGAGTAGACGAACTTGTCGGACGTGACGTCGTCCGGCGCCCATTGCGTGACCGCGTTGAGCAGATCCGTGTACTCTTTCATCCGCTTCAGGGTGTCGCTTTGCATCGGCGCCCCGAAGAGGCGATTGCCGTAGAATCCGCCGAACAGCGTCGCACCGATGATCGCGACCGCCAGCGTCAACGAAAAGGTCCACGTCTTCGTCTTTGGTATCTTTGTCATATCGTTGTTCGCTCTAAGATTCACACGAAGAACTCATTATAGGCGCGGAGTATTCGACAGCCCGGCGATGTTCACGCGGCCGTATCAGTCAGAGGAGAAAGTCGCACATGTTCGGTTCGCTCGGCGTCATGGAGTTGGTCCTCATTTTCATCGTCGCTCTCATCGTTTTCGGACCGAAACGGCTGCCCGAGATCGGTCGCACCCTCGGCAAGGCCATGGGCGAATTCAAGAAGGCGACCGACGATTTCAAAAACACGATTGAGCGCGAGGTTCACGTCGAGGAGTTGAAACAGCTGGCCTCGACGACGATCCCCGTCCACGAGTCGGTATCAAGGAGCGAGCCAGTCGTCGTCACGCCGGCTGTGACAAGCGAACCGGCCGAGCCGCCCGCCCAGACCGCCGAGCTCACTCCCGAGTCTGTCAATCCGCACCAGACGGCCAGCTAGATGACCGAAACCGCCGATACAGCCTCGTCCGCTGATGAGGTGCCCGAGGTCCCCGAGACCGAGCTGCCGAAGATGTCGTTCCTCGATCACCTCGAGGAACTGCGCAAGCGGCTGATCGTCAGCATCATCGCCATCGGCGTTGCGTTTCTCGTCTGCTGGAACTTCGCGGACAGGATCTACGCGTGGGTGCAGGCGCCGCTGACCAAGTTCCTGCCGGTGGGCGATCAGAAGCTCGCCTACACGCACCTGACCGAGCCGTTCATGGTCTACATGAAGGTGGCCTTCTTCGCGGCGATCTTCGTCTCCTCGCCGATCATCATGTGGCAGGTCTGGCAATTCATCTCGCCGGGTCTGTACAAGAAGGAGCGCCGCTACGCCGCGCCGTTCATCATCCTGGCGACGCTGTTCTTTCTGCTGGGCGGCTACTTCGGCTACAGGGTGCTGCTGCCGGGCGCCTGCGCGTTCTTCGTCGAGACCGGTCAGAAGTTCAAGCAGATGATCAAGATCGACGAGTATTTCTCGTTCGCCAGCACGATCATGCTTGCTTCGGGCGTGGTGTTCGAGACTCCGATCCTGATCTTTTTCCTGGCCCGGCTCGGCATCGTGACGCCGGCGTTTCTGCTGCAGAAGGCGAAGTGGGCAATCGTGCTGTCGTTCATCATCGCCGCCATCCTCACGCCGTCGCCGGACATGGTGAACCAGACGATGCTCGCGCTACCGATGATCGGCCTCTACTTCCTCGGCGTCGGCGTGGCGTTCCTCTTCGGCAAGCGGCACGACTAGCGGTTGCGAGGTCTCGCGGTTTCGCAGTCGCGCGGTGAAGATTCAACGTTTTTTCAGCCGCGAGACCGCGGAACCGCGCGACTTCGAGACCACGTTTGACTCTGCCACCGCCGCAACCTACCCTTACGCGCCATGGAAATCCCGTCAAAGGTCTCGATCTTCAGCCGTTCGCTCGAACTGAAGGGCAAGCCCGGCACGCTCATCGCCATCAACGACACCGGCTTCTACGAGATCGTCATGGATTTCCAGGGACGCAACCACGTGGTCCTCTTCCCGATCGCCGAGACCGCCATCATCTTCAACGACGCGCTGCCGTCGATCGCCGCCGATTTCGAAGTGGAGCGGTAGGTCCTAAACAAAAACGGGACGGCTCATCGCCGTCCCGTTCGAATCGTTGCTGTCGTTGACGGTTACTGCTTCTTCGCCGGAGCTTTCTTGGCGTCGCTCTTCGGCGCGGCGGGCGTTGCGGCCGGAGTCGTCGCGGCGGGAGGCGGCGGTGGCGGCGCAAAGTAGGCGTCGTCGTAGGTCGGGTGGGCGCTGTCCTTCATGGCGTCGAGCGCGGCATGAAGCTTGGTCTGCTTGAGATTCTTCTCGATCGTCGGGCGGACCTGCTCGAGCGGCGTGGAGTCGTGCGCCTCGACCTTGATGATGTGATAGCCGAACTGGGTCTTCACCACCGGGGTGACGTCGCCGACCTTCGCGCTGAAGGCGGCCTGTTCGAACTCAGGGACCATCTGGCCGTGACCGAATGAGCCGAGGTCGCCGCCGCGGGCGCCGGAGCCAACGTCGTCCGACTCCTTCTTGGCCAGTTCCTCGAAGCTCGCGCCGGCGGCGATCTGCTTGCGGAGATCTTCGGCCTTCGCCTTCGCCTCTTCGTCCGTCAGCTCTTTCTTCCCGGGCTGGGCGGCGGCGCTCCCCTTCGGGGCGATGAGGATGTGGCGGGCCTTGACCTGCTCATACTCCTTGGCGCCGTCGGCGTACGCTTTCTGGATCTCGGCGTCGGAAACGGTGATGGTGGTGTCGATCTTCTTGAGCTCCGCGGTGGCGAGCAGGTTCTCGCGCATCAGGCCGAGCTGGTTGACGACGTCGGGATCGTTCTGCAGGCCGGCCTTGGCGCCTTCCGCGGCCAGCAGGCGCATGCGAAGGTAATCGTCGGCGAACTGCTTGCGGCCGGCGGGCTGCGACGTCATGGCCTGGTATTCGGCCGGAAGCGTCTTCAGGGCGGCTTCGAACTCGGACTTGTGGACCGAGACGGTGCCGGCGGACATGATGACGGGATCGGCGTCTGCCGCCGTTGCTGTAGCCGGCTTCGGGGCCGGTGCGGCCGGAGCCGCCGTGCCTTGCGCAAACAGCGCCGGAGCGGCGAGCGCAAGAGCCATGACAATCGTTGCTTTCTTCACAAAATCTCCTTGTACGTTGGGGGTGCCGTGATTGGACAGCGAATCGTAACGGGAGGGGGTAAGTCTTGATTCCAGCGGGCTCAGCGCAACTTCGCCAGCGCTGCCGCCATCCGCCGCACGCCTTCCTGCAGGCGCTCCATCGACGTGGCGTAGCTGATGCGAACGTGGTCGTCGCTGCCGAATGACGACCCCGGCACGACGGCGACGCGCGCTTCGTCGAGCAGATAGTTGGAGAGCGTCTGCGAATCGCGAACAGGACCGCGGCCGAAGAACGCGCTGACGTTGGGAAAGACGTAGAACGCGCCGTCGGGATACGCGCAGCGCAGGCCGTCGATGGCGTTGATGGCCGGAATCAGCCACGCACGCCGCTCGCGATACGCCTCCCACATCCGCCGCACTTCCTCGTCGCCGCCGCGAAGCGCTTCGAGCGCCGCGGCCTGCGAGATCGAGCTCGGATTCGACGTGGAGTGGCTCTGGATCTTCCCCGCCGCGGCGATCACATCGCGATGCGCGACGGCGTAGCCGAGCCGCCAGCCGGTCATGGCAAACGTTTTCGACATCGAGTTCACGCCGACGATGGTCTCCGGATAGTCGTCGAACCAGCGCACGGCGGAGACGTGTTTCGCACCGTCGTAGACGAAGAACTCGTAGGTCTCATCGAACATCAGGAAGGCATCGTGCGAGGCGCACCACTCGATGATGCGGTGCAGTTCCTTCTCCGCGATCACCGCGCCGGTGGGATTGCACGGCGAGTTGATGATCACGCCGCGCGTGCGCTCGGTGGCGACGGCTTCGACGTCTGCAAACGTTGGCCGGAAATCATTCTGCGGATCGGTCGGCGCAAAAACCGGCGTGCCGCCGGCGAACAGCACCTGATCGGGGAAGCTCACCCAGTACGGCGACGGGATGATGATCTCGTCCCCCGCCTCGACCAGCGCCAGCGTGACGTTGAACAGCTCCTGCTTGCCGCCGGTGCCGGCGATGATGTTCTCCGCCGCCAGCGAGGTCCCGTAACGGCGGTTGTAGCGGGCAGCCAGGGCATCGCGCAACGCCTTGGTGCCGTTGCCGCTGGTGTATTTCGTCAGCCCCTGATCGATGGCCTGTTTGCCGGCCGCGCAGACTGATTGCGGCGTCGGGAAATCGGGCTCGCCCGGCCCGAGGTCGACCACGTCGATGCCCTGCGCCGTCAGCTCCATGGCGCGATTCATCACCGCCAGCGTCGGCGAGATCTGCATCTCGCTCACGCGGCGCGTCAAGCGGATGCGCGGCTTCGCAATCACGTCCGTTCCCATCAGGCGAATCGTTCTCCGAGCGTCGTGCGCAAGGCGCGCCAGGCCGGCGGTGCCTGCCGGCTCGCCAAAAGGCGAATCAGCTCGACGACGCACCACGCAAGATACACATAAATCATCGGTCCGCGCCATGACGGTACCGCGAACTGCACCAGCCAGAAGACGAAGAGAATCGAGGCCTCGTGCACCTTCAATTCCAGGTTCAGCAGGAGCAGGAACCCGAGAAAACTCTGCAGGATGGTCAGCAGGATCTCCTCCCGCTGATGGGCATCGAAGATCAGTGGCCGCATCTCACCGGCGCTGATGACGAAAAGGACCGGAATCATCGCCGAGAGGATGCTCCACTGATTGATGTTCGACGACACCATGTTCATCAGCGCCACGTTCGCCGTGCGCACCTTGCGCGCCCAGTAGAACGCGCTCAGCTTCTCCGGAAACTCGGAGAGGAACGGCGCCACCCACTGCACGAAGACGAAGGTCGAGACGCCGAGCGATGTAGCGATGGCCAGCATCGAATCGAGGAAGGGATGCGCGGAGAAGAAGAGAATCACACCGCCGGCGAGAAACAGAATCCAGATCGCCGCGTTGCGCCGCTTCGGCGGCATCTTCAGCACGGTGCGCGGAACGATGCCGAGGTCTTCGAGCGCCTCTTCTTCATCGTTGCGCGGCGGGATCTTCCACAGCGTGAAGAGATAGAGCACGTACGACGCCGTGAGCGGCAGCGCGTCCCAGACCGACAGCGTTCCCTTCCACCAGATGAAGGTGAAGTAGGCGATCGGCAGAAAGAGGCCGAAGACTTCCACCGAATGCTCGGCATCGAGCTGCACACTGATGAAGCGCTTCTCGCGCTTCCAGCCGAACGCCGCGGCGACGAAGTAGATCATCGGCCATCCCAATCCGACCAGAAGCCGCAGGCTGCCGGTGAAGTTGGCGATGGCGAGATGCGTTTTCGTCGGATCTTTGCCCGCCTGCCAGGCAATCACCGCCTCGACGGCGAATTCCGGGAGCGTCTGCAACCAGGCCAGAATCGCCAGCGCCAATCCCTGCGAGATCAGAAACTGCGCGGCCTCGGCGGCCCAGGCGATGATGAACGCCGAGAGGAGGATGCTTGGAAAGGTCCAGATCGCGGACCATGCCGCGGCAGTGGCCGCGGTCGTCGCTTTGATGAGTTTCAGTATCATCGCCCCGCCAGGAGCGCGCATTCTAGTTGAGATGAAGATCAGCAGCCGGCAGAACCCCTGGTTCAAGCGCATCCGCGAAGCGATCCGCGAGCACGCCGGCGAGATCGTGATCGAAGGACCCAAGCCGGTGGCCGACGCGATCGCCGCGGGCTGGAAGCCGGTCAAGGTGGTGACGCGCGACGTCGATTTCTCATCCGAGATTTTCGATGCGCTGGCGGAAACGAAATCACCGCAGAACGTGATCGGTCTTTTCGAACGTCCTTTTGTCGCTCTCGATGCGCTTTTCGCCCGCGAGACGTCGGTTGTCATCGCGCTCGATGGGGTGCAGGATCCGGGTAATGTCGGCACGATCGTGCGCCTGGCCGCTGCGTTTGACGCGAATGGAGTTGTCCTGCTTCCCGGCTGCGCCGATGCATTCGGCCCCAAGGCGATCCGCTCCTCGGCCGGTGCAATCCTGACGGTGCCGGTGGTGACTTGCACGACCCCGGAGTTGCTGGCGCGAGGATGGCCGGTCATCGCCGCGGACGGAGGTGGCGAGAATGCTGACCCGCCGGCTGCACGCGCCGTACTCGCGCTTGGAAGCGAAGGTGCGGGACTGTCGCCGTCACTGGCCAGCGCCGCGCGAACGATCGCCATTCGCATCTCGGGGCGGATCGAATCGCTGAATGTCGCCTCGGCCGCGGCGATCCTGCTGGCGCGAAGCTACGATCAGCGAGCGTAGCGCCGTCGGCTCGACGGCTGGACCGCCGCCCGGCTCGGCGGCAATAGACTCAAACCGCCAGCGAGCCGCTGGCGGTACAGCCGTCGGGGGCCGACGGCGCTACGCTTGCCCCGCGATACACTCGGCTCGATGCCCGGCAAACTCCTCATCGTCGGCACGCCGCTCGGCAACCTCGGCGATTTTCCGCCGCGGGCGATCGAGGCGCTGAAGTCGGCCGATCTCATCCTGTGCGAGGACACGCGGCACACGCGCAAGCTCCTCACCCACTTCGGCATCGAACGGCCAACCGATCGCTTCGATGAACACACCGAAGATCGCGCCGAGGCCTTTGCCGACCGCATCGCGGGCGGCGAAACGATCGCCCTCGTCTCCGATGCCGGCATGCCGGTGGTCAGCGATCCCGGATTCCGGCTCGTCCGGCTGGCGCGGGAGCGCGGCCTGACCATCGAGCCGATCCCGGGCCCGTTCGCCGGCGTGCTCGCTCTCGTCGCCAGCGGTATCGCGCCCTTCCCCTTCACCTTCCTCGGCTTTTCCCCGCATCGTCGCGGCGAGCGAACAGATTTCTATCGCACCGTCGCGGAGATTGGCCACACCGCCATCGTCTATGAGTCCCCCGAACGCGTCGTCGACTCGCTCGAGGACGCACTGGCCGTCCTCGGCGACGTCGAGCTCACCCTCGGCCGCGAGATGACCAAACTGCACGAAGAGTTTCTCAGCGGCACGATCAGCGAAGTACTCGCTGAACTGCGCACACGCCCATCGATCTACGGCGAGATCACCCTCGTCTTCGCCGCGGCCCTCGCACCAACCAGCACGGCGTCCGCCGAGGAGATCGCCGCCGAGTTCGAACGCCTGCGCGCCGGCGGCATGCGGCGGAATGATGCGGTGAAGGCCGTGGCGGAAAAGTTCGGGATGCGGAAGAACGATGTGTATCGGATGCTGCTGTGACTATTCGCCGGCGGGAGGCTCATTCCGGCGAAGTTCCTTCAAGAGCTTCAAACTTTCCACTCCCGTCAGATCTTTCGCTCTTCCCGCCGTCCGTTTCATTCGGATGATGTCGTCGATGCTAGCCACGATTACCGTGACGTCGTCCTCGACCACCATCTCCTTTGCATTTGCGATCAGGTCAGGATAGCCATCCGTACCAGCAGGTGTTCCCAGGCAGTCGAATGCACCAAACTTCGTTTCGAAAGTCATCGTGTCGCCGAGCCGGAACGCTCGCTCGTCGATGAACTCCGGAACGCCTTTCGGCCAACCGCGAAGATGAGCATCCAGAGCCTGCAGCGCTTTTACGAGAATGGTCAGATTCTCCTGGTCGCGCGCATAGCAGATGTCGACGTCCATCGTGACCTGATCGGAGCCCCATAAGTTCGCAGCAAGGCCACCGATGAGCACATAGCGGAGGTCGTGCTCATTGAGCGTGCGTAGGATCTGAAAAAACGTGCGCGCAATCATGGATTGAAACGGCGCACACGCTCGAGCAGGTCCTGAAGGCTGGCAGCAGCTTCTTCGGCGAGTCGCAACCGTTCGGCCGGAGTCTTTCGAATCAGATCTTGCATCATCGTCGCGTCGATGCGCCAATCGACCTCATCGCTGTCGCGGATCGCACGGAGAACTTCGTTATTGTCCGCCGTCAGAGAGTTCAGTGGCGATGCGTCTCTGTTCATATTAGCAATTCTAACCAACCCGCCCCCTCCCTGCTATCATCCCTCCTCCGCCTGTGCGGCGCGCTAGCCTGCGTGCCCCCCCGGATAAACAAAGATCCCTGAGGAGCGTGAATGGATTTCCGTCTTACCGACGAGCAGACACAGATTCAGCAGATGGTGCGTGACTTCGCGCTCAGCGAGATCAAGCCCAATCTCATGCAGTGGGATGAGGCGCAACACTTCCCCACCGATGTCTTCAAACGCGCGGGCGGACTGGGCATGCTCGGCGTCACCGTCCCCGAGGAGTACGGCGGCGCGGGGTTGTCGTACATCGACTACATCCACGTCATCGAAGAGTTGGCGGTCATCGACAGCGGCTTCGCTCTGAGCGTCGCTGCCCACAACTCGCTCGGCACCGGCCACATCTATCTCGCCGGCAACGAGGAGCAGAAAAAGAAATGGCTCCCGAAGCTGACCTCGGGCGAGTGGATCGCCGCGTGGGGCCTCACCGAGCCCGGCTCCGGCAGTGATGCTTCCGGCATGCACACCACCGCCGTCAAAGACGGCGACGAATGGGTGCTCAACGGGACCAAGAACTTCATCACCAACGCAACCTACGCCGACATCTCCGTCGTTCTGACCGTCACCGACAAGGCTGATAAGCGCGGCGTCACCGCATTCGCCGTGGAGATGGATCGCCCCGGCATCCGCCCCGGCAAGAAGGAGAACAAGCTCGGCATGCGCGTCTCCGACACCGCCGAGCTGGTGATGGAGGACTGCCGCGTGCCGTCGTCCAACATCCTCGGCCAGATCGGCTACGGCTTCATCGACGCCATGAAAGTGCTCGACGGCGGCCGCATCTCCATCGGCGCGCTTTCGGTCGGCATCGCCCGCGGTGCCTACGAAGCTGCCCGTGACTACGCCAAGCAGCGCCAGGCCTTCGGCAAATCGATCTCCGATTTCCAGGCCATCCAGTTCATGCTCGCCGACATGGCTACCGAGATCGATGCTGCGCGCCTGCTCTGCTATCGCGCCGCCACGCTCAAGGATGCCGGCCAGAAAGTGACGCAGGCCTCGGCGATGGCGAAGCTTTACGCCTCCGAGGTCGCCGTTCGAGCGACGGAAAAAGGCGTGCAGATCTTCGGCGGCTACGGCTTCATCAAAGAGTTTCCCGCCGAGAAGTACTACCGCGATGTGAAGCTCTGCACGATCGGCGAAGGAACCAGCGAGATCCAGCGGATGGTGATCGCGAGGAACCTGCTGGCTGAATCCAAGTAACCGCTGCATGTCCGAGCTGACCGATCTCGCCGAAGCTCTCCGCAGCGGCAAGTACCGCGCGCTGGCGCAGGCTGTGTCGCTGGTCGAGCGCGATGACGGCCGCGCGGAACGGCTGCTGGCCGACATCTACCCGGCAACCGGCCGCGCGCGCATCATCGGCATCACCGGTTCACCCGGCGCCGGCAAGTCGACGCTCGTGGCCTCGCTCGCCAAGTACTACCGCCGGCAGGAGAAAAAAGTCGGCATCATCGCCGTCGATCCCACCTCCCCCTTCACCGGCGGCGCGATCCTCGGCGATCGCATTCGCATGGCCGATCTCTACACCGACCGCGGCGTCTTCATCCGCTCGATGGCCACGCGCGGTTTTCTTGGCGGTCTGGCCAAGGCGACCAACGACGTCGTCGACCTGCTCGACGCTGCCGGCTTCGACATCGTGCTCGTCGAAACGGTCGGCGTCGGCCAGGACGAGGTCGAGATCATCCGCACCGTGCAGACCAACGTCGTCGTCCTGGTGCCGGGCATGGGCGACGACATTCAGGCGATCAAGGCCGGCATCATGGAGATCGGCGACGTCTTCGTGGTCAACAAAGCCGACCGGCCGGGGGCGGACCGCACCGTCACCGAGGTCACCATGATGATGTCGCTGGTCGAAGAGCATGGAGACTGGATTCCGCCGATCGTGAAAACCGTGGCCTCGACCAATCAGGGCACCGACGATCTCGACGCCGCGATCATCAAGCACTTCGAGCACATTCAATCGTCCGGCGAGCTCGATCGCCGCAACCGTGAGCGCGTGCGCATCCGCATCGCCACGATGCTGAAGGAAAAGTTCATGGACCGGCTGCTCGGGTCGACGCCAGACTTCGACGCCATCCTCGACGACGTGCTGCACAAGCGCAACAACCCTCACGACGCCGCGGAAGGTCTTCTGGCCCGCGTCTCTTTCGGACGAGGCGATTGAGCCATCGGCTACAATCCGGCCCCCGATGAAGTTCTCCCGCGAATGGCTCAGCGATTACGTCGATCTTTCCGACCTCAGCGATGATCAGCTAGGCGTCCGCCTCACCGAAATCGGTCACGCCGTCGAATCCACCGAGAGCCACGGCAGCGACACCGTTTTCGATCTCGAGATCACCACCAACCGTGTCGACGCCATGTCACACATCGGCATGGCCCGCGAGCTTGCCGCCGCGCTTGGACGAGAAGCAAACGTAGGTCGGACTCTCCAGTCCGACCGTCGGGCTGGAGAGCCCGACCTACGTGCAATCGCCATCCGCATCGACGCACCCGAAATGTGCGCGCGCTACACCGCCCTCGCCATCCGCGGCATCACCGTCAAACCCTCTTCCCCGCTCGTCACCAAACGTCTCGAAGCCGTCGGCCTCCGCCCGATCAACAACATCGTCGATATCACCAACTACGTCATGGTTGCCCTCGGCCACCCGCTTCACGCCTTCGACATGGACCGCGTCAGCGGCCAGACCATCATCGTCCGCCGCGGGAAAGCGGGCGAAACGATGAAAACACTCGATGGAGAGATGCGCAAGATCGACCCCGATACCGTCGTCATCGCCGACGCGCAGCACGCAGTTGGCCTCGGCGGAATCATGGGCGGCTTCGAATCGGAAATCACCTCATCGACGCGCAACGTGCTGCTCGAATGCGCCTGGTTCGATCCGTCGATCATCCGCCGTACGGCGCGTCGCCTCGGCATGAAGACAGATGCCTCGTATCGCTTCGAACGCCGCGTCGATCCCAACGACACGCTGGCGGTGATCTCCGAGGCAGCACGGATGATCGTCGAAAGCGGAGGCGGCATCGCCGAAGCGCCGATCGATGTGGTCGCCGCCGAGGTGAAGCCAAAGACGATTCGCCTCCGCGCAACAAAACTCGACGAAGCCTCGGCCGGCAGCATCGGCATCGGTTACGCGCTCGATCTCTTCCGCCGCCTCGGCTTCGAAGCGGAGCAGGCGCACGACGGCCTGCTCGTCACAGTTCCGACGTATCGCGGCGACATTCACGAAGAGATGGACCTGGTCGAGGAAGTGCTCCGCTTCTTCGGTCTCAACAATGTTCCGGCCACGCTGCCACGCATGACCATCGGCGATGTGCGGCGCGAAGCGACCGACGTGGCCGAAGATGCCATCCGCGATGTGCTGGTCGGCTGCGGCCTTTCCGAGGCGGTCAACTACTCGTTCATCCGGCCGGAGTGGAACACGCTGATCACAGATGAAACGCCGATCCGGATCACGAACGCGCTCTCCGAGGCCATCGAAGCGATGCGTTTGTCGCTGATCCCGGGATTGTTGGAGACCGTCGCCTTCAACCGCTCCTACGGCACGCGCGACGGCGGATTGTTCGAAGTGGGACGAACGTACCATCGTCAGACTGACAACAAAGTCCGCGAGCACCACCGCATCGCCATCGTCCTCTACGGCGCGATCGGAACGTTCTGGGGTGATGCGAAACGGGCCATCGACTTCTTCGACATCAAAGGGATCGTCGAGCAGATCGCGGCGAAGATGCGGGTGGACGTCACCTTCTCCGCCTCCGATCAACGCTGGCTGCGCAGCGGCAAACGCGCCACGGCCTGGCACGGTGATCGCGAGATCGCCAGCCTCGGGTTCCTTTCCTCGGACGTGCAGCAGAACTTCGGCATCAAGGGCGACGTCGCCGTCGCCGAGATCGACGTCGAAGCGATCATCGCGTCGTCGAACGCCGAGTGGACGATGGCGCCGGTGGCCCGTTTCCCCGGCGTGCCGATGATCCTCGCGCTCACGCACGCGCGCGGCCTCGAATATCAGCGCATCATCGATACGATTCGTTCCTTCGACGTGCCTCACCTGCACGAGGTCGGTCTGCGCGACCGCTTCGTGCCCGAAGGGGCTGACGACACCATCAAGACCACGCTCGGCATGTGGTACCAGGCCTTCGACCGCTCGCTGACGCAGGAAGAGGTGGCAGCATTCCAGCAGAACCTGGCCTCGCGCCTCGCCGCCGCGCTGCCGGTCAAACTACTTTGAGAGAGAAACCAACGTGAAGAAGAACCGCGAAACCGAACAGCTAAGCCTTGCCGGCACCGAGGAGGGAGAAATCCTCGGGCGCCTCAACGATCGCGTCGAAAAAGCGATCGCCACGATTCAGGAACTGCGCCGCGAGCGCGACACGCTCCGCCGCCAGCTCGATGACGCTACCGCCCGACTGCAGGAGCAGGGCGACGCCGCCGATCGCGCGTCCACGCTCGAAGAAGACAACGAGCGCTTCAAGCGCGAGCGCAGCGAGATTCGCGATCGCATCGAATCGATTCTCGGCAATCTCGAAGCGCTCGAAGAGACGCCCGAATCGTAGGCGGCCTCACTCCGGCGGCGACGGCCGCAGCACGGCGTGCGAGAACTTGATGAAGTAATCGACGCCCGAGACGAGCGCGAAGAGCATCACCACCCACAGCGCCAGCTCGCCGATGAAGCGGAACTCGCCGAGCTCATAGCCGACGATCAGCAGGGCGATGGCCACCACCTGCGCCACCATCTTGGTCTTGCCGAGCGGCGAGGCGGCGATGGTGACGCCGTGCTGGGCGGCGATCGAGCGCAGGCCGGAGACGGCGAACTCGCGGCCGATGATGATGACGATCATCCAGGCCCGCGCCAGGCCGAGCTCGATCAGTGAGATGAAGGCCGCCGACATCAGCAGCTTGTCCGCGATCGGATCGAGCAGTGCGCCGAGGCGGGTCATCTTGTTGTACTTGCGTGCGACGTAGCCGTCGAAGTAATCGGTGATCGCGGCGACGAAGAAGATGGCCAGCCCGAGGTAGTTCGAATACCGAGTCAGAAGAACGACTACCAGGAAGGGGACGAGAAAAATGCGGAAGAGCGTCAGCGAGTTCGGGAGATTCCAGATCTCGGTAGCGACGTTTTCCGGCGGGGGGACGACGGTAGGTTTCGCGCGCTCCGTAATCGCGGAGACGGCTTCGGTCGGCGGCATGGAAGTTTCTCGGCAGATATCCGGCACGAGGAGGATAGTCGCTTTGAACGGCCGTGAAAAGGAATACAAGCCGGCCGTTTGACATTCCGTAGCGAGCAACCGAGAATCTCGGTCCCCGCTCGACATGCGAAAGTGGCGGAATTGGTAGACGCGCAGGTCTCAGAAGCCTGTGGTCATTAGACCATGGGGGTTCGATTCCCCCCTTTCGCACCAACCCAACCCCCGCAGGGACGATTCACCGAGCGCATAGTGCTCCGTGTTAGAGTCCCCACGGTCTAAAATCCATTTTTCCAGACATCAGCAGGGGGATCCCCATGCGACTTCGTGCGTCGCTTCTGAGCATCTTTGTTTTCGCTGCGTTTTCACTGCCCGCGTTCGCCGCCGATCCGGCGCAAGCGCGCGCCGACTACGAGCGTCTGCAGAAGTGGCAGTTCACCAGCGCGCCGGTCGCGATCACGCAGCCGGTCACGATCACGCGCGACACCGCCACGATCACCCTCACCTCCGGCAGCGTCCATCTGATGCAGCCGGTGTCATCGGGCCGCGTCACCGGACTGGTCTTCGAGGGCGAGGGCCACTTCACCATGACCGTTCCCGATCGCATCGAGGCGGCTCAGCTGCGACGCTTCTCGCGGAAGGACATCGCCTCGCTCGATCAGAAATTCACGCAGCTCGTCCTGCGCACGTCGGACGACACCATCGACAAGCTGTTTCCTGCCGCGGCGAAGGAGCCCGTCGCCAAGAATTCGATCGCCGAAAATCGCCACAATCACTGGCTGATCGACCTAGGCTCCGACGTCGATGCGGCCGTTGTCGCCGGAATGCTGAATCCGGGCGCGCTGAAGATGACCGCGGCCATGAAGACCGCGGACTTCGACTGGATCACCTACGACTACGACTCGTTTCGCCGCGAGGAGATTCAGGTGATTCGATGGGACCGGGGTTACCCCGAGGTGTGGCTCAGCCTCGACCGCGCGGAGGATCGCAATGCTAATGGCGGACCCGGCGAACGCGACGTCCGCCCCGCCACCGTCAGCCATCTCGATGTGAAGGCCGACCTCTCCAAAGGCAAATGGAATTCGCGCCGCGTCGGCCAGACCGAACAGACGATGCTCAACGGCCATTACTCGATTGACGAAACGATCGCCGCGAACATCGACGGGCTCATCGCGCTGCCTCTTCAGCTCTCGCCCACGGCCAAGAATCTGACCGCCGATGAAAAAGGGCAGCCGCTGGCCATCCTCCGGGATCACATCGGCGCGCGAAGCGCCTCCATCGACAACGACGTCTACGATTCCACCTTCACTCTTATCTTTCCGGCGCCGCTGAAGGCCAACGAGCCACACGTCATCACCTTTCACTACGAGCTGGAAACCGCGAACTACGCGTTCGGGAACACCTGGTACCCCACGGTCGTCGAGGCCTTCGACCAGACCACCGCGAAGCTGGAGCTGAAGGTCGCCAAGCGCAACGAAGTCCGCGCCATGGGGCGGCGCGCCAGCGAGACGGAGTCGCCCGACGGCAGCAAGGTCGCCACCTGGCTCGTCGAGAAGCCCGCCAAGATGGTGACCTTCTCGACCGCCGAGCGATTCACCGAGGTCCCGCTCGAGATCGCCGGCGTCCCGAAAGTCATCTCGTTCGGCACGGTGACGGGGCTCGATCCAGGCGCGCGCATTCGCAACGCAGGAGCAGACGTCATCAACGCCATTCGCTTTTACGAGTTCCTCTTCGACGACAAACTCGACACTCCGCAAATCTACGCAACCGCAATCGCCGCCGGCCACGGACAGGCGTTCGACGGCTTTCTCCATCTCTCCGAGTTCACGTACGAGGAGCACCCCGGCGCCACGGAGCTCTTCCGCGCGCACGAAGTGGCCCACGAGTGGTGGGGCCACAAGGTCGGCTGGAAAACGTATCGCGATCAGTGGCTGAGCGAATCGCTGGCCGAGTACTCGTCGATGATGTTCGTGCAGGCGACGGTGAAGGGCGGCGACAAGTACTACGACGAGATCATCAATGCTTACGACGGCATCGTGGAGGGAAATCTCGCCGGCGGTTTCAGCAAGTTCAGCCGCCCGTGGCTGATCGAGTTCAACGGCAACGCCCGCGCCCGCCTCGGCCCCATCGGCGTCGGATATCGCGCGGGAACCGCGGAGATCCCGGCCGGCTACGAGATTCAGGCCTATCACAAGGGTCCGCTGGTGCTGCACATGCTGCGCACGATGCTGCGCCTCAAGTCGCGCAGCGATGATCTCTTCATCAAGATTCTCAGGGACTTCGTCAAGGAGTACAGCGGAAAGGACGCCAGCACGGCCGACTTCCAGAAAATGGTCGAGAAGGACGCGCCGGGCAACTGGAGCTACTTCTTCGACGCCTGGGTGTACGACTCGGCGATCCCCACTCTGCGCTGGAGCTACAAGATCGAGCCGAATGCAACCGGCGGCGCGAAGATGACGGTCACGGTCAAGCGGAGCGACGTTCGTGAGGACTTCGTGATGGCCGCGCCGATCCGTGTCGAGTTCGACGGCAATCGCGCCGGCACCTTCTTCATGCCCATCCGGAAAAACGAGGAGACCGTGACGCAGGAGTTCCCGGCCGTGCCGCGCAAGGTCATCTTCGCGCCCGATCATTCGTTGCTCGCAAATATCAAGCGGGAGTAACCTGTTGCGTCCTCGGGAATCCAGAATGCGCCTATCCTCCATCGCCGCGATCCTGCTCGTTACCGCTGTACCGCTTGCCGCCGCCGTCCGCGCGCCGCGCGACCTGCGCCAGGCTCCGTCCCCGTCCGTACCGAAGACCGGCGTGCGCGCGGAATTGCTGCACGACCTCGACGACATGCAGAAGAAGATCCTCTCGCTGGCGGCCGCGATTCCGGCCGAGAAGTACTCCTGGCGGCCCGTGCGCGGCGTCCGCTCCGTCAGCGAGGTCTACATGCACATAGCCGGCGGCAACTACACCCTGGTCAGTTTCGTCGGCGACAAGCCGATGCTCGATACGCGGTCGCTCGAGCGCGTCACGGAGAAGCCGCGGGTCCTTGAAGAACTGCGCCGTTCGTTCGATTACCTGCGCGATACCATCATCAATACCAGCGACGCCGATCTCGATAAGCCGATCCGCATGCTCGGCAACGACAACACCGAGCGCTCCGCGTTCATGATGGCGCTGAACCATCTGCACGAACACCTCGGGCAGTCGGTGGCCTACGCACGCATGAACGGCGTGGTACCGCCCTGGAGCACCGAGTAGTCAGCGCCGGTAACCGGTCGCGTACGCCGGCGCAACGACACCGGCGGCAAGCCGCTCGTCGTCGACCGGCCACAAAGGCGTGAGCGCCAGCGGGATGACGCCGGCCCAGATCGGCAGCGCGTAGTCCTCGTCATCGTCCGCCGGCGGGCCGGTACGGATCTTGGCCGAGGCCTCGGCCAGGGGGATGGCGATGACGAGCGTCTGCCGAAGCTCGGCCTCGTTGGGCGCGCGAACATCGCGCACGCGGCCGGCGCAGACATGCTCGACGAGCGCATCGAGCACCCGCAGCTTTTCCTCGCGATCGACCACTTCGCGCCCCTTGCCCATGACGACCACCGAGCGATAGTTCATCGAGTGATGGAACGCCGAACGCGCCATCACCAAGCCATCGAGCAGAGTCACGGTCACGCAGGCATCGATGCCGTCGCGCAGCGAGCGCAGCATCCGACTGGCCGCTGAACCGTGAAAGTAAAGCGTTTCGCCGATTCGCGTGTGAATGGTGGGAATGACCACCGGCGAGCCATCGACCACGAAGCCGGCGTGGCAGATCAGGGCCTCGTCGATGATGGCATGGATGGTCTCGCGATCGTACTGGCCGCGCTTGGCCAGACGTTTGACGGTGGTGCGCGGCGATTGCAATGACGTGTTTTGTTCTAGTACAGTGTCACTCATATGTCAGTACAACGCTACCTCAACGGCACCACGGCCGTCAAGATCGCCGCCAGCGCCGAGTCGGCGGTAGCCGCCGGGAAGATCGCGGCAGGCGCGCACCTGCCGCCCGTCCGCGCGCTCGCCCAGCACCTCGGCGTCAGCCCGGCCACGGTGGCCGCCGCCTATCGCATCCTGCAGGAGCGCGGCATCGCCTTCGCCGACGGACGGCGCGGAACGATCATCCGCCATGCCTCCCCCGCCGCCCCGCCCGCCCCGGCGCAATTGCCCGCAAATGTCCGCGATCTGGCCACCGGCAATCCCGCGCCCGAGTTTCTGCCCGACCTGGCGCCGTTCTTCCGCAAGCTCGACGGCGCCCCGCGGATGTATCGCGATGACCTCAACGATCCCGAGCTGGTGGCGCTGGCGCGCAAGCAGTTCCTCGCCGACGGCGTTCCCGCCGACTCCGTTGCTGTCGTCAGCGGCGCGCTCGACGGCATCGAGCGTGTGCTGCGCGAACAGCTGCGGCCGGGCGATCGCGTGCTGGTCGAGGATCCCTGCTTCACCGGCGTCGTCGATCTGCTCAACGCGCTCTCGCTGGTTCCGGTGCCTGTCGCCGTCGATGATGAAGGTCTGCTGCCGGCGGCGCTGCAGCGTGCTCCGATGGCGGAAGCAATCATCGTCACGCCGCGTGCGCAAAACCCGACCGGTGCCGCGATCACCGAGAAGCGCGGACGGCAACTGCGCGCGATCCTCCGGCACCGGCCGGAGTTGCTGGTGATCGAAGACGATCACGCCGGCCCCATCGCCGGCGCGCCGTACGCCACGCTCGTCGAATCGTCGCGGGAGCGCTGGGCAGTGGTCCGTTCCGTTTCGAAATCGCTCGGTCCCGATCTGCGGCTGGCCATCCTCTCCGGCGACGCTCGAACGATTGCCCGCGTCGAAGGCCGGCAAACGCTCGGCATCCGCTGGGTGAGCCATATCCTGCAGCGGCTCGTCGTCGGCCTTTGGCGCGACAAGGGCGTCCAGAAAAAACTGGCCCACGCCGAGAAGATCTACGCGCAGCGCCGCGACGCGCTCCTCGCCGCTCTGCGCGCGCGCGGCCTCGAAGCGCACGGGATCTCCGGCCTGAACGTCTGGATTCCCCTCCTCGAGGAGAGCGCGGTGGTCCAGGCGCTCTTCCAGCGCGGTTGGGCCGTGACCGCCGGAGAGCGCTATCGGATCAAGACGCCGCCCGCGATCCGCGTCACGATCGCGTCGCTGGCCGCCACCGACGCCACTGCCTTCGCAAACGACCTCGCCGAGGTGCTGAGGCCCGCCCAGAGGCGCGCGGCGGGGGCGTGAAAGAACCTTTAACCCCAGAGACTCAGAGGACACAGAGGCTTTCTCTGTGATCTCTGTGTCTCTGTGATGATTCGCCTTCCCGCGACTATGCGCCCACCAACTCCTTCGCGAACATCCCCGGCTTGTATGCCGTCACGTGCCCCGTGAACGCCGACGCGGCAACCGTCAGCGGCGATGCCAGCCACAGTTTCCCCGGACCCGAACGCCCCTTGTAATTGCGGTTAATGGCGCTGATGGTCACCTGTTCCGAATCCTCGGAGACTCCCGGCCCGCAACCGATGCAGGCGCCGCAGCCGGGGTTGAGGACGACGGCGCCGGCGCGTTCGAAGGTATCGAGCAGGCCGTTCTCGCGGGCGAAGGTCTCCACCGCCCGCGAGCCGAACTGAATGTAGAACTTCACCCCCTCGGCCACCTTCAGACCGGCGTCGACCGCCTCCTTCGCTACCTGGTGATAGAAAAGAAAATCGTCGATCTTGCCGGCGGTGCAGGAGCCGGCGTAGGCGATGTCGATCTTCGTGTCCTCCACATCCTCGACGAACGCCCCGTTCGTCGGATCGGAAGGAATGCCGTGATCGGGATCGCCGGGATGGGCCACCATCGGCCGGATCGTGCTCAGGTCGATCGTGTGGACGCCGCCCGCGTACTCGGCATCGGGATCGGGGGAAACCGCCCGCGCCCGAAGCGCATCGACGTCGACGCCCGGCCGCATGGCTGCGATCCAGGCGAACGTCTTCTCATCCGCTTCGATGATGGCCGTCCGCGCCGCGCACTCGGTGGCCATGTTCGCCAGCGTGGCCCGCTCATCCATCGACAGCGACCGCAATCCCGGCCCGGTGAACTCCATGATCCGGTCGAGGGTCATCTGCGGCTTGGCATATTGCAGCAGGATGTAGAGCATCACATCCTTGGCGGTGACGTTCTCACGCAACGTCCCGGTCAATTCGAAACGGATCGACTCCGAGACCTCCACCTGCGTGAAACCGGAGTGCACCAGATTGGCGTATTCGGTAGAGCCGACGCCCCAGGCCAGGGCGTTGTTCACGCCGCCCATGCAGGTGTGGCTGTCGGTGGCCTGGATGAAATCGCCGGGATCGATGATCAGCTCGCGCGCGACTTCATGGCAGATGCCCGGCGAGATATTGTCCGTCGCCGAAAAGTCGCGGCAGCCGGTGTGCTGCTGAAACGCGCGCTGCAGATCGCGCAGCGTCTGGATCTTGCCCATGAACGGCCGCATCCGCGCCACGTCGTCGGCATAGATCAGGTGATCCTCGAACACGGCGAATTTCTGCGGGTTCTTGATGGCGTAATCGGGTCCGTACTCCTGCTCGAGAAAGTAGTGCACCTGCGCGGTGGTGAACTCGTGGGTATAACCGCCGTCGACTTCGACCACGACGGCGTCGCCGGGCTTGACGTACGCCGCGCCGCCGGCCTTCGCTCCGATCAGATGCCGCGCCAGAATCTTCTCCCCCATCGTCATCGGCCGCTTCGGCGTGCTCGGCATCGGCACCTGAATCTCGCCGCGCGCCACCGCCTTGGAGAACGGGAAGAGTCCGCCCTGCTTGATGATCAGCTGGGTGATGGCGTCGTAGCCTTTGCAGAACTCGTCGATCGGCAAGGCCTCGCCGGCCTGCAGGCGCGTCAGCATGGCGTGATCGGCCATCAGCAGGCCCTGATTGATGTTGTTGCCGGCATGGATCGGCGCAAACGACGCCGCCACGGAGATGCGGATGCCGCTCCACACTTCGCACTGCGTGGCGGTCTCGCGCGAGCTGCCGACGCCTTTGCGGTAGCCGCTGACGATGACCTCAAAGTTGCCGTTGATCAGCGCATCGTGCTCAAACAAACGCTTGCCGTCGACGATGAGTCCCGCGTAGGCGTCGCGCGCGATGTCTTCCGGCTTGTGGCTGAAACAGACCCAGGCCGGGGTCATGGCGTCGGTGTTGATGTCGTCGAGCAGGTCGTCGATCGACAGATCCTTCATCTGCAGATCGAGCTCGCCGCGGAGCTGCCCGCGGATCAGCTCCGGATCCTTGGTCAGAAAGAGGACGCGCTTGCCGGGTGTGAGGCGGATAGTCGGTTCGGGTTTCATGGGAGCAGTAGATTAGTGGATTCGTAGATTAGTGGATTAGAAGATCAGGGCGATCTGCACAAACTGCGCACAAATCTCAAACAGGTTGCTGATCCACGAATCTACTAACCAACTAATCTACTAATCCACTGATTTCTGACATGATTCGCGGCCATGCTTGCTCCGGGCAAAATGCTCGGTCCGTACAAAATTCTCACGGCCATCGGCGCGGGCGGCATGGGCGAGGTGTATCGCGCGCAGGATACGCGCTTGGGGCGCGACGTCGCCGTCAAGGTTCTGACCCGTAATCTCTCCCGCGACCCCGATGCCCTGCGCCGTTTCGAGCAGGAGGCGCGGGCGGCCGGGATGCTCAATCACCCCCACATCCTGGCCATCTACGACATCGGCGAAGAAGACGGCGTGCGCTACATCGTCTCCGAGCTCCTGGAAGGTGAATCGCTTCGCGCCCGCATCCGCCAGAGTCCCATTCCGCCGCGCAAGGCGCTCGACTATGCCGCGCAGATCGCCCGCGGACTCGCCGCGGCCCACGAGCGCAACATCGTTCATCGCGATCTGAAGCCGGAAAACCTCTTCATCACCCGCGACGGCCACGTCAAGATTCTCGACTTCGGCCTGGCCAAGCTGGCCGGTCCGCGCGTGCCGAGCACGACGCCGGCCGGCGAGCACGATGTGACCCTTCCCACCACCCCCACCGAGCCGGGCCGGCTGATGGGGACCGTCGGCTACATGGCGCCGGAGCAGGTGCGCGGCGGCAGCGGCGACAACCGCTCCGACATCTTCGCCTTCGGCGTGATCCTCTACGAGATGCTCTCCGGCGTGCAGCCGTTCCGCGGCGAATCGCCCATCGAGACACTCAACTCCATCCTGAAAGACGATCCGCCCGATTTCTTCGAGATCAACGTCCGCGTCCCCGGCGCGCTCGATCGCGTGGTCCGGCACTGCCTCGAGAAGAATCCCGACGAACGTTTTCAGTCCGCGCGCGATCTGGCCTTCGACCTCGGCTCACTCTCCGGGCTCACCAGCCAGGCCATCTCCTTTCCCCGGCACTGGCACTTCCGAAAACGCGACCTCGTGAAACCGGCCGCGGCCATCCTGGCGATTCTGGCCGCGACATTTCTCGCCTACATGCTCGGACAACGCCGCGGCACGCGGCCGCCGCCCGACTACAAGCGGCTCACCTTCCGCAGCGGCACCATCTTCAACGCCCGTTTCTCGCCCGACGGAGAGACTGTTTTCTACGGCGCGCGATGGGGCGGCAAGCCGATGTCGATCTTCTCCGTTCGCGCCGACTCGCCGGAATCGCGCGACCTGCAGATCGGCGACAGCACCGACGTCCTGGCCGTCTCGCGCGACGGCCAGCTGGCCATCTCGTTGCGGCGCCACGTCATCGGCTACGTGCGCGAGAGCGGAACGCTGGCTCAGGTTCCGATTGCCGGCGGCGCGCCGCGGGCGATCCTCGACGACGTCGAATTCGCCGACTGGTCGCCGGACGGACGGCTGGCCGTGGTCCGGACCGTCGGCGGCCGCTGCCGGCTGGAATTCCCCATCGGCAACGTCGTCTACGACACCGTCGGATGGATCGGCCATCCGCGTTTCAATCCCGCCGGCAAGGCCATCGCCCTGCTCGATCACCCATTCATCAACGACGATCGAGGGACCGTCGTCCTGGTCACGCTGGCCGGCAAAGCCCGTCGCGCGCTGACGAAAGAATCGCAGAGCGTCGAAGGGCTGGCCTGGTCGCCCGACGGCAAAGAGGTCATCTTCGCCGCCGAGGATGGGCAGACGGCGCGCGCGATCAACGCTGTCGATATGAACGGAAAACAACGGCTGGTCGCCTCCAGCGCGGGACCGCTCTGGTTGCACGACGTCGCCCCCGACGGGCGCCTTCTGGTCTCGCGCGAGATCGTCCGGGCCGGCATCGTCGGCATCCGCGGCAACGAGCCGCCCCTCGATCTCTCCTGGTTCGATTACTCCGTGGTGCGCGATCTCTCCGCCGACGGCAAGACCATCATCTTCTCCGAGTCGGGCGAGGCAGGCGGCGCGATTTTCGGCGTCTACCTGCGCGGCACCGACGGATCTCCCGCCATACGCCTCGGCGATGGCACGTCGGAAGCCCTCTCGCCGGACGGGCAGTGGGTGCTCTCCATTCCGCGGAATCGCAAACCGGCGCCACTGGTCATGCTGCCCACAGGCACCGGCCAGCCGCGAACGATCACGCACGATCGCATCAACCACCGCAATGCCCGCTGGTTTCCGGACGGCGCGCACGTGCTCTTTCAAGGCGATGAAGACGGACGCCCGCCGCGCCTCTGGATGCAAGGGATCGACGGCAGCGCGCCGAACCCGATCACGCCGGAAAACGTCGCCGGCACGCAGATCACGCCCGACGGCCGCTTCGTCCTCGGCCGCGCCAACGACCGCAAGTTCTATCTCTATCCGGTCGCCGGCGGCACTCCCGTTCCCGTTCCCGCGCTGAAGTTCGGCGACGTGCCGACCCGCTTCACTGCGGACGGCCGGTCGATCTTCGTGGCCACCTTCGGAAAGATCCCTGCGATGCTTTACAAGGTCGATCTGATCACCGGCGCGCGCACCCTCACCCGCGAAGCGATGCCCGCCGATCCCTCGGGCCTCATCAACGTCGGCCCGATCTTCGTCACGCCGGACGGCACCACCACCGTCTACAGCTACACGCGGCTGCTGAGCGATCTGTACGTGATGGAGAATCGGCCCCGCTAGAATGCCGCCATGCCGCAGGTCGTCTTCCTCTCGCTCTTCCTCGGCTTGATCACCGGAACGCAGTCGGTCGTTCTGCAGGTCGGCGCCGCGGTGACGTCGGTGCGCATCGAGCTGCGAGGGCGGGAGGTGGCGCGGCTGGACAAGGCGCCGTGGTCGGCGAAGGTCGACTTCGGAACCACGATGGCGCCCGGCCAGTTGACGGCGATCGCGTACGACGACAGCGGGCACGAGATCGCCCGCACGTCGCAGCTGATCAATCTCTCCCGTCCCCCCGCGGAGATGGAGATCGTCATCAGGAGTGAGGAAGGGAAGCCGGCCGAAGTGGAGTTGGTCGGACGCCATCGGCTCCACCAGGCGCCGAGGACGGCGAAACTTCTCATCGACGACACGCCCGTAAAAGTCGGCCGCGATTTCCGCGCGCATCTGCCGCAGGCCAACTGGTCGCGGCCGCATCTCATCTCCGCGGAGATGCAGTTCGAAGACGGAGAAATCGCCAAGCGTGACGTCGCCATCGAGGCCGGATACTCGAGCTCCACCAGCTCCGAACTGGCGCCGATGCTGGTCATGATGAATGGGAACAAGCAGCCCGACTCGCTCGACGGCTGCTTCTCCGCCGGCGGCACACCCTTGCGCGCCACGGCGATCGAGAAGAGCGACGCCTTCGTGGTCATGGTGAAGGATCCGGCCACGCGGCCTCCATCCGCGGAACTTCAATTCGAACCGGGGACGGCCGAACGGATCCTCTGGCCGGTTCCGCGACCAATCAACGCCCCGGGCGAACCGACGACGATCGCGTTTCCGCAGTCCGTGAATCACGGAAAAGCGGCGACGGTGTCATGGCTCTTGCGCGAGCGCCTTACTCCGGCGCCCTCGGCCACAGAACCGCGGCAATTTACTGATGCCGTGGCCGTCGCGGCGGTCGGCTCGCTCGAGCGGGGAGGGCGGCGGGCCGTCATTCTCGTGGTCAGCAAGGCCGCCGACCGCAGCCTCTACCTCCCGCAGGTCGTGCGCGGATATCTCGAAGAGGTTGGCGTCCCGCTGTTCGTCTGGTCCACCGACGGCGCGAGGCCCGACCTGAACGCCGCCTGGGGCCGGATCGACGACATCTCCACCACCGCCGGGCTTCAGGCCGCCATCGGGCGCGTCAACGACGCCCTGACGCGGCAACGCATCGTATGGGTGGCGGCCGACCCGCTCACGGCGCTCAGCGCCGAGGGGACGGAACGCTGCGGACTCACTCCGGTGGCGCAGCACCGGGCACCGAAACCGTAAGACGAGGACCAATCGATGAAACGCATCGTGATCGCAGCAGCCATCGTTCTCAGCGCCGCCGTCTCCCTGGCCCAGCAGGCATCGGAATCGATCGAAGTCCGCGTCGTCAACGTCGACGTCGTCGTACGCGACCGCGCCGGCAAGCCGGTCACCGGCCTGACCAAGGCAGACTTCGAGATCTACGAGAACGGCCAGAAGCGCGAGATCTCCAATCTCTACGAAGTCCGCGCGCCTGCCGTTCCCGCGCCGTCGGCAAAGCCGGCCGCGCCGGCGGAACCCGCTCCGGCGCAGGCCGAGGTGCCGGTCGAGATCCGTCCGCGCAACATCGTCATGTTCGTCGACAACTACTCCCTCCAGCCCTTCCGGCGCGACAAGGTCCTGCAGTCGCTCCGCAAGTTCATCGACGAGAAACTCTCGCCGCAGGATCGGGTGATGATCGTCCTCTGCACGCAGCAGGTGAAAGTGATCACGCCGTTTACCAGCGACAAGAAAGAGATCGAGGCCGGCGTCGACTCGATCAAGCAGGTCGTCAGTGCCAGCGCCAATCGAACGGTTTCGCTCGAACGGCTCAAGCGCCTGATCAACGAAAACATCGACGCCGCCAAAGGGGATGGAAAGCTCTCCTGGAGGGATGCCTACAACCAGTCGCTGGGAAACGTGGAGAGCTTCGTCGAGGAAGACATCTTCGGCGCGCGGAACACCCTGGCAGCGCTCGGCCAGGTCACGGGCGCATTGGCCGGCCTGGAAGGAAAGAACGTGGTCATCTTTGCCGGTGCCCATCTTCCGGAACATCCCGGCGCCGAGCTCTATCTCTACCTCTACAACTCCTTTTCGACCTACATGCCGGGTCTGACCTTCGGCATGGAAACCGCCAGCGGGAAGACCGGATCGATGCAGCACTACTCGATCGAGGAAGCGGCCAAGCAAGCGAGCGCAAACAACGTCGCGCTCTACATCATCGATGCCGCCGATTCCCGGGACGCGTCCAGTGCTGAAAATCAGCAGGCGACCGACAAGGTCGAGCAATTCACCGCCTTCACCAACACGGCCGCCGCGTATCAGACGCTGGCTCGCATCAGCGGCGGCATGGCGCTGACGAATTCCGATAATTTCGATGCGGCGTTCCAGACCCTCGCTTCCGATCTCAACGCCTACTACTCCCTCGGGTTCAAACCGTCCGGCAACGCCAACGCCATGGGCAAGATCGTGGTGAAGATGAAGAACCCCGAATATCGCTTCCGGGCGCGGGAAACGTACATGTCCAAACCGCCCGTCGCCGAGGACGAGATGGGCTCGCGCGTCATCGCCAACATCTACAAACCCGATGCGCGCAACATCTGGGAGGTCTCGGTCACGCCGGGCGCTCCCGAAAAAGACGGCAGCGAGTATCGCGTTCCCTTCGTGGTGTCGTGCGCGCCGACGATCACGCTCGCGCCGCAGGGCGAGAACCTGGTCGGAACCTTGACCGTCTACGTCGTGGTCGGCAACGGGAGCGGGACGTCGAAGGTCATCAAGAACGCGCACACCGTCAAAGTTCCGGCCGATGCCGAGGACGATTTCCGCGAGAAGAAGATTACCTACAAAGCGGTGATCTCGATGTCGCCGGGCGAGAACGTCCTTTCCATCGCCGTCGTCGATCAGGCCAACAACACGGCTGGTTTTGCCAGGGCCAACGTCACCATTCCGTGAGCCGTTCCGGCACGCCGCATGCGTTGTTATTGCGATTATGAGAATCGCCGCAATCGCACTTCTCGCACTCATCCGTACCGCCGCGTATGCCCAGGAGCCGGTGGTAGTTACGCCGGCACAGACACCGCCGGGGCCGGTTCTGCAGATCGCCCCGGACACATCGACGAACAAGGTCGACGTCGAAATCGGCGCCGTGCGCCTGACCACGCACAGCGGCCGCTACACATTCGCCTATCTGCCGCTGCTGGCGCCGCTTCCGGGCACCGCGTTCCGGCCGTCGATCGAGATGCCAAACGCGCTGGCGCTGACCGGAACCTCGATCCCGCAGAAACCGCACACATATCCTCGGGCCGTGATCCGCATGCGCTGAATTTTTTTCGTAACCGTTTCGGGCGAAGGAGCGTCACAATGGGCATGCCGATGAACCGCGCCGCCCTGCCGCTCATCCTTCTCATCGCGTTCGCGATGCCGCTCCTCGCCGATGACGCGCCGAAACAAGACTATTCGGTCGATGCACTCTTCCGCTTCTCGCACGATTTCGTCGTGCATCCGCGCTCCGCGATCGGCGACTTCGACCTCGGCAACCTCGGCGCGATCAACGTTTACAAATACGGGGTCCGCGGCAGGTTCAACTACCTCCCGTTCCTGGCGCCTCTGCTCGGCACGCGCCTGATCGACACCGCCACCGTCCCGAACGCCTTCGCGCTGACGAATACCCCCATCGCGCGCTCCATGCCCTACATGCCCGACGAGGTTTCCCTCTCCCCCGGCGCGAAGCGCGAGCTCAAGCGCCTGCTGCGAATGGAGAAACAGGCAAGCCTCAGCGTTTCGGAGTAACGAGCGTAGCGCCGCCGGCTCGACGCTTCACTCACTTCTTCAATCCCCACGAATTCTCCGTCAGCCAAGTCATCAGCGCCGCGGCGGGCACCGGCCGGCTGATGAAGTAGCCCTGCGCCAGGTCACAGCCCATCTCCTCCAGACGCTGCAGCGTCACCGCGTCTTCGACCCCCTCGGCGCAAACCTGCTTGCCGAGGTTGTGGGCAAGATCGATCACCGTACGGACGATGGCGGCGTCGGCGTCGCTGGTCAGCATCCCCATCACGAACGACTTGTCGATCTTGATCTCGTCGATCGGCAGCTGGCGGAGGTGCGTCAACGACGAATAGCCCGTGCCGAAATCGTCGACCGATAGCCGGACGCCCATCGACTGCAGCATCGACATGATCGCCAGCGCGTGCGCCGGGTCGGCCATGATGCTGCTCTCGGTGATCTCCACCTTGAGAAAACGCGGATCGACCTTCCACTTGTCGAGCGCCGCCTGCACTTTCGATGGCAGCGTCTCCTCGAGCAGGCTCTTCGCCGACACGTTGACGGCGATGTGCACCGGCGCTCCGGCATCCTGCCATGTCCGGCACTGCTGCAAGGCGCGATCGAGGATCCAGTCGGTCATCATCTTGATCAAACCCGTGCGCTCGGCGATGGGGATGAAGCTGACCGGCAGCAGCAGCCCGCGCGTGGGATGGTTCCACCGCAGCAGCACCTCCGCGCGCGTCATCAGGCCGCTGCGCAGGTGGCGCTTCGGCTGGTAATAGAGCTCGAACTCATCGCGTTCGATGCCACCGCGCATCTCCACCACCAGCGAAAGTTGATCGGGGTGGCGCGTCTCCCCATCGTCACGCTCGTGAAAGGTGAAGCCGGTATTCGACTGCTTGGTGACATACATGGCGATGTCGGCCCGGCGCATCAGCGTGCGCGCGTCGTTGCCATGCTGCGGCGAGAGCGCGATCCCGATCGAGGCGCCAACCTCCAGCACCTGCCCTTCGACCACGAACGGCTGCTGGAGCGTGTTCAGAATCCGGCGCGCGGTCACAGCCACGGCATTGGCGTCGAATGCCGAGGTCAGCACGATGGCGAACTCGTCGCCGCCGAGCCGGGCCACCGTGTCGTCGGCGTGCAGCTGGTTGCGAAGGCGGAAGGCCACTTGCTTGAGAAGCACATCGCCGAAGTGATGGCCGAAGGTGTCGTTGACGTCATTGAAGCGATCGAGGTCCATCAACAGCAGCGCGATCAGCCGGTTCTCGCTGCGCGCCGCTTCCAGCGCGCCGGCCAGGCGATCGAACAGCATCATCCGGTTCGGCAGATCGGTCAGACTGTCGTGCATGGCCTGATGACGGAGGGCCACGATCTCATTGCGGCTGTCGGTGACGTCGCGAAGAAAGGCCACCCAGTGCGTCAGCTCGCCGCCGTCTTCGACCGGGACGAGTTGCAGATCGAGCTCGAACTCGCGACCGTTCTTCTTGACCGCCGTCGCCTCGGCGGCAAACGCCTTTCGCGCGAAGACGCTCTGCAGCATGGAATCGAAAATGGCGTGATGGCGGTCCACGATGCCGAACGCGATCGGGGTCTCGCCGATGATCTCCTCACGCTCGCGGCCGTAGATGCTGCAGAAGCCGTCATTGACGAAAGCGATGCGCGGCCCGAGCGCTTCGACCGCCGGCGTCAGGATGGCGATGCCCTCCCCCGCCACCCGAACCGCGCTGCCGAGAACGCGCAACTGTTCGCTCTCGAACCGCTGCTCGGTCAGCTTCCGCAGCAGCGTCGACTCTTCGATCGACGTGGTCGTCCACGCGGTGCGCAGCGACGTGGTCACATCTTCGGACATAAGTAAGGGAGCGCGATTCTAACCGCAAAAAACGGGCACAGGCCGAAGCGTCTGCGCCTGATCGATCCGCAAATGTGACACAGATATCGTCCGGTGAGGTGCTTACTTCCTCAGAAACTCCACGCTCCCCGAGTACTTCGCCGGATCGAGCAGCGCCTTCGCATCCTTCTTGTCCTTCAGATGCGCGTCCCAGAAGAGCAGCGAGATCGAACGGATCGTGCCGAAGGTCCCGCGATCGCTGATTCCCGAAACGCCGTCGTTGGCCATGGTCGAGCGGTTCAGAACCTGGCCGGTTCGGGGATCGGTGATCGGCGCCTCCCGGTTGTTCTGGTACTGGTCGCCCAGGCTCGCGGCCACGCCGGTGAAGGTCATGTGATTGGCGTTCCTGACGACGGCGAGGTACTTGTCGCCCGCCGGAGCATTTTCAAAACCGGCGCGCCGCCACTCCGGAGTCTCGGTCTCGTTGGCGCCGAAATCGCGCGTGCCGGTCATGAACAGCGACGGCACTTTCAGATCGCGCCACGAATCGGCGGTCAAGCCGCGATTCGCGGCCACGCCCTGCGGCGACATCGCCAGCATCGCCTTCACCCGCGGATCGCCGACGGCCAGCGGCGGCGTGCTGAAAGTCTTCGTGCCGGCCACCAGCATCGCCGTGAACGCGCCATACGAATGGCCGCCAACGCCGATGCGGGCATGGTCCATCTTGCCGGCGAGTTCGGGATACTCCTTCTCCAGATCGGTAAGCGAATCGAGGATGAGCACCACGTCGCGAACGCGATCGCGCCACTGCGGCTCGCGCTCCTTCTCCCAGATCATCTCCATCGGATTCGGCCGCGGCTTCGCGGCCTCGGCGGCATTCGCCGGCTGGCGCTGGCGGCGCCGGTCGCTCGCCGGCGCCTTGTCCTCGCGCCGCATCGCCAGCAGATCGTTCATCGCATCCTTCAGCGCGCCGGCATCGGCATGCCGCGGCCGGATGCAGACGTAGCCGTAGCTCACCCAGTACGAAACCAGCCCTTCATAGCCATGACTCGATCCGCCGTATCCGGGCGAAAAGATGATGATGGGAAACGGCCCCGCTCCTCGGGTCGGATATTCGATCGAGACCTCGAGGTTCTTGTTGCGCGCGCCATCATGCAGGATCGCGGAGGGGATCACGCCGACCGGCGAGCTGCCCATGTCGAAGCCGTACGACGGCGAAAACGTCGGCGGCGTTGCCGGCGGGGGAACGACCCCCTGTCCGAAACCAGCCGCGGCAATCAGGCTGAGTGTGAAAAAGAGTCGCTTCATGAAGCCTCCCTAGGAACGTGCATTTGAATGCAAAAACGGGAGGCTGCATTCTCCGGGACGTTACGGACCGTTCACAACCAGCCCTTTTCCCGCGCGATCCGAGCCGCTTCGACGCGGTTTTGCGCGCCGAGCTTGCTGATGGCCTCGGAGAGATAGTTCCGCACCGTCCCCTCGGAAAGATGCAACGACTCGATGGAAGACATAGTCTAGCCGCCCCAAGCGTAGCGCCGTCGGCTCGACGGCTGGATCGCCGCCGGCTCGGCGGCAATAGACCCAAACCGCCAGCGAGCCGCTGGCGGTACAGCCGTCGGGCCGACGGCGCTACGCTTTGCGTTTCATGGCGGGAGTATCGGCTCACCGCCGTCGAACCGGCACTGCGAAATGTCAGTAGAGGAAGATGACAAAAGTCACCACGACATTAGAATGCCTACGACCGGCGAGTCGTTCTTACCGGTAAGAGTAAGAAAGAGAACGATCATGCGCATCACGTCGAAAGGCCAGGTGACCATCCCCCAGGAAGTCCGAGAACGGTTCGGCCTTCTCCCGGATACCGAAGTGGATTTCGTCGTCAAACGAAACTCCGTTCATCTCGTCAAAGCGAAGCCGCGCAGCCGCGAAAGCAGGGGCGAAGGCATCGTCCGTCGTCTGAAAGGGACGTCCACGGTTCGCATGTCTACGGACGAGATCCTGGCACTCACTCGAAAGTAGGATGATCACGCTCGTCGACAGCAACGTCATCCTCGATCTGGCGACGGATGATACGAAGTGGTTCGAATGGTCCGCGGAATCGTTGTCCCGAGCCGCTGATGAATCGACGCTGGCCATCAACCCGATCATCTATGCCGAGGTCTCGATCGGATTTCGAACGATCGAGGAGATCGAGAACCTTCTTCCCGTCGCCGAGTTTCGACGGCTTGCGTTGCCATACGAGGCGGCTTTCCTTGCCGGCAAAGTGTTCCTGGCCTACCGCCGCCGCGGCGGAAGGAGAACCACGCCCCTTCCTGACTTTTACATCGGTCCGCATGCCGCGATCGCCGGACTCCGCCTTCTGACGCGCGATCCGCGGCGATATCGAACCTATTTCCCGACCGTGCCGATGATCGCCCCTTCATAGCCATCCGCGACCCGCGATACCCTTCCCCTCGTGCCCGAGAAGATCCGCCGCTACACGCTCAAGCAACCCGCCAAGCCGCAGAAGCAGTATCGCGTCCCCTATGAAGACGAGCTGAATCAGGAGCAGCTCGACGTGGTCATGGCCGGCGAGGGGCCGATGCTGGTCATCGCCGGCGCCGGCAGCGGCAAGACCCGCGCGCTGACCTATCGCGTTTCGCGGCTCATCGAAGACGGCGTCGATCCCTCGGACATCCTGCTGCTCACCTTCACCAACAAGGCGGCGCGGGAGATGCTGAGCCGCGTCGAGCAGCTGGTCACCATCGACACGCGGCGGATTTGGGGCGGCACGTTTCACTCCATCGGCAACCGGCTGCTGCGCCAGCATGCGGCCACCATCGGGTATCGGTCGAGCTTCACCATTCTCGACTCCGAGGACGCCAAAGAGATGATGGAATCGGCCATTTCCTCTCTCGGGATCCAGACTCTGGAGAAGCGTTTTCCTAAAGGCGACGTCCTCATCGACATCTACTCCTACCTGATCAACACGCGCACGCCGCTGGAGCTGCACCTCGAAAACAACTACCCGCATTTCGGGATCTATCGCGACGAGATGATCAACGTTTTCCGCCGCTACAAGGAACGGAAGCGCGAAGCGAACGCGATGGATTTCGACGACCTGCTGGTGAACTGGAAGCTGCTGCTCGACGACCATCCCGACGTCAGCGCGGCGCTGCAGCGGCGTTATCGATACATCCTGGTCGACGAATATCAGGACACGAACAAACTGCAGGCCGAGGTCGTCGACGCCATGGCCGCGGTGCGGAGAAATCTCATGGTCGTCGGCGACGACGCCCAATCGATCTATTCATTTCGTGGATCATCCTTCGAAAACATCATCACCTTTCCGCTCCGATTCCCCGAAGCGAAGATCTACAAGCTGGAGACTAACTACCGTTCCACGCGGCAGATCCTGAGCCTGGCCAATGCCTCGATCGCCCAGAACAAGTTCCAGTTCCGCAAGGAGCTGCAGGCGGTGCGCGGCGACGGTCCCGACCCGGCGGTCGTTGGCGTCGACGATGTCTTCGAGCAGGCTTCCTTCATCGCCCAGCGCATCCTCGAGCTTCGTGACGAGGGCGAAAGCCTCGGCGAGATCGCCGTGCTCTATCGCTCGCACTACCAGTCCCTGGAGCTGCAGATGGAGCTGTCGCGGCGTTTGATCCCGTACGAGATCCGTTCCGGCGTCCGCTTCTTCGAGCAGGCCCACATCAAGGACGTCATCGCCTACCTGAAGATCGTCACCAACTCGCGCGACGAGCTGTCGTGGAAGCGGGTGATGAAGCTCTACCCGAAAGTCGGCGAGAAGACGGCGGCCGAGGTGTGGGCAAGGATCGGGACGGCGCAGGATCCGTTGCAGGCGTTTCTGAACAGCGCCGGAACCGTGGCCTCGTCATCCGGCGGACGGCAGCGCACGCCGGTGCTGAAAGGCTTGCGCGACATCCTCGGCATCATCGGCAGCGAGTCGATGCAGCACAATCCATCCGAGTCGATCCGCCTCATCGTCGAGCGCGGCTATGCCGACTACGCGCGATCGAAGTTCGCCAACGTGCAGGCGCGGCTCGACGATCTCGAACAACTGTCCCAATACGCACTCCGGTACGACGACACCAACGCCTTCCTCGACGAAGTGGCGCTGGCCAATCCGATCGCCGGCGAGGACGTGGCGGTGGTCGGCCCCGAGGACGAGAAGATCGTTCTGTCGTCGGTGCACCAGGCCAAAGGGCTGGAGTGGCGCATCGTCTTCGTCATCTGGCTCGCCGATGGACGTTTTCCGTCGCAGCGCGCTCTTCGCGTTCCCGGCGGCATCGTGCGCATCAAGCCGAAGGAGCTGCATGAGGCGTTCGAGCTGACGGACGCGCTGGTTCGCGGAAAGAGCGAACTGGCCATCGAAGAGATGCCGGCGGAGATCGTCGACCACACCGCTGCCACCGAGCACGAGATCGTCATTCCCGGCGAAGAAGAGGAGCGCCGGCTTTTCTACGTCGCAGTCACCCGTGCCAAGCAGGAGCTTTATCTCGTCTTCCCGGTGATGGCCCGCGATCGCGGCGGTCTGGACGTGCTCATGGAGCCGTCGCGTTTCATCCGCGAGCTGCCGGGCGACTCCTACGAGAAGTGGGTGATCGGTGCGGAGTAAGGCGCTGCTGCTGGCGGCGCTCATCGTCCTGCCGGTCCTGCGCATCGCATCGACCTATCGAGTTTTCAGCCAGACGGCCGACGAGCCGTTTCACATCGCCGCCGGATTTCAGTGGCTGACGACGTCGCGCTACGACCTCGATGCCGAACATCCGCCGCTGGCGCGCGCGGCGTTCGCGCTCGATGCCCGGCTTCACGGCGCAACTCCACGTGGCGGCGATGCCGTTTCGATCGGCAACGACCTTCTCGAGCGCGGCGACCGCTACCGCCGCAATCTTTTCGGAGCGCGGACCGGCAACCTGCCGTTCTTCCTCCTCGGCGCAGCGATTGTCGGACTCTGGACGCGGCGTCTGTTCGCCGATGGTGCTGCACTGCTGTCCCTGGCGCTCTTCGGCGCCCTTCCGCCGATCCTCGGCCACGCCGCGCTGGCAACCACCGACATGGCGGCGGCAGCGACGACGATAACGGCGCTCTTCCTGTTCGCGCGATGGCTGGAGAAACCTTCATGGCGAAACGCTCTCCTGGTCGCTGTCGCCTGCGGATTCGGGCTCCTCTCGAAATTCTCGTTTCTCGTTTTCTTCCCCGCCGGAGCGGCGGCACTGGTCATCGCCCATCTCGTGTCACGGCGCGCGTTACGCGTACCACTCGCGCAGATCGCCGCCGGTGCCGCGATCGCGTTCGTGATGGTCTGGGCCGGCTACAAGTTCTCCACCGGCACGCTGAACGATGCACGGCTCCAGCTGTTCAATCCGCGCCTGCCGCCGCACGCGGCCGCCGAGTACGCGACGAAGCCGGGTTACGACTGGGTGCGCCTCGATCTTCTCGAGCGCTATTACCGCTATTCCGAGGATGCTGCCAGACGAAGGGGACACGGCGTCGATTTCGTCGATTGGGCGAAAGCCGTTGGATATCCGTCGCCGTTGGCTGGACGCCACGGTGACACGATGGCCGGCGCGCCGCCGCTGCCTCCTCCCACCATCCGCGATCGCCTGCTCGAACCGATCCGCGCGATCTGGCAGAACCTGGCCGTTCATCATCGAATCCCGGCGCCGGCGTTTCTTGCTGGCCTGGAACTGGTCAAGCGTCACTCAACCGCCGGCCACGCCGGTTTTCTCCTCGGCAGCTATCGCGATCACGGCTGGTGGTACTACTTCCCGGTCATCCTCTTCTTCAAGACGCCGCTGGCGTTTCTCCTTCTCGCGATCATCGGAATCGCGGTGATGCTGCGATCGAAGAGTCCCGAGACGATCGGCGTCGCGCTCGCTCCAATCGCCATGCTTCTGCCAACGCTAGCGACAGGCATCAACATCGGCGTCCGCCATGTGCTCCCGCTCTATCCATTGCTCACCATCTGCGCCGCCGCGGCCATCGCGACTCTCTGGCGCAGAAGCCGGACCGCGATCATCGTTCTACTGGCTTGGTACTTCATCGCCACCGCCGTCGCCCATCCTGATTACATGAGCTACTTCAACGAAGCTGCGGGAACGCATCCCGAGCGAATCGCCGCCGACAGCAATCTCGATTGGGGACAAGACCTATTGCGCCTTGCGACGGTGGTCCGGGACGAGCACATCGACCATCTCCATCTCGCCTACTTTGGCACCGCCGACTGGCACCGGCTCGTGCCTGCGGCGGAGGCGCTTCCGCAATTCAAGCCTGTACACGGATGGGTGGCCGTCAGCGAGAACGAGATGACCTTCGGCTGGCCAACGAACGAGCGCGATGCGTTCGCCTGGCTGCGCGCCTACACGCCGGTACGACGCGTGGGCAAGTCGATCCGGCTTTACCGGATTCCGTGAAATCGCTACTTGAACTTGATCAGCTCCACGTCGAACACCAGCATCCCCGCCGGGCTGCCGGCTTTGCCTTTGTAGGCCAGCTTCTCCGGAATCCAGAAGCGCATCTTCTCGCCGGCGGTCATGAGCTGCATCCCCTCGGTCCAGCCGGGGACGACCTCATCGAGCGAAAACTCCGCCGGCTCGCCGCGGAGCACCGAGGTGTCGAACATCCTGCCGTCGGTGGTCCAGCCGCTGTAATCGACGACCACTCTGCTGTGCTTCTTCGGATGCTCAGTTCCCGATCCGGGCTGCAGAACTTTGTAGGCCAGGCCGGAGGGAGTCTTGATGGCATCGGCAGGCGGCGCGGCCACGTCGGCAGGAGCCGCCGGCGGATGGACGACGTCGACCAGCTCTCCATCGACCACGAACGTATCGCCGGCGGCGATCTTGCCGCCGCCGAGGGACGCCGGAATCCAGACGCGGCGCTTCTCGCCGATCGTCATCTGCTCGAACATCTCGCGCATGCCCGGCAGCAGTTTCGACATCGGGACGAACGTCGGCACCTCGGTACGCGTGTAGTCGACGACCGAACCGTCGGATGCTTTCCAGACGGCGTAGCGGACGTGAACGTAGTCGTCCACGTTCGGATGCTGGTCGCCCTTCCCGGCCTCGAGTTGCTTCGAGACCAGCCCGTCGGCGCTCGTCTGCGCATCGGCGGGCGGCGTCTTGAGATCGGGAGGCGCCGCGGGGGCGGGTTTCACGGACGAAAAGGAGGCGGCCAAAATGAGTGCGAGCATCATTAGACTTCGCAGAACATGCGCCTTCTTCTGATCTCTTCCTCAACCGTCCATGGTTTCGGTTATCTCGATCATCCCGAACCGGAAATGCGCGCCTTCCTGGGCGCCGGCCGCCGCGTGGCCTTCGTGCCGTTCGCGCTCCACGATCACGACGCCTACACCGCCAAGGTCCGCGAACGCCTCGAGAAGATGGATCTCGATGTCGTTTCGATCGATGAATTCGATCGCGCTGACGCCATCTTCGTCGGCGGCGGCAACACGTTCCGTCTTCTGAAGACGCTCTATGAGCGCGACCTGCTGACTCCGATCCGCGATCGCGTCCGCGCCGGCCTCCCCTACCTCGGCTCCAGCGCCGGAACGGTCATCACCGCACCGACGATGAGGACGACCAACGACATGCCGATCGTCCAGCCGCCGTCTTTCGACGCCCTCGGCCTGGTGACGTATCAGATCAACCCGCACTACCTCGATCCCGATCCGCAATCGACCCACAAGGGCGAGACGCGTGAAGAACGGATTCGCGAGTTCCTCGAAGAGAACGAGACGCCGGTGGTGGGATTGCGGGAAGGATCGATTCTCCGCGTCGAGGATGGGATCACGACACTCCTCGGTGAGAAGACCGCGCGCGTTTTCCGGCGGGGCTCGGAGCCGGTGGAAATGAAGCCCGGCAAGATCGAGATCTGAGACACTTCGCACATGACCGACCAACGTCCGCAACCCGACGAATACTCACCGCATCATGAACAGTACGTCTCGCTGATCGAGGGGCCGATCCTCGACGAAATGATCGCGGGGCGGGAGAGCATCCGGCAGCTCATCGATCTCGTCCCCGAGGAGCGGGGTGGTTTTCGATATGCGGAGCGAAAGTGGACCATTCGTGAGGTCATCGGCCACCTGGCGGATGCCGAACGGATTCACACCTTTCGCGCGCTGACGTTCGCCCGGAACGATGCCATCGAGCTTCCGAAGTGGGGGCCGGATTCGTACGCCGCCGCGGCGAATTTCAATGTGCGCAGCGTACGAAATCTCGTCGATGAGGAACTGGCGGTTCGCGACGCCACCATCGCCCTCTTCTCGAGCCTGCCGGCGGAAGCGTGGTCACGCGAGGGGACGGTCTCGGGCAAGCGTCTCACGGTTCGCGCCATCGCCTACATCTCCACCGGGCATGCGAAGCGGCACCTCAATATTCTCCGCGAGCGTTACGGCGTAGAGTAGCCCGATGCAGCCTCTCGCAGAGCTCGACGAAGCGCCGGTCGCCGAGAGCGAAGAAAAAACCGAGGAACCGTCGCTGTTCAAGGTGCTCCTCCACAACGACGACTACACCACCATGGAGTTCGTGGTCTGGGTGCTGGAGTCCGTTTTCAACATGCCCGAAGAACAGGCCATCCAGGTGATGCTCAACGTCCATCTGCGCGGCGTCGGCGTGGCAGGCCTCTACACCTTCGAGGTGGCGGAGATGAAAGTGGAGAAGACCATCTCCCTGGCGCGGGAACAGGAGTTTCCGCTGCTGGCGACGATGGAGCCGGCCTGACGCCTAGTGCTTCGCAGCACGGCGCCGTGGTGGCGGCGGGGGCGGAGGCGGATCGATCACCACCGGCCGCACGTGCACGATGCGCGAGGTCGCCGAGCCGCAGGGAGTCGTGGCGATGACGTAGTAGTCATGCGGCGCCGTGATCGGCACCGTCACGTACTTCGTTCCGAAGCCGACGGTATTCTGCGCGCCGGCGGCTTCGTGCCACTCGTATTCGATATCCCCGATCGAGTTCGCCTCCACGCTCAGCGTGGCGTTGGCGAACGGCGGTACGGCAACGTCCACCGGCTCTTTGGTGATGATCGGGATGAGGCAGCCGGAACGGGCGCAGTCGAGGGCGAGCGTGTACTGACCGGTCCCGTGAAGGTTTCCGGACGTGACCACGATTGTGTAGAAGGCGTTGCGGGGGACGGAGAAGCTCAGCGTGTCGGTCGTCGGATTCAGGACCGTTGATTGCGCCAGTGCCGTCGACGACTGCGATAGATCGTAGATGGCGAATTGGGGATCGAAAGCGCTCGACGTAAGCCGGATGTTCAAGGTATCGCCGATGGCGCCCCAGACGCGGTACGTGGCGTAGAAACGGTTCGGGTCCGACGGCGCGATGCAGCTCAACGACGACAGCTCCCACGTCGCCTGCTGGCCGCAGAGAAGATCCTGTTCAATGCACTCGATTTGCGTCGAGGGAGGCGCGGAGTCGTCGCAGGCCATCCGGAGGAGGTACTCGCCGGCGGCGAAGCGATCGTTGGTCCCCAACTGCACCCGCCACGTTCCCTGAATGGGCAATGCATAACGGACGGTGACTGCCGGCCCGCCGGAAATCAGCGGCGGCACCGACGTGCCCGAGGGTGGAGCGACGAAACCGGCCCACGGATTGGTATATCCGGCGCTGAGCGGCCGCACCGTGGCCGTCACCAGCTCATGGGCGGCGCCGTCGAACACGTATTCGTCATACAGCGTGACGTTCGCGGAGAGGCAATCGCCGTTGAGCAGCTGGCCGTGCGCGTCGCTGTTGCACGAGATCGGCGTCGAGCCGCATCCCTCAACCAGCGGGGCCGGGCGTAACGCGGCGGCATCGACCGCGGCGGGGCGCGGATGGGGCGCGGGCAGGACGATGTCGGACGCAGCTCGTGCTACCGCCGCCGTGCCGAGGGCCAGGGATAAACAACCAAACAGCGCCGTGCGAGCGAATCGCATCGTCAAGATCTGAATCTCCAATTTGGGCAGTCAACAAAACCCGGGATGCCGCAAGCGGCGTCTTTCCTTATGCTTCCCGAGTGCCAGGGCCTTGCGCATGATACTTGAAAGCGCCGGAAAATCCGAGGTTATCTGTAGTGAGCCGCGATGGAGAATCGGGATCAGGCGGCGATCAGCTGGATCGAGTACTCGCCGGTCGCGTCCTTGAACCGAAGCTCGACCCGCCAGAGCCCATCACCGGGAAACATCTGATCGATCGACGAATCTCCCTGCGGCAGGACCTTTTCCAGGCGGGTTGAGCCGTTCGGATCGATGAGGCGCAGAACCGCTTCGCCTTGCGACACGTGCATCGTCGCTTTCAGGCGCGCTTTCGTCCACGGAGCCTTGATCGAATGCTTCATGACCTTGGTTTCCGAGGCCGCGTGAAAGCTTTCGCTCTCCGACATTGCCGAGTATCGCCAAGCCTCGGCATGGATGGAGACCAGGGCAACGACGACCATCATCACGAGCAGGCGGGCTGCTGTTACGTTCGAGCGCATCAAAACCTCCGGAGTTTCTGGGATGTATAACGCGCGCCTCCCCTGCCGGTTTCATCTGACGCCTCGAAATCCTGCCGCCCGCCTCGCGGTTCTGCTCGCCGCGGATCACAAAAACGCGCCGCCTGCGATAATCGCCGGAACAGTTCGAACATGATTGCCCGTCAACTCCAGAAATCGTTTGAATTCGCCCTCCACGAGGCGCTGAAGCGCCGCCACGAATACGTCACCCTCGAACATCTCCTCTACGCCCTGCTGCACGATCGCGACGTCCTCGACGTCATTCGCGCCTGCGGCGGCGACGTCGACGTCCTCCGCAAGCAGCTCGACGACTTCATGAACCGCACGCTCGAGCAGCTGCCGGACGACGCCGAGGTCCAGCCGGTGCTGACGGCCATGCTGCAAAGGATCGTGCAGTACGCGCAGCTCCATGCCCAGTCGTCGGGTCAGAAGGAAGTCGACACCGGCCAGATGCTGGCGGCGATTTATCAGGCCGAGCGATCGCAGGCGGTCTACCTCCTGCGCAGCCAGGGCGTGAACAAGCTCGACGTGCTGCAGTACCTGTCGCACGGCATCAGCAAGGACACGCCCGCGCCGAAGCCGGCGTTCGTTGGTGACGAGGAAGGGGCGGCCGAGCAGACCGGCGATCCGCTGAAACTCTTCGCCGTCAATCTCAACGAGCGCGCCGAAAAGGGGGAGATCGATCCTCTCATCGGCCGCGGTCCGGAATTGGAGCGCACCGTCCAGATCCTCTGCCGTCGCCGGAAGAACAACCCGCTGTTCGTCGGCGAGCCGGGCGTCGGCAAGACTGCCATCGCCGAGGGGCTGGCGCTCAAGATCGTGAAAAAGGAAGCGCCGGCGGTGCTGAAGGATGCCGTGGTCTGGTCGCTGGACATGGGCGCCGTCCTGGCCGGGACGAAGTACCGCGGCGAATTCGAACAACGTCTGAAAGCGGTCGTGACCGCGCTGCTGGCAAAGCCGGACGCGATTCTCTTCATCGACGAGATTCACACCATCGTCGGCGCCGGCGCCGTAAGCGGCGGCACGATGGACGCGTCGAACATCCTCAAGCCCGCCGTCGCCTCGGGGAAACTCCGCTGCATCGGCTCGACGACCTACGCCGAGTACAAGTCATCCTTCGAGCGCGACCGCGCCCTGGCCCGTCGCTTCCAGAAGATCGAGATCGGCGAGCCGAGCGTCGAGGAGACGATCGAGATTCTCAAGGGGCTGAAGTCGTACTACGAGAAACACCACAACGTCTCCTTCACCGATGACGCGCTGAAGCTGGCCGCCGAGCTGTCCGCCAAATACATGCACGACCGCCATCTGCCGGATAAGGCGATCGATGTGCTGGACGAGGCGGGATCGCGGGCACGCATTGTTCGCACTCCCGAAATGACGGCACCCTCGGTCATCGGTATCGATGACGTCGAATACGTCGTGGCCCGCATGGCCAAGATTCCGCCGCGCACCGTGGCCGTCTCCGAAAAGGAGCGCCTGCAGAATCTCGACGCCGATCTGAAGCGCGTCATCTACGGACAGGACCACGCCGTCGATCAGGTCGTAAACGCGATCAAGATCTCGCGCTCCGGCCTCGGGCATCCCGAAAAACCGGTGGGCTCGTTCCTCTTCTCCGGTCCGACCGGCGTCGGCAAGACGGAGCTCGCCCGGCAACTGGCGCTTTCGCTAGGCGTCGAGTTCATCCGCTTCGATATGTCCGAGTACATGGAGCCGCACACGGTCTCGCGCCTGATCGGCGCGCCGCCGGGTTACGTCGGTTTCGATCAGGGCGGGCTGCTCACTGACGCCATCACCAAGACGCCCTACGCGGTACTCGTGCTCGACGAGATCGAGAAAGCGCATCCGAATCTTTTCTCGATCCTGTTGCAGGTGATGGATCACGCCACGCTGACCGACAACAACGGCAAGAAGGCCGACTTCCGCAACGTGATCCTGATCATGACCACGAACGCCGGCGCCCGCGAGATGAGCGATGCGTCGATGGGCTTCGGCACCGTCAGCGGCGCGAAAGGCAAAGGCCGCGGCGCGATCGAGCGCACGTTCACCCCCGAATTCCGCAACCGCATGGACGCCTGGATCGCCTTCGAGCCGCTGTCGTTCTCAACGACAGAACGCGTCGTCGATAAGTTCATCGATGAGCTGCGCGTGCAGCTGCGCGCGAAGAACGTGACCCTCGACCTGACCGAGCCCGCCCGCGCCTGGCTTGCCAAGAACGGCTACGACCCCGCCTTCGGCGCCCGCCCCATGTCGCGCTTGATCCATTCGAAGATCAAGGAGCCGCTGGTCGATGCCATCCTGTTCGGGAAGCTGCAGGATGGGGGAAATGTGGTGGTGGATGCCGAGGGCGACGGGCTGGCACTGCGATACTAGGTTGCCAGCTGGCAACTCCCATGACGAGTTTTCCTGATCCTCGGTACGCCCGCGGCGACGTGGTCGCCATCGGCGACGATCTGCGCGTGGAAACGCTGCGCGATGCCTACCGGCATGGGATCTTTCCGTGGCCGCATGAGAATCTGCCGATGCCGTGGTTTTCGCCGCGGCGCCGGACAGTGATCCTCTTCGATGAGCTGCACGTCGGGCGGTCGCTGCGGAAAGCGGAGCGGCGCAGCGGGTTTACGTACACGATCGATCGCGCGTTCGATGACGTCATTGCAGCGTGCGCGGGGACGCCGCGCGGCGACGAGACCGGGACGTGGATCGGGCCGGAGATCATCGCCGCGTACCGGGATCTGCATCGCGCCGGCGACGCGCACAGCGTCGAAGTGTGGAGCGGATCCGAATTAGCCGGCGGCTTGTACGGCGTCGATGCCGGCGGCGCGTTCACCGGCGAGTCGATGTTTCATCGCGCGACCGACGCCTCCAAGCTCGCTCTGCTCTTCCTCATCCAACATCTTCGTGCCCGCGGCGCGAGCTGGCTCGATTGCCAGGTGATGACCCCGCACATGGAAGCGCTCGGCGCCCGAGAGGTCGCACGCGGCCGTTTTCTGGACATGCTCGCGGAAGCGCAGGCGGCCGGGCGATCGCTCTTCGGAAAATCACCGGAGATGCACTGTTTGTTCTAAAATTCGACTCGATGCGCGACACCAACACGTTACTTGCCGAAGTTCTCGAGCTTCCAGAGCCCGATCGTGCGGAAGTGGCTGCACGCATACTCGAAAGCCTTGACGACATTCATGAAGGTACTGTGGATGAGGCTTGGGCGCACGAGCTGGAGCGGCGCGCCGCTGCAGTAGACAGCGGTGAGGTAGTCACTTCCGATTGGAACGTAATCCGCCAACGGATTGAGCGCGACATATTCGGCCGGTGAGGAAACCGGTTCAGACGAACCCGTTCGCCGACGACGATATTTTCAATTACGTCCAATACTACGCCGCGCGCTCCCGCCATCTCGGTGAGCGGCTATGGGATGAGATTCAGGCCGCCTTCACACTCATCTCCGACTATCCACTGATCGGCGAAGTCGTGCCTCGCGTTCGCTTGCGAGGCGCCGCCAGACGCATTCCGCTTCGCCGCTTCCCCCTCTTCGTCATCTATCGAATCCACGACGACTACACCGAGGTGATGGCCCTGGCGCACACCAGCCGTAAGCCGAACTACTGGCGCAGTCGGTTCAATTGATTCCAGTGACATCAGGCGTGCACGTGCTCACCGACCGCGTGCGTGTGACCGGCGTGGCCCGACTCCACCTGCTGCGAAACTGTCACGGCCAGCTGACGAAAGGCCTGCGCCGCGGCGGACGTCGGATCGAGGACGACGATCGGTTCGCCGCTGTCGCCGCCGACCACCACCTTCGGATCGATCGGGATCTCGCCGAGGAAGGGGACGCCGAGGAGCTCGGCAGTCTTGCGGCCGCCGCCGTGGCCGAAAATCTCTTCGCGCTCGCCGCAGTGGCGGCAGATGAAGAAGCTCATGTTCTCGATGATGCCGAGAACCGGCACGTTGACCTTGCGGAACATCGCCAGACCTTTGCGGGCATCGATCAGGGCAACGTCCTGCGGCGTTGTGACAACGACAGCTCCGGACAGCGGCACCTTCTGCGTCAGCGTCAGCTGGGCGTCGCCGGTGCCGGGGGGAAGATCGATGATCATGAAATCGAGCTGGCCCCACTTCACGTCGGTGAGGAACTGGTCGAGCGCCTTCATCACCATCGGCCCGCGCCAGATCACCGGCGTGTCGGGATCGGTGATCAGGCCGAGCGACATCGTCTTCACGCCGTGGTTCTCCATCGGAATGATCTTCTCGTCGCTCTCATCGATCTGCGGACGTCCGTGGATGCCGAGCATCATCTGCTGCGACGGGCCGTAGATGTCGGCGTCGAGCATGCCGACCGAGTAGCCGAGTCCGCGCAGGGCGAGCGCAAGATTCGTGGAGACGGTCGACTTTCCGACGCCTCCTTTCCCCGACGCCACAGCGATCTTGTACTTGACGCCGGAGAGGATCTGCTCCGCCGCCGGACCGCCCTGCGGACCTGCCTGGCGCGAGGCCACGTCGACGGTCATGCGGACGCTCTCGACGCCGGGGACCGCTTTCACCGCCGCTTCGGCATCGCGGCCGATCTGCGCGGCGGCGTTCTGGTTCTCGGTCTGGAAACGCACGGTGAAGGAGACGCTGCCCCCCTCGACGCTGACGTCATGGACGAACCCGAACGAGACGATGTCGCGCGAGAGTCCCGGAAATTTGACGCCTTTGAGCGCGTCGAGAATCTGTTCCTTACTGGGCATTCTTCTTCTCCTGAATGAAGCGTTCGTACGAGGCGCGAATGATCGGAATGGCCTCTTCGTACGAGCTGACCACCGAAACCGCGCTCATGTCCGACGGGCTGGCCAGCCCGCCCGCGATCATGGTCTCGTTGATCCAGTCGATCAGACCGGTCCACATTGTACCGACCAGGATCAGCGGATGCTCGGTGACGTGCTTGACCTGAATGAGCTGCCACACCATGAACAGCTCCAGCGCCGTTCCGATGCCGCCCGGCAGCACGATGAACGCCGAGGAGAGCCGGATGAAGTGATGCAGGCGCGAAAAGAAGGTCCGGTGCCGGAAGACTTTGTTCACGAACGGATTGGCATCGGTCTCGGTCGGCAGGTGGATGGCCAGCCCGAACGAGCGCGAATGGCTCTCGGTCTGCCCTTCCATGGCCCCCGAGTTGGCGGCCTCCATCAGTCCAGGCCCGCCGCCGGTGACGATGTCCGCGCCGAGCCGCGCCAGCTCGAAGCAGAGCTTCTTGGCCTGTTCGTAGATCGGATCGCCGCGCTGAATGCGCGAGCTGCCGAAGACGGAAACGCGGTAATGCTCGACCCGCTCCGGCTGGATCTGATCGAGGTCGTTGATGGTCTCCCAGAGCTGATAGATGGCCTTGTCGAGGATGTGCGACGGATCGACACTCGACCGCCTCTTCGCCTGCCCCTTGCGGAGCGCCTCCAGCTGCGGGGTGGTGGTCTGCTGGTTGGTGGTTTTGGTGCGTGGTTTGGTGGCCATGGTGGTGGGTGATGCTATGACAATCGCGCACGCGGAGGCGCGGAGACGCGGAGTAGAGAGATGCAGGGTTCAGACCGTTATACGCAGAGTTGGGCAACTCTGCGTATAACGCGCGCCAACTACGTCGCCCGTTCGATCAGATCCTTGAACTGCTCCTTGTCGATGGCCTTGTCGTAGGCGGCGCGGGCGGAAATGGTGCCGGCTTCGTAGAGGCGGCGGATGGAGGTGTCCATGTCGACCATCCCCTCTTTGACGCCGGTTTGGATGGCGCTGGTGACCTGGGAGGTCTTGCCTTCGCGGATCATGTTGCCGATCGCGGGCGAGGCAAAGAGGATCTCCAGCGCGGCCACGCGGCCACCGCCGACTTTGGGCATGAGCTGTTGCGCCACCACGCCGCGGATCGTTTCGCCGAGGATGTTGCGGACGCCTTCCTGCTCCGGCGCGGGGAAGACGCTGATGATGCGGTCCATGGTCTTGGCGGCATTGTTCGTGTGCAGCGTGCCGAAGACCAGCGTGCCGCGCTCGGCGGCGGAGAGGGCCATCGAGATCGTCTCCAGATCGCGCATCTCGCCGACCAGCACCACGTCCGGATCTTCGCGTCCCGCCGCCTTGAGTGCTTCGGCGAACGATTTCGCGTGCGAGCCGATCTCGCGCTGGTGCAGGAGGCACTTCTTGTTCGGATGGACGAACTCGATCGGGTCTTCGATGGTGATGATGTGCAGGCTGCGGGTCTCGTTGATCAGATCGATGATCGCCGCCAGGGTGGTCGACTTGCCCGAGCCGGTGGGACCGGTGACCAGCACTAACCCGCTGCGGATCGAGGCGATGCGGCGGACCTGATCGGGCAGGCCGAGCTGCTCGAGGGTCATGATCTTCGTCGGGATCACGCGGAAGACCGCGCCGCCGCCGCGTTGCTGGCGGAAGAGATTGACGCGATAGCGAGCCACGCCCGGAATCTCGTAGGAGAAGTCGACGTCGCCGCTGGCGAGGTATTCGGTCCACAGCCGTTCGGGCGTGACCGGTTTGAGCATCTCGGCGAAATCGAGCTCGGAAATGGTTCGGTAGCGGATCGATTCCATCTGCCCGGAGGCGCGCAACATCGGCGGGCGGCCGACGGTGAAGTGAAAGTCCGACGCGCCGCGGTCGTTCATCAGCTTGAGGAAGCGATCGATCTTGTTCGCCATTACATCTTTCCTCGGGCGATGAAGTCGGCACTGACCATGGCCTCGAAGTCTTCCTTCTTCAGCGCGGCCATGTAGGCGGTCTCGGGGCTGATCTGATCGCGGCGGAGCAGATCCTTCAGCGCTTCGTCGAAGGTCTGCATCCCCAATGAGCGGCCAATCTGCATGGCCGAATAGATCTGGTAGGTCTTTTCGTCGCGGATCATCGTGCCGATGTTGCCGGTGCCCTTGAGCACTTCGAACGCGGCCACCTGGCGCCGTCCTTCTTTGGCCGGCAGAAGACGCTGGGCGATGCAGTACTTGAGCGACTCGGAGAGCGAAGCGCGGATCTGTGGCTGCTCATCGGCCGGGAAGCTGGAGAGGATGCGATCGATCGCTTTCGGCGCGCTCGTGGAATTCAGCGTGCCGAGGACGATGTGGCCGGTCTCCGCGGCGGTCAGCGCGAGCGAGATCGACTCGTTGTCGCGCAACTCGCCGATCACGATCACATCGGGATCCTCGCGCAGCGCGGCACGCAGCGCGCGCGAGAACGACTCGGTGTGCGAGCCGACCTCGCGCTGATTGACCAGACAGTTCTTGAACGGATGGACGAACTCGACCGGGTCTTCCATGGTGATGATGTGATCGCTCCGGGTCTCGTTGAAAAGATTCACCAGCGCGGCCAGCGTGGTTGACTTGCCGGAGCCGGAGGGACCGCAGACGAGCACCAGACCCTGGTGGTAGTCGGAGATCTCCGCGAGATGCGCCGGGAGCCCAAGGTCGACGATCGTCGGCGGTTTCTCGGGGATCACGCGGAAGACGCCGTTGTAGCCCCGATGATCGTAGAAGACGTTCGCGCGATACCGGCCGCCCTGGGGGATGACGTAGCAGAAATCGATCTGGTGCGTTTTCTCGAGCGTGCTCCACTGCGGCGCGGTGAGCACTTCCTTGAGCATGGCCTCGGTCTGCTCGGCGGTGAACGGATCACCCTGCGCGCGCAACAGGTCGGCGGCGAGCCGGACGATCGGCGGCTGGCCGACGGAGAGATGAAAATCGGACGCGCCCTGATTCCGCGTGGCGATGAGGAGCGTGTTGAGCCGCGGCTCGCCCTGCGCGCCCGAAACAGACAGCGCGGCCTTGCGGATGGCGTCGACCTGCGCCATCGAGTTGCGATCGGACGAAGCCAGCTCGTCGAGAATCTCGATGGCGTGCGTGCGCACACCGCGATCCTGATCGTTCTGGGCCACGCTGGTCAGCGCGTTGAGAACCTGCGGATGCTTGAAGTGCTTCAACGCCAGCATCACTTCGATCCGAACATCGGGCGAAGGGTCGGCCAGCATCCGTCCGAGTGCCGGGAGGGCGCGCGCGTCGCCGATGCGGCCGAGGGCCTCGATCGCGGCGCGCTTGATCTCGGGATCGGCCAGCGTCGCCACCAGCGGCTCGACGGCGCGCGGATCTTTCATTCGTCCGAGGGTGTCCGCGGCGGAAATGCGGATCCACCAGTCGGCATCGCGCAGCAGCTGGATGGTGGCCGGGACGATGCGGACGTCGTCGAAGCCGGCGGCGACCGCTACGGCCCCGGAGCGGATGTCGGGATCAGGATCCTGCAGAAGCTCGATGACCGGATCGACCAGCGCCGCGCCGAACTCGCGCAGCGAATCAAGCGAGCGATCGCGCACGAAACCGGCCAGCGTCGCCGAGAAGCGAATGTAGCGCTTGATCACGCCCGCCGGATCGCCGATGCCGAGGAGAATCTTGAGGACGGAGGTACGCGTACCGGCGTCGCCCGACGCCAGCGCCGGAAGAAGCCTCTCCGCGAAGGCCACTCCCTGCCCTGCCGCCGTCCGGGTCATGGCGTCGACGATGGTCTGCTGCAGCGCGTAGCCGGCGTGCGGCAAGGCATCGATCATCAGGTCGAGCGCGTATTGCGGCGCGCGCGTGGCCAGAACTTCGATCGCCTTGTCGCGCACGGCCGGATCCTGCTCGACGGCGATGCGGCGCCAGCGTTTCACGCCGTTTTCGTCGATCTCGGCCATGGCCAGCTTGTTGAGGAAGGGCATGCGATCGTCGGTGGTGCCGCTCGCGGCCAGCTGCCAGATGATCGGTTCGAGCTGCCTGCTCAGCGGCGCCTCGGCCAGCAGGCGCCGCGTGGCTTCCTGCAGCTCGCGCGTTTCTTTGGTCTCTTTCGCCGGCGGCGCCAGGAGTTGCATGAATCGGGAGTCCATCCCCTGCAGTCCGAGCGTGAAGAGGCCGGCGGCGGCGGCGCGGAGAGCCTGGTCCGGCTTCCCCTTCGACTCGCCGAGGAAGACGTCGAGGGTCTCGGCGTCTTTCGTCCGCGCCAGAATGCGCGTGGCCGTATCGCGGAGGGCGCGATCCGGCCGGAACATCATCCAGACGACGTCGCGCGCGCGCACGCCCTCGGCCGATTCGAGCCGGCCGAGGAGCTCGTCGCGCTCTTCCTGCGTCGTGTACGTTTTGGCGGCAAGCCGCTTCACCGCGTCGCTGACGTCAGACGAGAAGAGAGCCATGGACGGCGAGAGTCTACCGTCTTATTTGAGCGATGCCACGAACGTCGCTTCAAACGAGAAGGTCATCGTGTTCGTCTTCACCCGCAGTGACGAGGTGGTGCCGCTATACGTCCCCGACTCGCCCTTGTGCGGCTTGAAGTCGTAGTCGGCGATCCCTTCGAAATAGCCGCCGTCGTAGTTTCCGGTCGGATGCTGCACGGCCACGTGGCCTACGCGTCCCAGCTTGTCGACGCAGAGGATGACGCCGTTCAGATCGCCCGGCAGGTTGTCGTCGAGATCGGTCAACTTCACGTCCGCTGGCAGGGGCTTGTCGGTGAGGATGATCCGCGTCAACTCCTTCCGGTCGTTGAGCAGGTTCTTCTGCCTTCCGACGGCGTACGCGTAATTGAGCGGGATCTTTGTGTTGTCGATGGTCAGCGTGCCCTCGGCATGGCCAAGATCGACTGCAACCGCAGGAAGAGCCACGATGAGAAGAACGGCAACCAACGCCCCGGCAACCTGACGCATTCATACCCCCTTTGTGAAGAGGCGCCGAGTTTAGCATCGTCGCGCGGGGCGTCGATCAGCCTTTTGCTACGGCCTGAAGTTCTCGAGGAACTGCTTCACGAACGAATGGTGTCCGGCATCTTCGAAGTAGGCCACGCCACGAACGTTCACCGGTTCCTGGGAGCGGAGATAGCCGCCAGCCGAGCGACCCCAGGCCGAAAGCGTGATCGAGGTGGTTCCATTCGGCGGAATCGTACGGGTCACCGGAGACGATCCGGTATGCAACGAATACGAGCCCGGTCCGAGCGTGCTCAGCTCCAGCCGGCGCAAGGTCACCGGCTGATCGGTGGGATTGCTGACGGTGAGCCGGTATTGAATGTTGATGGGACCGCGGAAGTAGAACGTATCGTCCGTGCTCGTCAGTTGCTGAAGATGAATGCCGAGCTTCGGATCGCTCGCGCCCCAGGCATAGCCGCTGAGCCCGATCAAAACGATGAAGGCTGCCGCAATTTTGGCTCTCATGATGACTGCACCTCCGATAGTTATTTGTGCAAATGACATGCGAGACTGGTGGCGACGCGGCTGGGGCTGATTGCTCAGGTTCCGCCGCCGCCGGTACCTCTGTGGTTGAATGCCGCCGCATGAAAAACCGCTGGGCGGAGACGCCCGAGAACGAAATTGATCAACTCGTCTACCAGTCCCGCCTCGTCGGCGCGGAAGAAGCGCTCGTCCTCTGGGGCGGCGGCAACAACAGCGTGAAGGCGCAGTCCTCTGATCTCCTCGGCCGGCCGATCGATGTGATGTACATCAAGTCGAGCGGCAGCGACATGAAGACGATCGTGCCGAAGCAGTTTCCGGCCGTCCGCCTCGATTACATCGAGCCGCTGCGCACGCGCGAAGGCGACATGAGCGATCAGGAGATGGTCGATTATCTTGCCCGCTGCCTGGTCGATCCCTCCAGCGCCCGGCCGTCGATCGAGACGCTGCTGCACGCGTTCCTCCCCGCGCGGGCCGTGCTCCATACCCACGCTGACGCCATCCTCGCGCTTACGAACACGCGCGGCCGCGAGGAAACGGTGCGCGCCTGCTTCGGTGCTTCGGTCATTACGGTTCCTTACCTTCGCCCGGGATTCCGTCTGAGCCGCGACGTGGCCGATGCATTCGCCGCCAAGCCGGATGCCGAGGGGCTGGTGTTGATGAACCACGGGCTGATCACGTGGGGCGAAACCGCGCGTGAGGCGTACGAGAAACACATCGTGCTGGTGAGTAAGGCGGAGGAGTACGTTGGCCGGACGAACGCAGGCCGGACTCTCCAGTCCGACCAGCCAGAAAGTCGGACTGGAGAGTCCGACCTACGTTTTCTCGCACCCTCCATCCGTGGCGCCCTCGGCGTCTCACGTTCGGTCATCCTCGAGCTGGACGAGAGCGAAGACGTCCTTCGCTTTCTGGCTCGCAACGACGCCAAACGCATCACCCAGATCGGACCGGCTACGCCCGACCATCTGCTCTATACGAAGCGCTTCCCGCTCTTTCTCGACGCGGGCGACGATGTGGAGAAGTCGCTCGCCGCACATGTCGAGCGCTACGCCGATCACTACAGGAAACATCCCAGCGAGTTCGCCATGCTCGATCCCCACCCGCGCGTGGTGCTCGTCCCCGGCGCAGGCATGTGGACGGCCGGCAAGGACGCGCGCGCGGCGCGGATCGTTCGCGACATCTACCGACACACGATGAAGATCATCGAAGCCGCCGAGGGCGCCGGCGGGTACGAGACGCTGAACGATGAGGATGCCTTTCACGCCGAGTACTGGCCGCTCGAGCTCTACAAACTGACGCTGCTGCCGAAGGAAAAAGAACTGGCCGGCAAGGTGGCCATCATCACTGGCGCTGCCAGCGGCATCGGCCGCGCCTGCGCGGAACGATTCGCCGAGGAAGGCGCGCATGTCGTGGTCACCGACATCGATCTTCCGCTGGCCGAAGAAGTGGCCAAGGGCATCATCGAAAAGCATGGGCTTCGCCGCGCCATCGCCGTGCGGCTCGACGTCGCCAGCGAGGAGGACGTCGAGCGCGCGTTCGCGGAGACCGTCCGCGCGTACGGCGGAGTGGACATCATCGTCAGCAACGCCGGCATCCCGTCGATGGGAAGCCTCGAGACGCTCGACACGGCGACTTGGGATCGCAGCTTTTCCGTCAACACGCGCGGCCACTTCCTGGTCGTGCGCGCGGCGCTGCGGATCATGAAGCAGCAGAAGACCGGCGGCAGCATCGTCTTCAACGCTTCGAAGAACGTGACTGCCCCCGGCAAGGACTTCGGAGCCTACAGCGCCAGCAAAGCCGCCGAGGCCCAGCTCTGCCGCATCGTGGCCATCGAAGGCGGCGAGCACGGCATCCGCGCCAACATGCTCAACCCCGACGCCATTTTCGGCGGCTCACGCTTCTGGAGCGAGGAGATGCGCGCCAACCGTGCCACGTCGTATCGCATCGATACGCAGGACCTCCCCGATTTCTACCGCAACCGCACGCTGCTCAAGGTGGAAGTAACCGCCGACGATGTAGCCGAGGCCGCGCTGTTTCTGGCAGGACCAAGGTCAGCGAAAACGACAGGGGCGATGTTGCCGGTTGATGGGGGCGTCAAGGAAGCGTTTCCGCGATAGCTCCCATCCGCGTCTCCGCGTGAGCTATTTCTTCATCCCCTTGCGCGCCCGCAGAACGAGGTGAATGGGACAACCGACCAGCCCCAACCCCTCCCGAAACTGATTCTCCAGGAAGCGGCGATACGAGAAGTGCAATGGCTCGTCGGTGTTTGAAAAGAGCGCGATCGTAGTCGGCTGCGTTTTGAGCTGCGTCGTGTAGTAGAAGCGGCGCGGCTTGCCTTTCACCGCCGGCGGCTGGTGGGCGGCTAACGCACGCTCGAGGATCTGATTCAATTCCGAGGTCCCGAAACGTTTGCGATAGCCGTCGACGATCTGGTCGATGCGCGCGAAGATCTTCTCTACGCGGCGGCCGCTCTTCGCGGAGATGAACTCCACCGGCGCGTACGGCAGGAACTTGAGCTTGAAGCGGATCTCCTCTTCCACCTTCTTGTAATCGTCCTGCGCGTGATCACCGACATCCCATTTGTTGACCAGCAGCATGGCCGCCTTCCCGGCATCCTCGGCGTAGCCGGCGACGGTGGCGTCCTGGCCGGTGACGCCATCGGTGGCGTCGATCATGACCAAGGCGATCTCGCAGCGCTCGATCGCTTTGCGCGCGGAGATGACCGACAGCTTCTCCGCTTCGTCGTGCGTCTTCCCTTTGCGGCGGATGCCTGCGGTGTCGATGATCAGGTACTTGCGATCGCCGCGCTCGATCTGGGTGTCGATGGCGTCGCGCGTGGTGCCGGAGATCGGCGAGACCACGGCGCGCTCTTCATCGGCAAGCCGGTTGAGCAGCGACGACTTGCCAACGTTCGGCCGGCCGATGATGGCGATGCGGATCGGGCCGCGGTCGTCTTCATCCACCTCTTCGACCGACTCCGGCGGCAAAATCGCGCCGATGATGTCGAACAGCTCGTCGATCCCTTCGCCATGCTCGGCAGAAAGCGGCAGCATCCGCTCGAATCCGAGCTCGTAGAACTCCGGTACGTTCTCCTCGGCGTCGCGGCGGTCGACTTTGTTGACCAGCAGCAGGGTTCGATCCGCCGCGGGCCGCAATTCCTCGGCAATATCGCGATCCTCGGTCAGCACCCCGGCCGCGCCGTCGACGACGAACAGGATGAAGTCCGCCGTATCGAGCGCGCGCCGGGCCTGATCGCGGATCTCGCCGGCGAAGGCGGACATCGGCGAGTCGCCGTATTCGAGCCCTCCGGTGTCGGTGAGCTCGTAGCGCCGTCCGTTATCGAGCGTGACGATGTCGGAGAGGCGGTCGCGGGTCATGCCGGGCATATCGTGCGTGAGCGCGCGGCGCTTGCCGGCGAGCCGGTTGAAGAGCGTCGATTTGCCGACGTTCGGCCGTCCGACGATGACAATTTTCCTGAGGTTCGTAGTCATGAGTTTTTCGTCTGCCGCAAACGCGCGCGAACGGGCGCGGGCACGGCGGATGCTACAATGCCACACCATGGCGCCGAACGTTGATTCCACGTGTCGATTGTGTGGTTCACGCGTCCCGGACGCCGATCTGAACCGCCAGCTCTGCCCCGTCTGCGACGAATACGCGCAGCACGTCGCGCTGCAGAGCAACAAAGGCCTGGACCGCATCGTCTGCGAGCTCCAAAACGGTCCGGTGTTCCGCGCGGCCTTGCGCAACGGGCACTGATCGCTGCGTGGATCGGACTACGTAGGTCGGACTCTCAGTCCGACCGGCTGACCAGCTATGAGCGCTCAGTGACGAGGGGTATTCAAAAGCGGTCGGACTGAGAGTCCGACCTACGTTTCTCCGACATTCGTGCGAGGTTAAATCCTCACCCCGCCCCTTCCCTCGGCGAGAAGCGCGCGGCCGTGGTAGTGGAACTCGTTGTGGACATCGAGCAGCAATTGCCGCCGCTCGATCCTCTCCTCCTCGGCGCGCGTGTAGACGGTCGCTTCGAGGAGGGCAGTGCCGTCATCGCGCGCATCCACCGACGGAAGATGCGTGACGACGAGAGCGCGGACGATCTGCGGCGATTGCATGCGCGTCAGCGCGGCGTCGTAGTCATCGGCGGTGGCGATCAGGCGCGTCATCCGCCACGAGGTGGCGCCAACGATGTCGCTGATGATCATCCAGTATTCGAAGATGGCCTCGGGGTTTCGATCGACGTCGAAGAATTCGTAGACCGGCTTGCCGCGCTCGACATAGGGAGTGCTCTCATCGCCGATGACGTCGTAGCGAATCTCGCCCTTCACGCGAAGTCCGGCAGCGTTTTCCACCAGCGCGGCGGCCTGCATGGCCAGGTGCGCCTTCGGCGGCAGCGGGCCGGTGCCGGATGCGAACGCTTCGCGGAACCGTTCGTTGGCTTTTGCGTGAGCGCGCGCGATGCGATCGCGCACGCGCTGCACGGCATCGAGCGTCAGCGTGGTCACTTCACCTGCTTGGTGCGGGCCAGGAACTGCTGCGGCGTCTCCAGTCCGGTCAGCCGCAGTTGCTGCAACTCGTGTCCCGAGGAGTCGAGGAAGACGACCGTCGGAACGCCGACGATGGCGTAGCGCTTGGTGAGCTCGCGAACGAGCGGATCGCCGGCGTTGGTCAGATCGGCCTTCACGCGCGTGAAGCGGTCGAGGTCTTTGGCCACCGCGGCATCGCTGAAGACTTTCTCGTCGAGCTCCTTACACGGGATGCACCATGCAGCAAAGAAATCGATGATGACCGGCTTGCCGGTGGCATTGAGGGTCGCGGCGTCGTACTTCTGCCACTGCACTTCGGCGCCTTTGCGCGGCGGGATGGCGAAAGCGATGCCGCCGAGCAGGAGAACGACCGCGCAGGCCAGGCGCATCACGCGTCCACGTTCTCCGCGGCTGGCGAAGAGAAACACCGCGCCGATGAGCAGGCTGGCGGCGACGCCGAGGCGGTAGGGCGTTTCGCCGATGACGGCGCGGAGGAAGTAGAAAGCCATGGCGATGAGGACGAAACCCATCGCCTTCTTGACCTGCACCATCCACTCGCCCGGCTTCGGGAAAACGTTGAGCGCGATCAGGTAAGGAAAGCCGAGGCCGAACGCGAGCGTGGCGAACATGGCCATGCCGATGGTGGGCTTGGCGATCGCGGCCACGAGCGTGAAGAGCGCCACGACCACCGGTCCGACGCACGGCGCGGCCACGATGCCGACGAAGAGTCCCATCGTCAGCGCGCCCGCCACACCGGCGCGGCCGGCCGAGCGGTTGGCGATGAACTGCGGCACGCGGAACTCCCACACGCCGAACATCGAGGAGGCCAGGATCAGCATCAGCACGGCGAAGCCGATCAGCACCGCCGGCGATTGCAGCCACGACCCGAACATCCGTCCGCTCAACGCCGCAAAGACGCCGAGCGCCGAGTAGGTGATGACGATGCCGATGACGTAGGCCAGCGACAGCGCGAAGCGCCGCGAACGGCGCCCGTCGCTCTGCATGGCGAAGAAGCCGACGGTGATCGGGATCATCGGAAAGACGCACGGCGTCAGATTCAGCGCCAGCCCGCCGACGAAGAGGATGAGCAGCGTGAGCGGCAATCCGTGCGCGGCATACGCGGCCGAGAGCTTGTCATTGCCAACCGGCGCGGCCCCCTTCGGCGCGGCGGAGAGCGGCGTGAAGTTCGTCCCACCCGCCGGCAGTGCCACCGGCGCCACGATCGTTTTCGTATCGATCGCCACCTCGGCGTCGCGCGGCGGAAGGCAGACGTTGTCGTTGCAGGATTGGTAGTGGAGCTTGGCCTTGACCGGCGCGTCTGCCCGCAGCTTGGCAGTGAATCCGATCTGGATCGTTCCCTCATAAACCGCGAGCTTCTGATCGCCGCTGAACTTGAACGAGCGCACCGTGTGCGCCGGATACTGCGCGGAAACGAGATCGGCGCCGTCGAACGACAGCACCGTCGGGATGACGAACTCGTCGAGCGGCTTGTTCGAGTTAATGTGCCATCCGCTCTCGATCGTGGCCGTGACGACGCCATGGACGTCGTCACCGGTGCGCTTATCGATCGCGCCGGTGAGCTTGACCAGGTCATGCTGCGGAATCGCGGACGCGGCGCCGCCGAGGGAGAGCTGGGCGGAGGCGGTGGTGGCTAGTAGGAAACAGAGAAGGGTCAGAACCTTCAATGTTGAATGTTGAATGTTCAATGTTGAATGTTGAGAGAACCGCTCCTGCCGCTGATGCTTCTTACATTCAACATTCAACATTGAACACTCAACATTCAACATTCCGCCTTTCGTCAAAGAACCGCCTCTCGCCGCAACGCCTACTTCCGCGGTCCGCCCACCTGCTTTTCGAGCTGCGGGATCATCACGTCCAGATTGCGGTTGTATTGCGAGTTCGGATACTTCGTCTTGAAGCTCTTGTACTCGCCCAGCGCGGCGGCGATGTTGCCCTGCTGCATGTAGATGTCGCCGATCAGGAGGCGCGAGCGCTCGAAGGCGTCGCCTTTGTTCTGCAGCGTGCCGAACTTGGCGATGGTCTTCCTGGCGTCGTCGAACTTTTTCTGGAGGATCTGGGTGAGGGCGAGCTCGAAGTAGGCGTCATCGCGCACGGTGGGCGGGATGGCCGGCTCGCCGACGAGCTTGCGCAGCCGCGTCTCGCTCTGCGGATATGCGGCGCGCGATTCGAACTCTTTCGCCAGCGACAGGCGCTTGGCGTAATCCTTCGAGATCGACGGTTCGTCGTTGACGCGCTTCATGAAGTCTTTGTACTTCACCTCGACGTCATCCATCGTCTTCTTGAATTCGGTGGAGGGAACGTAGCCTTTGATCATGCCGGCGATCATGAGGTCGCTGTTGAGGACGAGGAAGGTCGGGAGGGAGTTGATGCCGAATTCGCGCGCGAATCGCGATCCGTCCTTGCCATCCTCGGTGTTGAGGCGGAGGAGGACTTTGTCGTCGGTCGAGTTCTGGAAGGCGGCCGAGGGGATCACTTCCTGTTCGAAGCGATGGCACCAGCCGCACCAGTCGGCGAAGAGATCGACGAAGATCAGCTGATTCTTCTCTTTCGCTTTTTTCTGCGCCGAGGCGATGTCTCTGAGCCACGGCGAAGCGACCGCCTGCTGAACGAACAGCAGCGCAACCGCGGCAAGCAAGGCAGTCCGTTTCACTTGAATCCTCCCGTTCGCCGGTCGCAAACGGCACCGCGAAAGTCGCTATTCCGAATGCGCGGCACCGACCGGTGACATTTCCTTTTCGCGAGCATGGTTGCGCGCGGCATCGACGAACGCGCCGAAGATCGCCGTCGCCGACGGTTCGCCGGGCATGTCTTCCGGATGCCACTGCACGCCGAGATAGAACGCGTGCGACGGATCCTCGAGCGCTTCGACGACGCCATCCGGCGCCTGCGCGGTAACCTGCAATCCATCAGCGACACGGCCGACGGCCTGATGGTGCGAGGAGTTGACGTTCAACTCGCGCGCGCCGAGGATGCGTCCGAGTTTCGTGGCCGCATCGATGTGGACGTCGTGGCGATGCCGGTCGCTCGGCTCGCTGGCGTGATCGATCTCGGTACCGACCGCGGAGCCGATGTCCTGAATGAGCGTGCCGCCGGCAGCGACGTTCATCACCTGCACGCCGAGACAGATGCCGAGCGTGGGAACACCGCGCTGGCGCGCCAGCCTGGCCAGCCCGACGTCGTTCTGCTGCCGCCGCGGATCCATCGGCTCGCAGCTGGGATGCTTTTCCTCGCCATATTCGGACGGGTCGCAGTCATCGCCGCCGGCCAGCAGCAGGCCGTCGATCCCGTCGAGGATGTCCGCGGCATTCTCCGGCTGCGGCGGAATGATCACCGGCACCGCGCCGGCGCGTTTCAACGACTCGATGTAGGTGGTGTAGACAAAGGCCCGGTCGCGCTCGCCGCTTTTCTGCGCAACATCCGAACCGATGCCGATGAGAGGCTTTTTCATGGCCGGTGATTATGCGGGATTCGTGCGAGGTTAGCCACGAGCCGGCCGCCATCGATCAGAAGCGCTGGATTGATGTAACGCTGTCGCTCCTGCTCTCACTATAACCATAGGTCCTCAGCAATTGACCAAATGGAACGGGTAGGCCGTCCGGCCAATTGGCGGACCCTTGTCGAGGGAGCGGACATGGATCGATTCCATTCGCGTGCAGCATTGGCATTCGTCGTTCTTATCGCCGCAGCGGCACTGGTGATTCCTTCCGCCGCCGGTCAAACTCTCAGCCCAGTCCTGAGCCCCGGCTCGCTCACGTTGAAAGCCGGATCGAGCGGCCAGGTCGTGGCCCGGACGCTGAACCCGCCGCCGCCCTCCCCCATCTTTTCTCCTCAAATTCCGTCGTTCATTGCGATCAGCGTCATCCCCACGGGCGCGGTGACGATCACACCATCGCAGGCGCAACTCACCAGTGCGACCTATTCGACCGGCGTTACCTTCACCGTCCAATCCTCCGCTCCGGGCACATACGCCATCCCCATCCGCTTTCAACTCAGCGGCGGAGGTGAAGGGCCGCCGGAAACGGCCATCCTCATCGTTACCGTCACACCGACGATCACGCCGGTCATCGACACCGTCGTCCCGCCTTCCGTGGTCGCTCCCAGCCTCGCTACCACCTTGCGCCTCGGCGGAAGGAACTTCGCGCCGGGCGGTGTCGTTTTCTCGCGCTCGCCCGGCATCGTCGTCCAGCGGACGACTGTTCTCGGTCCGACGCTGGCGGAGATCGTCGTTCGCGTGCTCGATGGCACCCCGCCCGGCGCGCTGCGCCTCGGCTTCCGAAATCCCGACGGCGGAGCGAGCGAGCAGGACGGAATCCTGCTGGTCTATCCCCGAGGGGCGATCGGCGCACCGCTGAGCGTCGATAGCGCGACCATCGTTTTTCCGGTCGAAGGCACGATCGTATCCAGCAGTGATCCGGTCTATCCGCGCGCGCTCCTCGGCATGAACGGCAGTGGCACGGTCGTCGGATCGTGGGCGATCGATGGCACGCCGTTCGACCGCTTCACCGCGACCACCAATGCCGGCGCCTCGATCGAGGTCCATTCCCGCGTCCCAATCCCGCCTACACCGTGGGGCGAACATCACCTCTCGCTCATCATCGACTCGCCAACCGTGGACCGTGCGCCGTCGATCAGGTTCGAATCATCGGCGACGAGTGCCACACGGCTGACGATCTACGAGCCGGCGGAACGGGCCCTGATCGAAGGCATCCCGCGCATCCGCTGGACGCTCGTCCCCGGAGCGAGCGCTTACGAGGTCGAGATTCTGCACGTGGCCAGTGACGGTCACCAGCTCGGCGGCCGCCGCTATCGCACCACGGAGACTTCGGGGTCTCCGAGAGACCTCGGCAGCGGCATGATGCGGCTGCGCGTCCGGGCGGTCTTCCAGGGCGACACGCGCGGCGAGCCGACCGCGTGGCGAACCTTCGTCCTGCTCCCAGCCAAGGCGTCGCTGCACATCGACGGCGCGAGCGATCGCCGCGTGGCCTGGAACGGCGGGACGCTGGGGATGGTCTATCGCGTCGAGTTTCTCCGCGGCGAATCGCGCTGCTTCGACGCATTGACGTTCTCCACTCCCTATCGCATGGCGACGTCGATCGAATGGCGCAACTGCGATTCGGTTCGCGTGGCCGCCTTCAGTCCCTCGGGCACGCTTCTCGGCCGAAGCCAGCCGGTCACGCTGGGAAAAGACTTCGCGCCGCCAACTGCGCTCGTATCCGAGCGCGAGCCTGCCGACGTCGTCGAACGGCTGCCGCGCGCCGGTTCGACCGGCGGCGGGCTGCGTTCGATTGCGGCACGGTGGCGTACCGGCGCGCAGGTGAACAGCGCGCTTCTCGTCGATGGCGTCGACGTTACCGCTGTGGCGATGCGCCAGCCGCGCGCCATCGTCTACGCCGCTCTGCTGCCGCTGGCACCAGGGAAACACGTCGCCGCGCTCGCGTCGGCGGGCGCTCTCGACGAATGGACGTTCAATGTCAGCGAGGAGCAGGCCCCGTCAGCGCCCGCGGTTACAAACCCGCCGACGTATGTCGTCCAGCCTTCCGCCACGGGAGGGGTGCAACGAGCCCGTCCCACCGACGATCAGGTCACTGGCAGCCTGTCGCTCTCCGCGCAGGGGGCTGACGGCGACGTCACCGCCGGCAACGGCGTGCAGGCGACCGGCGATCTCGTCTACGCCGGCGGCCTCGATCCGAATCATCTGGCGCAGTCATCGCGGAACTGGGTTGGTCAAGGGCGAAAGCGTTACGGGCCGCTGTGGGGATCCGCGCGCTTCGGCTACACCACGCCCGACTTCACCGAAGGCGCGGAGTTCCTCACCTCCGGGATTGCTCGCACCGGTGTCGTGGCTCGCGCCGGATCGGCCTGGGGAACGCTCAGCTACTACCAGCCGGTAGATCCGCAGGTTCACGGCGTGATCTCCGCCAGTCCGCAGAACCTCGGCATCCGCAGCGCGGCGTTGGCCACACCGGACGGCAAGCGCTACCTCATCCGCCTGATCGCCCTGCGCATGCAGGAACCGGCAAACCTCATTTTGAACACGACGGAAAGCACGACACGGACCTTCGGCTTTTTCGGCCGCTACGATTTCGGGCCGAAGGGTTTGCTCTCCGCCGAGGCGGCGCACGGAAGCGTGACGCCGCAAGCCGGCAGCACACAGGTTTCGCGCAGCGGCGACGCCATCCGGCTGACCGCGAACGGCATCGTGGCCGGAACGACGTACAGCGCCGACCTGCGCACCGTCGACGCGAGCTACGTGAACCCCGGCAACCGCAGTCTCACGCCCGGCACCGGCGAGCATTTCGTTCTCGGCCGGACGATCGGGAGGAGCGTTCTCAGTCTCACCATCGGCCGTCAGGAGCAGGGCCGTGAGTCGAATTCGCTGCTTCAACACGCCACCGCGAGCGCGGCTGGCTTGAGCGTAACCACCACGTTCAATCCCCGCATCTCGCTGATCGCGGGCCTCGGCGTCAGCAGCGATCACGCCGACGCGCTCGCAGCGTCGTTCCTGCCGGCGACCAGTCGCAGCAACTCCTCCGCCTCCGCGGCGCTGTCCGAGGCCTTCTCGAAGATCAATGTGTCGGAGACGCTTACCTGGAGCCGCCTGGACGACCACAAGAGTCCTCAGGCAAACAACGACGTCACTTCGATGACGGTCGCCGTCAATGGCGCGCCGGTTACGAACGTCGTTCTGACCGGTTCGACCGGATTCACCAGAACCACCGCGGCGCCCATTGTGGGGACGAGCGACTACTGGATGCTTTCGCTTACTCCATCCATCGCAATTCCCTCACATCACCTCGCCGTGTCGCCAAGCATCATGCTCGACCGGAAGACGAACGGCGTAGCCATGTCGAACGTTCGTAATCAATCCTTCGGATCGATCGTGCAATGGTCGCCGGCCTGGCGGTCGTCGCTCGTTTCGGGCCAGATCTCGGCGACCACGACTCACATGGCCGCGGCGGCCATGCCCAGCACGCGAACGAACGTCTATACCGCCGCCGCCACGCTGCACCTCAGTAAGACAAGGGGTCTACCGATGTTCGCCGGGGCGGCACCGCTTCCGGGCACCCAACCACCAGCCCCGCCTGCGGATGCGAGCAGTGCCGCGAAGGAGGGCAGTGCGATGAACTAACGACGATTTTCGCGCAAGGTCACCATCCCACAACAACACCAATCATTGAGAGAGAGGAACATATGAAAACGTCAAAGCCCTGGATGCTCGTTCTGTCGATCGCATTCTGCTTCTGTTTCACGACCAACAGTTTCGCCGCCAACTGCTTCTGCAAGTTCTTCGTCGGCGGCACGCAAATCGGCTCGAATGCCACCACCAATGGCGGATATCTCCAGACATCCTGTGTCCTTCAAAAGGGCTGTCACGACTACTGCAACGGCTACCTGGCCGCCGGCAGCATGGACGCCTCAGCCGCGGCGCACCGCTGCGGAACGGTCACAATCACCATGCAATCCAGCGTTGGGACGGGGAACTACTGCAGTGACGGTCTCAACACCAGAAACGTCACCGGCACCGGAGTTCTCTCATGCCCGGCAGGATATTGGTCCGAGAATACGTACTTCTCTCAACCACATCCTGTCTGCGTAAAACAGGCTTGTCCGCAGGGCACCATGCCGGGTGCACCGCCATGGCATCTCATCTTCGGAAATCCATCGAGCGGCGGTGCTTACGTCACCGACGACCACGGCGGCACGCGGCTCTTCGTCGACGCGTCCTGCCACTAGGGTTGCCTGACCGAACGACAACGGGCATCCCCTTCAAGGGGATGCCCCGCGCAGGCTCTGAAACAATCAGGAGGAATCATGAAAATCAGCCGAATCGTGGTCGCCCTTACCGTCGCCATTCTTACCGGCACCGCTGTCATCGAAGCCAGAGACCTCACCAGCGACGAGCTCAAGAAAGCATTGCAGGAAAACCCCGGCATACTGATCGAGGCGATCAGGGCCAACAAGAAGGCCATCTATGAGCTCATTAACCAAACGGCACAAGAGGAGCAGGCCCGCGTGCAGAAGGAATCGGAGGAGGCCGAGAAGAAGGCTTTTGAGGACGCCTTCAAGAACCCGCTCAAGCCCGAAATCAACGATAAGACCGGGATCCGCGGAGAAAAGAACGCCAAATACACGCTGGTCGAATACGCGGACTTCCAATGCCCCTACTGCGCGGCCGGCTACCAGAACGTCGAGGAACTGAGGAAGCGGCACGGCAACGACCTGCGCTTCATTTTCAAGCACGTGCCACTGCCATTTCATGCGCAGTCGATGCCCGCCGCGCAATGGTTCGAGGCAATAGCGATGCAGTCGCCCGAAAAAGCGTGGAGATTTCATGACATTCTCTTCCAGAATCAGGACAAGCTCGGAGTCGACTTCTACAGGAAGACCGCCGGAGACCTCGGCATCGATATCGAGCGGTGCGAGAAGGACGTTGCGAGCCAGACTGTGAAGGACCGTATCGCCGCGGACATGAGCGAAGCAGCGAGGTTCGGCTTCAACGGCACCCCCGGCTTCCTGCTCAACGGCATCCCCGCGAACGGCGCCTACCCGGTGGAGTACTTCGAGGAGATCATCAAGAGGCTCGAGACGCCCAAGACCGCTATCGCACCGTGATGAAGACCTTGTCCCGCTCCCCCCGCTCGTTCGTGGCCACGATCGTGTGCTGGCCGGCGCGAAGTGGCCATTCGCGCGATGCGGGCTTGCCGTCGACCAGCCATTGGGCATCGTGCGTGGCGCGCAGGTGCAGCGACTGGAATTCGCGATGCAGCGTCGGGTCGACCAGGTAGGTGGCGTCGTTCGGCGGGCTGGTGATGCGGAAGCGGGTGTCGATTGCGTGGCGCGCGGACGGCGTGGCGCGGCGCTCGCGCATCGCCGCCCACTCGCGGTATTCGGCGGGCCAGGCGATCTGCCCGGCGTGATGCCAGGCGCAGAACTCGACCGGGGCATCGCGCGGCAGCCATTCGCTTTCGGTCGACGGACACGACGTCGACGGACGGAATCCTGACAGCGCGCAGATCGGCTGCTGTTCGAGATCGTCCGGTCGCTCGACGATCGGCGTGTCGTTGTTGACGCCCGACCGCCGCATCGCCGCCAGCATCACCGAGTGGAAGATCGGGCCGGCGCCGGTGACGCCGCTGGAGTTGCGCAACGCGCTGCGATCGAAGTTGCCGACCCAGACGCCGACCGTGACCGCGTGGGTGTAGCCGATCGTCCAGTTGTCGTGGTACGCCTGCGAGGTGCCGGTCTTCACCGCCACCGGGAAGGGGAATTCGAGATTGCCGCCGCGGCCGAAGATGAACTCGCGGGCGCGGGCGTCGCTGAGGATGTCGGTGATCCAGAAGGCGGTGCGTTGTTGCATCACACGTTGTCGGTTGTCGGTTGATGGTTGTCGGAGCATGCGCGGTTCGACGCGGATGCCGCCGCGCGCGAACGTGGCGTAGGCGGTCACGAGTTGTTCGAGGGTGACCTCGGCGTCGCCGAGGGTGAGGCCGAGGCCGTAGTAGTCGGCGGTGCGGGTCAGATCGTGGAAGCCGGCTCCTCGGAGCAAACGCAGCAGCGCGGGCGCGCCGAGTTTCGCCAGCAACGCCACCGCGGGCACGTTCTCCGATCCAGCCAGAGCCAGGCGCGCCCGCAAAGGTCCGCGATAGCCGCCGTCGTAGTTTCGCGGCGTGTAGGCCACGCCCTCCTCGGCGGTCGGAAAGTGCGACGGCACGTCGGCCAGCACGGTTGCCGGAGTCAGTCCCTGCTCGAACGCCAGCGCGTAGGTGAACGGCTTGAGCGTCGAGCCGGGCTGGCGGAGCGTGGTCACGCCGTCGATGGCGCCGCCGAAATTCGATCCAAAGTAATCGCCCGATCCTTCCCACGCCAGCCATTCGCCGGTCTGGTTGTCGAGGACTGCGACAGCCACGCTATGCGCGCCATGGCGCAGCAGATTGGCCCGCTCGGCGGCGATGATGCCGCGGACGCTGTTCTGCAGGTTGGCGTCCAGCGTCGTTCGAATGAGACGGTCGGACTGAGAGTCCGACGTACGTCGAACGCGCTCGACGAAATGCGGCGCCAGCGCCGGCTGGAGTCCGCGATCGAGCGACAGCCGTTCCGCGCGCGCCTCGCGGTAGAGCGCATCGTCGATGAGATGAAGCGCGTGCATCTGCTCGAGAACGCGCCGCTGCCGCGCCAGCGCACGGCGCGGCGTCGACGGCCGCTGCGGCAGCGACGCCAGCCACGCCGACTGCGCGATGGTCAGCTCCTCCGGCGCGCAGCCGAAGTAGCGCCGGCTGGCGCGGGCGATGCCGATGGTCTGCTCGCCATACGGCGCGAGGTTGACGTAGAGCGCCAGGATCTCGCGCTTCGAGTAACGATGCTCGAGCCGCAGCGCGATGACCGCCTCGCGCAGTTTGGAGATAAGCGTCCGCGGCGGACTGCCGAGCAGCATCTTGGCCACCTGCTGCGTGATCGTCGAGCCGCCCTCGGCCGCGCGCAGATGGCGGATGTCATGCGCCACGGCGCGAGCCGTTGCGATCGGATCGACACCGAAGTGTTTGTAGAAACGGCGATCCTCTGCGGCGAGGGTGGCCTTGGCGACCGACGCCGGAATCTCTTCAAGCCACTCGTTGCGCGTGCCGGTCGCCGAGAGAGGCTCGTAGAGGACGATGCCGTTGCGATCGACGATGGTGGGTGTGGTGTCGGGGGTGATCGGCGGAATCGGACCGAGGCGCACCCACAGCGAGAGCGCGAGCAGACCGGCGGCGAGAGCGCCGCCGGTCCAGCCGGCGAGACGCCGGCGCTCCGTTGTCACGGCTTGATCTCCACGACCTCGCTCGCCGTTCTTCCGAAGACCTCGGGCTCGTACATCTCCTCGACGTAGGTCGGCGCGGTCATGAACGTGCCCGCGGTGGTGGCGCGCACCATGTACGAGAACTCGTGCGGCCCTTCGCTCAGACGCGTGGCGAACAGATTCACGCGATCGTCGTGGCGCTCGACGTGATCGAAGCCGCCGTGCTGCCACCAGGCCATCCAGTCATCGTTCTGCGATTCGCTCTTGTGCTGCGCCTCGGCGAGGTCGGTCGCGGTCGTGGCGAACCACGACTCCACCGGCTCCGTGCCGGCAGGAATGGGATCGGTTACCGCCACGAAGCGCCGCTCCTTCGTATTGCGGATGCGCAGCGTGACCTTGATCAGATCGCCGGCCTTGAACGTCTTCTGCGAGTACTTCCGCTCGACGGTGAAGCCTTTGTCCATGGCGTCGTGCAGCTGGCCGATCGGCGAATAGCGAAGCCGCATCAGGTAGAAGAACGTGCCGGTGCCCTGGCGATTGAACGTCACCGGCGTCTCGACGCCGGCGCGCGGCTGGAGCTGCATCATCGAAATGTCGTGGCTCTTCGCCTGCGTGCTGCGGCCCTTGAAGGCATCGTTGGCGATGGCTTCGTTGCCGAGCTTCACCACGGCGGTGAAGTCGGGCACCTCGCTCTCGTACTTGCGGTAGTAATCGACCAGCGACTCCATCGCCCACACGTTCTCCTGCGTGTTGCCCCAGCGTCCGGCGCGGCGCTGCTGCATCATCCAGCGCACCATCTGCTTGACCAGCTGCTCGCTCTCGCCGTGTCGCGTCAGCGTTCCGAGGGCGATGGCGGTCGAGCGGACGTTCGAGTTCCAGTAATAGATAAGGTAGGGATCGGCCAGTTCCTCGACATGCGCGCTGCCGCCCTCGGGGAGGATGGCGTTGGTGATGCGGCGGGCCAGATCGTCGACACGCGGTCCCTTCTCGCCTTTCGCAACCATGGCGTCGAGCAGGAAGGAGATGCCGAAGAGCGGCATGCGATCGACGTACGAGTAGAGCCGCGTGAGATGGCTGTCCTCATTGCGGCCGCCCTCGACCAGCACCTTCACCGCGAAGGCCTGCCACGACGTGTACGCCGGCCACCAGCTTTCGTTGGTCGGACGCTTCTCTTTCAGCTTGGCATCGAGATAGTCGTACGCGCGCTTCCTCACGTCCTTGTCGACGTCGTACTTCAGCGCATCGCCGCGCTGCAGGATGTGCAGCACGTTGGCGGTCAGATACGGCGACTCGCCATAGCACTCGCCGGCCCAGTAGGCGAAACCGCCGTCGCCGCACTGGAACTTGTAGAGCTCATAGATGGTCTTCTGCGCGATGCCGTGTGCTTTCTTGGCGTCGACGCCCGGCAGCGCGAAGGCATCGCCGAGGTCGGAGGCGAGCATGAGCGCCATGGCCGCGGACGAGCGCTGCTCCGCGCAGCCGTACGGGTAATCGATCAGATACGACGCCCCCTCGGCCAGGCCGACCATCGCCGTCGACGAGAGTTCCATGTGCAGCCCGCCGGACGACGGCACAACGTCCTTCGGAACGACCAGCGTTTCCTGCGCGTCCGGCTTCGCTTCGCCGTACGCGGCGACCGTTTCGGTGGGCGCAAGGATCCGCACCGGCAGCGTGTCTTCGAAGGCGTCCTTCTCGCCGTTGAGCGAGACGGTCATCTGAATCCGCGCACTGCCGACCGCTTTTGCCTCGGCGTTGAAGCGCACTTCCGCCGAGCCCTCGGCGGCGACGTCGATCGTGCTCGAAGCCGGCTGCGTGAATTCGACGATCGACGGATCGAGCGACTTGATCGTCACCGTCGCCTTCCCCGCCTGCTTCAGCTGCGAATGGACCACGGCGCCGAAGTAGGCCTTGTCGCCAACCGCCAGGAAGCGCGGCCAGGTCGGCGTCAGCAGTACCGGCTTGTTGATGCGGATCTCGTTCTGCGCCCAGCCGAAGCGCGACGACCTGTCGCCGGCCACGGCCATGATGCGATACGTCGTCAGCGATTCGGGGAGCGTGATGTCGGTCTTCGCGTGGCCCTTGCCGTCGGTGATGACCGATCCGACCCAGAACGCCAGCACGCGGAAATCCTTGCGAATCACGCCCGGCCCTGCGTCCTTGCCGCCTCCGCCGCCCGAGGTTTCGCCCTTCGGCGTCAGCACGCGGCGGCTGACGATCTTCTGGCGCGAGTCTTCATTGACCACCTGCAGCGCTTTCTCGAGATAGATCGATTGCAATACGTCGGGCGTTTCGTATCCGGTGAGCGACAGCACGCCGTAGTCGACCGCCCACAAGGTCACTTCGGATTGCGCCGGCTTGCCGGCGGCATCATGGACATCGACTTCGATGCGCGCCTTCGACGCCGGGCGGTACTCATCGCGATTCGCTTTCACGGCCACCTTCAAACGCTTGGTGGCATCTTCGACATTGATCGCCGCATATCCGAGGCGGAAGGCCGGCTTGCCGGGATCGGCCTCGTCCTCCGCGCCCTCCTTCGTGCGTCCCTTCAGCAGCAGCACGGAGACATAAAGATTGGGGATATCCTTCTCGGTGATTGGAACGGTGACCGTGGTCTGCGTCGACGTCAGCGCGAACGTCTTCCACGTCCGCACGCCTTCGCGCTCCGTCGTCAGCAGCGCGGTCGCATGCTCCCACGGCGACTTGACCATGATCCGCGCGGTCTCGCCGGGTTTATAGGTCTTCTTTTCGGGCACCAGATCGATGCGGTTGTGGTCGTAGCGTTCCCACGCCGTGTAGCCAGCGCCGACGGCGTAGAACCAGGTCCGCGTCGTCGTCGAGTGGCCCTCGGCATCCTTCGCCGTGGCCACGAGCAGGTATTCGCCGCCTTCGTTCAGCGGCACGTGCAGCGGCACCGGCGCCGCCTGCGTAGTCACGTCCCAATGCCCGGCCTGCAGGTCTTTTCGTTCCGAGGTCCAGTTGTAGAAACCGTGGCCGGTCGACTCGCGAACCGAGTTCCACTGGATGCGATGAAGATCGATGCTTACCTTCACATCGGCGGTGGCAGTTCCCTTCAAATCGACAGCCACGATGGCGGTATCGATCCCCTTCGCCGCGTCGGAAAAATACGGCGGCAGTTTCACGCCGACGTACCACGGGGCGGGATCGACGTGGAAGGAGGTGCGCCCGGCGATCTGCTGGCGCGAGATGTCGGTGACGTTGCCTTCCAGCTTGTAGCTCCACGGATAGCCGGCGGCGACATCGGTCTCGAGGTTCAGCTTCAACTCGCCCTTCGCGTCGAGCTTCGCATCCTTCGTGTTGATCGTTTCGGTCGTTCGCTGGTTCTCGGAGTCTTCGCCGAGGAACTGCCACTGATCCTCCCCGAACCGCTCGCTGATCGCGCGCGGCACGGTGAAGACCGGCTCCTTCGAATAGGTCCACTTCACCGGCCGCGAAGCCATGGCCGCGCCGAAGAGATACTTGCCGGTGATCGTGCCGTTCAGTTTCGTTCCGGCGATCGTCGACGGCGCCTTGAGCGTGACGTCGACGCGGAACTCCGGCCGGCGATACGCGGCCACCAGAAAACTGCCGGCCACCATCAGCCGCTGCGATGCGATCCGGGCGTTGACGACGTAATCGCCGAGCACCGATTCCGCCGGCACGGTCCAGGTCCACTCGGCGCTGCTCCACGCGTTCAGCGTGACCGTGCGCTTGTCGACTTCCTTCGCATGCGGATCGGTGGTGACGAGATCGACGACCGTGCCCGCCGGCAGCAACTGCATCCCGCCCGGCGTGTCGCTGCGCAACACCACCTTCGCGTGTACCTCTTCGCCCGGCTTGTAGACGCCGCGGTCGCTGAAGATCGATCCGCGCAGCAGCGGCCGCGATTCGCTGAGATCGAAGTGCATGCCGAAGTCCCACGGACCGATGCCTTCGTTCCAGTCGCTCACGGCATAGGCGGCGTCGCCATCCTTCTCCGCGGTGACGACGAAGTGCATCTGCCCCATCGCTTCCCAGTCGCCGCCTTCTTCGTCGCTCGCTTCTCCGTTTTCCTTCTTCTTCGTTCGATCGACGCGCAGGTCGGTGTTCGGAGCGATGGCGATGCCGTTGGCGTCGGTCGTCCCGCTCCAGAAGACTTTGTTGTCCACCGTCCGGATCGAGACTTTCGCTCCCGCCACCGGCGCGGCGGTGTCGAGACGCGACACGAGAACGAGCGTGTTCAGCGGCGAGTCCTTGACCGAGATGCCGAGGTTCGTGACCTGCACGATGGTGCCGGCGACATCCTCCGAGTACCGCTTCGACTTGGCGATGGCGTCGCCTGGCTTGATCACCGCCCAGACGATGCCGTTGCCGATGGTCGACAACGACGATTTCAGATTCAGCCCGTACGACTGCAGCACGTCCGCCTGCGGCGCCAGCTTCCGTTGCGTTCCGCCGGTGGCGGGTGTCTTGTGGAAGTCGTCCTTCTTCAGATCGATGATCGACGGCACCAGCTGGTCGAGCGTCAGCGGCGTCAGCCACTGCGTCACGTTCTGGAAGTTACGCGCGTAAAACGGCAGCGTCGGTCCGCCGCTCGATTCCCAGACGCCATGCCCATCGCCGAAGCTGATGAACGCCGCCTTGTGCCAGTACTCGACGACGGCCATCCAGGTGTAGCCAAGCATCTGGCCGGCTTCCGAGTTGAGCGAGGGATCGATGCGGATGGCATAGGTGTGCGCGGGGCGCAGCGAGTACCCGAGCTCGTCGAGGCTGTAGGCCGCCGAGTTGTCGCCTGCACCCTCCTCGCGTTTCGGTTCGGCCGGCGTGACCGGAGTCTCGTGCGCCGGATCGGTGACGTCGAGAACGCGCACCGACTTGCGAAAGCCGAGAAACGGAACGCCGCTGGGCGCGCGAAAACGGATCGGATCGTAGTAATCGGGATTGCACTCCACCACGCACTCGATCTTGTCGACGAAGAAGGTCGGATTCAGCTGGATGGTGTACGTCTGCGAACGGCCGGAGGCGACGTTGGTGGCGCTCTTCGCCAGCGAGTCGTCGATGAAAACCTGCAGATGGGTGTCGGGCGGCACGCCCGGCTTGGTCTCGAGCACGACCAGCTCCGGCTTGGGCTTGTAGCGCTCCTTGTCCCAATCCGCCGGAAAGAACGACAGCACCGGCTGCCCGTCGCTCGCCGCCGCTGCCTGCGCTTTGGCCACCTTGGCGTCGAAGGCCTTCACCTGTTCCGGCTCGAGCTTTTCCAGCCGATCACGCGCCGGCAGCTCCGGCGCTTTGAACTCATGCGCGACGGTACGCAGCTTGATGTGCGAAGCCAGCGTCTCCGCATCGACCGGCTGGTTGAACCAGAGGGCGATGACGATGCTGCCGTCCCACTTGCCGCCCTTGCGATACCAGTCGGTGCGCAGCAACTGGATGGTGGGCGTGACGAACGAGAACCGATAGACCTTGCCGAGCGTTTTCCCGCTGACCGCCTTGGCCTCGGCGTCGATCGTGACGTCGTACTTCGTGGCAAACGGCAATGGCGACTTCGGATCGGGCGTGAAGATCAGCGTGGTCGTCCCCGACCAGCGGAAGGACCCATTGATCGCCGGCGCGACATGAAACCACGGCACGTCCAGCACCTTCGGAATCTTCCCGACGACCACCATTGGCTCGCTGAACACGACCCGAATCTCATTCGCCTCGGCCAGGCTGGCCACCTCACCAACCGGCCCCGCCTTCACGATCGTAAGTTTGTCGGCCGCACGCGCCGAAAGCGCGCACACAAATAGCAGGATCGCCACACCAATTCGCTTCATGCGGCGGAGGGTAGCATGCTGAAACCAGCCTGTTTGTGATGGGAAAGGCACTCGCTGCCTCCTTCGGTGTTGCGGAATCAATAGACGTCCGCGATGTGGCGTCCCGCGTGGTCCGCGGAGGAGAACTGGCGGCAGGATGTGGCGGGATTGTGGCGAGAGCCCGATCGGTCTACGACGCTTTACGAGAGGCTTTCTCCAAAGCCAAATGCAGATCCCAATCAGCCTGCAACCGCATCCAGAATTGCGGAGAGGTCTTCAGCAGCCGCGCCAGTCGAAGGGCGGTATCGGCGCTGATTCCACGCTTGCCGAGAATGATCTCGTTGAGGCGGTTCAACGAGATTCCGAGTCGCCGTGCGGCATCCGCCTGGCCAATACCCTCGGGCTTTATGAACTCTTCGAGCAGGATCTCCCCGGGTGGGATCGCAGGGCCCAGCCAGTTCGGATCCCTAGTGATAATCTTCGACGCGGCCTTCGTAGGCATGTTGTGACTCCCATCGGAACGTAACGCGATATTGGTCGTTGATTCGAATGCTGTACCGCCCGGCCTGATTGCCTCTCAGCCGTTCCAATCGATTCCCCGAGGGAATCGTTAGATCTTCCAGACGCGCCGCGACATCAAGGGCCTTGAGCTTTCGCTGCGCGCTTCGCCAGAGATCACGCGGGATGCGTCTCGCTTCTCGTGTGTTCCGTTCGCGGAAGAGGTCAGCGGTCGTCTCATCACCGAAAGACTGAATCACGTCGGCGTTACATACTACACGGGTAGTGGGTAATCGGCCAGTTGGCTGTCGCGTTAAGCCGTAGACTACTTACGCAATCCCATCCAATTCGCCACAAACGTCAGCGGCGTCCGTGTGGTGTCGTCGACCGGCTGGTCGACGACGAAGCGCTGGCCGTCGCGGGTGACGTCGTAGGTGAAGCCGGGGAGGCGGAAGAGGGGCTTGAGGGTGGCTGCCTCGGTGGTCATGTCGACGCTCATCACTTCGCCGCCGAGGGCGACGTAGAACAGCTCGCGGCCATCGCCGCGCCAGAGCGGGGTCACGCCGCCGGCGGTCGAGATCTGGCGGCGGCCGGCGTGCGTCGGATAGCGCTCGACGTAGACCTCTCTGCGGCCCGACTCATCGCTGACGTAGGCGATGAAAACATTGTCGGGCGAAAGTGCCGCCGCCGCTTCGTTGAAGCGGGTGGAGATGTAGGGCTTTGTCTCGCCGGTACGCGCCGAGACCGTCACGATGTCGCTGTCCGATTTTTTGTAGTGGTCGGCAAGCACGATCTCTCCGTCGCGCGACCAGCACGTCGGCTCCAGGAGCTCTTCGGTGGCACCGAGCTTCCGTACATTGGACGGCGTCGCGGTTTCCGTGACGTAGAGGTCTCCCAACCCCGTGCGCATCGAGGAGAAGGCCACCTTCGTCCCGTCTGGCGACCAGACCGGCGCCCGGTCCGCAGCGGGGTCGAAGGTGAAGCGCGAGGCCACGCCGCGCGTGACGTCGAAGGTCCACAGGTCGTCGCTGCGGCCGTCGGCGTCGTTCTGTTCGGCGATGACGTGCTGCTGATCGGGAGCGATGCGGATCTCGTATCCGATGCGCCGCGGCTCGCCGATCGTGCCCAGCGACTTCCCGGCGCGGTCAAGCCACGCGAGCTGCGAGTCGGGGCTGCCGGAGCGATAGAGCAGCCGTCCGTTCTGCGAGACGCTGAACTCGAAGTGGTGGTTGATGTCGTTCTCGATCACCTGCTCGGCGATCACCCGCGGCTCGCCCGAGAGCGTGAGCGTCTTCAGATCGAACGGCTGCGCCAGGAGCGCGCCGGCGCGAACGTAGAGCAGCTGTCCCGGCTCGGCGTACATGGCGTTCGTCACCGCCTGGATCAGATCGCGGCTGCTGCCGTCGCGGAGCGAGCCCACCTTGAGATGGTGGTCTTCGGTTTTTGGGGCGTCGCCGAGGAAGAGAAAATGTTCACCGTCGGGAAGGAAGGCCGGCCAGCGATGTGCCTCCTCTTTCGCCGTTTTCTGTGTCAGCGGCCGCGCCGCGCCTCCTCGGGAATCGACCCGGCACAACGGACCGCCGTCATCGCCGCAGAAGATGATCACGCCGTCGCGATTCCATGAGCCGCCGTGCGACACCGGCGCGTCGCAGATGACCTGGGCCGGACCGCCGTTGACGGCGATCCGCTTGAGCTTTCCGTTGGCGAAGAAGCCGATCGACGATCCGTCCGGCGACCAGAACGGCTCGGCGGCTCCCTGCGTGCCGGCAAGCAGCCGCGGCTCGGCGCGGTCGATGGCGCGAAGCCACAGCGAGGGCGCCGAGCTCCCGGACGAGGCCGGCCCGATCATGTCGGCCACGAAAACGATCGTGCCGCCGTCCGGCGACAGGACGGCCTGGCCGAAGGCATCGAACGGCCGGTGTTGCGGCATGGCGATCGAGAGGATCATCGGCGTTTCCGCGGCCGGCTTGCGCAGCAGGAACGATGCGGCGATGGCGGCGGCGATGACGGCCAGCGCGATCGTCGTCATCAATGCAGCGCGACGGCGGCTCTTCCGCCTCGTCCCCTCGACGGCACTCTGTTCGACTGAGGTCGCGCCGCCGATCCACTCCAGTTCCGAGGCCACATCCGAGGCGCTCTGCCAGCGATGGTCGGGATCCTTGGCCAGACATTTGGCGACCACGTGCTCGAATGCGGGCGGCGTCAACGGCTGAAACTCGCGGATCGGTTTCGGCTCACCGCCGACGATGGAGGCAATGAGACTGGTCTTGGTCTTGCCGTCGAAGGCGCGGCGGCCGGTGGCCATCTCGTAGAGCACCGCGCCGAGGGCGAAGATGTCGGTGCGCGCGTCGGCCTCCACCCCTTCGAGCTGCTCCGGCGACATGTACTGGAACGTGCCGAGGATGGTCCCTTCCTGCGTGAGCGACTTCTGTTGCGTGGCTTCGTCGGGCGAGATGGCGATCACGCCCCCTTTGGCCAGGCCGAAGTCGAGCAGCTTCGCGCCGGACTTGGTGATCATCACGTTGCCCGGCTTCAGATCGCGATGGACGACGCCGGCGCGATGGGCGCGATCGAGAGCCGCGGCGATCTCGCGGCCGTAGCGCAGCACGTCGCGCATCGGCAGCGGCCCGCGCGCGATCCGGTCGCCGAGGGTGGTGCCGTCGAGCAGCTCCATGACCAGATACTCGACCCCTTGCTCGTTGCCGACGTCGTAGAGCGTGCAGATGCTGGGATGCGTGAGCTGCGAGATGGTCTTCGCTTCGCGCTCGAAGCGGAGTTTGAGCTGGGCGTTATCGGCAAACGCGGGCGGCAGGACCTTGATGGCCACGCTGCGATCGAGCCGCGTGTCGCGCGCCTTGTAGACCTCCCCCATCCCGCCCGCGCCGATGAGCGAGACGATCTCGTAGGGGCCGAGGCGGCTGCCGGTGGTGATGGGCATGGGATGGAGACGAAAGGCGAATGGTAAATGTTGAATGTTGAATGCTCAATGTTGAATGTGGCTCCGCATCGAGGTGACGGATCTTTTTTCGCTCCGGAATGATGCGAGCGGCGAGGGTGTGGTGGTGCTGAGGAAGACCAGACGGGATCAGCCGTCGCCGGGCTTACCAAGGGCGCGACGAATGGCATCGGCGAGAGTGTTGAAGCCGCGAGTAACGCGGCGGGAGGTGGCGTCCGATTTCGGCGACATCGCTTCGAGATTAGGCGGTGTCATTCCGACGGATTCGTACCAGTGCACGATGCTATCGCGGATTGTGCGCAAGCTCTCTTCCGCGCGCTTCTCGCGCTTCGCCTTCGCCGGCTGCGCCGCCCGCAGGTATGGCTGCACCATCGCATCGGCGACCGTCTGCCATGACCGCATGCGCCGGTTGCCGAGTAGCGCCGCCGATCTCACGAGCGTGTCGAAACCGACGTCCGTCGAACCAGCGATGGTCAGGAACATCGATCGTACATTCGTGTCGTAAGCGTGCTCTTCGAGCCAGCGCGCGGTATCGGCCAGCACTCCCTGGCGCAGCTTGTCGTCATGAGGGAGCGCCCGGACGACGTCGAGAAACTTCGTGCGGAGGTTGTCGTCGTCGGGATGCTGCCCGAGCCACAGCAAGGTCGCTTTCATGAACTCTTCACGAAGCGGATCCGCGAAAGGCAATCCCGCGACCACGTCGAGGACCTTCGTCCGGACGTTGTCGTCGTCGGGATGCTGCTCGAGCCAATTCCGGATGTGCTGCAGTCTTTTCGGCCCGATCTCGGCGACGGGTACTCGCGCAAGCAACCAGGTGAGCGCGAACGAATCCAGCTTCCAGTCGAGGGAGCCCTCCAGCGCAGCCAACAAGCGCTCGACGTACGCCGCGTAGAACGCGGACTTCGGCCCGAGAGCAGCGGCGAAGCGTGAGGCCCGGCCGCTGGCGATCGAGAAATCAGCCGCTTCGATCACGGCTGCCAGATCGACGTTTTCCGGGAACGTCCTCTGACTGTTGTCGGAGGAGGAAAGATCCCTGAGCGTGAGAACGGCAATCCAGCTCCCGGCGTCCCTCCGCTCAGCGCGCCGGCGCAGTGCCGGGATCATGATCGACGTTTCGTTGTGCGCTGGACTGGTCGCGAGAAGTCCGGCCAATCCGGCGAAGGAAGCAGCGGGAGCCCTATCCTCGTCGGAGGCTTCGCTCCACGCCGCCGCAAGACGGGCGGCAAGCCGCGCATCCGCTTCGTCCGTCGAGTCGATGAGCGCCGCCGCCATCCGACCGACCGCCAAGACCTGATTGCTCCGGGTCGACGCAGGGATGACCCACTCCGCGACGTTGAACGCTGGCATCGGCCGCAGCTTCCAGGCTTCGCTGGCAATGCGTTGATGTCCGGCTCCAATGGTCCGTCCGTCGATGCGCCTCAGTCCCTTCACGGGTTCCTGGACCGAAAAGATCCTCCAGCCGTCGCGGGACGTCAGTTCGCCGAGACGTCGCCCGTAGTTCGCCGACACCGCTGCGCCGCCCTGCATCAGCGCTTCGCGCAGGAGTGACTCCGGACAGCGCTCGTAGGCGCGGTGGAAATAGCAGGTGACCAGATACGCCCGTACGGCCCACGGCAGACCTTCGGGCTCAGCACGCGGGTCGATCACATGGCCATCGTTGAGCGTCATCCAGATACGGGCAACGATCGTGCTGAAAGGTTCCCCAGCAGCAGCTTCCATCGCCAGAACGAGGAAGTCTTCTTCTTCGTCCGATGACCGGAGCGTGCGGCGGTGCAGGTCGGAGAGCGCGGCCCGCTCGACGCCGCTCGGTTTCGCCATCGTCATGACCTCGGTGTGGAACGGGTCGACGCCAACGCTCGCGGCGAATGCATCGTAGAGAAAATTTGGGCTGGCGCCGATGACTCCGACGGGAACGCGGGCGCGAGCCAACCGGCCCAGAAGTTTGTCCCATCCCGACTCGGCAAAAAAAGGATCGTCGAGCACGAGCAGCACCGGTCGTTCGGGAGTGGCCAGTCCTTTCAGATCGGCAACAATGATGTTGATCTCCTCCTGATCGAGCGCGCCGAGGTTCAGCCCGAAGTCGGCGGCCGTGACCGCTCCTTCCTCCACCAGCAGCGCCGCGATGCGCCGCACGAGCGTGCTCTTGCCCGCGCCTGGTGCGCCCAGGAGGAAGAGCATGTGCAACCGCTCATCCGTGCCGCGGGAGAGGGGCTGCAGAATGTGCGAACGAACGCGATTGCAAAGCTCCGTAGTGAGGTCGCGCTCGACGAAGCGGACCTCACGGTCCTGTCCATGAACGACGTCCGCCCACTGCGGCGGACGCGCCACGTACATCTGCTTCTCTTTCGCCCGCTGCTCCGCCAGGAATTGCGGCGTCACGATGCGGAACGCCATTTCGCGCGTCGTGCGCAATGCGAACAGCTCGACGTGGACGTCGGTTCTGCGGATGACGCGCGGCGACAGCGGCTTGCCGGGTTCTCGCAGACCGGAAACTGGGTCGAACGAAACGAGATTGCCGTGGACGAGCGAACGCAGGCTCTTCAGCGCTTCCGCCTGGCGGTCGGCGGAGACCTCGGAAAAGCGAAGGAGGAGATCGAGCGCTGCCCGCTCGGCGCCGAGGAGTGGCATCCCCGACGGATCGCCCACGATCGCATCGCCGCGCAGGTAAACCCCTTCGGCAGCTTCCCAGATCGCGTCGAAGAGCGCTTTGCCTCCGAATGCCTCTGCTTCGACCTGCCAGAGCATGCGATCGGATCCACCAGCCGGTGGCGTTGCGAGAGCGCCGACAAACGCCTCCAGAGTTCTCGCTCGCTCTTTTGTGGCGGCATTCGCGGAGAATGGGAGAGGCGCATCGCCGCGGAAACGCGGATCCGTGCACACGAGACGAAAGCGCAATTCGGACCGTCGCCCGCTTTCGGTCCACAGCAGCTTCGGTGCGAACGAGAGGAGCACCTCGGCGAGCTTCGCCGGTTGACCGATGTCGTCGATGCGCTTGCACTGCGTGAGGATGGTGCGGCCGCTGGAGTCGAGCTCGTCGAGATCCTCCGCCCAGTCGTGGCGGAGGACTATCGGAAAGTCGTCGAGGTCGAGTACGGGCTGCCGCGCCAGCATGCTCGCCAGCCGCGCGGTGGTGTACGAGGCCTGGTAGGTGAAGCCGCCGATGCTGACGCGCCCTTGGCGCGTAGCGGAAAGCTCGCGAATCCTCGCGTCATCGATCAGGAAGGGGCCGGTCATTGCGGGAGCTGTTTCTATTGAACCGCAGAAGTGGGCGTGATGGCGATAAAAACGGCGCTACTCAATGATGACGCGACCGCGAGCCGGTGGTGACGGGCGCGGGCTTATGAGGGAATCGGCGCTGTCGCTCGATCGGACGCGAACGGCCGCCGTTTCGGGATGCTGAGATCCACGATGGTCTTCAGTGCCGCGAACGATGCGAACAGGACTGCTGGCCGGTCGAACAACACGATTCCAAACATCCCGAGAACGATCGTCAGCTGCAAGACAACCACGCGCCGGACATAGGCGTTCGCGGAACGCTGGACATGATCGTCGGAATCGCGATTGGCGCCGAGGAGCCAGACGAGCAACTCGATCACCAGCAGGATCGAGACGATGATCAGGCCCTCTCGAAATGACCCGGCATCGAAACGCTGGGCCGGGGACATGCGCGGAACGACGAACCCGAGGAGAACGATCAGAAATACCGCGTGCGCGGCATTGAAGGCCACGGAGAAAAGGAGAAACTTTCTGACGGTGAACTTCCCCGGAGCATCGACGCCTGCGTCGTCCGTCCGACGCAGGAAGAGTTGCCAGGTCGATAGCAGCGCCAGGATGACAATGCCGCGCAGGACGTTCTCAGACCAGTAAAGGGCGATGGCCGTTCCCACCGGCCAGTGCAGTCCAAAGACTCCGTAGATCGTGACGGCGTTGATGGCCAGTGCCTGAACGGCTCCTGCGATTCTGCCAAGACTCATGGGAGGAGCGATCGTAACACCGCGGTCTCGTGGGGTTATGGGGTCACGCTCACCGGCTGCTGCTTGCCAGCGGTGTCAGTCCGCACTTGCCGGTCGATCGAATCCGGAGGGCGCTCACTGGATCGGCCGCCACCCAGGCCACCCGTTGCGAGGCAATCTCGGCGCGCAGCCGGTCGGCGGCCACGCGCAATCCTGACAGCGACGACACGTCGTCGATGTCTCCCCAGACGTCGCGAAGCTCCGGGCGCGCGCCATCGACCGACCAGACGAACAGCGGCACGCCGATCGAAGAAAGATACCTGCGGCTGACCGCGCCGCCGTACGTGCTGGCGTCGTTGTGCCGGCTCAGCACCAGCACGACGGCACGGCGGCGCGCGCCCTTCATGGCGTTGAGGCCGGCCACGACCACGGCATCGGCGGCCTGGCGCGGCGTGGCGGCGTCTTCATGATTGCCGGAGATGTGCGTAAGAAACCAGAGCAGCCCTGTGTCACCCGCTTCGAAATCCTCCGTCGACGGGAAAAGGACTGACGACGAAGAATGGCTCGTGGTGCGAGGCTTCTCCGCGACCGTCCACTGAGCGTGCATCGATGTGCCGCGATCGAGCACGATCATCTTGACCAGCATCTCGTTGGCCTGTGTTCCGAGGCCCCGCGCCGGATTGAGCGCTTTCACCGTCGGCTCCCGGTCAGGATCGAGTACGAAGATCACCAAGCCGGCGCTTTTCTCGATGGCAGCGACGCGCACCGGCGACTCGGCCTTCGTGAAGCAATGGCTATCCGGATGCGGCGTCGCGTCCGTTGATGCTCGCACCGCGATTGGCGTCAGCTCGGTTTCGGCGGTTTCACCGGTGGCACCGCCAACGACGAGCTCGCGGCGGGCGACCACGCCGTCCTGGAACGAAATCGTGGCCGCGATGACGTGCAGCCGGCCCATGTCCAGACGCGGCAACGTGGCGCGCATGGCGCTGTCCAGCGAGACACTCGCGCCGTCTACCGCGAGCGATGACATCAGGGGCGCCGACCCAAACAGATGTTTCCACCGCAATTCGACCGATGCCGGGGCGCCTTTTTCGTCGTGCCGCAGGACGATCGCGAACTCCGCCGTCGGGTGAGGCAAATTCACCAGTTGGGACTCGCGCGCCACTTCTTTTCCATTCTCGTCATATCCGGCAGCGACCAGCTCACCGGGAGTGATCAGCGGACCGAAATCGACGATCGCCGACCACGGCTCCTTCTGCAGCTCGGCCACCTGCCTCCCGTCGAGCAGAATGCGAATCGACTTGACGGCCGGACCAGCCTGCAAGTCGACCTGTCTCCGCCCCGAGATCAGGCCGAGGAAGAGCGTGATGAAAACGAGTTGATGGGACATGGTGGATGGACGAAAGGCAAATGTTGAATGTTGAATGGTAAGCGTTAAGTGTCTCCGCGTCGCCCGCTTCATTCAACATTGAACATTCAACATTCAACATTTCAGATTCATAGCAACCCCGCCTCCAGCGCCTTGAGCACCGCGCGCGTCCGATCTCGCACGCCGAACTTCGAGAGGATGCTGGAGACCTGGTTCTTGATCGTCCCTTCCGCGGTACCGAGGGCGTGGGCGATTTCCTTGTTGCTGTAGCCGCCGGACATGAGGCGGACGACTTCGAGCTCGCGCGCGGTCAGCTCCTCGAGCGGCATGGCGTCGACCGCGATGGTTCCCGCGGCGCGCAGCAGGCGCTGGGTGATGGCGGGTTGAAACACCGTGCCGCCGGCGGCGATGGCGCGGATGGCGGTCATCAGCTGCTGATATGAGATGTCCTTGAGCAGAAATCCGCGCGCGCCGGCGCGGATGGCGTCGAGGACGACGGTGGTGTCGTCGAAGGTGGTCAGCACCAGCGTCGGCGGCAGTTCCTGTCCAAGCTCGCGCAGCACATCGAGCCCGCTCTTCTTCGGCATCCGCACATCGAGCAGCAGCACATCAACCTCGGACGTCCGCACGCGCTCGATTGCTTCGACGCCGTCCTCGGCCTCGCCGGCGATGACGATCTCGGCGTCCAACTCCAGCAGCGTGCGGATTCCCTGGCGAATGAGTAGTTGGTCGTCAGCGATGAAGACACGGATCACGTTGCGCCCCGCGCCGGCAGGAACGCGGTAAGCGCGAAGCCGCGGCCGGTGCTGCTTTCGATCGTCAGCGCGCCGCCGGCATTTTCGATCCGTTCGCGCATGCCCCGCAATCCGAATCCGTCACCCGCCGCGCCGCGTCCCCGGCCGTCATCGCGCGCACGCACTTCGAAGGCGTCGCCGCTACGCTTCACGGTGATCCAGAGATTCTCCGCACCCGAATGGCGCGCCGCATTGGTCACCACTTCCTGAACGCAACGGAGGATGACCAGCCCAAGCTCGGGATCATCGACGCGAAGCGCATCGTCGACCTCGAGCTGCACGCGCGGCCGCGGAAGGTCAGCCACGAGCGTGCGCAGGGCGCGGCCGAGGTCGAGACAATCGTCGGCGTTCTTCTCGGCGACGATTGCGCGAACGTCAGCGAGCAGCGTCCGCGCCAGTGACTGCGCTTTCTCGACATCGCCATGCGCCGCTCCCTCGGTGCGCACCAGCGCGGCCTCGAGGTTGAGCGTGAGCGCGGTGAGGTGATGGCCGAGGGCGTCGTGAAGCTCGCGGGCGATACGAAGGCGCTCGGCGAGGCGGCCGCCATCGGCCACGAGATCCTGCATCGCCCGCAGCTGCGCGCTCGTGCGCAGCTCGCGCTCCAACAGCTCGAACGAGAAGAAGGCCAGGATCTGAAAGCCGAAATAGGCCGGCGTCAGCAGAAAGGCGGAACGAGGATTCCAATGGATCGATACGGCGACGGCAAGGAGCAGCGTCTGAATCACGATCCAGGTCAGCCCGCGTTTGCGATCGATCAGTGAGGGCAAGCGCATGGCGATCAGAACGAGGAGGGTTCCTTCGAATCCGTCGCAGAGGAGCAGCACCAACACCATCACGCAGAGCGCTTCCATCGCCAGGAAAGACAACCGAGGATGGCGGAGATCGGCGATGAAGAGCGCGCCGAAAAGGATGAAGACGACGACCCAGCGCAGCATCGTCCCCGGCACGGTGGCACCCTGGATCACGACCGGAAGGCCGGCCATGAGCCACGCCGTCAGGCCGGCTGCGCCGAGGATGCGCGTCTGCGGCATGCGCGGAGAATGACACAGCGGCTGGGGCGCGTGAATAGGCCGGAAGTCACATGCCGCGCACTACCCCGAGCGGCACATGCGCGTCGATGAGCGCATGCGTACCTTGTGCGGCGGAGGATTTCATCATGCGAATCGCTGCACTCATCACCTTGCTCGTTGCGCTCCCACTGGCCGCCGACGACGTCGCCGATTTTCTGAAGGCCGTTGCAGGCGACGACCGGCCCGCCGTTCAATCGATGCTGGCGCGCGATCCGGCGCTGGCCAATGCCCACAACCCGAAAGGCCTCGGCGCGGTCACCATCGCGCTGTTCATCAATAAAGGAGAGGGATTTCTCGATCCTGCGAAGAACGAAGTGCTGCACTCGATCCTGGCCACGAAACCGGCGCTGGACATCTTCGAGATCGCGGCCCTCGGCACGCCCGCGCAGCTCGAGGCGCTGCTGACCGATCCCGCCACCCTCACCCGCCGCTCGCCCTTCGGCTGGACCCTTCTGCACCTATCGGCCTTCGGCGGAAACGCGGCCACAACCGAACTGCTGTTGAAAAAAGGCGCCGCCATCGAGTCGCGCGCCAAGTCGCGGTTCCGCAACACGCCGCTCCAGACCGCGCTCCTCTCCGGCCAGTACGCCACGGCGAAGATCCTGCTCGATCACGGCGCCGACGCCCTGGTCCGCCAGTCGCTCGGCTTCACGCCGATGCACGAAGCGGCGATCCTCGGCCGTACCGATCTGGTCCAACTCCTCCTCGATCACGGCGCCGAAATCAACTCCGTCGCCGACAACGGGCAGACCCCGCTCGCCGAGGCACTGCGAGGCAAACACGAGGAGCTGGCGACGTGGATGAAATCGAAGGGAGCGGTGGTGGGCGTGCAACCGGATCGGGAGCCGTGAGGACGTAGCTGCGCAAACAAAACTGTCATCCTGAACCGCCGGAGCTGCGTAGTCGCGAAGCGACGGAGCAGCGCAGGACGGTCGAAGGACCCCCAGCTGATAACCCGGTCGGGGCGGTGGCAACCTGTCCCCCGCCCGAACCGGGTTATCAGCCGGGGATCGTTCGACCGTCCTCAGCCCCTCCGGGGCATCGGCGGCTCACGATGACAGGGTAATCGTGCGCGAAGCGGCCGGAGCAGATGCTCGAAGCCGCGCGGAACCTGAAATAACGCTCACTCCCGAAACGACGCCACGACGTCGACCGCGCGCCGGATGTCGTCCGCGTTGTTGGCCAGCCCGATCGATGCGCGGACCGCGCCGACGGCGGTGCCGGTGCATTCGGCGAAACGCTCGGGGGTGAAACCGTCGCCGAGAGTTTCGAGACAGGCGGAGATGTGCGCGACATCGAGCCCGAACGCGGCTTCGGATGCGCCGGGATTGCAGAAGCAGCCGCCGCGCAGCGAGACGTTGGCGCGGCGGGCCTGGATCTCGACGATTGAGTACGGGATCGCCTCCCCGTCGCGGTCCCAGACGTTGAAGGCGACAGCGCCGCCGCGTGCGGTCATATCGCGCGGACCGTAGATGTGAACCAGCGGCCTGCCGTTGCCGTGACGAAGGTCGCGGAGATCGTCGAGAAAATCGCGCGTGAGTTGCGCGACGTGCGCGGTCAGCCTGGTCATCCCCGCCTCGGCAAGCAGATCGAAGCCGGCGTCGAGCGCGGCGATGCCGAGAAAGTCCGGCGTGCCGTCTTCGAAGCCTTCGTTGCGCGAGCGGAGGCGATGCTGACCGGCGGCGACCGAGGAGTACAACACCGTTCCGCCGGCGAACCACGGGCGGCGCAGGCGCGCCAGCGCGTCGCGGCGGGCGACCAGCGCGCCGATGCCGGTGGGATAGCCGAAGAGTTTGTAGAACGAGAGGGCGACGAAATCGGCCGGGCATTGGCGGAGGCTGAAGGCGTGGCTGGGAACGAACGCGGCGACGTCGAGCAGAACGTCAAATCCGAAGGCGCGCGCTTTCATCACCAGATCGAGCGGATGCTGGACGCCCGAGAAATTCGACTGCGCCGGGAAGGCCACCAGCCCATCGCCGCGCAGCGATTCCTCGCAGAGAAACAGCTCCGCATCGCGCAGACGGAGCTCGTCATCGAGCGGAAGGTAGCGGACGCGCGCACCGGCCCGCCGCGCGTATTCGCGGATGCCGTTCACCGAGTTGTGGTTGTCGGCCGCGAGGATGCAACCGGTCTCCGGCGAAAAGGGATACGACTCGGCGACAAGCTTGATGGCCGCGCTGGTGTTGGCGGTGAAGCACACGTCGTGAGTCGATTCGTCGACGTCGAAAAACCGCAGCACTCTCCTGCGCGCCATCTCGATGACTTCGGTGCTGGCCCGCGACGGACCGGAATCGGAGTGCGGGTTGCCGAAAACGCCATCCCGCAGCAGCGCGTGATGCGCGCGCAGCTGCGAGTCGCCGTACAGCGCGCTGCCGGCGTAGTCGAGGTACGCATGATGCTGCGCATCGAGGCGGCCGAATTCGCGATCGCGCAAATCGTCGAAGAAGGTGCGCGTCTCGATCGCGGCCGCGCTCAACATCCACGCCTCCGAACTGCTTTCACGGCAGCGGCGTTGCTCGGCTTCGCGTCAATCCTGTCGACGATGCGCGGAACGCCGCCGAAGTAGCGGCTGACGACGCTTGCCCGCTGATACGCGGTGCGCGCCTCGGGTGACGCATTTTCGGTGATGGTGGGGTTCATCACCTCATCGATCCAGCCGCGCACGCCGCCGCGCAGGATGTAGACATCGCGATCGATCCCTTTTGCATCGCCGGAAACGAGGACGATGGTCTCGTTCGGCTTGAACGCTGTCGATGCCAGCGACGCCACCCGCTCCGCACGCGGCAGGTGATACTCATCGAACTCCCCCTCGGGGCGCGTATCGATGACGCGGAGCTCCGGCTTGCGATCGCGAATCCATTCCGCCAGCTCGACTGGCGAAACTTCCGTGACGCGATGCGGGCTGCCGCTGAACAACGCCAGCGCGCCGAGAACCGCGGCGACGACCGCGAGCGTGGTGCGGATCACGCCCGTCTCTCTAATCGCCCGGCGAATTGAAAGGCGATCAAGGCCATGGCCACGATCGCGGCGACGACAATGCCGTGGCGAACGTGCAGAAGATCCGGAAGCGTGAGCGATCCGCGCGCCGTGCTCTCGTAGAAATTGCGAAGCGGCGCGAAGGCCAGGCCGGTGGCCAGCACGCCGGCGAACATGCCCAGCATGACCAACGCGCCGTCGCCGCGCCCCGTCGCCGCGGCGACGCACGAGGTTCCGGGACACAAGCCGGCGATCACGAATCCCACGCCGAAGAGCAGCCCGCCGGCCAGCTGCGGCAGGAGATACGTCTCCGGCACATAGACGCGGCTGAGATCGAGGATGCCGAGCCGCGCCAGCCAGAACGCGCCGAGCATCGCCGTAACGATGGCGCTGAACATCACTTTGAAGACCGTGAAATCAGTGAAGTAGAACTGGCCCGCGAGTTTGGGAGCGCTTCCGAGGCCCGCGCGTTCCAGCGTCCAGCCGAAGGCGATGCCGATGGCGACGGCGATCGGGAGAGAGTCGGTCATCGCCCGGCCCCCATCCGAGTCAGCGCGCAATTCTCAAGGTCTTCTTGGACCGTTCGCCACGCCCTTCCGTCGAGAGTCCTTCTCCTCCCGCGGTTTTTTGCGGGAGGAGAAGGTGGCGAAGCCGGATGAGGAGGGCGAATACGCGAGATGTGCGATCGACCGACAGGAGCAAATGACGTACGTGTGAAACGCCCCCTCATCCGCCTATCGGCACCTTCTCCCCCGCGAAAACCCGCGGGGGAGAAGGACTCTCGATATAAAAGAGTGCCGGCCTTTCCACTCAGACAACGGTTCATCGCCAGGCCCTCTTCACGATCGGCGCGAAGAGATACGCGCCGGCGAATGCGGCCATCATGAACAGCCAGCTCCCCACGCTGAGCAGCGCGCCGCCGGTGAGCGCGAGGCCGCTGGTGCAGCCGCGCGCCAGCACGGCGCCGATTCCCATCGCCGAGCCGCCGAAAAACGCTGTGGCCAGCCGCGCGCCGCGGCCGATGCGTGGTCCGCGCTCGATTGCGGCGCGCAGCCGTCCCGCGATCAGCGCCGAAAGAAATCCGCCGATGACCACGCCGGCGATCTCGAAGAGCAGCCATTCGTGCCACGGGCCGTCTCCCGACAGGTAGCGCGCAAAGTACGGGCTGGCCGCCGCACGCGCTGGCGAGGCCGCGGCGACGACACCGGCGGCACTGGTGGCGAACGCACCCGATGCGCCGAGGCCGCGGCCGGCGATCACGAACGCCGCCAGCAGCACCACGCCGAGGGCGGTGCCGGCGACGTACGGATCGGCGTAGGCTTGCGGTCGCGGGGTCGCGCGGTTACGCAGTCGCGCGGTGTTTTCGCCGCGAGACCCCGAGACTTCGAGATCGCGAAACCGCGTCCTCACTTGCCCGCCTTCTCCGACGGGTTATCGACCGCGTAGTCGGTGTGCCGCGACCAATCTTCGAACGAGCCGTCGTACAGCAGGACTTTGTGGCCGAGGGTGCGCGCGGCGAACAGCATCGCCGTGGTCTGCTGGCCGATGTGGCAATAGCCGATCACGGTATCGCCCGGCTTCACGCCGGCCTTGGTGAAGAGCGCCGCCAGCTCGGCGTCCGGCTTGAGCATCAGGTGATCGTCGGTGATCGAGGTGAACGGAATGCTCAGCGCGCCGTGGATGTGCCCGGTGCGATGCGGCTGTCCGTGCGCGCCGCCCGTCTCCACGCCGTCGTAGAACGCGGCATCGCGGCCGTCGACGACGGAGATGCCCGGCGTACCTATCCGCGAATGAACCGTCGCCGCGTCGACAACGATCGGCCGCAGTTTCAATGGCGACAGCGACCCCACCTTCGCAGCAGGCACATCCTTCGTCACCGCGCCGCCGTTGCGAACCCAGGCCTCCTGCCCGCCGTCAAGCAGCGATTCGCGGTCGCCGAGTCCGGCGTAGTCGAGGGTGAAGATGACCCGCGTCGACGGCGACACCCAATCCTTGCCGTAGTAGACGACGACGCGCGACTTGTCGGAGATCCCGAGCGCCTCGAGGCGATGGCGCAGATCGTCCGCCGGCGGCATCTCCAGCATCAGCCCATGCCCGCTGTGATCGGAGATGGAGATGTCGTTCAGCGACACCAGCCGCGCTCCCGGAATGTGTCCCGCCGCGTACCCATCCTTGTCGCCGACATGGAGAAGAACGAGATCGGGATCGTTGAGATGCGCCTTGAGCCAGTTCGCATCGACGACCAGCGATTGACGGGGACTCCCCATTGCCACGGCGGCGGTGAGGAAGGTGAGGATCAGCAGCAACCTGGTTTTCATCGAGGGTTCTCCTTCGATGAGGAGGATGCATCCCGTTGGTCCAGGCGTCATCCGGTTTGCAGCGAACGGGACTGGCGGAGCGGCGAATTGGATCGCCCGCGTTCCTTGGCGAGCCCAACTTTAGGCAGCCGCCGCTTCTTTGTATACATCGATCTCTTCTGTGTATCCTGCGTGCCACCCAAAACAGGGCCAAAAGGAGATCAGAGTCATGAAAGCACTACGTCTAGGTATCGTGCCGTTCGTCGTCCTCTTCGCGAACGCGGCGTTCGCACAGGAATTGCCCAGAGCCGCGTATCCCGGTGCCGCCTTCAACCCGAAAGCGGGCGAGCCGATCCAACGTCAGGTGAGCAGCAAGCAGCGAGAAGCCGCTCCCCTCCTTTACCTTCTGCCGGCACTTCCCGCGAACGAGCCGGTGACGATGGAGATCCGCGTTCTTCAGGGGAAGAGACAGCTGATCAGCGAGACTGTGAAGCTGCCGGCGCGCGTCGCGGACGGAGCAACGGTCGACGTTCTCTTCACGCATCCCAATGAGCTGAAACGCCTTCGCGCGATCGAGACCCTGCAGCCGGGAAGCCTGCGGTTCGTCGCCCTCGTGTCAGGGGAAACCGTGACGAACGAGCCGTTCGCCGCCATCGAGTCCCGTGGCGCGAAGCTCTCCCTGAACACGGCGGTGGGAGAAGTCTCCGCGGTCGACGCACGGCCGGCAGCGAAGTCGCGCGGCGGGCTGTTCATTCACGCCCTCGACCAATGCACGGACGATTGCGACGCGGCGTATTCGAGTTGCCTGGAGTGGTGCGATGAGCGCAGCAATTCCTGCCAGCAATGCTGGGAGGACTACGTAGCCTGCAGCAGCAATTGCGGACCCTCCTGCACCGAGCCGAAGAGCACCTCGGACTACAACACCTACACGATCACCGGCGTCTCGTACTTTGGTACGCACGGCTGCTACTCGCCCTTCCACCCGACCACGTTCGGCACGAACTACGAGTACCTCTATGTCACCGTGCTGGTGACCACGTTCCATCGGGTCGTGCATTGCGACGACAGCTATACCGATACCCAGACAAATCAGTACTCCACGAGCTACTGGTGCTGGAACGACACGCACAGCTCATGCGGAAACTCGACCGCCACTCCTCCCAGCCCCCAGTGCTGACGGTTTTCTGATCGAGGCCTGACTTGCGGCCGGCTCTCGCGAGCCGGCCGCTTTTCCATGGCAAGATCAGCCCCCCGTCAACGATGTTGCCTCAAGGGGAGTTAAGGAGCCACTGATGCGGATCACCGGGACCTTCCTCCTCCTCTTCTCCCTCGCCACCTCTGCCGCGGCCTGGTCCGGATGCGGCGTGTCGTTTCGTGTTCCGAAGGGATGGAGCGTGGAACCGAGCCCGAAGGACAGGTGCGCAATCAGCATCAGCCCGAAGAGATGGAAACAGATCGAGGCAGCATCGCGCTACGACGACAGCCCGTTCGCCATTCAAATGATCGTTCGTCATGGCAGGTTCGAGCCGGCCGCGGAAAAACTGCAGTTTGCGAAGAACGGCAAAGGCGAATGGGGGATGCCGGGAAAAGGAGATCAGTTCACCGCGAACGCCGTCCGTCTGGGCTCGTTTCGCGGCTGGCGCAGTCGGTCGCTCCTCCGCGGCTTCGCGCGCGAGGGGGCCGTGTTGGGCGAGCAGTCACGAGTCTGGTCGCAAGTCTGGGTCGCCTATCTCCTTCACGACGCGCATGGAACGATCGTCTGCGTCCAGTACAACCAGTGGAATCCCGACATCAAGATCGACCGGCCCGCAGCTGCCAACAAGATCCTTGCCTCCCTCACCCTTTCGTCAACGCGATAAGCGTGGTTGATTGCGTTTCGTTCGTGCGTATACTGCGCGCCGATTCCCGGTCCGGAATCCAACAAAAACTATGGCAAGTGGAAAGTCGCCGGCGATCGTCGTGCAGGAGTTGCTTGGTCAGTACATGGGGCCGTTCACCTCGAAGTACGCCGTCCAGATCTCGTCGCGAAAGGCGTTTGGCGCGGAGCCGGAGGCGGTGACACGGGAGCAGATCCCGGCGCTGCTCGAAGAGCTCGGTCCGTCGATCCGCACCCTGCTCGGCAAAGCATCGGCCGAGAAGCTCGCCGGCCAGATCCTGCTGGAGCTGGGACTTTGATCAATCGAATCGAGAGGTGGGAACGATGACGGCGGACGATTTCGACTCGACCATCAATGTCCGGGCGCGCGCGCAGCGGCCCATCATCCGCGCGTTGCAGCTGATCCCGTTCGTCGCCGGCGCCATCGTGGCCCTGGGCATGTGCATGCCCGACGCCACGGCCAATCTGTTCTATCGCGGTGCGCTGGTCACGGCGGCGCTCCTCACCGCGGTCAGCGCGCTCATGACCTCGGCCGGATTCGACAGGGGCCAGAAACTCTTCGCCGCCTGGTCGGCGCTCGGCATCGGCTACGCCCTCGCCGCCATCCGCCATTCCTTTCGTCTGTGGACGCTGCTCGTCGGAGGCGGCGTCACCAGCCGCGCGGTACTCGACACCATGCTGGTGCTGCAGAACGTCCTGGTGGCACTGGCGCTCTGGTGGTTCGTCCGCGCCTGGCAGACAAGCGGCCTGGCCGCGCCGCTGCCGCGACGCACGCAGCTCACCTGGATCTTTCTCGGAATCGCCGTAGCCATCGTCGCCGGCGGCTACCCGTTGGTCCACGGATTCCAAACCGCGGCCACCGATACCGTGCTCCTGATCTCGACCGCCGGCGACATGATCGGCATCGCCCTGATCGTTCCCCTGGCCATGCCCGCGCTGGCTATGCGCGGCGGCCTCCTGATGCACACTTGGCTGGCGCTCGCCGCCAGCGAAGTGTTCTGGCTCCTCTACGACGTTTGGGTCGGCACGAAAGCGATGACCGGCCTCGGCGCATCAACCGCGACCGGCATCGAGCAGATCCTTCGCATCATCGCCGTCATGTTCGCCTTCGCCGCAACGGTCGCGCACCGGCGCAGCCGGTTGTAACGGGTCAAAACGGGAAGAGATGCTGCGTGGCGATGGTCGCGGCCGGCACACCGACCGCCGGCGTGAGAGACCAGGAAATCGGATCGCCGAGGGCGTCGCTGTCGTTCGGCCGTACTCGGAACGTCGCCACACCCTTTGCAGTCGTCAGCACCGCCGGTCCGAGCCGGCACAGACGGGCCACGACGAACCAGAAGTTGAACATCGGATTCTGCGCGATGTCGAGACTGGTGCCGGCGAAGAACGCGGAGGACGTGGACGCCAGTTTCTCGAGCACGGCGCGCGACCCGATGGCCGGGTCATTGATGACATCGCGAAGCGCCGAGAGTTTCCGCAGTCCCGCCGGCCGCCGCACGATCAACTGGTCGAGCTCGAGGTACGGCGGGATGATCGTGTTGCCGCTCACGACCTGCAACCCCTTCCCGTTGATGGCCAGCGTCGACGTGCGCGGATCGCTGATGAACAGGTGCCGTGACGTATCGGTCCAGGTGTCGGTCCAGAGCTGCGTGCCGATGATGCCGGCCTCCGCCTCCGCGACGCGCGGCCCGTTGTTGAACAGCGTCCGATCGTCGAAAAGCACGTCCCGCAGGTTGCGATTCGCGCTGTTGCGGTAGTCGCGATTCCAGTCGGTCTCGTCGAGATCGGAGACGAACTCTTTCACCGCCGCTTCATCGAGCACGATGTTCATGGCGAAAACGGTCTCGGCGCCGTCGGGCGCGTCGGGATTCTGTGCGCCACCGGGAGGGAAGAACCCGAGCTGCACCAGCAGCGCCTGGAGCGCGTCGCGCTGCGCCTGCGTCGACTTCATGCTGTGATGGCCGAAGGTCAGATGGAGCGATCGCGACACCGCGGCCGCGGCGAAGGGTGCGGTGTCATTCAGTTGTGCATCGATGGCATCGGCGGCGATCCACGTGCCGCACTCGCCCGTCGTACCGGCGTTCACCGCGTGCGTCAAGCCACCGCTGAAGGTCGCCTGCCGGCCGGTGTTCGTCACCCGGATCACCGACTCGTCGAAACGCGTCGTCGTCGACTTGGCCAGCCCGATGAGCGAGAGGAACACGCTCGTCGCACCCGTGCGCAGATGACGCGAAATGATGAGCGCCTCGCGGATCAGGAAGTCGTCGCCATTCTTCTCGCGGAGATCGTTGAGGGTGCTCAGCATCTTCGACACGCTCGCGCCGAGCTGCTTCTGCACCGCATTCGTGACCGCCGCGTTCGACGTGTCGAGCTCGAAGTCGAGCAGCGCCGACTGCTCGGACACGCGGCTCATCTCCAGCGAGACGTTGAAGCCGACCTGTCCCTTCAGGAACTTCGCCGCCGCCGCCAGCTTCGCGGTCAGCACGTCCCATTGGGCGATGATCTTCTTCGCCCACGCCTGGACCTTGGCGAAATCGGCCGTGCCGATGGCGTCAAACACCTTCCCCACCGCCCTGGCCACCACGTTCTTGATGATGCTGTCGCCGAAAGCCTCGATGCTGTCGAGCGAGGTGGCGTTCTGAGCCAGGAAGTCGATCGCGCTCTTGATGCCGAAGCGCTGCTCGAACTGCTGGATTGCGTTCGTGACCGTGGCCGGCGTGTCGTTGATGACGCGGAGCAGCTGCTGCGCGAGATTGGCGGCCTTGGTGATGGCGATGTCGATGGCCGCGGTGCTGCCGACGATCAGCTGCTCGACGTTCTCGCCGGCCAGGCTCTCGAGAAGATCGAGATCCTTGGCCGTGGCGCCGCCGAGGAACTGCTGCAGGCTCTGCGGCGTGAGCGCGGCGATCTTCTCGATCGTGGTGCGCAGCGGCGACCCCGGCTCGAGATCGAGCCGCGTGAGCAGCCCGTTCCAGAGCTGCTTGACCTTCGTGTCGACCTCATTGAACGTGGAGACGACTTTGTTGATGTCCGCCAGCGCGGCCACGATGTGCGGGTCGTTCGCCGCCTTCGTCTTCCAGTCGGTTCCGGCGATGAGCGCGATCACTTCGTCCGAGGCGCGGTCGGTGACGGTCTGTTGCAGCGTGGCGAAATCGACGGTGGCCGCGGTCTGGAGGATCGACATGACGCGACGGAGCGGCGTCATGTCGAACGCTTTCTGCAGCGCGTCGGCGAGGCTCGAGGCGTCGTAGTTGACCTGCAGCGCGAAGATCGCGGCGGCGGTGAAGGCCTTCCGATCCGACCGCTCCATCCGCACGCGAGCCCATCCCGGAGTCAGCGTCTGCGCGCGGCCGGCCACGAGCTTGATGTCGTCGAACAACGACCAGCCGAGGCTGGCCTCGATCGAGTATTGAACGTGGGCCTGAAGCTGTGCGGAGAGTCCATCGAAGAGAGCGATCGTCGAGTCGATGTCGAAGCTGGTTCCATACTTCGCCTTGAGGCCGAGATCGACGCTCAGCATTGCCTCGAAACTGCTGACCTCTCCCGGCTGCAGCGCCGCGAGCGAACCAAACTGCGGCAGGTCAGCGGTCGTGAGCAGCCGGGCCAGCGCGGAGAGACGGGTCTCCGTCGCTACCGCCGGCAGGTAGTGTTCAAACGTGAACGCGGCCGCTGCCTTCGCGGAGATCGAGAGAGGTGCGCCCGACACCGCCGCCGAGATGCCGCCGGTGATCGACCCTTTGACTTCGAGCTGCGCGTAGCTGGAATCGGCGGGCGCCTCAAACCCGGAGGTGGCATCGAACGGCGCGATCTTCGTCCCCTGGGCGTTGATGGAGACGTGGCCCGACGCCTGGGCGTCGAAGTTCGCCTTGGCACCGTAGACGTCAACCTGGGGAACGTCGGCGTGCACTTTGAGCGGCTGGACCGAAAACGCCGTCGTTCCGACCGCGCTCGTGAGATCGGTGATCTCCTTCTGCAACTGCTGCACGTTTTTGGCGATATCGGAACTGAACACCTTGCCGGGATCCGACATGAGCTGCCTCCGTTCGAAATTGAGGGTGGAAGAACGCATTCAACACCGATGCGACGTGGGAGGCAAGCCATACGTTTCTTCCGACCTGTCCCCAGGCGTTACGCTGGCGCCCGCATGCCATCACACAAGGAATTCGTCGAGATCTCCACCGACCGGCAATGGGTCTGGGGCGTGACCGACTACCACCAGGCGGTGGCCGTCGTCTTCGGACGGATCGGATCGGTGGTGGTTGCCGGTATCGCCTGCATTCTTCTGCTCGCGCCGGTGGTCTTCGCCTGGATGGCGCTACGGGAAGGCCGGCCGGCGCTGATCGTCTGGTCCGTCCTTGCCGCAATCTCCTGGTATCTGGCCCGGCCGAACTTCGGTTTCATCGATGTCTTCCTGCGCGTCATCTGCCTCGGCGTGGCCACTCTGCTGGCGCGATCCGGCGGCAAGCTCCATCTCATCGGCGGGATCATGATGATGTCCGTCTTCTTCCTCGGCGCACTCACGAAGTACGTGGTGATGCAGCTGATGCAGTTGCGGCTGCGCCGCTCGGCGGAGGCGTTCGAGCGGTTGGTGGCCGCCGATCTGTTTCTGCTCGAACGACGCAGCTGAGAAAGAACGAGGAGCCCGGCAGCGTGGTCCTTACCCGAGGTATCATTGGTAAGGAGGTAGACAACATGCCCACTTCGACCATCACCAGCAAAGGCCAAACGACGGTCCCGAAGGAAGTCCGTGAAGCACTCGACCTCGACTCGGGTGACAAACTGAATTGGGAAATCAAAGGAGGCCGGGTGACCATCACGACCGAACGTCCGGCACTCTACCGCTGGGAAGGCTTCATCAAGCACGGCCCGGCCGATGCGGTGCAGGCTGTTATTGAGGCGCGGAAGACCAGAGGTCGTATCTGAAGTGCGCAGCGTCGCCATCGATGCGAATGTAATCGTCTCGTTTTTTGTCGAGCGAAACGAAACACAGCGCGTCGCCGCGCGAGCGCTTCTCACAAAAGCGGAAGAGGGCGAGATCATCGCAATCGTTCCGCAGTTCGTGATCTTCGAAGTCACGTACGTCCTGCAGAGCCAATACGGCCTCACCGGCGAGCGGCTGGCAACCGTGATCCGCGACATCATCGCCTTCCCGGGCGTGCATCTCATCGATGACTGTCCCTGGAAACGCGTCATGGACGTATGGCCAAACCCCATCCCGTCTCTTGCCGATGCCGCACTCGCAGTCGTGGCCATGACCAACCGCTACGATGCCGTCGCCACCTTTGACCGGAAACTGGCAAAGCGCCTGAAAGACTTCGGCGTCGCGGCGTACTGGTAAACGGCGCAGGCTAGACCGCCTGCGCCATCCCCGCCGGCAGCGCCGGCGTTTTCTTGCGCAGGATCGCCGCGGAGATCAGCGTCACCAGCAGACCTACCGGGAACGGCTCGATGAAGGTGATGGCGGCGTTGGTCAGCGGGTTGGCGAACATCGCCTTCATCCTGTCCAACTCTTTGGTCTTCGCGGCGACGGCGGCGTCGGTGGCGCCTTTCTCGCGCATCTCGCTGAGCGTGCGGGCGGCGTACCGGTCGGCGAAGTCGGGCATCACCTTGAAGTAGATGATCTCCCACGAAGCCACATAGAAAACGCACGAGATCAGGGTGATCAGGATTCCCACGCTGAAGGCGCGGCCGAAGGTGATGGCGCCCGATCCGGCGTTCTCGCGATAGGAGCGGATGCCGAAGAAGACCAGCAGGAACGAGAGGAAGATGGCCGTGTAGCCGATCACCTCGCCGTTGTGGTTGTTGATCGTCTCGTTCTTGATGAGCGGGAGGGTGAGAAACATCATGGCCGAGGAGACCGCGCCGGAGAGGATGCCGAAGATGAGGACGACTTTTTTCATTTGCGTTTTCCTTTCGCGGCGCAAGGTACGGCCGGATCGCGCTTCCGCCGTCCTCCCTTCGGGTGATTTCGAGGTCAACGAAAGTATGAATCAGGGGATCAGGCCGAGGTCTTTCCCCTTCTGAACCGCCTGGACGCGCCGGTTGACCTGCATTTTCTCGAACAGGCGGGAGGAATGCGTCTTCACCGTGTTCTCGGAGACGAAGAGCTTCTCGCCGATCTCGCGGTTGCTCAGACCCTGGGCGATGAGCGCCAGGATCTCGTGCTCGCGCGGGGTGAGGCCGACGTCCTTCAGCTGCCCGGCGTTGAGAACGAACGGCCCATCCATCCGCACCGGCACTTCCCGCACGATCACCACCTGCTTGGCCTTCGTCCAGCGCAGGCCGAAGTAGATGCCGAGGGCAGTGAAGATGAGCGCGACCAGACCGCCGTAGATCTCGGACGGGTATTCGTGGACGAAATGCTTGTATTCGATGATCCTCAGCAGGGCGATGAGGACGCCCCCAACCGCTCCGTAGAGCGCGATCTGTCTGGCCATGGAGAAGGGAAGTCTACAATCGTCGGAGCCGGGTCGTGACGCCATCCACCTACAGAATTCTCGACACCATCGCCGACTCGTTCAATCCTCTCCTGGCGATCGTGGCCCTGGTCTATCCGTTCCTTCGCCGGCCCCGAACGCTCCGTTCGATCATCGCCTACTACCTCTCCGCCGGCGCGGCCATCGGTTTCGTCTACCTCGTGCGTGCGATCGATGATCACTACCGGCTCTGGGCCTCGCTCGGACTCGACTACAGCACGCACTCCGCATTTGCGGCATCGCTCGTGGCCTCGATGAGTGCATTCAACAGGCGGTGGACTGTTCCTCTCGCCATTGCGATCGTTCTGTACTTTTCGCTGGAGCTGGTGATGCGGTATCACGCGATTCTGGACATCGTCTCTTCGGCCGCATTGGCGGCGACGGTGGCGCTGCTGCTTCACGCGGCTGCGAGCCGGGCGATGCGAGCAAGCACCAGGTCGGACTGAGAGTCCGCCCTACGTTCTAAGCGGAACGCGCGAAGCGCGGCGAAGCCGCAGTTTCACCGGAACAGCGCCTCGAAATCCTTCCGCCGGCTGCGGCTCAACTTGATACGCCGTCCGTCCGCGAGGACGAGAGCGCAATCGCCGCGGAAGAGCGGGTGGATCTCGCGGACGCGGTCGACATTCACGATGGCAGAGCGGTGGACGCGGAAGAACTGGCGGCGGTCGAGCTGCTTTTCGATCTCGTCCATTGTCTGCCGCAGCAGATGCGAGGCCGCGCCGGCGTGGAGGGTGACGTAGTAATCCGACGCCTCGATCCAGTCGATCTGGGCAGCGTCGACGACGATGGTCTTCTCGCGCGCCGGGATCAGGAACCGGGTACGCGACAGCTCGCGATCCTTCAGCAGCTCGGCGATGCGGTTGTCGGTTTCGCCGCGGCGGCGGGCGCCGACGCGTTCCTTTGCCCGGCCGAGGGCGCCGAAGAAACGCTGGTCGTCGAAGGGCTTGAGGAGGTAGTCGAGCGCGTGTACCTCGAAGGCGCGCACGGCGTACTGGTCGTACGCGGTGACGAAGATGACCGCCGCCACGGTGCCCGCCCCGACCTGTTGGATCACCGCGAACCCATCGACCTCGGGCATCTGGATGTCGAGAAACAGGATGTCCGGCCGCGTCCGGGCGACGAGCGCCGCGGCATCGCTTCCGGTCCCCTCCCCCATCACCCGCACTTCGGCGTCATCCGCGAGCAGGGCACGGATGGAGTCGCGCGCCAGCGGTTCGTCGTCGATGATCACGACGCGGAAGGGCTCGCTCACGATGCCGCACTCCAGGGAATGGTCACACTGGCCATCACGCCGCCCTTCGCCGCGGCCAGCGCGAATCGCCCTTCGTCGCCGTAGAGCTGGCGCAGGCGCGCCGTGGTGTTGCGCAATCCGATTCCGCTGCCGGACTCCGCTCCAAGCGCGCCACTGTTGAAGACTTCGATGCGCAGCGTGCCGTTGTCGCGGAAGGCGCGCACGTTCACCACGCCCGGCGACGCGCTGAGCGCGATGCCGTGACGGACGGCGTTCTCCGCCAGCGGCTGGAGCAGCAGCGCCGGAACGGAACCGCAGCCGGCTTCCTGCGACGCTTCGATCGTGAACGACATCCGGTCGGGAAATCGCGCGCGCTGGATCTCGAGATAGCGGCGGAGAACGCTCAGCTCTTCATCGAGCGCCACGTGCTGATCGCCGGCGTGATCGAGCGTGTAGCGCAGCAGCTCGCTGAGGCCGGCCATCATGGTGATGGCTTCGTCGTTGCGCTTGCTTCGCACCAAACCGCTGATCGCATTCAACGTGTTGAACAGAAAGTGCGGCTGGATCTGCAGCTCCAGCGCATGCAGCCGCGCCTCGCCCAGCGACGCCTCGAGCTGCACCGCCTGCAGCTCGCGCTCGCGATAGCGCTCGTAAAACTCGAAAGCGATCGCCCCGCCGAGGACGAGACAGTAGAGCAGCCACTCCAGCGGAAGCCGGTAGAAAAGAATCGACGGAATGTTGAGCTGTGACGGCTCGGCCGTCATCCGGTCGTACGGCCGGATAAGGATCATCAGCCCGACCCAGTAGACGCTGTGGAGGATGGCGATCGCGCACGCGGCCAGGACGTGCACGAGGATGTTGAACCGCCCCGCCGGCACCACCGGAAAGCGGCGCGACAGCCAGACGATCGCCGCGGTGGCGGCAAGCCAGGCCTCCCAAATGAGGACGTAATAGAAGATCAGCCGCGGCACCGAATGGCCGTGCGTGATCATGCTGATCCAGACCTGAATGCCGGTGATCACCCCGAACACGGTCCAGAACAGGATGGCAAATCGCCAGGCCACGCCACGCGGAGTCATGGGCGTAGTCTGCCGCAGAGGACCGCGAAAGGCGACGGAATGCAGCGAGTTGAGTCGTGAGTGCTGCGAGATGGCGGCGTGCGTAGCGCCGTCGACTCGACGGCTGTATCGCCAGCGGCTCGCTGGCGGATGTTGTCATGCCGCCGGGCCGGCGGCGATACAGCCGTCGAGCCGACGGCGCTACGCGCGCATCATCTGGAACGCGAACAACCCCACCACCCCCGCCGCCCCGATCACCGCGGGCTCCGGAAACTTCTTCCAGATGGTGATCACCACCAGGCTGGCGATGGCGATCACGGCAGTCACCCGGTCTGCGATCGCTTCCTTTCCGACGAGATACGACGTCCCCACCAGCACGCCGACCACGGTCACGCCGACGCCGCGGATGAAACCGGCCAGGCGTGGGTGCTTGTGATACCGCAGCAGGATCGGCGTGGCGATCACGGTAAAGAGCACCGGCGGCGAGAAGATGCCCAGCGTGGCGGCGACGGCACCGGAGAAGCCGTTGAGGAGATAGCCGACGAACGTGGCCGTGATCACCACCGGCCCCGGCGAGATCATGCCGATGGCGACGGAGTCGAGAAACTGGCGGTTGCCGAGCCAGTGGTATTGATCGACCACCTGCATCTTCAGAAACGGCACGATCACCAGGCCGCTGCCGAAGACCAGCAGGCCGGTCTTGAAGAAAAAGAGAAACAGCTTCGCGCTCGTGCCGGGGACGAACAGCAGGAAGGCATTCGCAGGCCGCGGCGTCACGGGCGCGAAAACGAACGCGCCGAGGATGCCGGCCACGACGAACATCAGCGCCAGCTCCCGCTGCACGATGACCGTGATCGCGCAGGCGACGATCGCAAACGTCCACGCCAGACGATCGGCGCGCAGCGTGCGCTTGCCGAGGTTCCAGCAGGCCTTGACGATCAAGGCGAGAACGGCCGGGGCGATCCCGTAGAAGAGCGCGCGAACGTGCCAGTCGCCGGCAAAGCGAACGTAGAGGAACGCCGCGAAGGTCACGATCACGAACGGCGGCAGCCCAAACGCAACAGCGACCGCCAGCCCGCCGACGATGCCGAAGCGGATGTAGCCGCAGTAGATCCCGAGCTGATACGCCAGCGGACCGGGACACGCCGCCGCCAGCGCCAGGCCGTTCTCGTATTCGTCGGAGGAGAGCCAGCCGCGCTCCTCGACCAGATCGCGGCGCATGGCATTCGCCAGCGCCACCGGCCCGCCGAATCCGAGCGCGCCGAGGCGGAGGAAGTAGAGGACCAGCTGGAGGAAGGTCACCAGTGTATTCTAGCAATTGCTATATTGAGTGGCAATTGCTAGCATCGAGGCGTGCCCCGCTGGCTCATCCTCGTTCATCGGATCCCGCCCCGCCCTCTTTACCTTCGCGCCAAGATCCGGCAGCGCCTGGCCGCGGCCGGCGCGGTGGCGGTCAAGAACGCGGTCTACCTCCTGCCGCAAAATGCCGAGGCGCTCGAGGATTTGCAGTGGATCGCGCAGGAGATCGTGGCCGGCGGCGGAGACGCCCATCTCTTCGAAGGCGACTTCGTCGATGGCGTCGCCGGCGATTCCGCGGTCACCCAGTTCCGCGAGATGCGCGACGCCGACTACGCCGCCGTCGCCACCGAGGCTCGCGCGGCCCTCAAGGCGGCAGCGATCGCCGATCTCGCCGTGGCGCACGCGCGTCTGTCGCGCCGCCTCGACGAGATCAAGCAGATCGATTTCTTCAAAGCCTCCGGACGCGCCGCCGCGGAAAAAACGGTGGCGGCGATCGAAGCGCGGCTGAAGAAGGATCGAAAGGAGGAGACGCCGATGACACAGACGAATCCCGAGCTGCGCGGAAAGACCTGGGTGACCCGCCCTGACGTCCACATCGATCGCCTGGCCTCGGCGTGGTTCATCCGCCGTTTCATCGATCCCAAGGCGCGCTTCCGCTTCGATGCCAAGGCGAAGAAACGCGACGGCGAGATCCGCTTCGACATGGTCGGCGGCGATTTCACTCACGAAGAGGATCGCTGCACGCTGGAGACGCTCGTGCGACGCGTCGGCCTGCCCGACAAAGGCGTCCGCGCCATCGCCGAGATCGTGCACGACCTCGACCTGAAGGAAGCGAAGTTCGACCGCGCCGAAACCGCCGGCGTTCGCACGATGATCGAAGGATTGGCCGGCCGCTTCCCGAACGACGCCGAACGGATCGAGCGCGCGCTTCCGCTGTTCGACGATCTGCACGAGGCCTTGGGAAGCCGGAGCAAGAGGACGCGGAAGTGACTGCACCTAGCAAAAGCACAGACACTCTTTGACGTGGCTCAGCACATCGTGGACATCTGGAAGGCTCAGCACATCGTGGACAGGCGATGGGAGCCGGTTGAGGCTACTGGTGGAGGTGGCCTCAGATGGATGGTCGCGAAGTGGAGAGAGCGCTGGCGATTGAACGGTATCGGAAGGGTGAGTCGGTTGAGGCGATCTGCGCATCTCTGAAGAGATCGCGGAGCTGGTTTTACAAATGGCTTGATCGAGCCAACGAGGAAGGGACGGGGTGGTACGAAGAGCAATCGCGCCGTCGGGAGCACACGGGGGCGTGCGAGGGCGAGTTACGAGATCGGATCCTGCAGACGCGTGGCCGGCTCGAAGCCGAGGGTTCCTTTTGTAAGCGCCCAGATGATTGCCTGGGAACTGGAGGCCGAGCAGATCGAGCCGCCGTCGCTCTCGACGATCAAGCGCATTTTGAAGGTCGCGGGATTGACCACGCCGAAGCGCCGAGCGCCCAAGGGAATCAAGTATCCGGCACCATTGGCGATCGAGCCTGGATCGGTTCACCAGGCTGATTTCGTCGGTCCCCGGCACGTCAATGGAATCCGGTTCTATTCGTTGAATGCCGTCGATGTATCCAGTGCCCGAGCGGCAACCGAGGCGATCAAATCGAGAGCAACCGAGCAGGTGATTCCGGGGCTCTGGAACATCTGGAGCAGGTTGGGCATCCCCAACTTCCTGCAACTCGACAACGAGCTGGTGTTCTTCGGTAACCGCCGCTATCCAAATGCTTTAGGCCAGGTGATGCGACTTTGCCTGCAGCTCGGTGTGGAGGGAACCCTGGCGAAACGGCATCGTCGAGAAGTTCAATGACCACTGGAACCGCAAGTTCTACCAACGCGTGCGTATCTGCTCGACCGAGATGCTGCGTTGTGAATCGCTGCGGTTTGAGAATCGCCATAACGCCAGCTGGAGGTACTCCAGACTGGCAGGCCGTACACCCAACCGTGCCCTTGCCGAGTCTGCGGTCAAGCTTCGCTTTCCCAATCGCCTAACGCCGCCACCAATGCCGTTTGATAAGCCGACGAAGGGCCGAGTGAGCTTCATTCGTTTGGTCCGGAGCGATCTGCAACTGGAGATCTTCGGACAGCGCTGGACCATGCCGCCGGAGGCGAGTCACGAGTATGTGCGCGCCACCATCGACGTCGGTGTCGGAAAGATGATCATCGCTCTCCACGGCGAGACCATTCAAACTCAGGACTACCGGCACGGATAGCCCCGGGGAGGGCAAACCGTAAAGGCGCTATCGCGCCTCCTCCGCTTCGCTACGGCCCTTCGGGTGACGGCTTGCCCTCCCCGAGGCTATGTGACTGTCATGAGCCGAAGCGGAGCTTCGGCCGTCAACCGGCCGAATCCCTACTGAACTTTGTCCACGATGTGCTGAGCCACCAAACTGTCCACGATGTGATGAGCCTTGACAAGGAGTGTCTGTGCCACATTGGACGCTGCTGACAATGCGGCTTGCGGTGATTCGCCTGATCGTCGAGAGCGTGTGTGTCGAAGTCGAAGCCAACTCTCCCCTGGGCTGTCGCCGCTGAAAAGCACGCCATCCGTCCGACCAATGACCAGGACGAGAGGTGGCACACCCTATCGAAAGCAGTGAAGCCGCTGCCGTGTTCGACGTTTCAGCGGATCTCGCGCGAATCCGCGAGCTCGTACGCGTGCACATCGGCGAGCGCCGGGCGGCCTACGATTCTGCGCTCGATGCCATCGAGGCACGCGCACGCGATCCGCGGTTCTACGTGGCGGTGGTCGGCGAATTCTCGAGCGGCAAGAGCACATTCATCAATGCCTTGCTGCGGCACCCGCTGCTCCGGGCGAGCCGCCTGCCGACCACGGCGACGGTTACGCGCATAGAATCCGGTCCGCAACTGTCCGTGACGGTCACGTTCCGCGACCGTCCCGACTCCATTCACGCCGCGCCGGGCGCGCTGGCAACGCTGCGAGACGAACTGCTTCGCCGCGGCGACCGGAATGCTGCGCAGGCCTCTCTGGAACGGCTGCTTGATACGCTCACGACCAACCCAGCCATCGCCGGGGACGTTGCGCATCTGGTCGTCACCGTGCCGTCGCAGCAGCTCGAGAAAAACCTGGTGATTCTCGACACGCCGGGGATCAATGCTGGCGCGGAGGAAGCCTCGCGCCATGCCGCCGTGACGAAAACGGCGATGAGCGAGTCGGTCGACGCGACGGTCGTCCTCATCCCATCCGAACAAGCCATGTCACACACGCTCCTCACCTTTCTCGAGACCGACGCCAAGCCATTCCTTCCGCGCACGATCTTCGTTCTCACCTCGATGGATCTGCACATGCAGCACGATCAGGCACGCATCGCCGACTACACCCGAAAACAACTGATAGAGAAAGCCGGGATCGCCGATCCGGCCGTGCTGCAGGTCTCCTCGACGGCCATGCTGCCTCACGTGCGCGGCGCGCCGGACGGCGCGGCGCGCGAACAGTGGCAGGCGCGCTTCGTCGAGGCCGAGTCGTTCCTGCGGGCGGCCATGTTGCGACAGCGCAACGTGATGATCAGCGAGCGGCTCATCCGCCTGCTGCAGGAGCTAGTGGCGCGCCTCGACGCCGATCTGGCCACGAAGGAGGCAGCCCTGCAGGAGGAGCAGACGGTCCTGCGCAACAACAGCGTCGAAGCCATCAGCAAGGTCATGACTTCCGTTCATCGCAACGCGGTGAAAGCGATCGACCGCAAACGACGCGAGGTCGAGAACGTGCTGTCGTCCTACCGTGCCTCGTACGCGCAATGGGCGAAAAAGGCCAGCGCCAAAACGGTGGCCGGCACGAACGGAACCCTGGACGATTTTCAGAACCGCGTACGGCCACAGATCGCCAGCACGATCGAACTGCATGGAAGCACGTACGTCGGCGCAGTGAAGGGCCAGTGGAGTGAGCTCGGGACGCTCTGCGGATCGCTGGCCGGCGATCTGGCCGCGCAGTTCAAGAGGAACTATGCGGCGTTTCAGTCGCTCGCGATCCGGGTGAAGGTGCCGGCGATTTCCGTAGGCGTGATGATCGTGCCGTCCGTCCGCTTCGACGGCGCGGTGGCGTATCTGCAGGATCAGAGCAGTCGCGCGGCAAAAGGCGCGGGCCTCGGCGGCGCCATTGGCCTGGCTCTCGCCACCGTCCTCGGCGTCGGCATTCCGGTCGTCATCGGCGCGGCCATCGCGAGCTCGTTGCTGGGCAGCGGAATTAGCGGCGACTCGCTGGACGTGCAGCGGGCAACGATCCGGCAGCAGCTCGACACCGAGATCGACCGCTACTTCCACGCGATGCACGAGGCGCTGCGCAACGCGTTCGAACACGCGGCGGACGACGCCGCGAAGCAGCTTCGTGCCGCGGCCGACCGTCACGTCGCCGAGTATGGCGCAGCGGTCGAAACGCTCATCCGCGAGCACCAGCGCAAAGAGCGCGCACTCACCGCGGCGATTTCGTCACTCCAGGCCGACCGCGCCGACCTCGCCAACCGCAACGCCCGGCTCGTGAAGTTGAAACGAGAACTCGCCCGCACCGACGGCAACGGAAGGATCAACTATGCATGAAGCGGCACGATTGCTCCCCCCAACCGATTCCCTGCACTGGATCCGGGCCGTTCGGTCGCTGGCAAAGCAGACCGGATGCGAGCAGGAGATCCTGTCGCGCCTTCAGACGTCGGGCGCCGTCCGAACCGGCCGAATCAATGTCGCGGTCGTGGGCGCGGCAAATGCCGGCAAGTCGACGCTCTTGAATGCCCTCCTCGACCGGAAGCTTCTCCCGGCCAATCCTCTGCCGACGGAGCGGCAGATCGAGATCTCGCCGACGGACGGGGAAGAAGCGTTCGTCACGCCGCACCACCCTCCCCGCCCGCTTGACGATCTGGCGGAGGTACTGGACGACGAGTCACCGGCGTCCGTCTGGATTTCTCTGAAAAACGACTGGCTGTCAAGTCGCGGCCTGCAGCTGGTCGAGAAGGTGGCGATCGACGCGACGGCGACGAGCAGCGACGAAATCCTGTCCGACGCCGATGTCGTGCTCCTCGTCATCGACGCAATGATGCCGGTGCGGCGCTCAGAGGCGTTGTTGCTGCGCGAATGTCACGAACGCGGCACGCCGGTCATCGTAGCGGTGACCAAAAGCGGCGAAATGCCGGCAGAAGACCGGGCGGCGTCCCTGGCTCACATCGAAGCGCACCTGAAGTCAGTGTTGCCGGAAACCGGCGTCACGGAGATCGGGCGTAACGGCGACGGCACCGCGGAGATTCTCGAGAGCCTTGGAAACGCGATCTCGCGAACGGACTTCGAAGCCGTGCGGCAAGAGCAGTTTCTCCGAGGATTGCAGCCGCTCTTCGAGAGTCTGCGAAAGGCCGCCGAAGCGCGGCGCCAGGCCGCGAATGCAGCGGCCGAAGCGGCCGAAAAGGAATCGCGCGAACAGCAGAATCAGCGCGCGCTGGAAAACCGCGCCTGGCTGGAAATCGAAGCGGAGCTTCACGCGCGGCGGATGCAGCTCGAAGAGCACGCCCGCAGCACCTTGCGCGCCGGCGAGAGCGAAATGGTCGAGAACCTGTCGGCCGATCTCCGCCAGACCAACGACGTCAAGGGATGGTGGAAAGACGAGCTGCCGAACCGGTTTGAGCATGAGCTTCGTCGTACCGCGGAAAGCCTCTCCGCTACCGCCGAACAGCGCATCGCCGGCGACATGCAGTGGCTCCGCGAGGAGATTCATCGCCGCTTTAAGTGGCACGTCACATTCCGCGCCAACGAGATGTCGGCTCTCACTTACGAGAATGCGGGAAATCTTGCCGCGCCCGATCTGTCCGATGCCAATCGGGTGAAAGTCATCTCGATGATCGGGACGTCCGCAACCCTGTTCGTCGCCGGCGTGATCTTCATCGCCAGCACGGGAGCCGTCCCGATCGCCATCGCCGGCGTTCTCGGCGGCGGAGTGGCGGAGCTCTACATACGCCATGCGACCATCGGCGACCGCGTGAAAGCACGGATGGCGATCCGTAAGATCGTGCGTGAAGCCGCGCAGGCATACGTCACCGAGGCTGCCACCAGGCTGCTGGCCGGCTATGCGGCGCTTTGGGGCGCGCTGCGGGAAGCGCGGCTGAGCTGGCACGCCGAGCAGGCGAAGACTGCCCTTACGGCGCCGGCGGCCGACGAAACCGACTGGGACGCTGTCCTCGAGACCATCAGCCGCCTGACGCGCGAGCTCGACCACTCTCTGCTTACCGCCCGTTGAGGAGAAACGATGACCGTTGCGCCGATGACCACCAATTACCTCGCCATTTACCAGCGCCGGCGTAGCGACATTCTCGAGCTCGCGCAACAGCAGCTCGAGATCTGCGATGCCCTCGGCCTCGACGAAACCCAAGCCGATGGAAAAAAACCGGGCGAACAACTTCGCGGCTTGTTGACCCGGCTCGAAACCGACCGGCTGCGCGTGTTGGTCATCGGCAGGTTCAACTCCGGAAAGACGACGTTCCTCAATGCGCTGCTCGGCGAACGCATCCTCCCCGCCACGCCGCTGCCGACCACCGCGGTGCCGTGCGAGATCCGATATGCCGAAGAACAGGACAAGCACGGTGTCCTGCACCTCAAGCCCGTCGAAGGCGGGCGGCGGCCGGCCAAGCCACGGTCCATCGCCATCGCGGACCTGAAACGCGAATTAGAGCGCTCGGTGGTCATCGATGGCGAGGAGACATCTCTCTACGAGCGCGCCGAGGTTCATTGGCCGATCGAGCTGTGCAAACACGGCGTCCATCTGATCGACACCGTCGGCCTCGACGACCCCGGCCAGCGGGACGAGATCACATTCGCTCACGTCCCGGCCTCCGATACGGTTCTGTACTGCATGCCGGCGACGAGCGCCTACACCGGTGTCGACAAGACCGTCCTCGAGCGGATCCGCAATCTCAGCTATCGCTCGATTTTCTTCGTCGTCACGCATTACCAGGCGATTCGCAACTCCGCGGAATCGGGTGAGGAGATCTCGGAAGAGACGTTTCGCCGCCGCGTCTCCGCCAACCTGGCCTCATGGACTGACCTCGGCGAAAACGGAATCAAGTATGTCGATTCGATGATCGCGCTGTCTGCGCAGCAGAAGAAAAACTCCGATCTGCTGGAGCAGTCCGGATTCCCCGCGCTCACCGCCGCCCTGGAACGCTTTCTCGGCGACGAGAAAGGACGAGCGAAACTGCTGCCGTCGCTGGGCGTGATCAGCAACGTCAACCGCGAGGTGCGCCAGAAGATCCCGTTGCGTATTTCGATGTGGCAGAGCAACGTCTCCGACCTGGCGAAGCGCTACGAGCGTGCGTCGGCGCCGCTGCGGAACCTCGAGACCATGCGATCGCTGATCATGACCATCGTCGACAACAGCAACAGCAGCATCGCGCAGCGCAGTGCCGATCTGGCCGATCAGTACATGCTCGCGCTGCCGGCCCGGGTTCGCGGATGGATTTACTCGTACACGATCACCCGGGAACTGCCGTTGTTTCCATCCGAACAGGAGGTGCTGGCCATCGTCGACAGCCTCACCACTCACGTGCATGACCGGCTGAGCGAGGACGTGGCTGAATGGAACGGCTCGGAGTTATCAGCCATGGTCGCGAAGACGCTCGATGGGACCCATGACGCCATCCGCGATCAGGAACAGGACTTTTTCCGCGAGGCCCAGCGGCTCCGGCGCGAGATCGCGGTCGCAGCAGATCGAGCGAAGAAGCTCCGGCAATCGGAATCGGCGCAACAGACACTGCGCGACGGTGTCTCCCTTTCGCTGACCACCGCGACGGATCAGATCACGGTCGCACCCGGGGCACGCGCCGCTGCCGGAATGATCGTCATCGCGACGGTCGCCATGGGGATTCTCGGCTTCCTTGCGCTGTTGAATCCCGTCACCCTCGCGTTCGCTGGCGTCGCCGCGCTGTTTGGCGGTAAAGCCTTTGGAAAGGACTCGGCAAAGGGCAAGATCAAGGAAGAGATCGCGAAGCAATTTGTCGACGGCATCGAAGCCGGCCGCAGCGACTTCACAGCGACGATTCGCAAGAAGGTGGCCGCCGAGGTGAAGAAAGAACGCGACCTCATCGACAGCGCTCTCACCGGCGAGACCAGCAGCATTCACGGCGAAGTCGGCGCGATCCTGACGGAGCGGCAGAAAGGCGAAGCCAACGCCGATCACGCCATCCAGCAGCTGCGGAAACTCGAGGCGCAGAACCTCGCCATCGAAGAAAAGGTGGAGTCGCTTATGATCGAAGCAGGCTTGGGCCGTTGAGACTCAGGCCTGCTTCGCCAGCCGCAGAGCTTCCTCGACGGCGCGCCGTGCGTTGACTTTTCCGAAGCCGAACCACGGGCTCCAGTCGCCATCTGGATGGCCGATTGGAATGAACTGCCCGTCATCGAACGGCGGAATCGGCGAGATATCCCAGCCCGCGTCCGGCTCGTCGTTCGGTCGTCCGCAGGGCGGGTAGCCAGACATGGACAGGTCGACGCCGGCCGTGCGGCGAATCACGGACGCGATCTCGGACGCCGTCAGCGCGGGATTCGCCGAGCGCACCAGCGCCGCCACGCCGGCGACCAGCGGAGTCGATGCCGAAGTACCGCCGATGGTGACCAGCGAGTACCCACGCGGCGCCACGATCGCCGATCCGGCAACCGGTAAACGCCCGTACAGATGCCGGTTCTCACTAGGTGCCACGACATCGAGACCATCCCCGTAATTCGAATAATGACAGCGCTGGCCGATGCTGGATACCGCGCCGACCAAGAGAACGCCAGGCATTTTCGCGAACGAGTGGTGGAAGCGCCGCGCCTTCCTGGTCACGACGCAGCGGGTGACGTCATTATGGACACACGTCGGAACCGGGACCTTACTGCTGTACTGAATGGGCGTGTTCCGATTCCCGGCCGACCATACCCACACGATTCCTTTACCGCTGCGGCCCCCGCTGATGGCCGACTCACGCAAGGCCTCCACGATCGGCGGAGGCCAGTAACTGTTCGCGCCGATGCTCCACGAACACGATACGACGTCCACTGTGTCACGGAGAAACTGGATAATCCGGAGGAAAGCCGAATTCGAGATGCAATAGCGTCCGCCGAGCTCATTCCACTTCACCGGCAAGAGGCTGCAGCCCGGCGCCACGCCCAATCCGCCGACATCGTTGGCGCTCGCAGCGGCCAGCGCCGCGCAGAGCGTCCCGTGCGGATGCGGCGAGTTCATGTCCAGCCTGGCGTCCCCGCCGGTTTTCAGTTCGCCATTCACGACCAGGCCCCAGCCCACGAACTTGCCCGGCTCGAAATTGGGGTCGTCGAGATCGAATCCGCAGTCGACCACCGCGATGACGACGTCACGGCTCCCCTGCCCCGCGAGCCGCCACGCGCCGTCGCACTCGATCGACGACTTCGGATCCGAAAAGAGGTACCACTGCATCGGCCCATACGGATCGTTGACCGCGATCTCGGTCGGCTCCGGCTCGATGTTGAGGTCGTGATCGACCATCTCCACCAGATCGCGCTCCTGTTCGGTGACCGCGCAAACGACGTCGACGACGTCCGCGGCCGCATCGACTCGAAACAGATAGTCGCGTGCGGTCAGCGGCTCGATCAATTCGAGCCCGTGCCGCTTCATGAACTGCCGCAGCGCCGCGTCTTCGGATTCGACCTCCGTGTGAAAACGGACGAAGATCCTGTCGGTCACGCCCAGATTCCAACCGCCGTCGTCGACGACGTACGCCGGATACGCCGGCCCGAGCTTGCGAGCCCGGCGGATGTCCTCATTGAGGCTCGCGTCGTCGGTTCGGACGATCCAGGTGTTTGGTGTCAGGCTGCCGATCGGCTGGAAGTTGTCGCACAGCAGCGCGGACTTCGGGGCGCGCGAGATGAAGTGTGTGGTGACTCGCGAAAGCGGCATTTTCAGGCCACCCTGGTACGTGTATGCGTCGGCCATCTCGTCGCTCGCTCAGGGCCACTGTGACGCGGAACAACCAGCGGCCAGCGTGTTGAGGTAGTTCGTCATCGCCCGGCCGGCGGCGTAATGCAGTGCCGTCACCCCCCCGTCGCCGATTCCGCAGAGCTCTCCGGACATGGGAGGTGGAACGACGTCGGCGAGCTTGGCGAACGCCTCCGCGGGAGAGGTGCCGGCAGAAGATGAATGGTCCGCCGCGCGCGGACGGAAGATCTCGCAGACCAGGTATTTGTGATCGTCGTCGCGCGCGCCGATTCCGGTGATGTATTCGGGCATGTTGACGTTGACGATGAAGACCTGCGCGTCAGGGTGGAGGATCTTCAGCGAGCGCTTTCGGCCGAGACTGTCCTCAAAGGGCGTAGCGGTGATAGTGACCGGATCGCTCGGAATGCGCAGCGCCGCGAATGCTGCGCCTCTTTCGGTGGTCCCGCTCGTCACCTCCGTGTTCGGCGGAACGTCCAGCAACGCCAGCACGCGCTCGGTGACCGGCTCGTCACGGTATCCCGGCCGGATCTCCTCCGCGTTCGGACAGATCGGATCGGTGAGCGCTCCCGAAGCCACGTGCGGCAGCATCGAGATGTCGATCGCACCGCGCGGAGGCATCGGATCAATCGTGACGCGATCGCCGGTCAGCCAGAACAGCACGTCTTCATCGTTGCCCCAGTCCCCCGGCCACTCCGTCTCATCAACCTGATCGCGTTTGGCGTGAATGAACGCGTAGTGCGACGGAATTAGCGAGTTCTCGTGAACTCCTCCGTTCAATGCGTTCCGGATGATCACTGTCTTCCCGCCTTGAGGCGCATCGACCCAACAGCAAATCCCGGAAATGACGATTTCCATGACAGCCTCCCTTCTCTCTTTTCGGATTCCCGCAGTCTTGGTCGGACGTGCTGTGCGCTTTTCGCACGCAACGTGCGTCAATCGACACCGAGCAGTTCGGCGGCAGCCCAGGAGGCGGGATGGCTGGCGGCGGCGTCGCTGTGGATGAACGCACACTGTGTTTCGCGCAGAGCCTCGGAGGCGGTAGCCCGCTCGCGCAGACGCTCGTGGAAAGCGAGCAGCAGCCTTGCAGCGGTGTCGTCTTCGATTTCCCACAGCATTCCGAGAACGAGAGGAGCACCGGCTGTCAGAAACGCCCGAGACACACTCGGCATCCCCTCGACCCGCGAAGCGGTGCCGCGCATCGTGGCGCAGGCGGACAGAATCACCAATCCGGTTTTTCGCAGAGAGAGATGCGAAATCGCGGCGGCGTCGAAACGGCCGTCCGACTCGGGCGACGGAGCGAGCGGAAGGAATCCGCCGCCGGCATCGTCGACGCCGGCGTGTCCGGCATAGTGGATGAGCCAACTGTTCCGGGCAGCGGCTACGAAATTTTCGATCGTTGCCGCCGGACCTTCGATCCTCTTCGCGCCGTGGTACAGGCGCTCGATGGTATCGGCCTCCCGCCGCGCGGCAGGCAGCCACGCACCGGCGGATGGATTGACTGGATCGCTCACCACAAGCGCCGGGCCTTCATGGACCGTCATGGGCCTTCGCACCACGAAGGCCCCGCTCGGCGTGATGACCACACGATATTGTTCGATCAGGTATTGATGGCGGCTGATGTCGAACAGCGCCGCGAACGGCGTGGCGTAGAGAAAACGGTCCGGCACGATGTACAAAACCTCGGCGTCGCCGATTGCGGAGCGAAGCGGCTCGATGAGCTGGGCCCGAATGGCGCCGGCGAGCTGCTGGACCTCCGCAAGGGGTTTGCGCATGTCGATAGCCACGACGAGCTCGTCGATCTGCCTGCGAAGGCGGTTCGGATCGGCTTTCAGGCGAACGGCAGTCATCCCCTGCGGGCGGATGCAGAATGCCGCCACGTCTCGCGGCAGCAGCGCGTATTCGATCAGGACGCCGCCTTTCGGAAGCGCGCCCGCAATCTGTTCGATCCGCGCCGTGCTCTTCGGCGTCGATGCCACGTCCAGCGCCTCGATCAGCGTCCGTGCACGAGCTCCCTCCACGACCCCGTATGCGTCGCGGTCGCGGCCTTGCGTCAACAGCAGATCGACGTTCTCGGAGATCAGGTTGGGAATGACGTCGAACATCGTCGTCCGGACATCCATCGCCACATTGGCGCGCTGGCGTTCGATCTCGCTCAGTCCGCGGCGGAAATCTTGAAGCGCCGCATCGGAATGGCCGCAGCCGAGATTCGCACGGCCGCGTTCGAGATAGGCGGCCGGGAGGTCCATACGGAGTCCGGTGGCCTCGTACAGCTCGACGGACGGCGTGAGAATCGCCACGGCCCGGCAGGGATCGGACTGCAGCAACGTCTGCCCTTCGACCAGATCGATGTCCGCGACGACACGTCGTTTGCCACGTGGATCCGCGATTTTTTCTGCGGCCGCCCGCGCAGCCGCGAGGGAGTCGCGCGACGCCGCGCTGCCGCGTGCGGCGAGGAGCACACGCGCCCGCCGCATGAGTATCTCGGCCGTCAGAACCGTGTCGCCAACCTGGCCGGCTTCCTCCTGCGCGACCGTCAGCAACGACAGTGCGCTCTCGTAGTCGCCGCGCAGGATTTCTGCGTGGACGGCGCCGACCAGTACGGCCAGCGAGCGCGAGTTCGGTCCGGAGCTGCTGAGAACCGTCAACGCTTCGGTGCGATGCAGCCACCCCTTCTGAAACTGTCCGATCCGATCATTGACCTCTCCCACGATCGCTTCCGTGAACGCCGCGTTCACGCGCTCGCCGGCGCCGGCGAACATCGCCCGCGCACGATCGAGATGAATCAATGCCGTGCTCCACATTCCGCGAAAGCCGTAGTACAGACCGAGCTCCGTCGTCGCACCGGCGGCGAGCGACCGGTACCGTCGGGAATCGATCTCGCCCAACAGCTCTTCGAGCATTCGCCGCGCGTCCTCGACCTGGTTGTGATCGAAGGTGGCGTTAGCGGCGTAGTAGCGCGCCACGAACCGCAGCGGGCTGCCGACAGCGGCAAGCCGCGCCGCGGCGGTGCGCAACTCGGCGTCGCTGCCAGCCAGGTGATCGCGGTAATGCAGCCGAGCGTCGCGATATGCAAGACAGGCCTTCACCAGTGGATTCCGGTAATGAACGGGCATCGCGTCGCTGCTGGCAACCACGTCGACCATCAGCCGCTCGCCGTTGGTCTCAGCAAGCAGTTGCGCGATCCGGCGTAAGTCCCCTAGCAATTGTTCCGAGCGAACATCGCCGCGTGCCGCCTTCTCGGCCCAGGCCGCGAGCATCACGCTCTCCGCCACAGCGCGCACATCTTCGGTCCGCCGCCGCACCACTTCCCGAAGCGGCGCATCGTCTCCTCCTTGCGCGCGCTGCAAGGCCGGTCCGAGCTCGTTGGCGACCGAGGTCGCCGGCACCACGTCGAGCGCGCGCAGGCGTCCGCTGATTTCGTTCCGCCAGCCCGGATCTTGCTCCGCATTCATTGCGGATCGCCACTCGCGCATCGCCCCATTGCGAATGCCCATGCGCGTGAGGATCAACGCGCGATTGAAGTGCGCCGAGGGGGACGCTGGCGAAAGTTGCAGCGCCCGATCGGCTGCGGCCAGCGCAGCGGGCAACCGCGACGGATCGGCCGACGCAACGGCCACGGCATAGCGCGCCGCACTGAGGTCGCTCCACATCCGGGCCTCGGAGGTCCGAAGCAACGCCGCCTGTTCGAGCGATGGCAGCGCATCCGGCCCATTACCCAGCAACAGCCGCGCGATGCCGCGCGCGTGTATCGCCTCGGGCGTCGCGGCGGTGCCGCGAAGAATTGCTCCGAGCTTACCTTCGAATTCGAGCTCCGCTGCCGAAGGAAGCCGGTCTGGGCCGGACTGATCCTGTTGCCGGGCCCAGTGCATCCCATCGAGCCGCGCCTCGGTCGTCCGCGATTGCGGCTCGGCGAGTAGGACGTCAAGCGTCGTGCCTTCGGAGGCGCGACCCTCCGGCGGCTTGTTGCATGTCATCATCAGGATCACGGCCGCGACCGCGATGGAGCCCGCAACGCGAACCTTGCGGCGCGTCACTGACGTGCCTGCGCATCGGCCAGGCGTTTCCGCGCCTCAGTCGACCAGCCACTCACGCCGTCGCGTTGCAGATATTCTTTCCATGCCGCTGTAGCCTGTCGTGGAGCTCCGATGCGCTCGAGCACGAGCGCGCGGTTGAAGTAGGGCTCGACCATGGCCGGATTGAGATGAACTGCGCGATTTGCGGCGTGGAGCGCTTGCTGCAGCGTCGTCCGATCGTCTGCGCTCGCTGACGCGTACAAGGCGGCCGCATAGTCGCTCCAGATCCGCGCGTCGCCAGGCGCAGCCCGCGATGCCTCATCCAGCAACCGGACCGCGGCCGCCGGATCGCCGGCCACAAGATAGGCCACGCCTGACGCATGGAGCGCCCGCGGCGTGCGATCGCTGCCGATCTCGCGCAGCACCGACCCGGCAACTCCGCTGGCGACCAGCTCTTCCGGCGTCTTCTCCGTGGCCGACGCGCTGCGGAACGCATGCAGTGGAGCCCAATGGAATCCACCTGAGATGCGCGGTTCGATTGTTCTGAATGCGGAGGGGCTGGCGGCACTAAGCTGTGCGATCCAGTCGGACCTCGAAGGCTGGTTCGCTCTTCTGAAAAGCGGCAACATGATCGCGACAAGGGCCAGTGCCGCGGCGAGTGCAACCCAGGAAATCCGCGACTGGCGCCATCGAGGCCGCTCTGCCGGCGAGAGCTCCTGCTCGATTTCCGTCGCGAGTTCGACGAGTTGCCGGCAGCGTGCGCAGCGGCTCAGGTGGCGTGTGACATCCGCGACACGTTCCTCAGGCAGCGTACCGTCCATGAACGCGCCGAGTACGGCCGGTTCGACACACGAGTCGTCTGCGAACGCGTTCACGTTGGAATCTCCGGGCGGACCGTGACTCCTTCTTCTGACTCTGTCGGACGCAATTCTTCTTTTCTCAAGCCAAAGTTGGTTTCTTCCGGAATGTGACCGATCAAATCGGCGATTTCCGCGGCAGTGATCCGTGCTTCCACCATCTGGTTCTTCAACTCACGCAGGAGCTGCCCGCGCTTACGGTACAGCGGCTTCTGGTCAATGCACAGCATGCGTGAGATTTCCGCCAGCTGCATGTCCGACTCGAAGTGAAATTGCAGGAGCAGGCGGTCGTGATCTGGCAGCCGGTCCAGAAATGCACGAACGACTCCGGCGGCCCGCTCCGAGAGGTCACGCCGCTCCGACTGCACCACCAGGATGTCGGCATCGTGATCGTCGGCGACATCGATGCACGAGGAATCGAGCGACACCGTGAACGGCCGGCGCTGTCGCTGTGGCAGCCCTGCAAGCAGCTCGGTCAGTTCCTCGTGCGTGACGCCGGGGTGCGCGTTGCGCAGACGCGCGATAGCTTCGTCGGGCGCCATCCCCTCGCGGTAAACCAGGCGCTCGAGTTCGATCGCCGTCGGTCCGCCGCGCGTCGCTGCAGCCGAGGCGTGCCATTTGCCCAGGCGCTTCGTACAGAAATCACTGAAGGTGCGCTGAACGATGATGCCGAGGTATGTTGAGAATTTCGACTCTTCACGAAAGCGCCGGATGATCTCGCAGTCGTTCTCGAACAGCTTGATTTTGACCATCGAGGCGAATTCGTCGCAGTCCGCGTCGAGCAGCCCGCGTTTGCGGCAGGTCGTGGTGATGAGGCGTTCCACAGTTCCCCATTCTTCGGCCAGGAGTCGTCGCGGGTCGTCCATGGATTGTCGAATCGCTTCCCGGCGCGCACCTCTTCGGGCCGGTCAGGCACCACCTTATTATGGGTTGATCGCGATCCGTCATCATAGCCGAACTCCGCTCCTACGCACGGCCACTCAGCGGCCTGTTCCTGCGCCGACCGGATCAGAAAGGGCGTGGTCATCCCAGATGAGCTGCACGAGGATGCCGAAGGCCACGGCGCCGACGCTGCCCAGGAGCCAGGCTGGGTACATGCAGGCACAGGTGATTCCCGATTCGTCCTCGCGGACGACGATGTACTGGAGCGCCGGCGCGAACATGGCCCCCCAGAAAAGCGATCCCATCAACATGACGATCACGCACACAAACGAACGAATGGCGATGTTTCCGGCGAGCCTGTTCCCGACTTCCACCATGAGAAACATCGCTGACACCGCAACACAGACAGCGACGATGACGATGAAGTCGACGACTTCCGCGGGACGGACGAACAGTGAGTGGGCCTCCGTGATCCGCGCCAGCCAGTCCTTCACATGAACCGCCGGCTGGATCACGTTCACCAGCCAGACGTGCAAATCGCCTCGCAGACGACTGTGGTCGTCGGCGATCGGCAACAGGCTGGCCATCTGTGCCAGAACGACCGTAATCCACGCCAGCAACGTCCCGAACATCGCGCGTGGCAACAGCAGCGCATAAACACGGCGCGAGAAACAAACCAGAAGGAGGAACGCAACCAGCTGCGCGACCACCTGCGCACGGGGGTTTTCGTGCAACAGGAACAGCATGATGCCGTAAGCGGCGGCCATGGCCGCCGCAGCGGCCCCGATCCACTCCACCGGCCGTAAGGACTTGCGGAGCAACGACGCAGCTTTGCCGAGCGAATACCGCCGCAGCAACCAGGAAACGAGGTCGGCACGGACGATGTCATCCGTACCGGCGTGGGTCTCACAGGCGGCATGCGCACGTAAGACCTCGTCTTCCGAACTGGTGCCCATGGCCGCGAAAAACATCTCCATTGCGCGGCGATTCGGCTCGCACCGCAGCAGATCCGTATACGCGGCTGCGGCCTCGGTCAGTTTACGGACTGCATCGGCGTCATCCGGCAGGCACGCAGCCGCCCACTCGATCGCCACGTCGAGGCGGCATTTCGCCGTCCACCAGACCAATTCGGGCGACGGGAATGAGCCCGCGACTTCCATTGCAGTCTCCAACACGCCAATGCGATGTGAAAACGGCAAATCGATCCGAGCCACAACCTGCCACGAGGCGGAAGGCGAATCGATCGGCATCCGAGCGGCGAAGTGCTTTGCGGCACGCAGCAACGCCGCAGGCCGGTTTTTTTTGCGCGCGGCGATGCTGTAAAGCGCAAGTGTGGTGAGCGACTCGCGCAATGCCGCCGGCCACGGCGGCTCTCCGCGCCACCGTTCGAGCTCCCCCACAGCTTCTTCCAGTCCGTCGATGAGCGACGTCATCGCTTCGTCGTCCAGGCGGCTCAAGGCGGCCACGAACGCATGAAGACTATCGAGCGGCAGGCTGACGGCCGCGACGGCCGCGTCGCCGACCGACAGCAGCCGTGTCGGCTCGTCCCACCGCAACGTCGAGCCGCCCGCTTCGCATTTGTAAATGCGCGGCGTGTGAAGATCTTTAGTCGAATTGTTCGCGAATGCGGCGAACGGCACGTTCAACCGTCTCGGGAGCGGTATGAGCATAGGTAGCCTGTGACTCCAGCAGGTACTGCGTTGCCTCCCATTCCGCCTGCAGATGCGGCGAAACGGCATGACTCGGAAGAATGCGGCTCATGGCCGCGGCCTCTTCACGCGCGCGATCACGCGGCGCGTGGCGTTTGGCGAACAGGAACTCGTGCTGGAAACAATGCGAGGCCATGGTCAGCAACAGTTTGTAGACCACGCGGTCATCGACGAGGTGCGCGTGGTGCAGTGACGACTCTTCGCCGGAAGACTTGGCCACGACCGCGTCCGCGCCGCGAAGAAACGCGGAGGTCATGACCAGCGGCGACGCGATTCCGGTGAGCCCGATGATCCCTAGTTTCCGGCTGTTGCTGCCGTTGGATTCCCGCAGCAGCTCGATCAGATCGATTCCCGTCTTGCGTTTACCGACCCATGCCACGGCGTCGAACAGAATGTCCGTGACGAGGATCAACAGCTCCTTCGCCTCGCCGGCCTCGCGCACCAACCGTTCGCATTGGCGATGAATCTCGGTGAAGGAGTCGCTGGAGTGCACCTCGCCTGCTCGGACGTCACAGATGTGAACGCTGCCGTCGTCGCGCCTCGGGATGACGGTGTTGAACTGCGCCGCAACCAGCCGGATCGTCGCTTCATCGTCGTCGACCAGCACCACCCGGGCGCGGCTGCTGATGTACGTCGCCAGAGTCCGGCTCAGCACCGACAGCGCGAGCGCCTGTTCCGGCGCGTCGTATTCGCGCTCATCCGTGCGCCGCTTTCTCTTCGGCCGCGGCGTTTTCAGTCCGTTGCCGTTCTCGATGGCCTCTCCGATCCGCACCAGCGAATCGTGGTGGTGCGCGCGCCCGATGAGCGAGACGAATTGCAGCTGCGCGTTCCGGTCGAACGCGATCCGCAGCGCCTCTTCGCACGTTCCCGTTGACTGGCGCATCAATCCGTAAAACGCTGGGTCGGTGACCACCACGACCTTGGGCTGGTGAAAATTGCCGCGGACGTAGTAGTCGGTGGCCGTGACCATGCAGCCGAACGGAATCATTCGCCGGTCGAAGGCGGTCTGCCACAGGTCCTGCATGACGACGGCGTCATAGGCGCCCCATGCGAAAAACGACGCCGGGTTCACCACCGGAATCTCTGCCGTGTCGTGGTTCCACCCCGGTAAGGCGAACCGCTTGCGCGGCTTGGCCATCTCCGGCTTCTCGGGAAAGAGCAACGCCGCACAGGCCTCGGCGGTGTCTTTCTCGAAATGCGGAGTTTCTACGTCGCACCCCCGGTGCCGGAGATATCGCGCCATCGGTTCGGCCAGGTCCGAGTGCGCCAGAACGAGCACACGCGAACGGTGTCCGGGCCGCGTCGATTGATCAGGAGGCAGAGCGTTCGATTGGCTCGACATAGCAGGTCCGCAAAATTGGATAGTCATTGATGAAATCGGGATGAACGTCGCGGATGCGTTTGACGCGCCGCAGCAGCGCGAACCGGTCGTTCAGCCCCAGCAGCCGCCACGCCTCGGATTTGCGTCCCTCAGTGATCTGCAACGCCCGCTCGATGCACGAGAGCTCCGCCCGCGCCAGCTCAGCGTCGAGATCGATCTGCTCTCCCTCGCGCGGCTGACGCAGCAAAGGCACGGTCGCCGTGATGTCGGTCGGCAGATCGTCGAGGTCGATCATCGCGTGACCGTTGACCCCGGCCATCATTACCGCGCGCTCGACGATCGCGCCGAGCTCGCGGATATTGCCGGGGTAACCGTAGCGGCACAGCCTGTCGAGCGCGCTGCTGGTCACACCGGCCGCGCGCGTCCTTCCCTGCCTGCGCAATAGGAACAGAAAGTGATCGACCAGCAACGGCACGTCATCCAAGCGCTCACGAAGCGGTGGGAGGACGATCTCGACCGTGCGCATCCGGTAGTAGAGGTCTTCGCGAAATTCGTGCTTACGCACCGCCTCCTCGAGATTGCGGTTCGTAGCGCAGACCACTTGGACATCGACTGGAACCTCCACCGTGCTTCCGACCGCGACAAACGTGCGGTTATCGAGGAATCGCAGCAGCTTTGGCTGCAGGTCGAGGCTCAGGTCGCCGATCTCGTCCAGGAAGAGGACCCCTCCGTCGGCTTTCTGGATGTATCCCTGGCGCCCTTCCCGCGCATCGGTGAACGCTCCGCGCGTGTGGCCGAACAGCTCGCGCTCGATGAGGGTGGGAGGAAGAGCGGGAAGCGCGAAGCCGACGAACGGACCGCTCTTGCGGCTGCCGCGGGTATAAATGGCGCGCGCCACCAGCTCCTTTCCGGTGCCTGTTTCGCCGCGCACCAGCACGTTGGCGCGGCCGTCGTTCGCCACTACCTCGATCAGGCGGCGCAGATCGTCCAGGCGGCGGTTGTTGCCGATGAGGTCCCACGGTTCCAGTTTCTGGTAGTCCGCTTCGATCTCGGCAGTGCGGCGCTCGGCACGGGTGCGCTCGATGACGTGCATCAGGATCTTGCGCAGATCCTCGATGTTGACGCGCGCCTTCTGCACGAAATCGGCGGCGCCGAGGCGCATCACCTCGACCGCCGCATCGACGTCGGCGTATGCCGTCATGATGATCACGGGAATGTGCCGGATCTCGTGGACGGCGTCGAGCAGCCTGATGCCGGTGCGATCTTCCGCCCCGCCGCCGTTGAGCCGGAGATCGAGCAGGACGGCGTCGACGGAAAACTGCAGACGGCGGTTCGCCTCGTCGGCGGTTTGCGCCGTGACGATCTCGAATTCGCGGCTCAGACCCTGGCGCAGCAGTTCGAGGTACTCGGAGTCGTCGTCGACGATCAGGATCGTGTAACGACGCGCCATTACCGCGCCTCCTTGCGCACCAAATCGAGCGCGTCGTTAAGGCCGTCGACCCAGTTGTTGAAGCGGTCCGGATCAGCGGTGATGGTTTGCGGATCTTCCTCCAAAAGACTGCACGCCTTCTTGAGGGCGTTCTCGAAGCTTTTCGTCGTCCCCTTGAATGTCTTCTGGATCTTCAGCAGGCTGTCGCGGCCTTTGGCGATGGCCGTGACGATGCGGTCGACCGACTCGGCGTCAAACTCGTGGAGTTGCAACCGCAGCCGCATGGAGGCGAAGGGCCGCATAAGCTCATGCCTGAGCGCGGAGAGCTGTCCGAGCGGCCCGCCTCCTTCGTCGACGATCGCGCGCAGCCGCGCGAGCGTTCCCGGCACCACGAGCTCCTCCGGTTTCTCCAGCATTCGCCAGATCTCGCTGACCTGCTCATGGTGGAAGCCATATACCGACACGGCCGGCGTCGGTTGCGGCAACTGCTCGCGCAGGGTTTTCTCCGCGGCCGGGATGCGGATTTGGACACTGTACTGCTCGCGTCCCATCGGGATGAGACCGGAGAAAATGCCTTTGTGTCCGAGAACGATGAGGCGCGTCGGATGGAGTGGCTCCACATGCTCGATCAGCGGTGCAACGCACGAATCCCACGGCACCGGGTGATCGCTGTCCGGCCCATCCGGGCGGGCGATCACCTGGAACTCGCCGAGTTGCCGCATGGTCACGTTTTCGTACGGTGCGGATCCCTCTTCCGTCTCCAGCGCCTTGGCGAGAAGCTTCGTGAAGTCCAAGTCGATCACATAGAGCACCGATGACATGGTTCAGATCCTCCTCAGCGAGAACAGCTCGTCGACGATCTGCACCTTTGAGTACTCCCGGTCGACCCACGCCGAGACGTTTGCCCACGACAGAAACTTCGTCTGCGGGGGCATGTCCGCCATCCCCATGCGGCCGGAGTGGATGACCACGCGCGAGCCGTGCCGCTCCAGCGCGTCCACCACGCGTCTGAAGTCCGTTTCGGGCCAGCGCAGCGAGAGCTTTTCTGCGATCCCGCGATGGAGCACCACAAAGTGCGCCCCCCGCGCCCATTCGGCTACCTCATCCAGCGACACCGGATCGGGCATCGAGGCATAGCCCGCGAACTCATGGCCGTGAACCGTGATGCCGCGCAATGAGAGCGCGCCGCGGACGATGTCTTCCTGTTTACAAAGCCCGAGGTCCAGGCGTTCGTCCAGAATCAGAATTTTCGTTACCGCCGCCTCGATCAGGCGATTCGCCGTCCGGACCGGGTCGATTTTCATTCCCATCACTGCCGACTTCAGATACGGTCTCGAGTCGTATCGCTCGAAATACAGGATGGTTTGGTGAAGGTCGTCATCCGCATGCTCGCAGAGGTGCGGATATAGAGCTCCACTGTGGCGCCTGATGACGGCTAGCTTCTGCCCGGGAGCTCGCTGGTGTAGATCTTCCAAGACGCCGTCGAGCTTCTCGTAAGGCACAACCAGCACCGGCGCATCTGAGTCGGGAGACATGAATTGCAGTTTTCCACCGCAGTCCGCCTCCCTGATTCCGAGAATCAGCCTCGGCACCGGCGAGGCGAGCCGCCGAATAGACCGCTCTAGGAGCAAGGTCGCTGTCAATTGTTGCGGCGCGTCCTCGACCTGGATGAACCGATCTCCGGCGGTGTCGCCGACGACGTATGTGCGATACGGAAGCCGTGCGATGAGCGATTGCGCGGCGCCGGCCGTTGACGGCACGCCATCGAGCACCACGAACGGCGCGGTAATGCCGGTCGGCAATTTCACTGCGTCGCCGAATTGCGACACCGTCTGGACTTGCACTCCCTCGGGAACGTCCGCCTGCCGATCGGTCACCAGCAACACCTCGGCGTGACGCCGCGGCAGATAGAAGCGCCAGGCGCAGTTGCCGCCGGCGTCGACCATCTCGAGAATGCGCTGGTCGTTCTTCTGGAACGTGCCGAGCCAGGGCTGGTCCGGGCTGTCCACGCCGCTCAGGCGGATTTCCTCCGGCCGGATGCCACGAAGGACCGCGGCGCAAATGAAGCGCTCCTTGATCCCCCAGTTCCGCTCGTCGAGCTGACCGGTGTCGTAGGCTAGGCGGAGACGCTCGACGCTCCGGCGGATGTTCTCGCCGTGCTCGGCGAAGCCGCCCGCCTCGTCGAAAACGTCGATCTGGATGAACTTCTCACGCTCTGTCGCCACCACGTGCATCTTCAGTGGCTCGCCACAGCGCCCGGCCTTGGAGTACTTCGCGCTGTCGCGGATGCAGTTCTCGAGAATGGAGTAGAACGCGTGCACGCCCAGCTCCCCGCCGAAGAACACCGCCTCGTCCTTGTAGCCCGGGGCCTCGAGGGTGACGCTTTCGATGCCTTCGGAGCGGCAGATGTTGTTGAGCAGCAGCTTCGTGCTCTTGAAGTTCTCGACGACGTCCTCGATGCGCTGCGTGACGGGCGCGAGCGGCATCGCGGTGGCGAATCCGGCGAGCAGCTCCATCCGGATCTGCATGTAGGTGAGAAATCGCTGTTTTTCCGGATCGTCGCCGAGCCCCGACGCGACCCAGTACAACGCATGCGAGCCGATGTTGTGGGACAGATTGCGCGCCATGAGCGCGAGACCGGCCGCACGGTTGCCGTCGAAGATCCGCCGCGAAACGCGCAGCCACGCTTCCTGCAACTGTCCCTGAAATCCCCTCAACCGCCACCAACCGTCGTGCTGTTCGGCAATCGCGACCACTACGACGTCGACGCGCTCGGAGTTCCAGCGGGATGCGAGCAGAGTTGCCGAGTCGCGAACAAAGCGGGCGCCAGCCAGCGGCTGCTGCGTTCCCCTTGGGGCGTGATACTGGAGCAGTACCTGGTACGGAGCTTCATCCTCGGGAAGCGAGGAATCGACCTGCGTCGAATCGCTGACCAGTTCCTCCAGCCGGGTCATGTAGCGGCCCACCAGCTCGCCCGTGCCCCGCTCCGTGTCCGGGTCGAGCAGCGATTGCAGAAATGCCTCGATGCCGACCTTGCCCTCGTGGATGACGTCCAGCAGTCGGTTGGCCTCTCCGGCACACCACCGGTGCTCGCGGATCCAACGCTGCAGGCTGTTGCTCACGTGTGTCACGTTGCGATTTGCGTCGGCCACCCAGCCATACATCAACATCGCGTCGACGTTGAAGGCCACGGCCGGCGCCGCGACGGCACGATCGACCTCTGCCAGCGTGGTCATGCGCTTTTCCTCTCCGCGGGATAGCTGTATTGGTAAAGCCGTTTCGGCGTGATGGACCGGCGCCGCGCGGCCAGACGAACGATCGTCTCCACCAACGCGTCGGCATCGAGGCCGTGGCAGGCATCGCCGAACGACAGTCTCAATGCCGACAGCGCCTCGTCGCGGTCCCGGCCAATGGCCAGGAGCACGTGCGACGGATCGAGGCTTCCCGTCGCGCAGGCGGAGCCGGTCGACGCGCAGATGCCTTCGCGGTCCAGCAGCAGGACCAGATCCTCGCCGTTGACGCCGAGGATGCTCACGTTCACGTTGGTGGAAAGGCGCTCGGTGGGATGACCATTGAGAAGCACGCCGTCGAGACGGGACATCAGTCCGGCGATGACCCGGTCGCGCAGCGGCAGCCACTCGCGATCCCGTTGCTCGATCGCGGCAACGCTCTGCTCGAGCGCCACCGCCATTCCGACCGCCAGCGGCACGCTCTCGGTTCCGACCCGCAGACGGCGCTCGTCGCCGCCGCCTGAAATGAGCGGCGAGAGGATGACGCCGCTGCGCACGTAGAGCGCGGCAATGCCTTTCGGCCCGTAGAACTTGTGAGCTGTGAGCGTCAGCAGATCGACGCCAAGGTCGTCGACGGCGATGCGCACGTGGCCGGCGGTCTGGACGGCGTCGCAGTGAATGAGCGTCCGCGGGTTCGCCGCCTTCACCGCGGCGGCGATCTGCCGGATGGGCTGAATCGTTCCGATCTCGTTGTTGGCGTGCGCGAGCGTCACCAGCACCGTACCGGCGGTCACGGTGGCGGCGACGTCCGCCGGGGCGATCCGGCCGTACTCGTCCGGTTCGACGTACGAGACGCGGAACCCTTCACGTTCCAGGCGCGCGCAGGCCCGCAGCGTCGAGACATGCTCGATGGTGCTCGTCACAATGTGCCGGCCACGGCCGGCCGCCGCTTTCGCTACTCCGCGAATGGCCATGTTGTTCGCTTCCGTTCCACCGCCGGTGATGGCGATCTCCGACCCTCGCGCTCCGAGCTGCGCGCCGATTCGCTCGCGAGCGTCCTCCAGAGCGGCCCGGGCGCGTCGGCCGGCAGCGTGAATGCTGTTGGGATTTCCATAGTCCACGAGGAAGTAGTCGGACATGGCACCCCACGATTCGCGCGAGCAGGGAGTCGTCGCGGCATGGTCGAGGTAAATAAACTGCTCACTCATGAGCTTCTCCGCTCCGCGCGCGAAGGGGCATGCGCGGAAAAATGTGGTAGGGAAAACCGCCGCGGGATTTCTCGAGACCTTCCACTACCGCCTGGAAAATGTCGTACGGCATGCCGAAGCCGACGTACTCCTCCTCCCATCCCGACACCCCACGCGCGCCGAGGCAGAGAAACGTGCCGTTCATCTCCCGGCGTACATACGGCCACGCGGTCATGTCGCACGAAACGCCGCGGATGCCGATGCACGACATCTGAAACCGCTCGCCGGTGGGATAGCTGTAGCCCTGGATCAGCCGCATGGCCTCCAGCGGCGTGCAGTAGACGTGGACGATGTCCGGCTCGACGTCGACCTCGGAGAGCACGGGGTGGTAGTAGTAGACCGCGCGCATGACCGGCGGAATGACCGGCATCTGGGAGATCGCATGGCGCGCCGCTTCGACCGTCTCGTATCGGCCGCAGTCGCTGTCGCCGAAAAGCGTGAATTCGGGATGGCCGGACTGCTTCGGCGCATAGACGGAGCCGGCGCTGAAATCAGCCGGCGTGGCGGGCGTCAGCATCGACTTGACGTAGCAGCCGCCCTCAAACGAGTCGTGCGCGTCGCCGGCCACCAGACCGAGGCTGATCGCGCCGGCCGGGCAGCCGATGTTCGTCCTGTCGACCCGTAGCGTGAAACCGCCGCGCGCCGCCTTGTAGGAATATCCGCATGACGCCAGTGACCGCGTGAACGTCGCCATCCACTCCGGCGACTGCGCAAATGCCTCCCGCGGATCCTCTTCGCCGTGCCGTACGAACTTGAGGCCGCAGACCGGGATCTGTACGTCGTCGCTGAAGCCGGCCAGGAACCGTTGATAGAGACCGCCGAAACGCGTGCTGCTCATGATTCAGACCCCTCTTCTGAAACTCGCCAGGAGAACAACCGCTGAACGGCGGCAAGAAGGGTGTCGGTCAGATAGCCGAGGAAGCCGACCACCAGAATCAGCGCCATCAGCTCCGAATAATCGAAGCGGTCGCGTGCATCGAGAATGTAGTAGCCGAGCCCCGACGGCACGCCCAGCATTTCGGCAGGCACCAGGACGATCCACGACACGCCGAGCGAGATGCGCATGCCGACCAGCATGTCCGGAAGCGCCGCGGGGATCACCGCCCGCCGCATAACCGCCCATCCGCCCGCGCCAAGCATTCGCACCACCCGGATCCACGTCGCGTCGACGTTGCGAACGCCATTGGCCGTGTTGATCAGGATCGGCCACACCGCGGCGGCGGCGATCAGAAAAACAACAGGCCTGTTGCCGACGCCGAACGCGATGATGGCAATCGGCATCCAGGCCAGCGGCGAGGTCATGCGGCCGAACTGAAAGACCGGATTCGTGACCTGGTGCAGGAACTTGAAATAGCCAATCAGAATGCCGACCGGAATCCCGACGACAGTGGCGATGGCCAGCCCGAGCGAAACCCGGCCCAGGCTGGGAAAGACATGAGTGATGAACGCATCCGATGCGACGAACGCCACCACCGCGCGGAACGTATTCAGCGGCGCGAACCCGTCGCGGAATTCGGAGCTGTGTAGCCCTTGAAGCGCCAATTGCCACAACGCGAGCGCTCCGGCAATGCCCACGGTCCCATAAAGGATCGTGCGTTGCGCCAGACGCGCGCGTTGTAAGACGCCGCGCGGGACGACGAACGAATTCATATGGAGATGACCTCCTGCCGCACATACGGATTGGCCGCGTCGATTCCTTCGAACTGCTGCAGCCCGCCCGCGGCAGCAGCCGCGTTACGAACCAGCGTGTAATCGAAGAGCTCCCGGACGACGCGGTCGGCGTTGAGATTCTTGAGGAAGGTGGAGTCGCCTTCGACCCGCGTCTGCGCGAGCAGCTTCACGATCTCGCGGGTGGTCGATTCGAAGGGATACGGCTGGAATCCGATCCGGCTGACGTTCCACTCCGGGTGGTGAATGGCGTTCGTCCCGGCGGGGCCGTAGGTGGCGGCGTCGTACTGCAGCATCGCCCGCTCAATGACCGGCGCGGCCATCGGAAGATACCCTTTGCCGTCCTTCGACAGCAGACGCGGAACTTCGCTCTTGTTCTGCAGCGTCCATCGCTGCGCCTTCACTAGACCGTTGACCACCTTCTGTGCCCAGGCGGGATGCTTCTGGATGTCCTGATCCTTCATGACCGCGACACAGCAGGGGTGGTTCTTGAAGATGTCGCCGGTGAACCGGATGATCTTTCCCTTGGCCAGCTTTTCGCCCGCGGCGTTGAACGGCTCCGCGACGATATAGCCGTCGATGGCGCCGCTGGCCAGCGCAGTCGGCATGTCGGGCGGCTTCATCACGAACAGGTTGGTCTGGTTCTTCCGGAGCGGTGCGCGGCGGTCCTGAACGACCGTCTCGATGCCGTAATGGCGCATGCAGAGCTGCAAGAGGATGTTGTGCATCGAATACCAGTGCGGCACCGCGATCTGTTTACCGCCGAGGTCTTCGGCCGAACGGATCCCGCTGTCTCCGCCAACCGTGAGCGCGGAGCCGTTCATGTGATTCCACGCCACGATCTTGACCGGATGGCGGTTCGCGAATCGCATGAAGATCGGCAGTGGAATCAGCAGATGGACGAGGTTGAAATTGCCGGCCAGAAACGCGTCGGCCAGCTCGGACCAACCGCGCATAAGCACCGGGTTGTCGACCTCGAGGCCTTCCGCCTCGAACAGTTTCTGCGCATGACCGACGAGCAGCGGCGTGGCGTCGGTGATCGGCAGATACCCGATCTTGAGACGCGGTGCCGCTGCGACGCTGCCGGCCGTCGCCGTCGATACAGCCGTTTCTTTGTTCGCACAGGCGATTGAGAGTCCTGTCGGTCCCAGCAGGCCTGCAATGCCCGCCAGCCGCACGAAGTCACGTCGGCTCAGGCCGTAGAAACATTGTTCGTCGTCGCGTTCATCTTTCATTTTTTCACCTCTGTCGTCGTTTCTCGATTCATTGACAGGAACTCTTTCGTAATCATTGAGTTGATGCGGAAGAACTCCGTGCTCGTCGAGTCGCGCGGATACGGGAGTGGCAGTTGAAACAGTGCGGCGACGCGGCCGGGGCGTGGCGTCATCAGTGCTACTCGAGTGGAGAGCATCACGGCCTCGCCAATGTCGTGCGTGACGAAGATCGCGGTAAAGCGCTTGCGCGACCAGATCCGCACCAACTCCGACTGCAGACGCTTGCGGGTGAACGAATCCAATGCGCTGAAGGGCTCGTCGAACAACAACAGATCGGGCGAATTGACCAGGGCGCGCGCGATCGACACCCGCTGCGCCATGCCGCCGGATAACTGCGAAGGCAAATGCGACTCGAATCCGTTGAGACCCATCATGTCGATCAGCGCCGACACTTCGGGCGAGTCGCTATCGCCGGCGCCACGGATTTTGAGACCGATGGAAATGTTGTCGCGCGCATTCAGCCAGGGAAGGAGCGAGCTCCCCTGAAACACGACGCCGCGCTGGTGGCTCGGTACACGGACTGCTTCGCCATCCACCAGAACAGCCCCGCTGCTCGGCTGTTCGAACCCGGCCACGAGATCGAGGAGCGTCGACTTACCGCAGCCGCTGTCACCAAGCAGGCAGAAAAACTCGCCGGCGTTGACGGTGACTGATACGTCGTCGAGCGCCGTGATGGTCTTCGCCGCTTCTGTGAAGAGCTTCGTCACCCCGCGGATTTCCACTTTGGGCGCGCCAGTGATGACAGAGTCAAAAAGGATGTCGTCGTATTCGCTCATGTCTAGCGCGGCCTCTTGCGCAACCGAAATGCCACCCATGCGCGAAGACGGCAAAAAGTCGCATAAGACTTTGTGCCGTTGGGAGTTAACGCAATAAACGAATGTCCTTCACCGGTCGGTGATTTCGAAAAACACACCGCATTTCGTGATGGCGCCGTCACGCAATGTGATCTTCGCGTCACGCGAATGACGGCGAATCGGCGGCGATCCGTCCGTCAAGCAGAATTATCGAGACGGAGGGTCCTCTATGGCTGCTGATCTGGTCGTGCCCGTGGCGCATGGCTTCCGCGCGGAGCTTCTCGAAGTGGAGACGAGTTCGTACTACATGTGCTTCGATGACATTCCCGAGGTGGGAACCGAAGTAGTTACCCGATGCGACCCCAGACCGGCGGTATGGACCGCATGCGGCATTCAGATCGGAGACCTCCCCGCGCGTCACCACGACGACATCCGGAAGGCGGTCTATCGCGGCACGGTGATCTGGATTCGCCGCGGAGTCGCGCCGACCGTCCACGTCGAACTGCTGCCGGCTTCGAACTGAAGCGACCAGCGGCGGCTACGCTAGACCGGATCGCGTTCGTCGACTTGTCATCTCGGTTTCTTTCTGCAGCGGACGCTGTGGGAGATGGGGGAAACGCCGTCTTCATCGGCGTTTTCCAAGTCCCGTCGGAAGGCGCGGCTTCATCCGGCTTTCCATAGAACGTCGGACTCCATTGCCCGATTTTTCCGCTGACGGCGTGGTCAGCATTGCGCGAAACTGTTTGAGTTGCACTCTTCAGGTGCTGCAGGCTTTTCGGATCGTCTCCGTCGAACGACGCACTGGCGCAACGGCCATGGCAAAGCTGCGGTAGAGCGTGTCGGGTTGCAGTGGCAGCACACCGCAACCCAACCGACATTCACGCGCCTGGCTGGGGGCGAGCCCGTTTCGCGGATGCGACGCGTGTCGTGAGTACCGTCAGGTCGATGCGCGTCCAGGGATCGCCGTAATAGGCTGCAGCGGCGAATGCGGGGTCGTTGGCGTTGTTCGCGCGTAGTTCGCGGAGAGCTTCGCCGATGGCCATTCCGGCGAGCAGCTTCTGGTAGAGCGCGACGGAGAGGCGAGCCGCGCTCTCGTCATTGACGGCCCAGTACGAGGCAATAAGGCCGCTGTAGCCGCTCTCGATGCATGCGGCCGCAAAGCCGCCCGCGCGTCCGACTGTCATGCCGGCAGCGCCGAGCTCGCAGGCGTTGAGGTAGACGATCGGATGGGCGGTGGCGCTCAGCGGGTTGTTCACGAACCCCGTGACGTTCATCGACGTTCCGTTCTCCAGTTCCAAGCTGCTGAGGTCCGCGTTGACCGCGTTGTACGTTCCGTGACCGCTGAAATGAACGAAGCGAACATCCGTTCGTTTCAGCAGGGCGGTGATACCTGCGGCGTTCGCTGGGGTCAGCACCTCGGCCTTGCTCAGCAGCTTTCGCAGTGCGACCTCTTCCACCTTCGCCCACCGCAGCTCATCTCCTGCCGGATACTCCGGACGAATGATGACAAACTGCTCGCCGCGAATGCGCTGCGGGGACGGGCGCATCGGGGTACCCGGTTTCCAGCGGCCGATGACATGCGCGATCCCAAGCGGTGGGAGCTCGCGGTACGTCCCGGTGGACGAGTCATGCGGCACGACGAGCTCCCACGGGAAGATCATCTCGTCAGAGTGGATGCGGATCGACCGCGGCGGATTTGGGCCACTCATGCGAGTGAAGTAGTAGTCGCGGAATGTTTTCGGCAGGAACGTCCAGAGCTGTTTACCGAGATTGTGAATGCTGCCGATGAACGTGCCGTCGGTCGTTGCGATCGCGGCCGCGATTGTGGTCGACACGTATGTCGATAAATCGTTACCGGGCAGCCGTACCTTCCCGAACGACAGCGCCTCGACCGCCTCCGCGTCCATCGTGTTGCGGACGCGGAGGCGGAATGGCGGACAGCCGCTTTCATCCTCACCTTCGACGACAATGACGAGATCGCAGTCCTCGCGCGGCATCGTCGACAGGACGAACGGCTCAGACTTGCTCCTGCCGTCACCGCTGACGGGGCCGGCATAGTCCTTAGGCACAACGTTCGTGTAGTGCTTCACCGAGCCGATGCTGGTATTGCGCAGCCAGAATTCGGCGATGAGCTCGCGCGTCTTGATCCCGGCTCCGGGATTACGCGCCGTGACCGTGAATGTGACGGTTTCCTTCCTCGGATCGCGCTCGCGTCTGACCGTCATCTTCTTTTCCGGACGCGCCTTCACGTTGAATCCGGGTGCGGTCAGCGACACCATCAGCGTCACTTCCGGCTCGTCAGCGAGCAGGTCGATCATCAGATTGCCAGCGGCCCCGCTGGTCACCACGTCGTTCAGGCTGACGACGAGCGGCAGCGTCTCGCCTTCGTTCACCAGCTCGTGAAAGTCAACGGCCGGTGTGCGCTCCAGTGTCGCGGGCGGCAGCGGCTGCGAGGACGAGCGCGGCGCCCGCGGCTTCGGAGGATCGTTGCGGCGCCGGCTCGGGCCGGACGAGCGTCCGCCGTACATCGCGCTGCCGCCTCCCGACTTTCGCCGCTCGCGAATGCGCATCGGACCGGCACCCGAGAAACCAGAGGGAGCGCCGAAGAGCAGGTCGTCGGCGAGTACGTCGATGGATAATGGATGTCGCAGCGGTCGGCTCACGAGCGTATCGAGGTTCACCTCGAGCGGCAGCTTTTCCCCTTTCGCGGCAGCGACCTCGATCACCGGCACTCCCGCACTGAAGAACGGCAGCAGCTTCTCGATCGTGTGCGGACGGCGGAAGTAGTCGGTGTGCCAGACGTGATCGTCGCCACCGTACACCAGCGGATCCGCGATCGGGAACGACGGGTGGCCGTTGGCCGCAAACACGCCGTCGCGCGGCACGACAAGGTCGTTCGCGGCCCTTTCGAACACGCGGTCGATCACCGCGTTCGAGAAGCGGCCGTTGAAGAACGCGTTGTCGGCGTTCGGATCGGGCTCGTAATGCGCCGCGACGGCGGCATACACCGCAGCCGACGGCGTGCGCGCCGCGTTGAGCGTACGCTTGATGTAGCCCTCCGTTCCCATCGTCGCGATGCCCGGCAGCTCCGCGACGGCCGTATACGCGAGCAGCTTCACGATTGCCAGCAGCACCTCGAGCGAGTAGAGAGCCGGCCCGTCGGGGAAGTTCGTCGTGAAGTTCGTGAAGATGTCGAGCATGTCGACGATGTGCTCAGCATTGCCCAGCGGCGAGCCGGCGTTCGGCGTCGCTGCGAAGAAGATACTGGGAAAAGAGACGTTGGCCTCGGGCACGAGCGCTCGGCCGCGCTCCGCGAGCGTGCGCGCGACGATGCCGCCGCGGCTGTGGCAGAGGATGTCGAGCTCGAGCTCTTTCCCGCTCGCCGCCGCGGCCTCGAGAAAATCGCGCGCGTTCCGTTCCGGATCTTTCGTCACCGTGAGCTGATCGAGCGCGATCACTCGGCCTTTGTATCGCGTCAGCAGCGCGTCAATCGCCGCGGGCGGCAAGCCGCTCAGCATCCCCTCGGTCGTGCTGAAGATGCCGTGCACGATGAGCAGTCCACGTTTGCGATGCAGCGCGCTCCAGCCGGTGAACGCGTCGCTGACGTGCCGCCGATAGTTTGCCGCCGTGATGCCGCGGATCAGATCTTGCCGCTTGCTGCGCTCCATCTTTCCGACGATCTCGCGCACCGGATCGGCAAGGAGCTTCGACACAGGTACGAGCAGCACCTTCAGGATCTTGCGTCCGAGCTTCGCCACCGGGCCGCGGAGGCGCGCTGCCGGCTGTGCGCCGAAGAACGCCTGCCGCGCCTCGGCGGTGCGCGCGGGAATGGTGAACGTCATGCTGCGCGAGCGCTTGCGCGTCGCAGCGCGGACGGCGAAGTGGTCGTCCGCGAAGTGCCAGGTCATGCCGCCGGATTCATCCTGATAGAGGACGACCTGCACATGGCCATCAGCCGACGGCGCTGCCGGATGCAGCACGAGCTGATCCTCCGCCGCGGCCGCACGCGTGCCGCGCCGGACGGAGGCCGTTTCTGCCTGCAGGTCGACGTGCAGCGTTTCCTGCACCCGGATTCCGGTCTCCGCCAGCGCTGCTTCGAACTGCGGCGACAGGTCGCGTTCGGCCGGCAGCATCGGTGAGCGGACGCCGCGGCCTTGTCCGCTCCATTGGGTGATCTCGCCGGCAAACGCCGGTGCTTCGAGGGTGGTGCCGTTTGCGAAGCGCACCTCACGCTCAGGAAGGCCGATCGTGCGTACCTCTCTCGCCATAAACACTCCTCCGTTGGGACTGCGGATTCACGACGGATCACTACTTGTAATGGATTTCCGGAGGATTTTACGTCAGGCGTGCCGGAATGGCATGCACAGCCGTGGGCGGCGGCCCAAGGCGCTGCACCATCTTTGCGGGGAAGTCGTGGAAAAGGGATAGATACGTGTCTATCACCCACGGCGCCACTGTCCACGCAGGCGCACTGACTACGAACGATTCCTCGTCAGGCCATGCGTACACGTGTTGCCAGCCCAGACCATCGAGATGAATCTCTCCGGGCCTCGCCGCTCTCACTGCCGGAGATGCAGCCTGCCGGCAACGGACTGCTTGGACACCACCGTACATGACCTGACACTCCTACGCGCGCCAGCACGAACGCCACTGTTGCAGATCGGTTTTTGGCAACACCATTGCAGCGAATGCCCGATCCCTTGCGTACACCGCCGCACACGTCCGGACACTCCTATGCGCGCGCGACGGATTCGAACGCCGTCCGGTCCTTCCTTGGGGTCTCTAGACCGCTGCGACATCACGATTTGCTCTATCGTGATGCCGAAACGGTCTCGCTTTCCACACCTTGCCCGAGCGTGTCGGAATCCATTCCTCGTTGAGTGACGCCGCGATCATTCGAGGCGAGGTGAATCCGCCATGCTCTCGCTGGAAGAGTGCCGCCGGCTTCTCCCTAGTTCCCGGCACCTCGACGACGATGAACTCGAGAAAAATCAGGTAACGACTGTACGTCCTCTGCACGGCCTCTTACGAAGTGCTGGCGCTGGAGGCTGCCGATAGCGAAGATCGTGTTTGTACCGTTCCGCAACCGACACCGTAAGCGCGCTCGTTGAGCTATCGCCAATCAACGCAATTCCGAAGCTCACGAACGGTCGTATGGAACGCGAGCCGCTTTTCCAGATCGACTTCGCCCTAGTCTGGAAGCATCTCACCGACTGCAAAGTCGGACTTCGATCGGCGAATGCGCCAACCGACGAGACTATGATCGGTCGGTTCTCCGGCCTTCTATCAGCCGCCCTAGCCGAGTTGGACAACTCCAATCGCGCCGACAACACACTCGGCGGCATGCGGTCCAAAAATCGAAGGCGGCGGACGGGCATTCCGCACGCCGCTGGGTTAAGCGCGAATCGCGCCTGGTTTCGATCCCTGTGTGTGCTCTGGTCCGGCAGGCGTTCGAATTGAGCGCCACCGGCTTGCACTCGCAGCGTGAGGTCCTGGACCAACTGACCACGCTAGGGCTACGCACGAGACTCGGGCAACCGGTGCCGATCCAGACGTTTCACTCAATGCTGCGAACCACGCTATGCAGGCTGGATCGTGGTCAAGGCGTGGAATGCACGAGTGCGCGGGAACTTCGAACCGATCGTCGACGAAACGCTCTTCCTGATCGCACAAGACTGACTCCTGACGTATACACGGAGCAGCTTGGCCGTGTGGACGCCGAGGTCACGACTGACCAGCAAGCGCTTGCCGCGCTCCGCTACGACGACGCCGCTATCGACTACGCGTTGCGCCTCGCTGCAGCGCCAGGACAGCGGTGGCAGGCTCACTTCCGGCAAAGCAGCGTCTTCCGCAGGTTTTCTTCCGAAGCGGCTGCAATTCGAAAGGGTGAATTTCGAACCTCCGAATTGGGCTTTCTTTTCAAGCACTTGCGAGCGGCTCGCGAGTCTGATTCCGGTTTGGTAGCGCATACGGGATTCGAACCCGTGTTACTGCCGTGAGAGGGCAGCGTCCTGGACCCCTAGACGAATGCGCCGGGATGGTGGGGACGCGGAAGATAGCGTGTGGCTTTCCCGCGGTCAAGGGCGGTTAACCCAGTCCGGAAAGGGGACATTCCGGCGACGTATACTCCCGCGCCGAGAGGAGATCGCAATGGCTACCAACATGTATCTGAAGTTCGAAGGACCGGCGATTGCCGGCGGCGCGACTGCGCCCGGTCATCAGGGAGAGATCGAGTTGCTTTCGTGGAGTCACGGCTTCGCCCAGCCGGCCAGCCCTACGCGGGGCGGCGGTGGCGGTGCGCTGGAACAGGCCAACCACTCGAACCTCACCTTCAGCAAGTATCTCGATGACGCCACCAACGAGTTGCTCAAGTACTGCTGGGGCGGCAGGCAGATCGAGAAGGCCACCATCAACTGTCTCCGCTCCGAGGGACCTGCTGACGATCGGCCGGTGGTGTATCTGTCGATCACGATGCAGCACGTGGTCATCTCCAACTACAGCATCTCCGGCGGACCGGGAGACTTGCCGGTCGAGAACGTCAGCCTCGACTACGGCATCATCCAGTACAACTACATCGACCAGAGGCGGCCGCCGATGACGGCCACGCACAACCTCGAGAAACAGACGGTGAGCTGAACGGCGTCAGTGCGTCATCAGCAGTGCCGCGATCAGCGAGCCGGCGATGAGGATCACCGTCACCAGGAAGCGGCCGCCCCATAGCAGCACGGTCTTGAATGCCGTCAGCGCGGGATCGTCTCCGTAGAAACGGCGTTGGGCGAAGAAGAGATAGATCAGCTGGATGCCGATGGTGATGGCCTGCACCGCCTGGTGCAGCGGTCCCGGACGGAATCCGGCGATGGCGTACGCCGGCCAGTCGACGACCAGGGCCACGATGTAGGAAAACGCCAGCAGGTGCGCGGCGAAGACGAGATGCTCGGCCAGGTAGCGCCTGTGATGCAGCACCTTCAGGACGATGGCGACGCCGAGGATGTTGACCAGTTGCAGGAGGGAGTAATTCTTGTGCCAGCGCTCGTCGAGGCGCTCCTCGAACTCCTCCGCGGTCAGGTGCAGCTTGTGAGAGCGCCGCTCGATCAATGTGGTGAGAGCACCGGCCTTGTCGAATCGTTTCATCGACGACACCTTGTACAGCGCCGCCGGGGCGTAGATCGTGAAGGCCAGAAACTGCAGCGCGAAGAGCGTGAGAAAGAGGCGCAGCGGCGCGATGTACCGCGACTTGCGGCCGGCGAAGTACTCCTCGGTCAGGAATCCCGGCTTGATGAGCAGATCGCGAAGCGTGGTGAAGAGCTTCGAATCGACGTGTACGAGCTCATGGAAGACCTCGTGCGCAACGTGCCCGACGCTGAGATCGTGATGCCCGGGCTGCTGCTCGCCGCAGCGCGCACAGTAGACATCTGCCGCTTCGGCCCCGCAGTTTGTACACGCCGTCAACGGCTTGTCCCAGTTGCATCGGCTTCCCTTGCCGGAGCGTTCTTCACGTACTTGTCGAACCAGTTGATCCGCTCGGCCAGCACGTCCAGCAGCGTTTCCCGCGCCGCGTAGCCGTGCGCTTCGTTCGGCAGCGTCACGTAGCGGACCGTCGCTCCGTAGCCCTTCAACGCCATGTAGAAACGCTCCGACTGGATCGGGAAGGTGCCCGAATTGTCGTCGGCCTCGCCGTGCATCAGCAGGATCGGATCCTTCACCTTGTCGGCGTACCAGAAGGGCGACATCTTCGCGTAGAGGTCGGGCACTTCCCAGAACGTCCGCCGCTCGCTCTGGAAGCCGAACGGCGTCAGCGTGCGGTTGTACGCGCCGCTCTCGGCGAAGCCGGCCCGGAACAGCCGCGAATGCGCCAGCAGGTTGGCGGTCATGAAGGCGCCGTAGCTGTGGCCGCCGACACCGATGTGATCGCGATCCCCCACGCCCATCTCCACCACCTTGTCGATGGCTGCCTCGGCGCTGGCGACGAGCTGGTCGACATAGTGATCGTTGGCCGTTTCCCCCGGCCCGACGATGGGCATGGTGGGGTTGTCGAAGATGGCGTAGCCCGACATCAGCAGGAAGAGGTGCGAGTAGCCGTTGACGATGGTGAAACGGTTCGGCGAGCCGCTGACCTGGCTGGCGGAATCGGCATCGCCGAATTCGCGCGGATAGGCCCACATGATCACCGGGATGCGCTCGCCCTTCTTGTAGCCGGGCGGCAGATAGAGCGTGGCCGACAGCTTGACGCCATCCTTGCGCTGATAGGTGACGTACTGATGCTCGATGCCGCGTAGCTGCGGCTGCGGATCCTTGAACGCGGTGATCGCCCTACGTCCCTCGGCGCCGATGGTGCGGACATAGAAATTCGGCGGATCCTTCGGCGTCTCGTAGCGGGTCAGCACAGTCTTCATGTCGGCGCTGAGCGGCGCGTTCACGGTCTCGTACGCGTCGGCGGCGCTGCGGAACAGCCGCTCGCTCTCCAGCGTCTTCAGGTTCAGGCGATCGAGAAACGGCCGGTCGCCTTCTTTCGACGCGCCCTGGCCGGTGAGGTAGATCGAGTCGCCGATCTGGATGATGGGGCTGGTCGAGCGGGCGCCGAATCCGCCGCCCGCGCGCGAGCCCATGTCGCGCGTGACCGGCGTGCCGGGGTTGTCATAGGCCGCATCGATCTTGCGATCCCACAGTTTCTTCGGTGCCGCCCCCGGTTCGAGAATCCAGGTCCGCGTCTTCCGCGACACCCGATCGAATTCGCTGAGCAGGCCGATGCCCTTCTCGGTGTAGGCGATCCCCGCCGATCGCCACTCGGTCTTCCCGATCTCCGACGGCTCCTCGCTGAACGGCGCGGCCAGCGTCATCAGACGATCGCGAAACGGCACCTTCGCTTTCGGATCTCCCCCGTCGAGCGCCTCGGTCCAGATGATCGTGGCCGGCTGGTCCTCGCGCCAGTGATGTCCGCGCGGCCCCGCTTCGACACCGGCGATCGGAACGCCCTCGCGGCTGGGCCGGTCGGCTAGTTTCTTCACCACGCCGCCCTTGCGATCCCAGATCTCGACATCTTCCGGGAACCCATCCATCGGGATGAGATGCGAGAACGGGCGCTTGATCTTCGTCACCAGGATGAATTTGTCGTTCGGCGACGGCGAGACTTCGTTGAGGATGGCCGGCTTCCCGATCGGCGTCATCGTGCCTGCCGAGGAGTCGATGGCGGCGAGTTGGGAATTGAAGTAGTAGGCGAACAGCGCCTCATCGTGCGCCGTCTTGATCATGTCCTCGTAGGTCGCCGCCTGCGCCGTCTTGCCCGCGTTCTCCTGCACATTCGGTCCGAACGGCACATTCGAATCAGCCGGCGCCGGACCGCGTCCGACCGGCACGACCTTGCAGACCAACGTCTTGTTGTCGTTCAGCCAGTCGCACGGATCGCCGGCGGCGGCATTGAGCCTCGACGTGCCGCTGACCTTCTTCGCCCCACCGCTCGAGGCGCTGGCAACCCACAGCTCGATGCCGTCATCGCGCGTGTTCAGAAAGGCCAGTTTCGATCCGTCCGGCGAGAACTTGAGATTCGAGAGAGTCCCGTTCGTCGGAACGGTGACCTTGATCTCCGCTCCGCCGCCGATCTTCTGCAGATGGATGGCGTAGATGAGCGCCGTGCGATGCGGCCCGTTCGTCCGCGGATTCACCCGCTCCCCCGCGATCCGCAACACCGGCCGCGAGAGCATGGCAATCGTCGGCTGCGCCTTCCGATACGACAGCGCCATCACCTTCTTCGAAGGACTGAGCAACGCATCCGGCAACGGCGCCGCATCGAACGCCGCCACGACTTCCGGAGGCGGCACGAGATACTTCGGCGCCTCGGCGGTCAGCGGAAGGGCGAGAAGAAGGGAGAGCAGAATCGGAAACCGCAGGGTTCGCATGGAAGGCATCGGACGCTCCTTGGGCGCGGATTGTACCGAACGGAACAGACGGCTCGCCGGGCGGCGATAGACCGGCCGCGCTTTGTGTTGTAAAGTGATTTGCACCATGCGCGTGAAGCTGATCCTCCCGGCCCTCACCGAAGCGACCAGTCCTTACTGGCGGCCGGTCAAGTACTCGCTCTTTCCGCCGCTGGGGCTGGCCACGATCGCCGCCTATCTGCGCGACGATGATGAGGCGGTCATCGTCGACGAGCACGTCGAAACGCTCACGCTCGACGACGCGCCGGACCTGGTGCTGATTCAGGTCTACATCACCAACGCCTATCGCGCCTATCGCATCGCCGATCACTATCGCGCCAAAGGTTGTTTTGTGGCCCTCGGCGGGCTGCACGTGACGTCGCTCCCCGAGGAGGCGGCGGCGCATGCGGATGCGATTTTCCTCGGGCCGGGCGAGCAGACCTTTCCCCAGTTTCTCGAAGACTTCCGGCGCGGCCAGGCGAAGAAGGTCTACGCCTCGACCTTCGGCCGGACGCTCGATCGCATCCCGCCGATCCGGCGCGATCTCATCCGGCGCCGCAACTACCTCGTGCCGAATTCGATCGTGGTGACGCGCGGCTGCCCGCAGCATTGCGACTTCTGCTACAAGGACGCGTTCTTCGAGGGCGGCAAGTCGTTCTACACGCAGCGGGTCGACGACGCGCTGGCCGAGATCGCCCGCCTCCCCGGCCGGCATCTCTACTTTCTCGACGATCACCTCCTCGGCGACCGGCGCTTCGCCGCGGCGCTGTTCGAGGGAATGCGCGGGATGAACCGCCTCTTTCAGGGCGCGGCCACGGTCGACTCCATCCTGCGCGGCGATCTGATCGAGCGCGCGGCGGAGGCAGGACTGCGCAGCATCTTCGTCGGCTTCGAGACGCTCACTCCCGGCAATCTTCTCCGCAGCAACAAGCACCAGAACCTCGGGCGCGATTACAAGGCGGTCACCGACCGGCTGCACTCCCTCGGCATCATGATCAACGGCAGCTTCGTCTTCGGCATGGACGACGATGACGACGGCGTCTTCCGGCGCACGGTGGATTGGGCCATCGATCACGGCATCACCACCGCCACCTTCCACGTGCAGACGCCTTACCCCGGCACGCGGCTCTTCGCGCAGATGGAAAAGGAGGGGCGCATCGCCACGCGGAACTGGGATCTGTACGACACGCGCCACGCCGTCTACCGCCCGGAACGCCTCACTCCGGCGGCGCTGAAGGATGGTTATGACTGGGCGTACGAGGAGTTCTACCGCTGGTCATCGATCGCGCGGGCGTCGCTGTCGCACGGCTCGCTGAAGCATCAGGCCAAGCATTTCTTCTATGCCTCGGGATGGAAGAAGTTCGAGCCGCTCTGGAACTTCGTGATCCGCGCGCGCCAGCTGCGGATGATGACGCCGATGCTCGAGGCGGTGCTTTCGCGAGTGACGCGCGCGCCGGAGGATCTACTGCGTCAGCAAGGCGAACCCGATCATCTTGTAGAGCAGCCGGGCGCCGACGTTGGCGTCCCACTCGCTCGCGCCGGGTGACACTTCACAGAGGTCGAGGCCGACGATGCGCTTGCCGGCGCGGCGAATGGCGCGCAGCAGGCCGATCGCTTCGTTCCAGGAGAGGCCGCCCGGAACCGGCGTGCCGGTCGAGGGACAGAGCGTCGGATCGAGCCCGTCGATGTCCCAGGAGAGATAGACGTCGTGCGGGAGCGCGCCGATGATCTCGTCCGCGATCTCGGCCCACGTCGCGCCTTCTTCCTTGCGCGCGGCGAGATCGGAGTCGAAGAAGGTGACGATGCGACCCTGCGAGTTATCGATCATGGCCGACTCGGCGTTGCTGAGATCGCGCACGCCAACCTGCACCAGCCGATCGACACCGCCGACCTTGGTGATGACGTTGTGGAAGATCGAGGCATGCGACCAGGTGAAGCCTTCGTACGCGTCGCGAAGGTCGGCGTGGGCGTCGAGATGGAGAATGCCGAGGTTCGGGTGGGTTTCCGCGTAAGCCAGGATGGCGCCGAAGGGGACGGAGTGATCGCCGCCGAGAACCACCGGCATCTTGCCGGCGATGAGAAGCGCGCGGGTCTGTTCGTATACCCAGTCGTTGACCTTATCCGAGATCGCATTGACCGCGGCGGCCGCCTTGCCCGTTGCGGCATCGATCACGCCGCCGTTTTCGATGACCGGCTTGGCGATGCCTCTTGCCTTTTCATTCCAATCGACGATCGTCTTCGGGATGTCCAGCATGGCGATGCCGGCTTCGTACGGCCTTCCGGTCTCGCGATCGAAGAGATCGACCTGCTTCGATGCTTCGAAAACAGCCAACGGCCCATCGGATGTGCCGCCGCCGTACGAGGTCGTGGCCTCGTAGGGAACGGGGATGATCACCACGCGCGCGTCGTCGGGCGTGGATGGGAGGCCGTAGATGCCGGAGCCGGCACCGGCGGCGCCATCGGGATCGAACGTCATGGAAAGAGCATACAGGTTGCCGGGTTGGGTGGTCCCGTGGTTTCGCGGTAACGCGACGAGGGTTCAACAACCCGTGGTCTTCTCAAATCCATGGCCCAGCCCTTTCGCCGAGAGTCCTTCTCCCCTCGCCGTTTTTGCGGGGGGAGAAGGTGGCGAAGCCGGATGAGGGGGGCAGACGCGAAATGTTCGATCTACCCAACATGCGGATGTCGTACGGGTGCAACGCCCCCTCATCCGCCTGTCGGCACCTTCTCCCCCGCGAAAAAACCGCGGGGGAGAAGGGCTCTCGAGGAGAGAGTTGCGGGGGCGATTTCAACTGCGCCCGGCAACCTTGACCGCTACGGAGTCATGAAGATGTCCCACCACTTGTCCATCGTCAGCGCCAGCGCGCCGCGGGTGACGTTGGCAAGCGGCTGCCAGCTGTAGGTCACCGGCGAGCCTTCGACCTGGTTGGGATTGGTGAAGCCGGTCATCAGGCCGATGCTGTTGGCCACCACGACGTAGCCGCGCGCGCCGGCGGGAATGGCGGCATCGTCGCTGAACGTGGTGGCGGTGTTCATCGCTGCCTGCGCGTCGGCGTCCTTGCCGAGTGCACGGACGAGCCACTTGGCGAGATCTGCGCGGGTGACGTTCGCGCCGGGATAGAACGAATCGGTGCTCATGATGCTGCCGCCGCTGCTGTCGGCCATCACGGCGCCACTCAACATGAACGTGTCGCGCATCGGGCCGCCGGCGCTGGTCACCGCCTGAACGTAGGGCGCGAGTGACGCCGGCACATCGCTGAAGCTGACGGGAGTGATCTGGTTCTGGCGGATCCAGCAATCGGAGGCGAGCACCTTCGCCATCTCGCCGCGGGTGACATTGGAGTCTGGCGAGAACGCCGTCGAGCTCAGGCTGTCCATGAGACGGAGGGTGATGGCCTTGCGAATGTACGAAGCGTAGGGCGAACCGTTCGTGTCGTCGATGCCGGAGAAGATGCCGTAGTAGTTCGTGACCGAGAGGTGCAACGTGTCCGGAACGCCGACGCCGACGGTTCCGGTCGACTGACCTTTGAGCCCGTAGATGGTGGTGAACCAATCGCCGGCGGCGGGCGCGGCGAAGCCGAGCGAGGCCTGCAATCCGTAGACGGCGGCAAGCGCGTTCGAGCCGGTCGACGTCTGCGTGCCGCTCGGGTCGGTGACGGCGAGATTGAACGTGTTGGCGGTGTTGTCCCAGGTCAGGAAGACGTCGCTCTCGACGCCGTCTCCGCCGATGGTGTAGTGGTGAACGGCTGGGCCGGCCGACGGATCGAACGGCTGATCCCACGATTCATTGGCGCTGGTTCCGGTGAAGCTGGCGTTGTAGGTCTGATTGAGCACGGCGCCGTAGACCTTCGACGGATTCTTGACCGCGTCGAGGCCGGCCAGCACGTTGAGGAAACCCGCGCCGACCTGATGGCGGCCGTAGCCGGCCATCGGCGTGGCCGTGGCCACGATCGTCGATTTGATGGCATCGGGCGTGAGCGCCGGATTCGCTTCGAGCAGCAGCGCGCAGGCGCCGGCCACGTGCGGCGTCGCCATCGACGTGCCGTCCATGCAGGCGTACCACGGAGTCTCGGAGACACTCAGTCCGGTGCAGGTGCCTGCCTGGCCGAGCGGGGTGGCGTTGGCTTTGGTGGAGACGATGGCCACGCCGGGGGCGGTGATGGTCGGGTGGTAGATCGGATCGCCGGGAATGCCGCGCGAGGAGAAACTGGCCAGGCGGCCCTGCTTGTCGGCCGCTGCCACGCCGATGACCCACGGCGCGTCGGCGTACGGATTCATGGTGTTGTTGCCGGAGCCTTCGTTGCCGGCCGCGAAGACGACGGTGATGCCGCGATCGTGAAGAACTTTCGAAGCCACGCTCACGGGATCTTCCGGATCGAACGGCCCCGAGGTTCCCCAGCTGTTGCTGACCACGCGGATGTTGTAGGTGTACTGATGCGTGAGGACGTAATCGAATCCTTCCAGCGCCCAGAGGATGGCGATCGCTTCGCCGGTGCTGACGCCGATCAGGTCGGCGCCCGGCGCGACGCCGGCGTACTTGCCGCCGCTTTCGGTGCCGAGGCCGGCGATCGAGCCCGATGCATGGGTACCGTGGCCGGAGGTGGTGTCGGAGTCGGGCAGATTCTCGAGGTAGGCCGGCGGAACGACGCCGTCGAATGGCGAGCCGAGGCCGGCGCCGCCGACGATGACCTTCACGTTCTGTTTCACGTGTGTGCCGAACGGCAGATCAGGATGCGTGGCGTCGATACCGCTGTCGACGATGGCCACGCCGATGCCGTGTCCCGAGTAGCCGAAGCCGGGCATTGTCCGCTGTTCCGAGGCGCCGATCAGCGCGGAACCTTCGTGGTTGAAGTAGCGGAGCTGCTTGTTGAAGTAGATCGAGCGGACGCGGGTCGAGGCGGCGAGCTGCTGGATCTGCGCGCCGGTGGCCCAGACGCCGACCATCGGCAATTGCCGGAGGGTCACTCCATAACGAATGCCTAGGAGGCGCAGCGAGGTGAGGTCAGCCGCATTCGGCTGCGAGTTGTAGGTCACCACGGCCGGAATGAGATCGCCGGAGACCGTCCCGAGCTTCGTCTGGAGCAGCGGGTCGATGACCGCGGCGTCGAGCGATACGACACTGAGCGAAAGAATGAGTGCGACGAGGGCGAATTTGTTGATTTTGCTGAACATCGAAGCGTTTTCTCCTTCTCCTGTCGTGCATCCCACGACTGATGCGCAGGCTGAAGTGCAATAGTAGTACCACTACCATTCGGCTGATTTACGGCCAGCGATTTGCAATGTTCGCCGAATCATGTTGACCAACGATGGTGGTGCTACTACGATTCACACACCGATGCCTCTCGACAGCGACGCCACACACACCTCCCGCTCCCGTCTGCTGGAGGCTGGGAAAACGCTTTTCGCCCAGAACGGTTACGAACAGACGCCGACGGCCGCGATCGCGCGGGCGGCGGGCTCTTCCGAGTCGCAGCTGATGCGCTACTACGGCGGCAAGGCCGGCCTGCTGGAAGCGATCTTCAATCAGAGCTGGCTGTCGCTGAACCAGGTGATGCAGAACCGGATCGCGGCGGCGTCGAACGCGCACGAGGCGCTGGGCGCCATCCTCGACACGATGGTGGAGAGCTTCACCGCCGATCCGGAGGTGGCCTTCCTCTTCGTGTTCGAAGGACGCCGCGTCCGCAGTGGTGCCGAGATCGCTCTGTCGCAGGGCTTCACCGATTTCCGGGAGTTGCTGCGCATGGTCGTCCGCCGCGGCCACCGCGACGGCACGCTGAAGGACGGTTTCAACGATGAAGCGCTGGCCATCGCCCTGATCGGCGTCACCGAAGCGCTGCTGCGCGAGCGCCTGATCGCCCGCCGCGCCGGCCAGCCCGATCCGTTCAATGATGAGGAGTTGAAGGCGGTGTTCCTGGCGCTGTTGTCGGGACTGTCGAAGTAGTCACCGCAAGCGGGGACGATGTGGCACAGGCACTCCTGTCTGTGCTTCGGGTTCCATCGCCGCGAACTGAAAAAGCACAGACAAGAGTGTCTGTGCCACATCGGTTTCCTGAATGGTTTGGCCGCAGGAGAAATGCCGGCTCAATCCATATCCATCGGATTGATGACCGGTTTGTCATCTTCCGCGGCCCGTTGCATCGCTTCCTTGAAGCGCTCGTCGAGGATGCGGGCGCGGTCTTTCTGGCTGGCGATCTCGCGATCGAACTTCTTTTCCATCTCGCTCTTCTGCGTTTCCAGGCCGGCCACCATCGACTCCAGCGAGCCGCCGGCGCGCCGCTCCTTCGCTTTGTGAAGGAGGACCTCGCCGGAGATCCGGTCGATGATGAGCGTGGCGTCGCAGCAGGGACAGGTGATCTCGAAGTTGGCGGCCATGGCCGGAAGAGTTTACCCGAGGGCGGCCATCAGATCGTCGACCAGATCCTGGGCGTGTTCGAGGCCGACCGAAACGCGGAGCAGGTTCTCGGCGGTGCCGCTCCCCGGCCCCTCGCTGGAGTTGCGATGCTCGATCAGGCTCTCCGTCCCGCCGAGCGACGTCGCCCGCGTGAACACCTTTGTCTTCCCCGTCACCGCCAGCGCCTCGGCGCGGCCGCCGCGGACGTTGAAGGAGAGCATGCCGCCGAACGCCGACATCTGCCGCGCGGCGATTTCGTGGCCGGGATGCGATCCCAGTCCCGGGTAGTGCACGGCCTCGACCCGGGGATGCGATTCCAGCGCGCGCGCCAGGGCCATGGCGTTCTCGCAGTGAACGCGCATGCGCGCCGAGAGCGAACGGATGCCGCGCAGGATCAGCCAGGAGTTGAAGGGCGAAGCCACACCGCCGGTGATCTTGCGGCAGTGCTCGATGGCGTCTGACAGTGCATCGCGTTTGGAGAACGCCAGCGAGCCGCCCTGCACGTCGCTGTGACCGCCGAGGTATTTCGTGGTGGAGTGCATGACCACATCGGCGCCCTGCTCGATGGGGCGTTGCAGTGCTGGCGTCGCGAACGTGGCGTCGGTGATGAGGACGGCGCTGGCGTCGTGTGCGATCGTCGCCAGCGCGGCGACGTCGACGATTTTCATCAACGGATTCGATGGTGTCTCGCTCCAGATGGCGCGCGTCGAAGGCCGGACCGCGGGGCGAACGGCATCGAGATCCTCCATGGCCACGAGGTCGCAGTCGATGCTCCATCGCGGCAGGTATTCGGCCGCGAGCGCGCGGACGCCGTAGTAGCAGTCGTCGGCAAGGATCAGATGCGAACCGGCCGGCAGCGACTGCAGCACGCATGCAGCGGCGGCCATCCCGGAGGAAAACGCGAGCGCGTGCGATGCCGAATCGATCGCCGCCAGCGCCTCCTCCAACCGCAGCTGGGTGGGGTTGCCGTCGCGGATGTAGCTGAACCCATGCGCCGGCGTTCCGTCTTCGGCGCGGCGCTCGAATGTGGTCGAGAGGTGAATGGGCGGCGCGATGGCGCCGGTCTCGGCGTCAGTGTCCGCCCCGGAGTGAATGGCCTTGGTTTCAAATCGCATCCGCGGAGGATACGACGAACCATCGACGCTCTACGGGATGTCCGGACCGCGGGAAGAGATTTGTCATCCAGAGCCGCCGGAGGCACGAAGCCGCGCAGCGGCGGAGATGCCGAAGGACGGCGAAGGAACTCCAGATTGCAGAATCTTCACTGGGGAGCGCGTCTCAAGCGACCTGGGTGCTATCCGAGCAGGCTAGCGATATTGAAGCGCTGGGTTTAGCCGGTGCTGCCTAGCTTGAGTTCCTTCGCCGTCCTGCGGCATCTCGCCGCTGCGCGGCTTCGTGCCTCCGGCGGCTCTGGATGACAAAGGGGATGGCGGGGTTTCGCACGAAGACTTGTTCTCCATCGAGAACCCACTCAATCACGGAGCCGGGACCAATCCTCAGCTTGCGCCGAATGGCTGCAGGAACGGTGACGCGCCCGTTGGCGGCGACCTTGGATAGAAACGGCATTTGTGCAGAGTACCTCGGCGGCGAAGCCGAGAAGACTCTTGCCGTTGTCTGTTCGAAAAAAACTACTTCCTATCCCCTCGATCCCCCTGCCCGTGTTTGGCTACTGTCTTCGCGTTCTTGCGGACGTCCTGCGCCAGTGAACGGCTCACGTCGTCCGACTCGTTGAAGCGTCCGTGGTCGTCGCGGCGGACGTAGCGTTTGTCTCCGGCGTGCGGCTCGATCAATTCGCGTTTTTTCGCAGGCATTTTCGTCTTTCTCCGCCATTCGAAAGAGCAAAGAAAATGCCGGACTCACCGTTCGAGGGCGAGTTTTAGAGTCTCGTTCCGCGTCATCAGCAGTTTTCTCAGATACGCGGACATGACCAATCGATCGACCAGCGCGCCGAGCGGCCCCAGCGGCGAGCGGAACGTCAGCACGTCTTTCATGACTGTCCCATCCGCGGCCGGTTCGAAATAGTGATCGTGTACGAACGAGTGGAACGCACCCTTGACCATCGAGTCCTGAAAGTAGCGCGGCCGGTCGAACGCGGTGATCTTCGATGTGAACCGCTGCCGGATTCCGAAGTGCCGCGCTTCCCACGTCACCTGTTCGCCGAGCGCGATGAGTCCCGACGTCTTTCCGCCGACCGCGCGCTCGCCGGTGTGGCCCATCGATTCGAGATGAAGGTCGAGATCGCGGCTGGCGTCGAAACAGCGCTCCACGCTGGCGCGGACGGGAGTGACGATGGTGATGACGGGCATCGTCCCCTACCGCGGCTTCCAAAAACCGCGCGACCAGGAAAACGCCACAACCACGCGCCCACGAACGTTCTCTTGCGGAACCGTTCCCCAATAGCGCGAATCCGCGGACCGGTCGCGGTTATCCCCGAGCACGAAGAGCATTCCCGCGGGCACCGAGTACGGCCCGAACCAATCTCGTGAGCGGTAGGGTTCGGGAAGCCGCGCATCCCTGGGATACGTGACCGAGTCCGCATGCACGGCATAGGGCTCATCGATCTCTTTGCCGTTCACGAATAACCGCTTGCCCTTGATCTCCACCACGTCGCCGCCGAGCGCGACGATACGTTTGGCGAACGTAACGCGAGGATCGAGCGGATAGACGAACGTGACAAGGTCGCCGCGACGAATGCTTTTTGTCGGAATGGCCGCGATTCTCGATCCCATCGGAAGCGTTGGCTCCATGCCGCTCGTACTGTTCCGGTACGTCCGGACAAAACCTGCCGAGAATACGACCGCGAGAATCACGAAGGGCAACAGCACAATAAGGAGAACGAGCACTTCCCCGATCGACAGCTTGCGCATGGCCGGAAGGATAACGCCTGCCTTTACTTCGCGTAGTCGAATGCGATCGTCGCGCTCCCCGGCTGGAGACGTTGCGTCGCCATCGGTGCGAAGTTGCGAATCCCGAAATCCGAGACCGGCTGGTTGGGGCGAGGCAGAACCGACGGCCCGCGAAGGATGTCGATCGGACCGCTCTCGGCGAGCGCGGGAACGAGCAACGGCCCTCCTCCCCTGACGATCGGCGCGGCTCCTCGGAGCGCGAGATGCTGCGCCAGCACCGGCTGCGGGACGCGAAAACCGCCGATGGCCACGCCGATCGGCGTGATCATCCGCGGCGGCGTGTTGTACACCGTGACCTCGGCGTCGCGCTGGGGCGCGGTGTCGGGGAAGCGCACCTGCAGCGGCGTCGCTTTCTCGACCGGCGGCGCGCGCAGGATCCACAGCGGATGCGAGGACGAGACGACGGTCATGACCTCGTCGCGATAGTGCGTCTGCTCGAAATGGAACGTTCCGTCGGGCGCGAGATCGACGCGCTCCGTCTCCGCGCCGGCCGCGTTGAACCAGAAGATCGCACCGTTTTCGAAAGGACGGGAAGAGATGACCTTCGCTTCCGATCCGCCGAGCGGAACGAGGTCGACGTCGATGACCTTCTTGTCGCTCCTGGTCATCGAGAAGGGATCGATCTCCTTTTTCTTGTAGCCCGGGCAGCTCACCGTAATGTGCAGCTCGCGCATCGGCGGCACTTCCCGGATCACGAACTGCCCGGCGACGCGCTTGCCCTCTTCGACGGCCTCGCTCTGACTGATGTCGCGCGTCAGCACGGGATGTCGCGGCATCCTCAGCGACAGGACCACGAATTTGAGCGTCGCCGAAGCCAGTGGCATGGATGTGAAGGTATCGACGACGTTGATCGTCAGCATGTTGTCGGGGATGTCGATGTCGAAACGCGTCCGCCTCCAAACGTCCATCCCGGTGTCGGTGAGCACGGATGACCGTTTGCCGCTGCAGGTGATGATGTCGATCTTCGCGTCGATTCCGAACGATTCCTTCACCACGCCGCGGTACTCGCCCGTCTCGCGCTGGGCGAACCCGACGCCATTCTGCGGAAACTCGATGCGCGCGTCCTCACCGAGGGGCGCGCCGCCGCGGGTGAGGCTGCCGTAGGCTTCGAAATAGCGCGCCTGCACCGAGAAGGGCCGCTGCTGCAGCGGTTCGATGTCCGCCATCTCGTCGACAGGCGGGAGCCTGCCGTAGCGCAGCTCGGCGCGATACAGCCCGGGAGGAACCTCTTCGACGCGGACCGAGCCGAAGTTCAATTCGTTGCGGAGCGTTTCCTTGCGAACGACGGTGCACGAGGCCGGGTCGAGCACCTTGCCGGGCTTCGGTTCCGGACACGCGGAGATGATCAGCTCGAGCCGCGGCGCTTCCTTCGGCGGCTCGCAGAATCCGAGGGAACGATCGAGGGCGGGGAGATCGCCGGAGGTGCTCCAGTTCACCATCACGGTCGCCGATGCACGGGCGGCGATCGCTTCGCGAAGCAGCGTCACCGATTGCGGAGCGATGCGGACGGCGCGCCGCGAAAGAAGCCAGCCGCGCCCCTCGAGACGAAGATCGCCCTCGCCTCCCGACAGCCCGCGAAAGAGAACGAGCGCACCATTCAGAAAAACCGGGTCGGGCAATGACGCGGCAACGACCTCCTTGCCGGCGACGGTGATCCCAATCCGTGGCCGCTGCACTCCGCGCGCGTTCCTCACCGCCTCGCGATCGCGCTCCGAGACCTGCAGCCAGCCGAGAACCGCCGGCGCATTACCGGGTGCGCGCGCATCGACGACGCGCTCGACGCCGGGCTCGAGCGCCGCGACCGGAACGACGGAGACCGGCACGGACTTGGAGAGGACGATGAGCCAGAGCTCTTCGCCCGCCGGAACGGTGGTCCGCTCCGCCGCGGGATAGGCGATGACGTGTTTCGGCGCGTAGACAACGCCGCTCGTTCCCGGCGGAAGCTGCAACACGAGTGTGCCCGCCGGAACGAGGGCAACGCCGAGATTCGACGGCGTTGCACGAGCATCGACGAGGATGGGATCGACCGACACCGCCCCTTTCGCCCGCGCGAAGACGTTCCAGAGTCCGGGCTTGAATGCGAGCGCTGCATCGGCGGCAGTACACGTAACGTCCTGCGTACCGAACCAACGCTCGACCGGTTTCTCGCGATCCCGCGCCTGAAAGCGACAGATCTCGACGGCTTCGGTGGTCCCCGTCGTCGTGACCCGCGTGTCCGCGGCAACATTCGCGGCCGCGAGAAGAAGCACGAGAAGAGCCCAGCGCACGTGATGAGTACGAACGTAGGGCGCTTATCGTTTCCCGCCGGCGCCGTATCGCACCGCCGGACTGCCGGCCGGATAGAAGACGCCGAGCAGCCGCATCTCACCGTCGCCGCGATTCTCGACGCAGTGAACCTGACCGTGCGGCAGGAAGATGCACGAACCGGTTTCGATCGGCGTGTTCGATTCGCCGGCCCACATCGCGCCCGCCCCTTCGAGGATGACGATCACCTCTTCGTAGAGATGGTAATGATCGGGCGCGCGGCCGGGCGGGATGCCGCCGACGAACTGCGTGACCTGCGTGCTGCCGTCGTCGGCATTGATGACTTCGCGATACCAGCGGTCGCCGGTCCGCTGGACGGCGCGATCCCGCATCGACACGAAGGTCAGCGCGCCGTGGCCGGGCTCGTAGCCTTCGAGGACCGCCCCGGCGTCGGGACATTGGGAGCTGACCATCGTCAGCGTTTCGGTCGCGGAGATCGCCAACGTCGTTGCCGGCGGCAGGTAGATTCCGGTATCGGGAGCAAGGCCTGGCCCCGACCCGGAGAGGACATAGAGCACTTCATCCGACGACTCGTTCCGCAGCGTCACCCGCTCCCCTGCCGGCAACTCCAGCACCCGCAGCGAGATGGCTTTCGCGCCTGCTTCCCGCCCGAAGTGTTTCCAGATGCGCAGAGGGCCGTCGAGCGCAGGCTTCCCCTCTTTCAGTCCAACTACGCGGCAGCCACCGTCGAGTATTGCAAGCATTTCGTGGGATTATGCTCCCCGCATGCAGACCAAAGAAGAAGGAGTGCGGGCCACCAACCAGGATTTCATCCGCTACGACCAGGTGGAGAAGCGCCAGAACTACCACCTCGCCGAGGGGAATGCCGGGGAAGAGTTCGACGACGAGTTCCAGATTCGAACGGTCGACATCGGCCGGTTTCTCTTCGGCAGCGACGATGACAAGCGTGCCTTCGCCAAGGACCTGGGCGACGCGCTGCATGAGATCGGCTTCGCCATCCTCGTCGGCCACGGCGTCGATCCGAATCTTTACGCCGAGGCTGAGCAGAGGATCGAGGAGATGTTCCGCACGCTCCCGCTCGACGAAAAAATGCGCTTCCGCGCCGAGCGCTTCGGCTCCGTCAACCAGGGCTACTTCCCGATCAAAGAAACCAGCAACATGCACCCCGATCTGGTCGAAGGCTGGGTCTTCTGCCGCCGCGCCTTCGAGGACGTACGCTCGTTCTGGCCAGACTTGGGGTCAGGTCTAAAGTCTAAAGTGGCGGCCCGGGAGGACACTTTAGACTTTAGACCTGACCCCACGTCTGACGCGGAGTTTTTCCGCCGTATCGTCGAAGGTCACGAGAAGCTGATCCTGCCGGTGATGCAATCGCTCCTCACCTACCTCGGATGCGATGCGCACCTCTTCGATGCAAAGCTGACCGGCACGAACTTCGGCCTGCGTCTGAACTACTACCCGCCGGTTTCCGACGCCGATGATGCCTCGGGCGCGGCACGGCTTCTCGGGCACGAGGACATCGATCTCTTCACCTTTCTCCCCGCGCCGCGCGTGGAAGGGCTGCAGATCCTCAATCGCCGCAACATGAAATGGGTGCGCATCGACGCGCCGCCGGGAAGCATCATCCTCAACACGGGCGACTACATGCAGCGCATCAGCAATGACATCTTCCCGTCGACGACGCATCGCGTGAGCAAGCCGCGCGATCCGCGGCAGCGCGCCGGCACGCGGGTGTCGTTTCCGATGGCTATCTATCTCTGGGAGAACGAAATGCTCGAGGTCTTGCCGTGCATCGCCAATCCGAAGTACCCGCCGGTGAAGGCGATCCAGTTTCACACCAGCATCACCAGCAAGTTTTACGGCGACGAATACGCGGTGACCGAGGCATGAATGATCCGCTTCTCCAATTCCGCGATCGTTTCCCCATTCTGAGCCGGACGAGGTACCTGGTCTCGCACTCCCTCGGCGCGATGCCCAAGGCCACGCGCGAGGCGCTGGCCGAATACGCGGATCTGTGGGCTTCGCGCGGCGTACGCGCATGGGGCGACCGCTGGTGGATGATGTCGATCGAGGTGGGCGACATCATCGCGCCGCTGATCGGCGCGCCGCCCGGCTCGGTGGTGATGCTGCCGAACGTCACGACCGCCGAGGCGGTGGTGTTGTCGTCCTACGACTACGACACGGCGCGCAATCGCGTGGTGATCGTCGACGGCGAGTTCCCATCCGTTCGCTACATTTATGACCGGCTGGCCCGCCGCCTCGGCGCGGAGATCGTGACCGTGCCGCACGATCAGTCCGGCCTCGGCTTCGATCTCGATCGCCTGCTTTCGGCGATCGACGAGCGGACGCAGATCGTCCCCATCGGCCACATCCTCTTCGAGTCGTCGTACATGATCGACGTCGAAGCGATCGCGAAACGCTGCCGCGAAGTCGGCGCGACGCTGGTCCTCGATGTCTTCCAATCAGCAGGCATCGTCCCGGTCGACGTCACCGGCTGGGATGTGCCGATCGCCGTCGGCGGCGTGCTCAAGTGGCTTTGCGGCGGCCCGGGCGGCTCATTCCTCTACGTCGATCCGGCGCTGCGTCCGAAACTGGAGCCGAGCTTCACCGGCTGGATGGCGCACGCGAATCCGTTCGGCTTCGAAGCGCCTCCGATGCGCTTCCGCGACGACGCCCTCCGCTTCGCCCTCGGCACACCTCCGATCCCCGCGCTCTACGCCGCCCGCGAAGGCCCGAAGGTCGTTGCCGAGGCTTCGGGCGGCGACATGAAAACGATCCGTTCCAAATCATTGCGTCAAACGCAACGCATCATCGATCTCGCCGACGCCCGCGGCTTCGAGCTGCGCACCCCGCGCAAACCGGAACGCCGCGGCGGATCGGTGTCGGTCCTGATGCCGCACGCGAAAGAAGTGGCCTTCGAGCTGAACGCCGAAGACATCGTCTGCGACTTCCGTCCAGGAGCCGGCGTTCGCTTCTCGCCGCACTTCTACACGACGGACGAGGAGCTGGAGATCGCGTTCGCGACTGTAGACGAGATCCTGCGAACGGATCGCTGGAAACGGCAGGCGGCGAAAGAGACGATCGTTACGTGACACTCCGCTGCGTCGCCACGAGAACGTAGCCGGAACGAGGACGATTTGTCATCCAGAGCCGCCGAAGGCACGAAGCCGCGAAGCGGCGGAGATGCCGCAGGACGGCGAAGGATCTCAAGATTGCAGAATCTTCCCTGAGGAGAGCGTCTCAACCTACGCTGGATGAGCAGACCCGCGAAAATGAGACGCTGAGTTTCAGCCGGTGCTGCCCATCTGGAGATCCTTCGCCGTCCTGCGGCATCTCGCCGCTTCGCGGCTTCGTGCCTCCGGCGGCTCTGGATGACAATCGCTATGCCGCGATTCTTCGCTTCCGCCTCGCGATCCCATACAACACTGCCCCAATCGCCCCCCAGAACACCACCAGCTCGATCGTCGTCAACGATGCGTTGGCGATCCGCTCGCGGAGGGAGAGCCGGCGGAGAACCTCAACATCCCCCATCAGCTGCACCACGATCAACGTCCCCATCGAGAGCAGCGAGATCACGGCGCAGATGCGCTGCACGGCCAGCGGCATTCGCAGGGTGACGCTTTCAAACAGTGCCGGGTTCGCGCGCGGGAGCGCCAGCAGGGCGATGCTGTGGAGGAAGTAGAGGCAGACCAGGGCGAAGACGGCGATGTTGAGGGCCAGCGAGATCTGGCCGCTGATGAGCAGGAGCAGCGTCACGATCAACGTCAATGTCAGGCCGACGATCGGCGTCCCTGTCTTCTTCGAAATCATTCCGATGAACTGCGGCGCCAGGCCATCCTCGGCGAGCATGATGCCGACGCGCGACGGGACCAGCATCGTGGCGTTGACCGACGTGGTCAGCGCCATCACCGCGCCGAGGGTCACGAACCAGGCCGCGCCGAGCGGGAGGTAACGCGACGCCACCGCCGCCATCGGCGCGGCGGCTTGCCGCAGCTCGGCGCCGGGAAGAACGCCGAAGGCGACGGCCGACATCAAGAAGTAGATGACCGTCGTGGCCAGGATTCCTCGGAGAAAAATGCGCGGCAGGCGGTGCGTGGAGTCGCGCACTTCGCCGGCGGTCTGCGCCAGCGATTCGAATCCGGCGTAACCGAAGAAGACCAATGGAAGCGCGATGGCGAATCCGCCGAGGCCGTGCGTGAAGAACGGCTGGTAGTTGTGCAGATGGACGGCGAAGACGCCGGGACCGACCAGCACGACGATCGAGAGTCCGAGAAGCATGCACATCCAGACCTGGATCCGGCCGAACCAGCGGACGCCGGCGACGTGGATGACGTAGAAGAAAATCAGGCTGCCGATGGCGATCGGCATCGACGCGCTCTTCGGAATGGCGCCGCCGAAAAGCTCGACCACGTAATCGCCGAGGGCGCGCGAAAGATACGCCAGCGCGCCGATGTACGAGATCACTTTGAGCCAGACGCCGACGAAGGCCGCTCCGTAGCCGCCGAAAGTCCGCGAGAGGTGGGTGTACTCGCCGCCCGGCTCGCGGCCGAGCGGCGTCGAGAGAAAAACGGAATACGCCACCGACGTCGCCAGAATCGCCGGCGCCAGCACCAGGTAGCCGAGGATCACGCTCGGTCCGGTCAAGGCCCAGGCGTCGCTGGTGACTTTGAAAATCCCAGCGCCGATGAGCATGCCGAGCAGCGTGGCGTACGACTCGATCGTGCCGAGGTCGCGGCGCAATGAGGAAGAAAGAGGCTCGGCCATCCGTCAGCTCCCTTCCGCCGCGCGCGAGGCGCGCCAGCGGTCCGCGGCGACCGCGAGAACGATCACGACGCCGATGATGATCTCCTGAACGTAATTCGGCCACCCCATCTGCTGACTGCCGTTGCGAAGAAAGGCCATGACCAGCGCCCCGACCATGGCGCCGGCGATGCTTCCCTCGCCGCCACTCAGACTCGCGCCGCCGATGACGACGGCAGCGATGACGTCGAGCTCCACGCCGACGGCCACGGTCGGATCGCCCTGCCGCAAGCGCGACATCTGCATCACGCCGGCGAGGCCGAAGAAGAGTCCGGCCAGCGCGTAAATCTCGATCTTCAGCGCACTGGTGTTGATGCCGCAGGCGCGCGCCGCCGCTTCGTTCGATCCAAGTGCGAAAACGCGGCGGCCGAAGACGGCGTTGCGGAGAACGAGGGCCATCATCGCCGCGAGGACGATTGCGATCCAGACGCCGGGAGCGAAGAGCATCCAGTCGCGCGAGGGGAAGGTGACCGCCAGTTCGTTGAGCCACGTCGAAGGCGGATTGACGGTCTGCTGGCCGGCGACGTACTTGGCCACGCCGCGGGCAACGCCGAGCATGCCCAGGGTGGCGATAAAGGGAACGACGCGCAGGGTGGTGATGGCCAGGCCATTGATCAAGCCAACCATTCCGCCGGTGACGATGCCGGCGATCAGCGCCGCGATCGGCGGCCAGCCATCACGTAATGCGATGGCAGTGACGACGCTGCTGAGGGCGATGACGGCACCGACGGAGAGGTCGATGCCGCCGCTGACGATGATCATGGTCATCCCGATCGCGCCGATGGCGACGATGACGGTCTGCGCGAGCACGACGCGAAGGTTGGCGCCGGAGAGGTAACGCGCGGGCGATCCGGTGAGGATGGCGAAGAGCAGGATCACGCCGAGCAGGCCGGCCATCGGCGCAACGATGCGAATCCAACGATGCATGCGAGCGGCGGATTGTAAGCGTATCGCCGTCGGCGCGACGGCTGGACCGCCGCCGGCTCGGCGGCAATCGATCACGCAAACCGCCAGCGAGCCGCTGGCGGTACAGCCGTCGAGCCGACGGCGCTACGCTTTACGCGGCTCCGATCGCCGTTTGCAGGATCGTATCCGCCGTCCACTCGCTCGTTGGCCGCGTCGCCGACAGCCTCCCGCGCGTCATTACGGCGATGGTGTCGCACACTTCGAAGAGCTCCGGCAGATACGAGCTCACCATCACGATCCCCTTTCCTTCGGCGGCAAGCCTTCGGATCTCGCGGTAGATGTCGCTCTTGCTGCCGACGTCGACGCCGCGCGCGGGCTCGTCGAGGAGGAGGACGTCAGGATTCTGGTGCAGCAGCCGGCCGAGGGCGACTTTCTGCTGGTTGCCGCCGGAGAGGCGGCCGACGATGCCACGCGGTCCGGGCGCTTTGATCCGCAGCTTCCGCATGACCTCCTCGGTTTGCGTGTTTTGTCTCGAACGATCGATCCAACCGAAACGCGAACACGTTTCGAAGCGGCTCATGGTGACGTTGTCGGCGATCGGGAGTTGGAGGGCCAGGCCTTCGTTTTTCCGATCTTCGCTGAGGTAGCCGAAGCCGTTGCCGTGCATGGTCACGGATCCGCTGCTCGTCTGCAGGCCGAAGAGGGCTCGGATGAGGTCCGTCCTGCCTGAGCCGATGAGGCCTGCGATGCCGAGAACTTCGCCGCGGTGGAGGACGAAGGTTGCCTCGCGGAGACGCGGAGGCGCGGAGAGGTTCTGCACAGACAGGAGTGTCTGTGCCACATTGGTCCGCGCCTGCGCCAAAGGCGTATGTGGCACAGACACTCCTGTCTGTGCTCGGCCAACCATCATCGAGATCAATTCATCATCTGTGACGGTCGCCAGCCTCCCGCACCCGACACTCCGCCCATCGCGCAGTACCGTGAACTTCGTGGCAATCTCGCGCACTTCTTCGAGAAAGTGGCTGATGTAGATGATGGCCATGCCGCGATCGCGCAGGCGGCGGACAGTGTCGAAGAGGCGCTCGACGTTGGCGCGCTGGAGGCTGCTGGTCGGCTCGTCCATCAGCAGGACGCGGGCATCGCGAGCCAGCGCGCGGCAGATCTCGACGACCTGCTGATCGGCGAGCGGAAGATCGCCGACGCGCGCACGCGGATTGATCTCCGCACGGCCGAATTCGGCCAGCAGCGCGGCGGCGCGATCGTTCAATTCATCGCGATGCAGCCATCCGCCGCGCGACGGCTCGATGCCCATCAGGATGTTCTCGGCCACCGAGAGATGCCGGCAGAGCGCGAGCTCCTGGTGAATGTGCGCGATCCCCCGCTCGCGCGCCTCTGCCGGCCTGCGCGGCGCGTACGGCTGCCCGTTGACGATCATCGAGCCGCTATCCGGCGGAAAAGCGCCAGAGAGAATGTTCATCAACGTGCTCTTCCCCGCCCCGTTCTCGCCGATGAGGGCGTGCACCTCGCCGGGCACGACATCGAGATCGACGCCGTCGAGCGCGATGGTGGCGCCGAAGTGTTTGGTGATGGCGTGAAGGGTCAGCATGAGAAACGTAGGTCGGACTCTCCAGTCCGACCCCTTGTGAATACTCCTCGTCACTGACGGTTACATCCCTGGTCAGCCGGTCGGACTGAGAGTCCGACCTACGTTAGCGGGTGCAGCAGTTTCTTCGCCTCCGGCGTATCGACATTCGCCGGCGTGATCAGCGTGACTCCGGTATCGACGCGCGGCTCGATCGTTTTGCCGAGCAGATGATCGACGAGCGTCTTCACGCCTAGCTCGCCCATGCGGAACGGACTCTGGACCACGATGCCCTGCAGCTTTCCGTCGTGCATGGCCTTGACGAAGACATCGCTGGTGTCGAAGCCGATGAAGCGGATCTTGCCGGCCTTGCCGGCATCCTCGAGGGCCAGCAGCGCGCCGGCGGTCGATGACTCGTTGGGCGTGAACATGCCGTCGATTTCATTGCCGAAGCGGTTGAGGAGATTCTCCGCGGCGGTCTTGGCGGTATCGCGCGTGGCGCCGGCGAACTGGTTCGAGGAGACCAGGACGATGCCGGGATAGGCGGACTTCATCCGCTCGATGAAACCCTTCTCGCGCTGCTCGGTGCTGAAGACGCCTTCCTGATAGCGGAGCGCGAGAACTTTCCCCTTGCCGCCGAGGAGGCGGCCCATCTCGTCGGCGGCAAGCTCGCCGCCGTGGTAGTTGTTGCTGGCCACGAAGCTGATCGGATCGTGCGACTCCAGCGCGGAGTCGATGATCACCGTCGGGATGCCGGCGCGCTTGGCTTCCTCGACCGGACGGACGAGTGCGTTCTTGTCGAATGGCGCCAGGACGATGCCGTCGACATGCTGCGTAACGAAGCCTTCGACGACCTGCACCTGCTGCTCGCGATCGTCCTCGCGCATCGGGCCTTTCCAGATGACGTTGACGGTGACGCCGGCTTTGGCTTCATCCTGCGCGGCCTTCATCGCCCCGGCGTGAATGCTCTTCCAGAACTCATGCGTCGAGCCCTGCGGGATGACGGCGATGGTGAATTGCTTGCCGGTTTTCTGCTCTGGTTTCGGGCAGGCGAGGAAAAAGATCGCGATCGTGATGGTGAGAAGTCGTTTCATTCAGCGGCCCTCATCAATTCGAAAGCACAGACAGGAGTGTCTGTGCCACATTGTTCCTGGTCATTTTCTACATTCGCGCTTGTGGCTCTTGGGAGGTCCATGTGGCACAGACACTCTTGTCTGTGCTTCTGAAAATCATCGACGCTCCAGTGTGTCATACAGCGGCTGCCCCTCGATCACACCAGGCAATTCATTCGAAACCGTCGCCGCAAGCACGCGGATCTTCTCATTCGACGGCAGCGTCAACGTCTTCGCGTCGCGCGGCAGATCGATGGCGTATGCGAAGAGATACGAGTACGCGTACGGCTCGTTCGCGCCCGCCGCATCGTGACGATGCGATGCGTACCAGGCGATCGGCGCGCGCTTGATGAAGCCGGGCGTGAGGCCGTCGAAGACCGTGACCATGCGCACGCGCGGCGGTGCGTTCAGCGGTGCGTCGGCACGCGGCGGCAGCGTCTCCTGCTTCTTCGCCCACTTCCGGTTGTCCCACTGGCCGACGTAGCCGGACCAGTCCTGAATCGTCAGCTTCACCGGTTTGCCGTCGATGGTGAACGTCGCCGCCTGGTCGCCCTCGGCAGCGGCGAGGAGGTAGAGGCGTTTGTATCCGGCCGGCAGTTTGATCGACTGCCCATGGGCGACGACGGCGTTCAGACCATCGCCGAGGTGAAAGCGGATGCCGGCGTAGTCGACGTCGGGCGGCAGCATCTCCGCGGGAAACGCGCGGCCGGCGGCATCGAAACCGGGCGACGATTTTTCACCGTCGCGCGTCGAGACGGCGCGATCGAACGGCAGCCGCACCGGCTCCGAACGTGGAGGAGCGGTCTTTGAACGACGTGGCGCCAGGCGCACGGCGAACGTCCGAAGCTGATACGGCGTGAACGACGCGACGATCGCGCCACCGGCGACGTTCGCCTTTCCGAGATCCATCTCCTGTCCGTTCACCTCACGCGCCGCGATGACCGGCGCGCCGAAGGTCAAACGAACATCCTTCTCCGGCTTTCCGTCGAGCTCCACGAGCCGCACGATCACCTCATCGCTCTCCTCCGCTTTCTTGAGAGCGAGCACGCGCACGCGGGAGTTGCTGACGCGGAGCAGCGAGAACGACCGCCCCAGCGGGCCGCCGTGCTTCGGCACCACGAAAGCGATCAGCGGCTGACTGAGTCGCAGCGCCTGCCAGTCCGTTGCTTCCGATCGCCAGTCACCGCCGTGCGCGGCCAGGCCGTAGGTGAATTCGTGGTGTCCCCAATCCTGCGAGGTCTGATCGTCGTACGCGCGGCCGTTGCCGTCGCCGAGGCCGGGCGTGTAGAGGAGCGTGAGGCGGAGCGTGTGATCGTCGGGTTTGTCCGAGCCGTACTTGGAATCGGAGAGGATGGTCACGCCGCTGTTTGCGTCGCTCAGATCGAGCCATTGATGCGAGGCCACCTCGAATTTCTTCTCGTCGTTGTTCCCGCGCTGGATCGTTCCCACTTCCCAGTTGTAGGTGGCCAGCGGATTCGACGCCGCCAGCGGGAAGGTAGCCTTGAGGGCGGCCGCCTCCGTCTTCCAGTCGATGACGTTATCGATCTCGATGCGGTTGCCGGCGTCGCCCGCGGCCAGCCGGATCGTCTGCACAAATCGCGATCCCTCGGTCTCGCGCGTCACTTCGATCGCGGAACGCACTTCGCCGCGCTCGACGACGTGAATCGTGGCCTTCCCGCCGACGAAGGCGCGCGGCGGCTTCTGCTGATCGGCCCAATCCATGTTCCAGGCCGGCCAGTCGTGCGGATGCTCGCTCTGCAGCGCCAGCCGCATCGGGGCGGCGAGGACTTCGCGATTCGTTTTCTTGTCGAAGATGCTGGCGATGTCGCCGGCGTCATTGATCGATACGCGATACCTGTCGTTCTCGATCGATGCCGGCTCGATCCTGGCTTCAATTGCCGCCGGATTCTTCACGTAATTCCTCGGCGTCTCGAATCCCGAGAGGAAGTCGTAGACCGCCCAGCCCATTGAGGGCACTTTGGCGAGGAAGACGATGCGATCGCCTTCGCGTTGCGCGCGGACCGCCTTGCCGTCCGGCCCGAACACGAGCACGCCGCCGCCCAGACCCTGCACGTGCGCGTCGACGACATCCTCGCGATCGATACTCAGCGGGTTGTAGACGACGATGGCCCGTCCCTTGACGTTCGTATCGAGCGCCGAGGCGATCGCCGCGGTGGCGCTGGTGAGCACCAAGGCGAACTGGTTCATGGCGATGACGTCGTCGTTCCATGAATACTCGTAGGCCTTCGGCGTGGCGGTGCCGGCGGCGATGTCGTGAAACTGGCCGCCCATCACCAGGGCCCAGGCATCGTTCAGCCGCTTGCGCGGATACGCCCGCCCGCGGAGCCACTCCGCCGCGATCGACGCGCGTTCGGCGGCATCGGCAAGCAGCTCGTTCTTGTGATTCCAGCGTTTCTGATACGCCTGCGAGGTCAGCGAGCCGGCGGAGTGATTGGTCAGCTCGAGATCGCCGGCATAGTGCGGCAGACGCGCTTCCTGCTCTGGCTTGATGTCGAGAAACATCTGCTCCGCGGTCGAGGAGATCACGTGAAGCAGTCCGTCATTCTTCGACACGATCGATTCCACCAGCTGCACCGACGGCTCGCGCGGCGCGCCGCCGACGTCTCCGGTGCCGTAGTAGTGGTAGTCGGTGAAGAGCCCGCTCACCTCGCCGTTGCGCTGCACCCGCTTCGGCCAGTCGGTGCCGTTCGGCGGTGTTGTGTCGCTGCGCGAGAGGTCGTAGCGGACGTCGGCGCTGTAGCTGCCGGGATTGAACGCCGCGATGACGCTGCCGCCGTCGGGTCCGTCCCACACGCCGACGTTGAACGGCGTCCCCATCGGCGTCTTCTCCGGCGAATCCGGCCCGCCAACCGGCGCGGACGATCCCCACGTCAGCTTCTGCGTGGAGAAACCGCGGATGCCCATGTGATGGAGGATGCTCGGCAGCGAGGCGGGAAAACCGAAGCAGTCTGGCAGCATGTACTCGGCGCTGGTGCTGCCGAGGTCGTGGCGAAAGTACGCCGAGCCGTAGAGCACCTGACGGATCAGCGACTCCGCCGACGGAGAGTTGACGTCGCTCTCCTCCATCGACGAGCCGGCCGGAAACCAGCGCCCGGCGCGGACCCACTGCTGCAACCGCGCGTAGTCGGCCGGGTAGTACTCGCGCATCATCCGGTAGCGATTGGCGCCGCTGAAGTTGAAGATGTAGTGCGGATATTTTTCGAAGAGCGCGAAGTTGTCGTGCATCGTGTGCGGCAGGTACTCGCCGATCGTGCGCGGATACTCCCAGCGCCACTGCGTGTCGAGATGCGCGTAGCCGACGACGTAGAGCGCCGGCTGTTTGGTGAGATCCGGCGTGTCCTCAGCATGCGCAAGCGCCGCGCATACAAGCAGCGCCACGATCGAAAGTCGCCGGATCATTTCTTCGCCACCACGTCGATCTCGCTGTAGAAGGTGTTCCCCCACGGATCGTCGCTCTCGGTTTCGAACACATCGAAGAGGAGATAGCGATAGCGGCCGAGCAATCCGCTCGCATCGGTAATGCTGACGCCGTACTGCCCGCCGCTGTCACCTTCCTTCGTCCGCGTGTCGACGAAGGCGACCTCGCGCCAGCCGCAGGTGGACAGATCGATCTTCACGCCGGGTGCCGGATTGAAATTCGCACTCGTTCCGTCGCTGGCGTAGAGGCGATACACCTGCGGCGCCCGCGAATCGGGATGCCACGAATAGCTATTCACCGCCGCGATGTCGATCGTCGCGCCGAGGTCGATACGAAACCGCCCGCCCCACGAATCGGCGCGAAAGAAGAGATTCGCCTCCGGCTCGTCGTCGGTGCCGGGAACGCGCCCGTCGGTCAGCGCCGAAAGCCCGGCGCTTCCTCGATCGACAGTGCCAGCGATCAGCTCGACCTTCGCGTTCGATGCCGCGTCATCCTTCGATGGCGATGCGACGTGCGCGAATCGAAACGGCGGCTTCGACTCGCTTCGCTCGACCGTGACCTCGGCGTTTGCCGGGCAGGCAACGAGGATTGCAGCGATAGCGAATTTCACGGAGGCGAATGGTAACCCTGGGAGCGCAGGCGTCCCGCCTGCTGTCGGGAGGGTTTTGCCAAGTACGGCGGGCGAGACGCCCGCGCTCCCAGGGGGGGTTAGTGCCGCAATCCTTCCAAGCTCGCCGTGCGTCCCGGCGTCCTCTCGAGAGCATGACGATAGGCGGCAGCCGCTTCCGGCTTTCGGCCGGCTGCGAGCAGCTGATCGCCGAGCAACTCGTAGGTTGGCTTCTCCACCACCGGCGGCCCGAACTCGAACGGCATCGACGTCTCATCCTTCGCCGTCTTCTCCAGCAGCGCGATCGCTTCGTTGCGTTTCCCCTCGGCGGCGAGCAGCAGTGCATCGGCCTGCTGCACCATCACCTCGGCGCGGATGCGCTGGCTCGGATTCATCGAGTGATGATGCTCCGCGCTCGCCAGCGCGTCCTTCTGCAGCGCGTGCAGCCGGGCCACGGCGGCTTTCAACAGGGCGACGTCGTGCGCCGCCAGCACGTCGCCGTACGCGATCGTGAAACGCGCGTTGGCGTGCTCGGAACCGTCGGGAATCGTGACGTCGTCGGCCGCAATCAGCGTTCCGCCGCTGGCGATCTGGTGCGCGCGCATGTCGGCGAACGAATCGATCCGGCCGGAGTACGAATCCATCTCGCCGCCGGAGACAAATGGCTCCGCGAACGCCGAGGCGCGGCAGGCATCGAGCGCCTTGCGGGCATCATCGAAACGGTGCTCCTGCAAGTAGGCGTAATGGAGCCAGAGCGGGTAATGGCCGCATGCCGCCGCCGGCTTCCCCTTCGCGGCGCGCTGGCGATTGACGACGTCGATCGCGCGGCGGTTGGCGTCGATGACGTCGTCCCACATCCCCATGGCGATAAAGATGTGCGAGGTCATGTGCAGCGCGTGCCCCGCATTCGGCGCTACCGCGCCGTAGCGCCGCGCGGCGCGCATGCCGAGGGGCGCGTGGATGGGATCGTCGTAGCAGAGGATGAGGTAATGCAGCACGCCGGGATGCGTCGGATGCGACGGCAGAACTTCTTCGAGCAACGCCGCCGCGCGCATGTACGTTGGAAAATCGCGACCCTGATGCGACGTGCCGAGGAGCGCAACGGCGTAGAAGGCAGTGGCGTCGACGTCGTCGGGATAGCGCTCGTGAACCGTGCGCATGGCTTCGGCGTATTTGAAATCGCGCTCGTCTTTGGTCCCGGAGCCATAGAGGACGTCGACCGCGCGAAGGTAGTCACGCTCACGCTCGGTCTTCGCCTTCGCCGATCGCTCCTCGGGGGTCGCGCCGAGGCGCTGCAGCACGGCGCGCGCGGCGGCGGCATCCTGCTGGAACCACACCGGATGCGTGTAGGTCATCGCCTCGCCCCAATACGCCATGGCGAATGACGGATCGATCTTCTGCGCGGCACGAAAGGAGGCCGCCGCATCTTCGTATTCGAAGTCATGCAGCAGCGCGAGACCGTGCAGGAACGATTGCTGCGCCTCGGGCGCGCCGGAGTTCGCGAAGGTGACGACGCCGGCGTTGTTCTGGGCGAGGGCGGCGGTGGCGAAGAAGAAAACGAGGAAGGTGAAACGCATGGAGGGATGATAGTGCCCTGGGAGCGCGGGCGTCCCGCCCGGCGCCAAGCACGATCTTGCCAAGTACGGCGGACGAGACGTCCGCGCTCCCAGGCTCGCGATACCCTTGCCGAATGCGCCGACTGCTCGGTCTCATCCTTCTCTGCGCCTGCGCCTCCACTCCAGCACCCACCGCTCCCTACGCCATCGTCCTCGGCATCGCGCAGGATGGCGGCTATCCGCAGGCTGGCTGCAATCGTCCCGATTGCATCGCCGCATGGCGCAATCCGAAATTGCGGCAGCGCGTGGCCTCGCTGGCCATCATCGATCCGCAGTCGCATCAGCGGTGGCTCATCGACGCCACTCCCGACTTCCCCTCCCAACTGCGCACGCTCGAGGAGGTCGCGCCGCGCGCGAACGACGCACCGCTGCTCGACGGCATCCTTCTCACCCACGCGCACATCGGCCACTACCTCGGGCTGGCCCAACTCGGACGCGAAGTGCTCGGGGCGCGTTCGATCAAGACCTACGCCATGCCGCGCATGCGCGATTTTCTTGATCGGAATGCTCCGTGGGATCAACTCGTCCATCTGCACAACATCGAGCTGGTCCCGCTCGAAGACGGGGTGGCGGTCCAACTGAACGAGCGCATCACCGTCACGCCGCTGCGCGTTCCGCATCGCGACGAATACTCGGAGACGGCCGGCTTCATCATCCGCGGCCCGTCGCGCTCCATCCTCTGGCTCCCGGACATCGACAAGTGGGAGAAGTGGAGCACCCCGCTCGAATCGGTGCTGGCCCGCGTAGACGTCGCCTACCTCGACGGCACGTTCTACGACGCCAGCGAACTGCCGGGACGCGATCTGCGCGAGATCCCACATCCCCTCATCACCGAGACGCTGTCACGCCTGAAGGCATCGCCGATGCTGGCGAAGGTGCGCTTCATTCATCTGAATCAATCGAATCCGTTGCTTCGCGAACGACGCGATCGCATCGTCGTCGCCAAGGATGGTGAGCGCTCCGGGCTCTGAGCCTGCTAAAGTAGGCGCGTCCAATCCCCGACAATTCGAATCGAAAGGCGCGTGCATGTCCGAATCGATGATGCCCTCCGTCGCAGTCCCCGCCCGGCGCGGCTGGTTGATCGCCGCAACGATCGGCGTGGCCATGGCCGTCCTGACGCTGCTCGTGCTGGCCCTGACCATGCTCGACAAGTCCCACTTCGGATTCCTGGTCGGCACCTGGTTCCTGGAGATCATCTCCGCGGGGATGATGGTGGGCGGCTTCATTCTCTTCATCAGCGCCTGCCTGCTCCCCGAACGAAAAACCTGGCGCGGCATCACGCTGATCCTCTGGGGGCTCGTGGCATTCACGTCGCCAGCGTTCGGGATCATGTTCCTGTTCCCATGGGCGCTTCTCACGCTGACGCTGCCGCTGGTGGTGGTGATTCTGCGAGGTTTCTTTCGCACGCGGCGAACGTAGGTCGGACTCTTCAGTCCGACTCTTGTGCATACCCCTCGTCACTGAACCTCAGACCGCGGTTAGCCGGTCGGACTGAGAGTCCGACCTACGTTTTTGCTCGGCCGCCATCCAAGGTACTCTCCCCCTCGATGCGCCCCCAGCGTACCAAGGCAATCATCCTGCATACCTTCCCCGCCCGCGAGCGGGACAAGCTGGTCGTCTTTCTCACGCCCGATCATGGCAAGGTGAAGGGGTATGCGTACGGCGCGCGGTCGATGCGGACGCGGTTTGGGGCGTCGCTGGAGCCGCTGGCGAAAGTGAGGATCGGGTACCTCGAGCGGGAGGCGGATGAAGTCGTGCGCATCGAGTCGGTCGATCTGATCCGGTCGCTGTTTCCGGCGCAGCAGAATCTGGCGGCGAGTGTGGCGGCTTCGTATCTGGCGGAGACGGTGGACACGTTTGCGCAGTCGGGCGATCCGGCGGAGTTGATCTACCGGCTGCTCGATCGCACCACCGAAGCATTGCTCGATGGCGCGGTGCCGTTGCGCGTTGTCGCATACGCCGAGATTTGGATCCTGCGGCTGGCGGGCGTGCTGCCGTCGCTGCGCAATTGCAACGCCTGCGACGAGCCGCTCGGAAGGCCGTTGCGGTTCGATTCGCAGGCGCATGGCTTCGTCTGCGCGAACTGCGCGGCCAACGCGCAGGTCATCGCCAATGACGTCGCCGAGGTGCTCGACGCGATCATGAAGATGCCGGTGGACGAGTTCGCGCGGCGCGACATCGCCGGCGATGTGTTGATCGAAGTCCGTTCGCTGGCCGCCTTCTTTCGTCGCAACTTCCTCGGGCACGAGTTGAAATCGTTCGAGATGCTGGCGGGACTGATTACATGACACCGCACAAAACGTAGGTCGGACTCTCAGTCCGGCCGGCTGGCCGGGGTCTGAAACCACAGCGACAAGGGCAATTCACAAGAGGTCGGACTGGAGAGTCCGACCTACGTTGCTCGCTACCGTTTCGTTCCCGTGCCGCCCGCGCGCGACCGTGTAGGATTGCGCGCATGAAAAATGCTCGACTGTGGCTGGCCTTGTCGCTCCTCGGCTGCGCGGCCGCGTACGCGAAGCCGATCGAGGTGCCGGTCGTCTACGACAAGCTTCCGAACGGGCTCAAAGTGGTCATCTCCGAGGCGCATGCGGCGCCGACGGTGACCGTCGCGGTCTACTACGGCATCGGCTTCCGCGTCGAACCGAAGGGACAGACCGGATTCGCCCATCTCTTCGAGCACATGATGTTTCAGGGCTCGGAGCACGTGAAGAAATTCGAGCACGCCAAGATCGTCGAAGCGAACGGCGGAAACCTCAACGGCTCGACGCGGCTCGACTACACGAACTACTACGAGACGCTGCCGGCCGAGGGGCTGGAGACGGCGCTGTGGCTGGAAGCGGATCGCATGCGCTCGCTCGACGTCAGCGCGGAGAATCTCAAGAACCAGCAGAACGTCGTCTCGGAGGAAGTGCGAGCGAATGTGCTCAACCAGCCGTACGGCATCTTCGAATGGCTCGACCTCTGGCAGAACGCCAACCAGAACTGGTTCAACGCCCACAACTTCTACGGCGATCTGCACGACATCGAGGCGGCCAGGATCGAAGACGTACGCAACTTTTTCAAGACCTACTACGCGCCGAACAACGCCGTGCTGACCATCGTCGGCGACGTCGATCCGGCCGCGGCGCGCAAGCTGGTCGAGAAGTACTTCGCTTCGATTCCGCCGCAAACCATCCCGAAGCGGCCCGACGTTGCCGAGCCTCCGCAGACGAAAACGAAGCACGTCAATCAAACCGACAAGCTGGCCAACCTTCCCGCGCTGGCGTTCGGCTATCACCTTCCCGATCAGCAGTCGCCCGACTACGCGGCGGCGGTGCTGCTCGATTTCATCCTGCAGGGCGATGACAGCTCGCGGTTCTACCAGCGGTTGGTGAAAGAGAAGCAGACCTCGATCGATTGGGGCGGCGGCATCAACTACGAGCTCGGAAACGAGTTCGATTTCGACGGCCCGATGCTGATGGTGTCGCGGACGACGTACAAGCCCGGACATACGGCCGAGGAGATTCTGAAGGAAGTCGACGCCATCGTTTCCGACATCCAGCAGCATGGACCGACGGCACGCGAAGTGGCCGACGCCAAGGTCCGCTTCCGCTCGAATTTCTACGATGCGCTGGAGACGAGCGGCGGCAAGGCCAACCTGCTGGCGTCGTTCGCGCTCTTCCGCGACGATCCGTCGCTCATCAACAAAGTCCTGCCGGTTTACGACGCGGTCACGGCCGCGCAGATCCAGTCGGTGGCGCAAAAGTATTTCGCGCCATCGAATCGAACATCGATCGACCGCGTCCCGGCGAAGGAGACGAAATGATCGCGCGCACCACGATTGCCGCACTCCTTTTCTCGGCGACGGCGTTCGCCCAGGCCACGCCTCCCCCGCCCGCGCCGCCGCGGCCGATTCACTGGCCGGCGATTTCGGAGTCGAAGCTCGACAACGGACTAACCGTCGTTCTGGCCCCGCTGCACAACGTACCGAAGATCACCGTCGATCTCTCGCTGCTCGTGGGACGCGGCACCGCGTACAAGACGCAGCCGGGCGTGGCGCAGCTTGCGGCGCGCGTGGCCAACGAAGGGACGGCCACGCGGACCAGCCTGCAGATCAAGGAAGAGCTGCGCTCCATCGGCGGCGCGCTCTCGATCGGCGTCAATGAAGACTCCACCACCATGACGGCATCGTCGCTCTCGGACTTCGCGCCGAAGCTGCTCGATCTTCTCAGCGACGTGGCCCGGCATCCGTCCTTCCCGCAATCGGAAGTGGCGCTCTCGAAGACGAACTTCGTGCAGGAGATCGAGGAGCAGCGCTCCACGCCCGACTTCCTGGCGCAGGAGCAGATGGACAAGGCGCTCTTCGGCGCGCATCCGTATGCCTTCACCGTCCCCACGCCGGCGGCGATCACGAAGGTCACCCGCGATTCGCTCAAGACCTTTGCATCCACCTGGTACGTTCCCAACAACGCCATCCTGGTCATCGTCGGCGACTTCGATACCGCCGCGATGCACGCAGAGGTCGAGCGGACATTCGGATCGTGGAAGCGCGTCCCGCTGCCGCCGGCGCCGAAGCTCGTCCTGCCCACGCGCGAGAAACGGCAGCTCTACGTCATCGACCGTCCCGGCTCGGTGCAGTCGACGATTCTCATCGGTGCTCCCGCGCCGCCGCGCCGCTCGGCGGACTACATCCCGCTGCGCACCACGAACATGATCTATGGCGGCGCGTTTTATTCGCGCCTGACGCGCAACATCCGCGAGTCGAAGGGTTACACCTACTCGCCGTTCAGCACCGCCGATCTCCGCCGCGCTGCCGGCCTCTTCGAAGCCGGCGCCTCGGTGCGCAACGAGGTCACCGGACCCACGATTTTAGAAATGCTGTACGAGCTGGATCGGATGCGCGTCGAGCCGGTCACCCCCGAGGAGCTGGAGTCGGCCAAGACCTACAGTATCGGCGGGATGGAGCTGGAGCTGGAATCGCAGGCCAGCCTGGCCGGCCGCATCAGCACGATCTACATTACCGACCTCGCGCGCGACTTCCTGCAGACCTTCCGCGACAAGGTTGCCGCCCTCACGCCCGCCGAGGTGCAGAAAAGCGCCGCGCGCTACTTCGACACCTATCGCAGCGCCATCGTCATCGTCGGCGACTACAAGCAGATCAAGGATCAGATCGCTCCGTTTGGGGATGTGCGGGTGGTGAAATAGGCAGACCGTCCCGGGGATTGCCGATAGTCACGCGACGCGTTACTATCGCCAAGTGATCGTGTCGTTCAAGAGCGCCGACACCGAGGCGCTCGCGAGCGGCAGGCGGGTCAAACGCTTCGTGAACATCGAATCAGTTGCGCGGCGCAAGCTCAGGCAGTTGCAGATCGCAACCCGACTTGGGGATCTGCGGATACCACCGGGAAACCGACTCGAAGCACTCAAAGGTGATCGTTCAGGGCAGCACAGCATCCGTGTGAACGAACAGTTTCGCGTGTGCTTTCGCTGGACAGTTGCCGGCGCGGAAGATGTCGAAATCACTGACTACCATTGAAGGGCGAATTCCATGAAAAAACTAAAGCCTGTGACGCCCGGTGAGTTGCTGCTCGAAGAGTTTCTCGTGCCGATGCGACTCTCGCAGTACCGTCTGGCGAAGGAAATCGGCGTTCCCGCGCAGCGGATCGGAGAGATCGTGGCCGGAAAGCGGGCCGTCACGGCCGATACCGATCTGCGTCTGTGCCGGTTCTTTGGCCTGTCCAACGGCTATTGGCTGCGAGCACAGGCTGCGTACGACACCGAGGTTGCCGAAGCGGATCTCGCTGAAACGCTCCGCCGGATCAAGCCGTGGTCGGGAACAGCAGCGTAACTACGCCAGAATCCCCCTCCAGTTCGCTTGCAGGACTTCGTACCCCGGAAACACGCTCTTCAGCGACGGCACCGCCAGCTGTTTCGTCAGCAACTCGGCGAAGACATCGCGAAAGTCGGTGGTGATGGCGAGGTCGCGATTCTCGTAGAGCTGCTGCGACGACAGTCCCGGCCACTTGCCGTACACCTTGCCGCCTTTCACGCCGCCGCCGAGGACGAGCATTACGTTGGCGTGGCCATGGTCGGTGCCGCGGTTGCCGTTCTCGCGGACGGTGCGGCCGAACTCCGACATCGTCACCAGCACCACGTCGCCCATGCGCGAGCCGAGGTCACGGGTGAATGCGGCGATGGCATCGGAGAAATTGCGAAGATTGTTGGCCAGCTGCCCTTGCGCGCCGCCTTCGCCGGCGTGGGAGTCCCAGCCGCTGACGTCGGCGAAGGCAACCTCGAGGCCGACGTTCGATTTGATCAGCTGCGCGATCTGGCGGAGCGAGTTGCCGAGCGGCTGATTGGGATAGACCGCGCCGTTCTCCGGCTGCAGCTTCTGCGGATCGGCGCTTTTTAGGATTCGCGCGGCATCGAAGGTCTCCTTCGCCGTGCCTCCGAGTGTACCGGCCACCGCTTCGGCGTACATCGATTCGAATCCGCCGCTGACGTTCGCGCCGCCGCGAATGCCGAACTGGCTGAGATTCGTCATCGCCACCGCGCCGGCGGAGCCGGCAAGGATGCGAGGCAGCGCGGGAGATAACGCGACTGCGCGCAACGGCGAGACCGGCGTCTCTTTCTTCACTCCGACGGCACGCGACAGGAATCCATCCTCGGTCGATTTCACACCGGGCGTGCCCGACTCCATGAAGTCCTGGGCGTCGAAGTGCGAGCGCGTGGCGTCCGGCGATCCGACCGCGTGCACGAATCCGGCGCTGTGATCGTTGAAGTACGGCATCAGCGACGCCATCGACGGATGCAGTCCGAAGAAACCATCGAGATCGAGCGCGCCTCCCGCGGCACCAGGACGCGGAATCGCGATCGTCGGCCGGGCGACGTAGTACGCCTGCTCGCCATAGGGGACGATGACGTTCAGCCCGTCCACCGCCCCGCGCTGAAAAATCGCCACCAGCGTCTTGCTCCCTTGCGTCGTCGCCGCATTGGCCATCTTCACGAATACATTCGGAAGCAGGCTGCCGCCAACGAGCGCAAGGCCGGAGGATTTGAGGAAGATGCGTCTGTCGATCATGGGTCTCCTTGTGTGCGTTACGAGGTCTCGAAGTCGCGCGGTCTCGCGGTGCCCTACCTGCGCGACCGCATTACTGCCTCTGAAACTCCGGCGAGCCGAGGATCAGCCCTGCCACCGTCGGCAGCTGCGTGTTGTCCCACGGATCCTCGGACGGCGCTTTGCGATCGACGATCCGCGATTTGATGGTGCTGCGTGTTTCCTCGGTCAGGCTGCCGCCGGTCAGCGCCCGCGCCAGCGCTTCCACCGAGTGCGATGCGTCCGCGGCCTGCCCCGCGGGAATGAGCCCGACGACGTCGCCATGAACGCCCGGCAGTTTGTTGGCCGCCAGCGCCAGCGCGAAGTTCAAGCGATTCATCAACGCGCCGGTGTTGATCCAGACGTCCGCCTTGTCGCTGTATCCGGTCGGCGGCTGCGCGCCGTAGAGCGGCTCGCCGATCTGCTGCAGCGCCCGCGCGATCGGCATCGGGTCGGTGATCTGCGCGTTCACCGCGCGCACTGCCGAGATGGCATACTCGAACGGCGCCTTCACTTTCGTCCGATACGACGCCGGATTCCAGAACTCCGGACTGTCGATCACCGCCTTCACCGTCTGGCGAAGATCGCCGTCCGTCGCCAGGAACTTCTTCGCCACGCGATCGACCAGCGCCGGTGGCGGATCATCGGCCACGAGCCGCTGGCAGAGCTTGTAGGCAATGCGATGCGCGGTGGCCGGATGGTGGGCCAGGACGTGAATCATCTTCTTGCCCTCCTCGATCCCGCCGCCTGCCGGAAACCGAACGCCGAGGACCGTCTTCGAACGGCTGTCATGAAGAGCCGGCCGGAAGACGAAGGCCGCCCCTTCGCCGCCGTCGCGTTCTCTGGTGATCGTCCAGCCGGTCAGCACGCGCGCCAGCTCGGTCACGTCCTTCTGCGTGTAGCCGGCATCGACACCGAGCGTGTGCAGTTCCATGATCTCGCGCGCGTAGTTCTCGTTGAGACCGCCCTGCCTTCCCAACTGCTGGACATTCATCATGGCGCGGCCGCCGAAACGTCCGAACCCGCGTTGCTGCATCACCGGCCGGTTTTCCGGCGCCGCCATCGAACGCGCATTGTCGAGATAGAAAAGCATGGCCGGCGATTTCGCGGTCGCCATCAGCAGATCTTCAAAGCGTCCCCAGATGTGCGGCCGGATGACGTCGCGCTCGTAGCTGGTCAGCAAGAACCGGTCGATGCCTTTCCCTGAAAACACATTGAAGTGGTTCATCCAGAAGTCGACCATCACCTCGTTCAGCTGGCGGTCCGACTCGGCGGCGCGAAGGATGCGCTGCGCCACGAGATCGTTCATGACGACTTGCGGACGCTGATTCGGCGGAATGTCGCGTATGAGCTCCCGCCGAATATCCTTCTTGTCGACCTCTCCATCCTTCGCCTCGGCGTTCGCTTTCTTCCGGGCCATCAGCACCGGCTCGTAGTAGGTCTTGACGATCTGCGCGTTCGACATCGTCATCGTCGGCAGCGCAGCGATGCGAGCTTCGACCGCCCGATCCGGAATGGCCTCGGGATGCAGTTGCTGCTCGATCCACGTATCGACACCCGTTTTCATGACCGCATCGACATCCCCCGGCCGCGGCCCGAACGCAAGCCGGTTCAGCGCATGAAGCGCACGCTGGCGATCGTTGAGCTTGGTGTCCGAGGTGGAGGCGGTGAGGAAGGCCAGAGCGAGGAGTCCGGCACTGAGTCTTGTGGCGAGTTTCATCACCGTTGGACGAAACGAGGGTGGGGATGTTTACGGAAACGAAGACCGGTGCTTGTGAGTGACAACGTTGGTGCGGTTCAACTTGGTGCGGAGCGTCAAGATTCTGAGAGGAGTCTGACTTGCTCGCAACTCAATGCCGCACCGCCCTCCCCCGCCCGCTGCGCGATGCCGTCGGTTGCCAGCCCAGCTGCACAACCTCGAAATCGCTCCCTTTGATCGACGAAAAGGCCGGGTTGAGGATGTCGTTGTCCCAGCGGGTGTCGTAGGTGCCGGTCACATAGAGATCGCTGCCGTTGTCGGCGACGATCAGGCCGTAGGTCTTCATCGCCTGGAAAATGCGGCGGAGCGGCTCGGGGAAACCGGAGATGTCTTTCGACGCCTTCAGCCGCAGGCGCGCGCCCATCGGCAGCGCGCCGCTTGTCGATCCGGCGCGATGCGAGGCCGGAAAGACGTAGCCGTTCGAATGGCGCACCGTGACGCGGAAGGCATGGCGGATCGGATCGATGCCGTACACCTCGTCGTAGCGAATGAGGCCCGGCAGGATGGCCAGGCCGGCGGCGTCGGCGCTCGTCCAACCCTCCGGCCGGCGCGCGTTCGAATCGAGCGGGAACGTTGCGCCCGAGCCGGCCGTCCAGTGCGAACCGGTCCAGTGCAGCGCGTACAACTCGTAGAGGATCCGGTTATCGCGATCGACCAGCAGCATGTGCCGGTCGCCGTCCGCATTCGGATCGCTGCCCGCCAGTCCGCCCTCGATCCACTTCTGCTGCGTCTTCGCCTCCTCGGGGATCGGATATCCAGGCGGCCGGCCGGGCGCGGCGACGTCGCTCTCATCGTCGTAATCGAACGTCACCGGCAATAGCGGCTGTGATCCGGCGACGACGATGAAGGGCATGCCGTAGATCGGCGCCGAGGAGTCGCCGCTGTCGCCGCCGAAATCGGGATGCATGCCGCGCGTGATACCGATGTCGCTGATGAACGCCGCGCTCTTCGGATCGACCGGAGCCGCGCTGACGTCGGTGTTCCACCAGTTGCCCGGAGGAAAGAGCGGAAGCGGTTGGGGAAGCACGCCGCCGCGCTGGGGCGACTGCGCCGCGGCGGCCGAGGCGAGAACCAGAATGAGGAAGCCGGGGAGGAGACGGGACATGAAACGGATTTTCCGCGAACAGCACTAATAAGTTGTATCTGCGGTCACAGCGCCATCGAGTTTCGCTACAATGTCGCGGTTATTCAAATAAATAACGGAACAAATCCAACACGGCGAGCCGTCCGCTCCCCGCAAACCAACCAAGCGAGGTATTTCGTGAAGCAGATCCGACTCCTGACTGCGGTTGTGTTCCTTCTTGCCTCAGCTGCCTCGGCCACCGTGTTCCAAGCGGCGAGCGACCGCCAGCTCGTCGACCGTTCCGAGGCCGTCGTCGTGGCCACGGTGCGGGACGCGGCCGCGCGCGTGCGTGCGGACGGCTACGTCGTCACCGACTACCGCCTCGACGTCGAGCAGACCTTGAAGGGAACGGCAGCGAGCACGATCACCGTCAGCGAGATCGGCGGCAAGGCCGGATCGCGCTTCACCTTCATCTCCGACTCGGCCGCGTACACACCCGGCGAGCGGGTCATGGTCTTCCTCAAGAAGCGCGCGGACGGAACGTACTTCACGACGTCGATGGCGATGGGCAAGTTTACATTCACGCGAAACGCCCGCGGCGAGGCGGTGGTGACGCGGGAAGTTTCGGAACTGCGCGATGACCCGGCAAGGGTAGCGGAGGGTTTCGCGAGGTTCGTGCGCGGAACGACCACCGAGGCGTACACCACGACGTTGACGCCCATCGCGACGAGACTGCAGCCGATCGCGCTCACCGCGGCGAAGGCGTATTGCCTTCTCACCAACGGCAACAGCGGGCTGCCTGTCCGCTGGAAGAATGGAGACACCGGACGATCGGTGGGCGTCTTCACACAGAACGCGATGCCATTCAGCACGACTGCCGGTATCTCATCTGGCACGGCCGCCTGGACGAACGACCCGTCAGCAAACATCAGCCTCGTGCCGTCCGGCACGACGACCGGCACCACCTCGGATGGGACCAACAGCATTTTCGTTTTCCTGAACGCTTCGGGCGGCACGCTTCCCGGACTTTGCGATGGCGCTCTGGCATGCACCGCCGGTTTCGGCGGCGACACGCACACCTTTGACGGCGATACCTTTGTCGACATCGTCGGTGCCGATATTTACGTTCGCTCGACAGTCCAAGAGTCGCAATTTGAATCGGTCATCACGCACGAGTTGGGTCACGCAATTGGCATTCGGCATTCCGATGCGGGGAGTCCGTCCAGTTCTCAGGCGGTGATGGCGACAAACATCAACATCGCCTTGGGCTCAAGCCTTCAATCGTGGGATCTCGAAGCCAATGACACCGTCTACGGCTCCGGTCCGCCGTGTCAGCCCCCCACCTCCGCCTCCATCAGCGGCGGCGGCGAAGTTCCCGCGGGTGGTACCGCCACGCTGACCGCCACCGTCACCGGCGGCAACGGCACCTTCACCTATGCATGGTTCGACGGCAGCCCGACCGACACCTCGCATCCCGCCGGCGGCAACAGCCCCACGTTCACCACGCCTCCCATTACCGCCTTGAAAAGCTACTGGGTGAGAGTCTCCAACACGTGCGGCAACGTCAACGCGACCACGTCGGTCTTCCCTCACGAAGACACCTGCACACCGCCGCAGATCACCACGCAGCCGGCGTCGCAGAGCATCAACTCAGGCACCTCGGCCATCCTCAACGTCTTCACTCTCGGATCGCAGCCGCAAACCTTCCAGTGGTACCAGGCCACCAACACCGCCGACACCAGCCATCCGGTCGGGCCGAACAACCCCTTGTTCAACACCGGCGGGCTGACGCAGCCGACCTCGTACTTTGTCAAGATCACTAATGCCTGCGGCACGGCCATCAGCAACATCGCCACCATCTCCATCAACGGCGTCTGCTCCAAGCCGTCGTTCAGCACCCAGCCGTCGAGCAGCATCCCGGTCACCGGCTCCCAGATCTTCCTCATCGCCTTCGCTACCGGCTCGCCCACCTACCAATGGTTCAAGGGCAACGCCGGTGACACCTCCACGCCCGTCGCCGGAAGCGGCCCGTCGAACGATCGCTGGATCAACGAGATCTACATCGATCTCCTGGGCCGCCCCGCCAACCCGGCCGAGCTCTCGACCTTCGGCGGACTCCTCGGCGGCGGCACTTCGCGAACGACGGTCGCCACCAGCGTCCTCATCTCCACCGAGTATCGCCAGCGGCTGCTGGCCGGTTTCTATTCGACGTTCCTCCATCGCGCCCCGTCGGCGGCGGAAATCGGCTTCTGGCTTCCGGCATTCGCCGCCAACCTGACCGACGAGCAGATCGAGGCCCAGATCATCGGCTCGCCCGAATACTTCGCACTGGCCGGAAGTAGCAACAGCGGCTGGGTCACCCGCGTCTTCAACGACGTCCTCGGACGGACGCCTTCCGCGCCGGAGACGAGCACGTACCTCTCCCTGCTCGGCGGTGCATCGCGCACGACCGTCGGCCTGAGCATCCTCACCTCGAACGAAGCGGTCGCGCGGCGCGTGCAGCAGTACTACCCACGCTTTCTCCGCCGCTCCGCCATCACCGCGGAGACGACCGCACTCGCCAACGCCATCACCGGCGGCGCGACCGACGAACAGGTCATCGCCCAGATCGTGGCCGCCGACGAGTACTTCAACTTCGGCACGCTCCTCATCACCGAAGCCATCAACACGACGACGCGCTACTGGGTTCGCGCCACCAACGACTGCGGTTCGACCGACAGCACCACCGCCATCCTCACCATCCCGCAGTGCGAGACCTTCATCCTCACCCAGCCGCAGAACGCCACGGCCACAATCGGCGAGACGGTGACCCTCTCCGTTCTCGCCTCGGGACCGGGCACGCTGACCTATCAGTGGTACCGCGCTCAGTCGGGCGATCCGTCCAATCCGATTCCCGGCGGCACCGGTCCGGTATTCAGCGTCACGCCAGCGCAAACCGGCCCTATCAGCTACTGGGTCAAGGTGTCGAGCTCCTGCAGCAGCGCAAACAGCAACACGGTCACGGTCAACGCGAGCTGCGGCCCGCGCGTGCTGACGCTGAGCGTTCCACCGACAGCCCCTTCCGCGACCAGCTACACGGTCTCCTGGAACGGCGACAGCCAGCTCGACACCAGGTACGAATTGCAGGAAGCGACCAAGGCCGATTTCAGCGACGCCCAGACCTTCAACGTCTCCGGCGCCACCTCGAGCGCGTTCACGCATACGGCGACGACCGACACCCGCTACTACTACCGCGTTCACGCCGCACCGATTTGCGGTGGAGACTTCGGAACCTACTCGGCGACGCAGAGCATCCTGGTCACCGCGCCGCAGCCGTCGACACTGCCAAACTACAACCTGGCCCGCTCGCCCTGTACGGCCAACTGCACGATCACGCAGCAGATCTTCATCCCCGGCATCACCACCGCGGGCAAGGACGCGCTTGCGGTCGGCGACACTTTCAGCGTGGCCTCGGACAAGCCGTTCATGACCGTTTCGCCGGCGAGCGGACCGCTGCCGCCCGAGGGGGCCACGGTGACGGTGTCGATCGACACCTCGCAGCTCGACATCGGCTCGACGCAGGGAAGCGTCATCATCAATCGCCTTCCCGCCGCCGGCAAAATCGGTGCGCTCAGCGATCCACCGCCGCCGCTCAACGTGCCGGTCTCCGTCAGCGTCGTCGCCCCGGTATCGCCGAAACCGAAAGACACCAACGCGCCGATGAACACCCTGCTCATCCCCGCCATCGCCCACGCCGATGGCATCGGCACCCGCTTCGTCTCCGACGTCCGTCTCACCAACACCTCGGCGCAGCCGATCAACTACCAGCTCACCTACACACCGGCGAACACCGACGGCACCCAGAGCGGCAAGCAGACCAGCATCACCGTCGCCGCCGGCGACACCAAGGCGCTCAATGACATCGTCAAAGACTGGTACGGCTCCGGAACGCAAGGCGAGCCCGGCCTCGGCTCGCTCGAGATCCGTCCGCTCAACACCGCAGGCAAAGACACCCCGGTCAGCGTCAGTTTCGTCAGCGTCGCCGCCAGCCGGACGTACAGCGTCACCTCGCTGGGGACCTTCGGGCAATTCATCCCCGCTCTGCCGGTGGCGAACTTCCTCGCAAAGAGCGACGTCTCGAAGATCTCGCTGCAGCAGGTCTCGCAGAGCAACGCCTCGGGCGGATTCCGCACGAACCTCGGCCTGGTGGAAGGCTCCGGCCAGCCGGTCAACTTCGTGGTCACGCTCTTCGATGACGGCGGCAACAAGCTCGCCGAGCGGCCCTACAGCCTCAAGCCGTACGAATCGCAGCAGATCAAGCTCGACAACTTCTTCAACGTCAATGGCGTCACCCTGCCCAACATCGCCGACGCCCGCGTCGAGGTGAAGGTGACCAGCGACACCGGCCGCGTCAGCGCCTACGCCTCGGTGCTCGACAACACCACTACCGATCCGCTGCTGGTCTTCCCGGTCGATCCGTCGAAGATCGCCTCGAGCCGTTTCGTCGTTCCGGGCGTGGCCGAGTTCGACAGCTCGTTCTCCAACTTCCACACCGACATGCGCATCTACAACGGCGGCAGCTCGGCGGTCGACGTCACGCTCGCCTTCACCGGCGCCAGCGTGCCGAACAAAGTGCGGACCATCGCCGCCGGCCAGACGCTGGCGATCGACAACGTCCTGCCGACGCTCTGGGGCATCACCGGCGGCGGCTCGGTCGTGGCCACCACCTCCAGTGATGCGCCGCTGGTCGTCACCGCCCGCACGTTCAGCCGCGACAAAACGAACGGCGGTACGTTCGGCCAATTCATCCCCGGCGTCACCGCCGCCGATGCCGTCGGCAACGGCGATCGCACATTGCAAATCGTTCAGCTCGAAGAGTCGCCCGCCTTCCGTACGAACCTCGGCCTGGTCGAAGTGACCGGCAACGGCGCCACGGTCGAGCTGCTGGCCTTCACACCCGACTCAAAGGTCGCCGCGAAGGCAACCGTCCCGCTCGGCGCGGGCCAGTATCTGCAGCAGGGCCAGATCTTCAAATCGCTTGGCTTCAGCAACGTCTACAACGGCCGCATCACCGCACGCGTCGTCGGTGGCACCGGCCGCGTCGCCGCGTACGGGTCGGTCATCGACAACCGCACCACCGACCCGACATACGTTCCGTCGCAGTAAGTCTTGAATGCGGGCCGCTCATGGCGGCCCGCATCGAGGCGTCGTGCGGGATCACGGCCGCTGGCGGAGACTCTCCGGTCGGCGAAGTGCTGGCAGGATGTTGAATCGGCCGATGCCAAGGGGCCGGTAGACGCTGAAATCGCGCCGGTCGAGTGTGAAGATGCGATGCACGCCTTCCCGCTCGGCCACGCGTACCAGCGCCGCATCGGCAAGATCCATCGGCAGGTCCCAATACTTCAGCATCAACTCCCGCATGCGCGGCACATCGTCAATCGTCAGCGGCATGATCCCGATCGCTTCGCGTTGCACCATCATCCACAGCGCATCCTGCGCCTGCTCTGACCTTCGAAGCAGATACATCGCCTCGGTGAAGGCAGGCCAGACGGTGGCAATCGGTTCGTCGATCCGGACCAACGTCGCCCGGCAGGCAGCGTGGTGATGGTCGTTGGCGCTGAGCAGCGCGACCATCGGACCGGCATCGATGAGGATCATCGCCGCCGCGCAGCCTTCTCGCCGGCGATCTCCGCAAATCGTTCGCCGGTACCTTGCGAGAGGTCGGCGGGAAGGTCGGTCACGCAGCCGATGAGATCCGCGAGGTCATCGTAGGGCCGCGGTGGACGCTCCTTCCCGTTGCGGACGAAAACGCGAACGGCATCCCGGATCACATCCGATACGGAGCTCTTCCGCCGCCGGGCCAGCCCGCGAACGGTGCTCTCTTCATCGTCATTCAGCCGCACGCTGATGGTCGTGCTCTGCTTTTGTTTTCCGCGCATGACAAAAACGTAATACAAAACGCCGCAGAATGCAAGCCCCCGGACAAACTCCTTCATGGCATAATCGCCCGTCGCCGCATCGTCGGCCGTTCCATTCATGAGTCTGACCCCTGAGGAAAGCGTGCGCGGGTTGCCGCCAACCGTTGGAGAACTGCCCGCACCTTTCGATGCCTCAGCCGCCCTGCCGGACGAGCCGCTCGTGGTCATCGAAGAGCGGCATTCCTGGCTCAGCATCGACGTCCCCGAGCTCTGGCGCAATCGCGAGCTGCTCTACTTCCTGATCTGGCGCGACATCAAGATCCGCTACAAACAGACCGTGCTCGGCGCGGCGTGGGCGCTGCTCCAGCCGGCTTTCATGATGCTCATCTTCACGCTCGTCTTCGGGCGGCTGGCGGGAGTGAGCGGCGGAATCCCCTATCCGCTGTTCGCCCTCGCCGGACTCGTTCCCTGGACCTTCTTCGCCAACGCTGTCGCCAACAGCGGCAATAGTCTGGTCAACAACGTCCAGCTGGTAACGAAGGTCTACTTTCCGCGTCTGATCATGCCCGCGGCCGCGGTTTTGTCCGGAGTGGTCGATCTGTTCCTTGCCCTGCTGCTCCTCGGCGGGATGATGCTTTTCTACGGCGTGCGCCTCACGCCGCACATCTTCATGCTGCCGGTTCTCTACGGACTGACCACGCTTTGCGCCATCAGCACCGGCATGTGGATGTCCGCGCTCAACGTCAAATACCGCGATGTCCGCTTCGCGCTGCCCTTCCTTATCCAGCTCTGGCTATTCGCCTCATCGGTGGTCGTTCCGTCGACCGTGATCCCGCCACACCTGCGCTGGCTGCTGTACTTCAACCCGATGTCGCCCATCATCGAAGGCTGCCGGGCCGCGCTCTTCTCGACGCCGTTCCACTGGAAAGCGCTCGGCCTCGCCGCCGGTCTGACACTGGTGGGCTTCGTGGTGGCGGCGCACTTCTTCAAAAACACGGAGAGAGGTTTCGCCGACTTCATCTGATCATGCGTCCCATCATCAACATCGAGAACGTCGGCAAGCAGTACCGGGTCGCGTCGGGAAAACGGCCGGCGTATGCCACGCTTCGCGACGCGCTCGTCGGCGCGTTCGACCGATCGGTCAAGCGGCTCACCGGAAGAGCGGAGCCCTCCGAGGAGGACACGTTCTGGGCATTGCGTGGGATTGATCTCGATGTCCATCCCGGCGAGCGCCTCGGCATCGTCGGCTGCAACGGCTCAGGAAAATCGACTCTCCTCAAGATCCTCTCGCGCATCACCGAGCCAAGCGAAGGCCGCGTACGCCTCTACGGCCGCGTGGGAAGCCTGCTCGAAGTCGGTACCGGCTTCCACGGCGAGCTGACGGGCCGCGAGAACATCTACCTCAACGGCGCCATCCTCGGCATGAAGCACGCCGAGATCGCGCGCAATTTCGATGAGATCGTCGCCTTCGCCGACATCGACCGCTTCCTCAACACGCCCGTCAAGCGCTACTCGACCGGTATGTACATGCGCCTTGCCTTCGCCGTGGCCGCGCATCTGCAGCCGGAGATTCTCATCGTCGACGAAGTGCTGGCCGTTGGCGACGCCGCATTTCAGAAAAAATGTCTCGGCAAAATGAGCCAGGTTTCGCGCGACGGCCGCACCGTCATTTTCGTCTCGCACAACATGGGCGCCGTCCAGACCCTCTGCAGCCGCGTCTTGTGGCTGGCCGGCGGACGCGTGGTTCAGGAGGGCGAGCCGAGCCGCGTCATCAGCGATTACCTGAAGACCACGCTGTCGACGATGAACCAGCAGACCTGGAGCGATCCGAACATGGCGCCAGGCAATGAACGGGTGCGGATACATCGCGCCGCGGTCGTGCCCGCGAACGGCGCGCTGCAGGATCACTTCACCGTGCACACGCCGCTCCGCGTCGAATTCGAATACTGGAACCTCGTGCCCGGCGCTCAATTGAATCTGAGCGTCATCGTGCGAACCGAAGAGGGCGTTCCGATTTTCAGCACCTCCTCGTTTCGCGGAGCGGACTGGAACGGCCAGCCCCTTCCCGCCGGCCTCTTTCGCAGCTCGTTCGACATCCCCGCGGACCTGCTCAATGACGGCACACACCGCGTCCAGCTGGAGATCCGCAAGAGCGAGCGCGACCTCGTCTTTTACATGGAGGACATCCTGGTCTTCGACGTTCTCGATGCCGTTGAAGAGCGGGCGGTCTGGTTCGGAAAACGGATCGGTGCCGTTCGTCCCGCATTCGAATGGCAGACCGCCATGATCGAAGAACAGGCCCTCGAGTCCGTGCGCTGACCGTGAGCCTGCCGAAGATCACCGTCGTCACCCCGTCGCTCAATCAGGGCCGGTTTCTCGAAGATACGATTCTCTCCGTCCTCGGCCAGCAATATCCCAACCTCGAGTACGTCATCCTCGACGGCGGCAGCACCGACGGCAGCGTCGGGATCATCAGGAAATACGAATCCAATCTCGCCTGGTGGATCAGCGAAAAAGACGGCGGCCAAGCCGCGGCCATCAATTCAGGATTTGCGCGCGCGTCAGGCGACATCCTCTGCTGGCTCAATTCTGACGATATGTACCTGCCCGGAACTCTTCTGCACATAGCGGGCAGGCTCGATCCGGCAAAGAGCGATCTGCTGTTCGGAAACTGCCTCCATTTCATCGAAGACAGCGCCATTACATACGGCAGCAGTGTGCGCCAGAAACACGCACAGACCGATCTGATGCTGACCGACTACATCATCCAACCGAGCACTTTCTGGACGCGCAAGGCCTGGGAGCAGACTGGCCCTCTCGACGAATCGCTCCATTATGGCTTCGATTGGGAATGGCTCCTGCGCGCCAGAAAATCGGGAGTCACGTTTCTGCCGGAAGACAGATATCTCTCCGTCTACCGAATTCACAAGGATCACAAGAGCGGCACCGGCGGCGAGCGGCGGCGGAAAGAGCTGGCCGTCATTTACGAGCGTCACGCCGGTGCGCGCTACGAACGCCTGTATTTGCGCTGTTGCGCCTCACGATCGCTGGCCGCAGTCCGAAAATGGATTCGTCAGGCCAGGCTGACAAGAATCGAATCGCGATTCTTGAAACTCGCATTTCCGACGCTGTTTCGAGGGTTCCGACAGAACGAGATTCGCGACGTGATTACCATGCTGTAGAGCGGCGCCGCCGCGGCGGCCAGTCCGCCGCACTCCGGGAAGCGCGCTCTTCCCAACCTCTCCTCTTCCCGCTACTCTCCGCCGAACAGGAGAATCCATGCGAACGATTGGCCGCATTCGTGTCAGCCTTCTCATCATCGTCATGTCCGCACTTCCAAACATTCTTGCCGCCCAGCCGAAACCGCCGGTGACGGAGAAGAAGCCTCACGTAACGAAGATTCACGGCGACACGCTGGTCGACAACTACTTCTGGCTGCGCGAGAAATCGAATCCCGACGTCATCGCTCATCTGGAAGCGGAGAACGCCTACACCGCGGCGATGATGACCGGCACCGAGGGGCTGCAGCAGAAGCTCTACGACGAGATGCTCGGCCACGTGAAGCAGACCGACGTCAACGTTCCCTACCGCATCGGCGAGTATTACTACTACTCGCGCACCGAGGAGGGAAAACAGTACCCGATCTACGCGCGCAAAAAGGGCAACCTCGACGCCGCGGAAGAGATCACCCTCGACCTCAACGAGCTGGCCAAGGGCCTCAAATTTCTCTCGCTCGGCAGCTATCGCGTCAGCGACGACGGCAATCTCCTGGCCTACTCCACCGACAACACCGGCTATCGCCAGTACACGCTCTACATCAAGGATCTCCGCACCGGCGCGCTCCTCCCCGAGAAGATCGAGCGCGTCGACACGGTGATGTGGGCGACGGACAACAAAACCATCTTCTACATCACCGAAGACAACGTCACCAAGCGTTCGGACCGTTTCTATCGCCACGTCCTCGGCACCTCGGCCTACGACCTGGTCTTCCACGAGCCCGACGAGCTGTACGACATCGGCGCCTTCCGCACGCGCGACAAGGCCTTCATCGTCGTCGAGTCGAACAGCAAGACCACCTCGGAGGCTCTGATCCTTCCCGCGAACAAGCCGCTCGAGGCGCTGCGCGTGGTGGTCCCGCGCAAGACCGATCACAAGTACTTCCTCGATCACCGCGGCGACCGCTTCTACATCCGCACCAACGATCACGCCAAAAACTATCGCCTCGTGACCGCGCCTGACTCCTCTCCGGAGATGAAGAACTGGAAGGAGATCATCCCCGCGCGCGCCGAGGTCAAGCTCGATGACTTCGATCTCTTCAAGGACCACATGGCGCTCTCCGAGCTCAAAGGCGGCTCGCAGACCATCCGCATCATCGATCTGAAGACGAACCAGTCGACGCCGATCGTCTTCCCCGAGCCGGTCTACTCCGTCTTTCTCGACACCAATCCCGAGTTCGATACCACCACGCTGCGCTACCGCTATCAATCGCTGACCACGCCGAGCTCCGTCTTCGATTACGACATGGCGTCGCACGCGAGCACGTTGAAGAAGCGCTTCGAGGTCCCGCGCTACGATCCTTCGCAACTGGCCTCCGAGCGCATCTACGCCACGGCCACGGACGGGACGAAGATCCCGATCTCCATCGTCTACAAGAAGCCGCTGGTCCGCGACGGCAAGCGCCCGATGCTGCTCTATGCCTACGGCTCGTACGGCTCGCCGAGCTGGCCGACCTTCAACTCCAGCCGCCTGACCCTTCTCGACCGCGGCGTGATCTTCGCCATCGCCCACATCCGCGGCGGCGGCGAGTTGGGCGAGCCATGGCGCGAAGCCGGAAGGATGATGGTGAAGCGCAACACCTTCACCGATTTCATCAACTCGGCGGAGCACATGGTGAAGGAGAAGTACACCGCCAGCGACCGCCTGGTGATTCAGGGCGGCAGCGCCGGCGGCCTGCTCATGGGCGCGGTGGTGAACATGCGGCCGGATCTCTTCAAAGCCGTCATCGCTCAGGTGCCGTTCGTCGATGTGATCAACACCATGCTCGACGCCAGCCTCCCGCTGACCACCAGCGAGTACCTCGAGTGGGGCAATCCGAACATCAAGAAGGAGTACGACTACATCAAGACCTACTCGCCGTACGACAACGTCGCCGCCAAGGCCTACCGGCCATGCTGGTGAAGGTCTCGCTGAACGACAGCCAGGTGCCGTACTGGGAGGGGACAAAGTTCGTCGCCAAGATCCGGGAGATGAAGACCGGCACGAACCCGCTCCTGCTCAAAGTCAACATGGGCGCCGGCCATGGGGGGTCATCGGGGCGTTACGACGCACTACGCGAGACGGCGGCAGATCAGGCGTTCATTCTCAAGCAGATGGGGATCAGCGAGTAGATCAAATCCGCTCTGTCATTCCGACCTGGTCAACGGCATTCTGCTGGTGAAGTCGAGACGACACGGTTCTAACATCGTCGGGCGTGTCCTTAGAAGCCGGCCGGAATGCTCGGAGGCGCCGCAGGACGGCTCGGAATGACAGTTACGTCGCCGCTTCGCTCTTCCGGTTCTTGAACTTCGCGGCGATGTAGTCGCGGTTCATGCGGGCGATGAAATCGATCGAGATCTCCTTCGGACAGACCGCTTCGCATTCGCCGTACATCGTGCAGCTGCCGAAGTGCTCTTCCATGATCTCCACCATGCGCACCACGCGCTCGTAGCGCTCCGGCTGGCCCTGGGGCAGCAGGCCGAGGTGCGAGACCTTGGCGGAGGTGAAAAGCTGCGCTGCTCCGTTCGGGCACTGCGCCACGCAGGCGCCGCACTGGATGCAGGCCGCGGCGTCCATCGCGCGATCCTGGACCGCTTTCGGGATCAGCATCGTATTCGCTTCGACGGCGCTGCCGGTGTTGACCGAGATGAAGCCGCCCGCCTGGATGATCATGTCCAGCGGGCTGCGATCGACGATGAGGTCCTTGATGATCGGGAAGGCCCGCGCGCGCCACGGCTCGACGCGAATCTGGTCGCCGTGCTTGAAGTGGCGCATGTGCAGCTGGCAGGTGGCCGTGCCGCCGGCCGGACCGTGGGCGATGCCGTTGATCATCATCCCGCACGAGCCGCAGATCCCTTCGCGGCAGTCGTGCTCGAAATGGATCGGCTGCTCGCCCCGCTCGGTGAGCCGCTCGTTGACCACGTCGAGCATCTCCAGAAACGAAGCATCGGGACTGATGTCCTTCGCCTCGTACGTGACGAACTTTCCTTCGGCGGTTCGCGAGGCCTGTCGCCAGACTTGTAGTGTGAGGTCCATTTACTTGTAGCTCCTGGTCGCCAGCTTCACTTCCTCGTAAACCAGCGGCTCCTTGTGCAGCGCCGGCGCGCTGTTGTCGCCGGTGAACTGCCAGGCGCCGACGTAGAGGAACTCGTCGTCATTGCGCTTGGCCTCGCCCGCTTCCTGATATTCGACGCGGAAGTGGCCGCCCGCGGATTCTTCGCGGTGCAAGGCGTCGATGCACATCAACTCGCCGAGGTCGAAGAAATCGGCCACGCGACCAGCGCGCTCGAGGGCTTGGTTCGGCTCGTCATTCGTGCCGAGAATCCGCACGTCACGCCAGTACTGGTCACGCAGCGTGCGGATGTCGCCGATGGCCTTCTTCAACCCCTCGGCGGTGCGGGCCATGCCGCAGTACTCCCACATGATGTTGCCCAGCTCGCGGTGAAAGGAGTCGACGCTGCGCGTGCCGTTCGCGGAAATGAGCTTGCCGATGCGCTGCTCGACCTCGGTCTGCGTCTTCTTGAACTCGGGCCGGTCGGCGGTCACCTTCTTGCCCAGCTGGGCGCTGAGGTAATCGCCAACCGCAATCGGCAGGACGAAGTAACCGTCGGCCAGCCCCTGCATGAGCGCGCTCGCGCCGAGGCGGTTGGCACCGTGGTCGGAGAAATTCGCCTCGCCGCCGACGTAGAGACCGGGAATCGTCGACATCAGGTTGTAGTCGACCCACAAGCCGCCCATGGTGTAGTGCGGCGCGGGGTAGATGCGCATCGGGACCACGTACGGATCCTCGGCGGTGATGTCCTGGTACATCTCGAAGAGATTGCCGTAGCGCTCCTCGATGACCTTGCGCCCGAGGCGCTTGATGGCATCGGCGAAATCGAGATAGACGCCTCGTCCGCCGGGACCGACGCCCTTTCCCTCGTCGCACACTTCCTTCGCGCCGCGGGAGGCGATGTCGCGCGGCGCGAGATTGCCGTAGCTCGGGTACTTGCGCTCGAGGTAGTAATCGCGCTCGTTCTCCGGAATCTGATCGGGACGCCGCGTGTCGCCGGCCTTTTTCGGCACCCAGATGCGTCCGTCGTTGCGCAGCGACTCCGACATCAGCGTCAGCTTCGACTGGAAATCGCCACTCTGCGGGATGCAGGTCGGATGAATCTGCGTGTAGCAGGGATTGGCGAAGTAGGCACCGCGGCGATACGCGCGCCAGATGGCGGTGGCGTTCGAGGCCTTGGCGTTGGTCGAGAGATAGAAGACGTTCGCGTAGCCGCCGGTGGCAAGGACGACCGCATCGGCCGCGTACGAGGTGATCGTTCCGGTGACGAGATTGCGGGTGACGATCCCCTTGGCGTGCCCGTCGACGAGAACGACGTCGAGCATCTCATGCCGCGGAAACATCTTCACGCGGCCGAGCGCGATCTGCCGCTCGAGCGCCTGGAACGCGCCGAGGAGCAGCTGCTGGCCGGTCTGGCCTCGGGCGTAGAACGTTCGCGAGACCTGCACGCCGCCGAACGAGCGATTCTCGAGCACGCCGCCGTATTCGCGGGCGAACGGAACCCCCTGGGCGACCGCCTGATCGATGATGTTGACGCTCAGTTCCGCCAGGCGATAGACGTTGGATTCGCGCGAGCGATAGTCGCCGCCTTTGACGGTGTCGTAGAAGAGCCGGTAAATGCTGTCGCCGTCGTTCTGGTAATTCTTGGCGGCGTTGATGCCGCCCTGCGCGGCGATCGAGTGCGCGCGGCGCGGCGAGTCGTGGTAGACGAAACACTGCACGTTGTAGCCGAGCTCCGCCATCGAGGCGGCGGCCGCCGCGCCGGCCAGTCCGGCGCCGACGACGATGACGTCGTACTTCCGTTTGTTGGCCGGATTGACCAGCTTGTAGTGCGCCTTGGCGTACTCCCACTTCTTGTCGATCGGTCCGGGCGGGATTTTGCTGTCTAGAGCCATCGAGTCTTCACCTGCCTGTGTGGTGCGGAGCGCCGCGATCAGCGCAGAACGCCTATGAGAACGGCGATCGGAAAGGAGATGTTCGCAAGCGTGACGATCACCGCGAAGACGGTGGCGAACGATCGCTTCCATCGATTGAACCGGTCGTGACTGAGCCCCAGCGAATTGAACATGCTCCAGAGGCCGTGGTAGAGGTGCATGCCCAGCGCGAGGTTGGCCACGATGTAGAACGCGCTCACCCACCACACCTGAAAGCCGGTCACGAAGTTGTGGTAGACGTCGTGCTCGATGAAGTCGGGGTGAACGGTCCCGAACGTCAGGTGCAGCAGGTGGTAGATGACGAAGAGGAGGATGATCACGCCGCCCCAGCGCATCGTCCGCGCCGCGTAGGTGGCGGAGACGTAATCGCGCCCGGTGTATCCGACCGGCCGGGCCTTGCGGTTCATGATCGTCAGCTGCGTGGCCGCCTGAATGTGCAGCCAGACCGCGATGAGCAGCAGCGCGCGCACGGCGTAGAGCGCGTATTTCTCCGGGATCAGCGGCGCGCCCATGGTGATCAGAAACTGGGCGTAGGCGTTGTAGTGCGCCGGCCCGGTGTAGACCTTGAGGTTGCCGGCCATGTGCAGAAAGATCCAGCCGAAGAGGAAGATGCCGGTGACGGCCATGACGGCTTTCTTGCCGATCGCCGATCGCCAGAATTCGAGAAGCCAGAAGGGGCGGGCGTTCGATGTCGCGGGAGCTGCAGCGGTCATGGGGCGCATCATATCGGTGCTTAACGAAGTTTCAAGGCCAACCACTTCCTCACTTCGTCCCGAACCCGCAATCCCGGCGTTTCCACGGCCAGCCCTTCGAAGAAATCGCGATAGCCCGGCGCGGTCCGCGCCAGATAGTCGGTCGTGGCGATGCGGTAGGTTCGATCCGGGTCGATGACGGCGGGGGCGGCGACGATGGCAAACGAGTCGCTCCCTTTCCGCGAGGCACCGTAAGCAAGCAGCCTCTTCACGAGATCGCCGCGTAGCGAATAGACCAGGATCTCGTTGTCGTACGGCATGGCCGCGCGCAACGCTTCGAGAGTAATCCGGCCGCGCGGAAGAGCCTGCCGGAAACTGCTGGCGGTCGAGAGCGCGACATCGGCGTGAACCGCATCGCGCATGATCTCGACCGACTTCTGCGCAAACGCTTCCACCGGCATTGGCGAACGCAGCTGTCCGATCGCGACAAACAGCGGCGCGTATTGCGGATCGCGTTCGAGATCCCGCTCCATCGCCGCCACACGGCGCGCGATCTTCGAATCGACCGGCATGTGCGCGTCGACAGGCACGAGCCGCCCGCTCACATGCACGAGCTTGTGGCCGTTGAACGTCATCACCACGCGGCTTATGTAGGTCAGGTATTGAAACGGCGAGATGAACCAGGTCGATGTTCCCTCGATGCGCATCAGCTCGCGTTTGAGGTGGCTATGCGTTCCGAAGATCAGGTCGATTCCCGGTACCGCATGCGCCAGTGCGAAATCGTCGTCCAGATGCTCATGCCCGATCATGACGACGACGTCGGCGTGTTGATGCTCGCGAAGGTCGCGCACCGCATCGCGCGCAGCGGGTACCGGATCGCCGAAATGCAGCAATGGCTCTTTGACCAGGGTCTTGAAGTCGCTGCCGGCGATTGCAAAGACACCGATGCGAATCCCGTCGACAACGAAGATCTGCGACGGCTTGAAACTGTGCGTATTGGCGCTGAGAACGGGATAACGGATCCCTTCGAGGCACCCCTGCAATTCACCGGCGCCGTAATCAGGATCGTGATTGCCGAATGCCATCGCATCGACGATGCCGTTGAACCAAAGCCACTCACCACAGCGATATTTGTCCGACCAGGCAGGCGAACCTTTATTGATCATGTCGCCGCCGGAAAAGACCAGCCCGCCGCGCCGCTTCTCCGCGCGCAGATAGCCAATGGCTCTGGCAATGCCTCCCTGCGATTCCCGCCCCTCTGAGTAGAACGGCAATGCGTGGGAGTGATAGTCGGAAAAATGGAGGAGTGTTACGCGGGTCGTGCGCGCGTGCGCCGCGGCGCAGACGAAAAGCAGGAGAAAGAAAAAAGGGCGCCACGAAGAGCGCCCTTTGTCAGACATATGCGTGGATTGAATCACCGGCCCACTGCGGACTTCATGGCGTTGATTGCCGCTTCGCGTCCCTGGTCCTTGGCAATCTTCTGATACTGCGCGCGGCGGCTGGCCGGGATCTGGCGGATCAGGCCGAGGTAACGGCCCTGGAGCTGACGCGACGCCAGCTGCTCCGGGGTGATCTTGGAACGGCGGCGGCGCTTGCCCGGGGCTGCCGACGGTGCGCCGCCATCTGCAGGAGCAGCCGCTGCCGCTTTCTTGCCGCTTCCGGGCGGACGGCCACGGCGTTTGCCGCTCCCGGGCGGTCTTCCCGGCGGGCGGCCGCGACGTGCGCCGGTTACGGTGCCGCTCGGTGCGGCGCCCGCGTGCGTGCGCAACATCTGCAGACGGGATTCGAGGTCGCTGATCTCGCGATGCATATCGCTGACGTAGCGACTGACTTCACCGGGAGAAATTCTGCGATCAGCAATCAGGCGGTCCAACACATACGAAGCTTGTCCGTGGGACAACTGCGGAGCGGGTACATTCAGTCTGGGTCTTGGCACTTTGTTCACTCCTTCTTGTGCGGTCTGCACATTAATCTGTGCATGCTACCAGAAATTCAATGCAATAGAGCACAGGCGTTGATAAGAAGCCGTTCGCTAGTAACGATAGTGATCGGATTTGTAAGGTCCTTCGACCGGCGTTCCCAGGTACTTCGATTGGTCCGGCGTCAGCTTTGTCAGCTCCACGCCGAGGTGCGCCAGGTGAAGGCGGGCCACTTCCTCGTCGAGCTTCTTGGGAAGGACATAAACCTCTTTCTGGTACTCGCCTTTGTTCTGCCAAAGGGCGAGTTGCGCCAGTACCTGGTTGGTAAATGAGGCCGACATTACGAACGACGGATGCCCCGTTGCGCAGCCGAGATTCATCAGTCTTCCCTCGGCGAGAATCAGCACGCTGTGCCCGTCCGGAAAGACCCATTCGTCGTACTGGGGTTTGATGTTGACCCGCTTCACGCCCGAGTACTTCTTGAGGCCCGCCATATCGATCTCATTGTCGAAATGTCCGATATTGCTGACGATCGCCTTGTTTTTCATCCGGGCCATATGGTCGGCCGTGATGACGTTCCGGTTGCCGGTGGCAGTGACGAAGATGTCCGCCCGCTCGACGACCGAATCGAGCGTCCGCACTTCAAATCCTTCCATGGCCGCCTGCAGCGCGCAGATCGGGTCGATTTCCGTGACGACGACGCGCGCTCCCTGGCCGCGCAGGGCCTGCGCGCATCCCTTGCCCACTTCGCCGAAGCCGCAGACGATGGCCAGCTTGCCGGCGATCATGACGTCGGTGGCGCGATTGAGGCCGTCGACCACCGAGTGGCGGCAGCCATAGATGTTGTCGAATTTCGACTTGGTCACCGAGTCATTGACGTTGATGGCCGGGAAAAGCAGATCGCCCGCTTCCATCATCTGATACAGGCGGTGCACACCGGTCGTGGTCTCCTCGGAGACGCCTTTGATGTCGGATGAAACACGCGTCCAGCGCTTCGGATCGCGTTTCAGTTCGGCGCGAAGAAGATCGAGGATGACGCCCCATTCTTCCGGCTCCGCGTTTTCGTCGAAGGCGGGAACATGTCCCTTTCCTTCGAACTCGGCGCCCTTGTGCACAAGGAGCGTGGCATCGCCGCCATCGTCGACGATGAGATTCGGCCCGCCGCCGTCCGGCCACAACAGCGCCTCGGAGGTACACCACCAATACTCCTCGAGCGTCTCCCCTTTCCACGCGAAAACGGGAATGCCCTTCGGGTCGTCCGCAGTGCCGCCCGTTTCCGGACGTCCGACGACGACCGCCGCCGCGGCATGGTCCTGCGTCGAAAAGATATTGCAGCTGACCCAGCGAACGTCCGCGCCGAGGTGCGCCAGCGTCTCGATGAGAACGCCGGTCTGGACGGTCATGTGCAGCGAGCCCATGACGCGCGCGCCCGTCAGCGGCTTCGATTTTCCATACTTCTCCCGGACAGCCATCAGCCCGGGCATCTCATGCTCAGCGAGCCTGATCTCGGCCCTGCCGAGGGTAGCCAGACTCAGATCCCGAACCTTGAACGGCTCCCGGCCCGCTGCCCGGGCCGCGTCAAATGAATGCGTAACTTCGAGTGTAGCGGTCATGCGATTTGGTTTGCTCCTTCGAAAAATGCGAGGCACGACACGAGGGCCGGCCGCGGTGGGAAGGAGATTGTAACATTGGAGGATCAGCACCCAGGAATGACAGCCCGGGCGCGCCCTTGAACGTCAGACAACTCCGTCTAAGAAGCAGAGGTCTTGAGGCTTCGTCGAGTCTAACGAACCCTCTTACATATCCTTCAAAACCTCAGCCCGCTTCTTGTCGTACTCCGCCTTCGTAATCAGACCCTTCTTCAGCAGGTCATCCAGTTTCCGGAGGCGGTCCTCGGCTGATTCGGCGGCGTGAGCGGTCGTGCCCGCGGTCGCGGTACCGGAGGTCCAGGACTTCTGCAGTCCGGGGTCGGCGAAGACGTTGGCGTAGGCTTCCTTCAGTGCGTCGCTGAGGACTTCGTTGATGTTTTCGGGGCTGTGGGCGTGACCGTAGCGGTGGGCGCTGCCGGTGCCGACACCCTTCGCCAGATTGTTGCCTTTCGCGTCTTTGAGGATGAACGCGAATTTCACCTCGGTGCCGTACATCGAGCCGAGCGCTTTGTTGCTCTCATCGACATAGAAGCGCGTCACCTGGAGGATGAGTGTGCGCGGCGCGGGATGCTCTTGTTTGATCGACCATTCCTTGCCCATCCCAGTGACCATCTCCTGGATAAAGGCGATGACATCGTGGTCGGCATGGATGGGAAAGACTTTGTCATCGCCGCCAGTACCCTGTCCGATCAGCAAAGGGTCGGCGAGCTTGCGCGCATCTTCGACACGGATGTCGATGGCCTTTTCCAGCATTGCCGGCGTCAGGTCCGCCGACGTCGTGTGGACGCCCTCTTGCGGCGTGTATTTCAACGGGACCGTCAGTTCTTTCAGATTTCCGCGCGCGAACGCGAGCGTGGCGATGGAAGCTACGACCAGTGTGAATGCAACGCGACTGTGGGTCATCACGGACTCCTGCTTTGTGCGTTCCGAATTTGCGGGGGAGATGCGGCTTTATGCTACACCCTCCCGCGGGTATTGGCCGGTCGACAAACTTCTGGCATGCTGTGCCGCCATGGACTTCAGCGCCGTTCACATTCATCTGGCCATCAACCACTCGCCGCTGTTTGCCGAGCTCTTTGCGTTCTGCCTGATGATCTTCGGATTGTGGACGAGGCGGCGCGAATTCGTCACTGCCGGACTGGTCGTGGCCATCATCGCCGCGCTTTGTGGCATCGCAACCGACCGGACCGGTGATGGTGCCGCCGATTTTCTGACGAAGGCCAATCCTCCGATCGCCGGCGTCGACACGAAGCTGATTCATGAGCACGATCTTGCGGCGGGCTATGTCGTCATCAGCTCATGCATCACCGCGGTCCTGGCCATCGCTGCGCTCTTCATCGACCACCGCAAAGGCTCACGTCCGCGCTGGCTGGAGATCGTGATCGCGATCCTGATCTTCTGGTCACTCACGGTCGTGGCGCGCACGGCACTTCTCGGCGGACGCATTCACCACCAGGAAACGCGGCCGGTCTCGGGCAGCCAGTAATCAATCCCGCGCGAAGGCCTGCCGCAGCGACTGCAAATCGCTCGCGGGAACGTCGGCGACGGCGACATAGGCCAGTTCACGTGATCGCCAGACCACGATGCTCATCCCGGCGTGCGATGTGATCGCGCGCGGCACCGCGTCGTCAGCAAAGACAAAGAGCGAGATGCGGTGCGCTCCTTTGCCGATCAGCAGGTACACGCCCGGCTGACCGCGCCAGTAGATGACCCGCCCTCCGATGAGGCGAAACGGCGGCGCGAGATCGGGAACGTCGACAGCAAACGGCAGCCTTCCCTCGAACCACGGTTTGACGGTGTGGCGATCGGTCGAAAGCACATCGACCGGATTTGCGCTGGCCAGAATGGTGGTGTGCAGATCGACGAGCTGGCCTGCAGCCGCGTCGCGCGCACGTAGGAGCGCGATGCCCGCGATCGCAAGCGCGAGGACGGCGGCAGTTGCCACCCACCACGCCGTGCGCGAGCGTCGCGGCGGCACGACCAGAACGCGCGAGCGCAATCCAGCCGGCGGCGTGAAGCGCGGCATGGCGCGAAGCGCGTGCTTCATCTGCATCGCCGACAGAACCGCATTCGCGCAGACGACACATTCGCGCAGATGTTCCGCGAGCCCGGCTTCGCCATCCGCAACCTGCTCGATCTCTTCGGGCGCCAGGTGATTTGTCATCCTTCCCCCCGCAGCGTGTTGCGCACCTTTTGCCTCGCCCGGATCAGACGCGACGTCACCGTCCCGATCGGGATCGACAGCGTCTCGGCGATCTCGCGGTAGCTCATGTTCTCGACGTCCGACAACACCAGCACCTCGCGGAACACCAGCGGCAACGCTTCGATCGAGACGCGCAACGTTTCACTCTCAACCCTTGCGAAGAAGAGCGACTCCGGCGTCTCCGCCACGCCGATCTGCTGGTAGGTATCGGGATCTTCATCGATCGAGATCGGCGGCACGGCCCGCAGACCGCTGCGCGACGTCAGAAACGTATTGCGGAGGATGCGATACATCCAGGCGCGAAAATTCGTCCCCGCCGCGAACGAGCCGAAGCCGCGCAATCCCTTCAGATAGGTCTCCTGCACCAGGTCCTCCGCTTCGACCGGATCGTGTGTCAGCCAGCGGGCGTAGTTGTACAGCGGCTCGAAGAGCGGCAAGGCCAGCTCCTCGAACGCTGCCCTCGGGTCAGCCGGCTGCTGCGTCATTCGAAGCACTTCTACCTCATGTAACTGGCGAAGGGATGAAAAAAGCCCGACGCCAGTTCCACACCTCAGGAAGGACAAATCATGAAGAACGAATTCGACCGCCGCGCGTTCATGCGCATCTCCGCAATGTCGATCGGCGCCGGAGCCCTGCTGCAATTCTCACCGCTGGCCGGAACCGCGCGCGGAAACGCCATGGCGCGGCTCTTTCACCAACAGAATGGCGAAGGCCCAGGATCCTTCTCCATCGTCCAGCTCAGCGACACGCACGTCGGATTTCAAGGTCCGCCCGATCCGCTCGGCACGAAAGCATTCGAGCACGCGGTCGACGTCATCAACGCGCTCGATCCGCAGCCCGACCTGATCCTCTTTACCGGCGATCTGACGCACGACAGCGACGATCCGGCCGAGCATGCGAAGCGATTCAAGACGTTCCGTTCGATCAGCGACCGCTTACGCGTCAAGAAACGGATGCACGTGCCGGGCGAGCACGACGCGGCGCTCGACGGTGGCGCTCTCTTTCGCGAGAACTTCGGCGAGACACACTACTCGTTCGATCACCGAGGAGCGCACTTCGTGGCGCTGGACAACGTGTCGATGGGGAAACCGATCGTTGGTGATGAACAGATCGCCTGGTTGAAGAAGGATCTGGCCCGCTTCCCGAAAACGGCTCCGATCGTCGTCTTCACCCATCGTCCGCTCTTCGACCTCAAGCCGGAGTGGGAGTGGTTCACCTCGGATGGCGACACGGTGATGAACGTCCTGGCGCCTTACGACAACGTCACCGTTCTCTACGGCCACATTCATCGCGAAAATCACCACACCACCGGCCACGCGCGGCACCATGCCGCGCGCTCACTGATCTTCGCCTTTCCCGATCCGTCGGCGAACGAGAAGAAGCCGCTCCCCTTTAATCCGCAGCAGCCGTTCCGCAACCTCGGCATCCGCACCGTCACCGGCAACACCGCGGCAAAACCGTTCGTCGCCGGCATCGACGACGTCGAGCTCTCGATCCGCGAGCTCTCGGGCACCGAAGGAATCCAGCAGATGCTCAAACAAGGAGAAAGCCTGTGAAACGTACGATCGTCGTCATCGCCATCATCGTTGTTCTCATCGCGGCCACACAACTCGGACTCGCCCAGGAGCCTGCTCCTCGCGTGGTCGAGATCACGGCCAAACGCTTCGAATTCAATCCGAAGCAGATCACCCTCAAACGGGGCGAGCGGGTCACGATTCGCCTGGTCAGCACCGATCGCGCCCATGGATTACTGGTCAAACCGCTCGGCCTCGATCTCGACGCCGACGGCGGCAAACCGTCGGAGAAAACGATCACGCCCGATACCGCCGGAACCTTCCCGGCCATCTGCGACCACTACTGCGGATCCGGACACGGCAATATGAAGATGACTATCACCGTCGAATGAGTGCTACGCCGCACAACTCCTTCCGGCGGATTCTGCTAGAGTCTGCGCCTCCAAATTCCGCAGGAACGGAGCGTCATGGAATCCAGTCTCGAGATCGGTTTTTTGCGCGTCGCCGAAAAAGCTGCCATCGCCGCTGCACGGACGATGGGCTACGGCAAACGGAAGTACTCCGACCAGGTAGCCGTCGAATCGATGCGCGAAGAGCTGAACCGGCTCAAGATGCGCGGCACGGTGGTCATCGGCGAGGGCGAACGGGACAAGGCTCCGATGCTCTACGTCGGCGAGCCCCTCGGGCGCGGCTGGACGGAGGGCGAGATCTACCCCGAGATCGACATCGCCGTCGATCCGCTCGAAGGAACGAACCTCTGCGCCACCGGCTCGGCGAACTCGATCGCGGTGCTGGCGGCGTCGGAAAAGGGCGGGCTCCTCAACGCGCCCGACGTTTACATGGACAAGATCGTGGTCGGCCCCACCGCGGCCGACTACGTCAGCCTGACCAACTCGGTTCACGAGAACCTCAATCAGATCGCCGAGGCCTTTCAGCGCGACGTGGATGAACTGACCATCGTCGTCCTCGATCGTGAACGGCATCACGACCTCATCGCCCAGATCCGCGAAGCGGGCGCGCGCATCAAACTGATCACCGACGGCGATCTCTCCGCCGGCATCGCCGCGGCGGTGCGCGGCACCGGCATCCACGCCGCCATGGGCATCGGCGGCGCCCCCGAGGGAGTGCTGACCGCGGCGGCCATGCGCTGCCTGAATGGCCGGATGCAGGGCCGCCTCAAGCCGCTGGAGAAGTGGCAGGAAGAGCGGCTCAAGTCGATGGGCTACGTCGACGGCGAAAAGGTCTACGACACCGCGGAGCTGGCCTCCGGCAACGACATCATCTTCTGCGCCACCGGCGTGACGGACGGCGACCTCCTGCGCGGCGTCCGCTTCTTCGGCGGCGGCGTACGCACCTCATCGCTCTTCATGTCGCTCAAGACGAACAACATCCGTTTCGTCGACACGATCCACCGAGAAGAGGGATCGAAGCTGGCAGTGTCGTTCGTGTAGCTGCGCTTCGCGTGCGCGCCGCGAGTCGTCCACAACGTAGGCGGATAACGTAGGTCGGACTCTCTAGTCCGACCTCTTGTGCATACCCCTCGTCACCGTGGTTTTCAGCCGGTCGGACTGAGAGTCCGACCTACGTTTAGGCGACCGTCCACGCGCAATGCGGCGTAGCCGCAGGCAACGCGCGTTAGCGCACCACATCCCGAAACGACTTCGGCAGCGCCGCCGTGAACACCAGATGCTTGCCGGTCGTCGGGTGGTCGAAGCCGAGGAGCTTCGCGTGGA